>ENA-OQDE01000251-OQDE01000251.1-human-gut-metagenome-genome-assembly--contig:-NODE-251-length-35047-cov-7.272308_pt1 | contig 35047 bp, 46 predicted proteins | sample MGYA00242768_ERZ504595 | MGnify/ENA primary metagenome ERZ504595 (study PRJEB26092, sample SAMD00036307) | human gut metagenome | host: Homo sapiens | study: EMG produced TPA metagenomics assembly of... | reverse complement strand
GGGCGCGGGAGGTGCTGCGTTCGGTTCATGTACATGAACGTCTAGCTTGCTTACCATCGATTTGATGGGCATCTCCATGTGGATGTCCATGGACATATCCATGTGGGTGTCTATGGACATCCACATGTGGGTATCCATAGACGTGTCCATGTGGGTATCCATGGACATATCCATCTGAGCGCATAGGAAAACGCATGAGGGCGGATGATCGTTCGGGGTGATGCCTTCTTCCACGAACGGGAAGGGGCTCTTCCTTTTTCTGGAATGTCATCTTCCAGCGCCCTTCGTCTTGAGCTCCTTGAGCAGCATCGTCGCGTTGTCGCGGATGCTCGCGTCCGTGAGCGGGGAGAGCTCGTCCGCATAGGAGCGGCAGAGGAGCGCGTACACCCGTTCCCGCACCCAGGCGCTGCGCGCGATGCCCAGCTTGAATGCGGCCCGGCACAGCATCTCGTATTCGTCGCCGGTGAGCATGACATTGAGCTGGCGTCCCCGCTTCAGCGGATGTTCGGGGTCGGGGTCGGTGCGGTACACGTCGTTCCAATCGGTGGTGCCGGGGGCGAGTTCCGTGTAGCTGAACGGCTGGATGGCGTATCTCACGAAACGGGATTTGGGTATGCCCGTCTTGGTGGAGGCCTCGGCAAGCAGATTGAACAGCTCCTGGTCCATGAGGACCCGGAAGGCGTGGCTGTATCGTCGCATGGTTTCATCGTCTCCTTGGTCGTTGCCGTGCCCGGCGCGGCATGGTGCGTCGGGCACGGATGGTTGGCGTTTGGTCAGCGGTCGAAGTCGAACGCCGTGCCGCGTTCCTTGTCGATGCGGATGGCCGCGTCGAACTTCTTCCCGGATTTGGATGTGAAGCCCTTCAGGGTGACGGATTGTCCCGCGAGGAGCCTGCGCGCGGTCTGGTCGGTGATGGTCTTGCCCGCGAGGCGCGCGAACATCTTCCATCCGCAGCCTGCGGTCGTGGCCCACTTGCCGTCCTTGGTCTTCTCGGTCTTGTTCGTGGAACACTGCCACATCCGGCCGGTTTTCCTCACCGGCTGGCCGCAGCGCGGGCAGTCGCCCCATTCCTGCGCGTCGGTGTTCGCGGTTCGTGTGACGGCATCGGCCTTGAGGTTCGCGGTCGCGTCGGCGGGGATTCGCAATGCCTCCCGGTGGAACATGTCCATCACCTCAGACGGGCCTCGTTTGCCGTGTTCCACGTCGGAGAGCGCCTGTTCCATCCGTGCGGTGAGCAGCACGTCCTTCAGTCGTGGCTCCACCACGTCGGTGAGGCGTTCGCCTTCCGTGGTGGCGTGCAATTGCCGGCCCTTGCGTTCCACGAGTTTGGAGCGCACGAGTTTTTCGATGGTGTCCGCGCGGGTGGCGGGTGTGCCGATGCCGCCGGAATGTGATTCGTCGTCATCGAGTGCCGCCTTGAGGTTTTTGTCCTCCACGTACCGGCTCGCGTGCTCCATCGCGGCCAGCAGCGTGGCCTCGGTGAACGGTTTGGGCGGCGGGTCTCGCCTTCCTCGGCCGTGACCTTCCCGACCGGGCGAATGACGCCGCCTTCCGTGAGGTTCGATGGGATCACGTTCCTTCCTCCCGCCGGGTTCGCGGTTTCCTCGTCTTCCGGTTCGGGCCCGTGGCTGGTTTCGACGGCCTTCCATCCTGCGGATACGGTCTCGTCGGAACGGCTGGAGAACTCCCTGTCGGTGTCGTCGGAAAGCCGGGCCTTCACCTCGGTGACGATGTGCACATGGTCGTCGCCCACGGCCTCCCACATGCGGCGCACGATGCGTGTCATCACCTTGCGTTCGTCATCGTCCAGCCTTCCAGCTTCCCGGCGTCCAGTTGCATGGTCGGCAGGATCGCGGTGTGGCCGGCCACCTTCTTGTCGTTGACGGTGAGTTCCGGGCGCGGGTGTCCGGGTATGCCCTCGCGGGTGACGAACCCGTGGGCGAGACGGCCGGATTCGAGGAGCGCCGTGAGCGTTTCGAGGTCGTCGTGCGTGATGTACCGGCTGTCGGTGCGCGGATAGGTGGCGAGTTTGAGTTCGTAGAGGTGCTGCAACGCCTGGAGCGTGCGTGCGGCGGTCATGCCGTGCAACCGGCTCATGTCCTTCTGCAATCCGGTCAGGTCATACAGGCGGGGCGGCCGGTCGTTCACCCGCCTCCGGTTCACGGACATGATGCGGAAGCGGCCGTGTTCGGCCTGGCCGCGCAGCAGCATCGCCGCATCCTTGCTGTCGATCCGTTCGCTGGAGAGCCGCCATCCGCCCATGTCCGCGATCACGGTCCAGAACGGCACCGGTTTGTGGTTCCTGATCTGCCGGTCGCGTTCCGCGATCATGGCGAGCGTCGGCGTCTGCACGCGGCCCACGCTGAACCGTGCGTTGTAGAGCAGCGAGTACGCGCGGCTCGCGTTCATGCCGGTCAGCCAGTCCGCCTTCGACCTGATCTCCGCCGACCATGCGAGCCCTTGGTATTCGGATTCGGGTTTCATCGCCCGCCACGCGGCCTGGATGGCCTCCGCCTCCAGGCTCGCCACCCACAGGCGCAGTTCCGGCTTGTGAGAGCCTTCCATGTCCGCGATGCGGCGGAAGATGGCCTCGCCCTCGCGGTCTGGGTCGCAGGCGTTGACGAGGCAATCCACATCCGCGCGCCGGATCAATTGCACGATCTGCCGGTAGCGGGAGCCGGCACCGCGTTCGGCGCTGATCTTCCATTGCCAATGGCCGGACGGGTCCACAGGCAGCGTGTCCAGACTCCATTTCCTCCAATCCCTGTCCTTGTAGTCCTCGGGCATGGCAAGGTCGATCAGGTGGCCCTGCGCCCATGTCACGAGCAGCTGGCCGCACTCATAGCATCCGTCCCTTTGGACGGGCGCGGCGCACAACGCCTGCGCGATGGCCGTGGCGACCGATTTCTTTTCCGCGATGACGAGCTTCATTCTTCGTTCGCGTTCCTTCCGTTTTTTGGGATTCCTTGATTCTTGTCCGACATGCGAGGGCCGGCGCGGGAATCCCTTCCCGGCCGGCCCTGGATGGAGAGGCGTCGCCAAGGTCAGGCGGCGAAGCCGAGCAGCGGCGCGAACACGGCGGCGATGGCCAGCACCGCGATCAGCATGAGGATGACGCCGGCGATCCACGCGATGGCCGTCACCAGCGTGCGGCTCCAGGTCTGTCCGCCGGATTCCACGATCATCGGGCTGCCCATGCGTTTGCCGATGATCGCGCACACGCCCGAGGCGACCACGCACAGCAGCACGAGCACCACCTGGAGCATCCCGTTGAGCTCGACCAGCCACGTCCACAGGCCCATGAACCAGCCGGCGAGCATAGAGAGAAACGATTCCATTGATTTTCCTTTCACCTGATTGGAACGACGCTTCCGATTCTCGCCGCAAAACGGCCGGCCACGGGGCATGGCGTCTACACGCCCCGCCTTCCGCCATGGGGAATGTAGACGCCATGCCCCGTGGAACGCGCGACGGGAAGGCAGACTCGCCTTGACGGAAAAACGAGCGAAAGGAAGATCGTCGTGGCGAACAACCAGAACACCATGCGTGACATGAAACGCAGCATCCTCAAGGCGGTGCGCGACAGCCAGAGGACGAAACAGGATGCGATGGACGAGTACGTGGCGGCGCGCGTCAGCATCAAATCATTGGAGGAACGTCTGGAAGAGGCCCGCGAGAAGGCCGCCCTGCTGCGCAGGAAGGCGAAGGACGCGGGAAACACCAGCGCCGAACTGAAAACGGCGGACGACCTCATAGACGCGCGGTGGACGGGGACGGAAGACGGGTCGGCGGAAGACGGGTCGCCCGAAAACGCGGATCCGGGAACCGTGAACCCCGAGCGGGAGCATCCGGCCATGGACGGAAACATGGAAGGCGGTATGCCGGGTGAGCCGAACCGTTGGGAAGGCGGTGAATCGTGAACCGGCCGGAACCGCGTCCGCTGCCGAAACCGCTGCGCGTCCTGTGCCTGTTCGTCGCCGCGCTCCTCGTGTGCTCGCTGGGCGTCATCGTCGCCAACCACCAGCCGTCAACGGCCGGCGATGACCACGGTTCCGCGACGGACGCGAAACAGGAGTCCACGGGCAAAAGGAAAACGGATTCGGGCCCGCGACGGTACGCCGGCCTGGAGGCGGCGGGAATCCCGGTTCCCGGCGACTGGTCTCAGCGCACCACCGCGTTCCCCGTTGACACCCACAAGGACGGCACCCGCACGCTCTCCGAAAACGCGGACGGCATCACGCTGCACAATGGTTCCGGCCCGATCGACACCGCATTGGAAACGGTGGACGCGCTGCTCGATCCAAACGGCAGCGACGACGAATGGCGCAAGAACGTGTTCGCGCTGCTCGGCGACGACGGTGCCGGGGAGAGCCATCCGGTCTCCGACGCGCCGCGCTGGTGGTGGACCCAGCGCCGCTTCCACGCCGGATCCGTATGCTCGGGCCAATACGATGACAAGTACGTCAACTACGCCTACACCTGCACCTCCGACGGCAGATGGGAGGGCTCGGATACGGATGCCATCCAGTCCCAGCCGTTCTGGACGACGAAGGAAACCAGCTTCCCGATCCCGGAAGGCGGCGGACCGTCATCCACGACGGATCCGCAGCAGACCGTCAGCCAGGCGTACAACACCGTGCTCTTGCCGATGGACGACGGCAACTGGCACGTCACCGTCTACTGCCCGGCCGCGCTCGACGCGTCATTGCTGGACAAGGATGCCAACGAGCTCGACCCCGATCAGGTGAAGGCCGGCGACGAGGCGTACACGGTGATCTCCGCCACCGGATACGGCACGGTCCAGCATCCCTGCCGGACCGTGGAGGTCGTGGTCGGCGGGCAGAAGCCTTCTGGTCGCTGAGGAACACGCAATGAGCCGGGCCAGCCGCCATCGGATCCTCGCGGCCATGCTCTCGGCGTGCCTGCTGTCCCTGCTCGGCGGATGCACGCCGTTGACCGTGCTCGCGGTCCTCGGCGGCTGCAAGGACGGCGGCTCCAACGGATCGTCGGGAGGCGTCACGGGAAGCGTCACGACCGGCGAGGTGCGTGAGGCATGACCATCGCGCAGGCCAAGGCGTGGTTCAACGGATCCGACGGGCCCGACAACGTGTGCCAGGCCTATCCGGACGGGCAATGCACATGGTGGGCGTGCATGAGAGGCCATAAAATCGGATTGGACGTGGGCTCCTACTGGGCAACGGCGGCGACTGGGCGGCCAGCGCCACCGCCGCCGGATGGAAGACCACCCGCACCGATCCCGTGGCCGGCAGCATCGTCAGCTACCCGCCCGGCGTGGCCGACGCGGACACCCTCTACGGGCACGTCGCCATCGTGGAAAGCGTGGACGCCAAGGCCGGAACCGTCACGATCAGCGAGATGAACGGGCGCGGCGGCCTGGGCATCGTCAACCACCGCACGCACAGGATCGACGTCGGCGCGGTCTACATCCTGCCCAACGGCAGTGTGTCCACCAATGGTTCCGCCGGCACGGATTCCGCGTCATCCGGTTCCGATTCGTCCGATTCGTCGTCATCGTCCGACTCGTCCTCCTCTTCGGATCCGGTGGAGGCGGCATGGACGTGCTCCAGTTCCGACTCGGGCTCCACGGACGTGGTGGTGGACTACGACGGCGACGGCACCCACGCCACGCCGGAACAGGCCCGGGCCATCGCCCGGAAGATGATCGCCTCGTACAAGGACTGGGGAGACGGCGACTATGACGCGCTCGTATGGCTGTGGAACAAGGAATCGGATGGCAGTGGAATGCCACCAACCCGAGCAGCGGCGCGTACGGCATACCCCAGGCGTTGCCCGCGTCGAAACTCGCCTCCGCAGGAGACGACTGGAAGGACAACGCCGCCACCCAGATCAAATGGGGATTGAACTACATCGCCGGCCGGTACGGCAGCCCCAGCGCCGCCAAGACGTTCTGGCTCGCCCACAACTGGTACTAAGGAGCGGGACACGTAAAGGGACCGAGCATCAGATCTCGGCGGAATCATCTGCCCGTAGACGCCATGCCCCGCGCGACCGCCCGTATGGGCTGATGATCGGAGCCATGCCCGCCGGACGGCGCGGCACCGATCATCCAAGGGAAGGAAGGACGCATCATGCTGATGGAACCCGATGAATACACGTCCCAGGAACGGGCCCTGACCGACAAGGCGAAGGAGCTGATCGAGCAGCACGAGCTCGACTGGGGCAACGGGGAATGCTTCATCCAACGCGACGCCGGCCGCAGCGAACTGTACATGACGCTGGAGGCCCCCAACCACGCCACGGTCACGGTCACGGTGCCGGCCGAGGCGGACGAGAAGGGGCTGAGGCGCGCCATGGCGGACGGGCTCCTCGACTTCGACCCCGACGAGGAGTTCGACGAATGCTGGTCCCGCGAGTTCGCGGCACGCAACGGGTTCACGCCCTCCGGCTTCCTGTCCGGCCTCCAGGAAGACAAAGCGTATTTCGGTCTCCGATCTGAGGCGTTGCTTCATCCCGGTCAAAGCAACGCCGGGCAAGGCAACGAAACGATTGCGGAGATCCGCTGGACGGAGGAGGACCTTCGGCACTGGCTGAAAGACCATGACTGGCCCGACAACAACGAGAACATGGACGCGATGCGCGACATGATCTCGGCCAGGGAATTGCGGGACCGCAGCATCGAGGAGGGATGGGAGATCATCGACGCGATGGTGGACGACGGCCGGCTCGCCCGCAAAGACGAAGGCGAGGAGGCCGAAACGTCCGAAACCTACGATCCCGCGAACCCGGCCGACCCGTTGAGCATTGCCGATACGTCTGCCTCGGCCGCAGCCACACGATAAAAGACCCGAGCGAAGGAGCATCATCATGGACGGATTGAAGGACTACCAGATCAGCGTGTACGTCGCCAACCTGGGCAAATACGTGGAGGGCGTGTTGCAGGGCGCGTGGATCACGCTGCCCATGCCCGCCGAACGCTTGCAGGACACCCTGAAGACCGAGGTGGGATTGGGCGGCCGGTACGAGGAGTACGCGATCCACGACTACGAGGGCGGGGAAGGACTGCTCGCCACCGTGGCGAATCCCGGCGAATACGAGTCGCTGACGGACCTGAACCTCATGTGCCGCGCGTTCGAGGCGCGCGAGGGCGACGACCCGGACGTGTACGAGAAGGTGCAGGCGGTCCGCGACGATCTTGACGCGGTCCCGCGCACCCCGTTGCAGTACGCGAACCTCGCGTTGAACTCGGACGAGATCCCCTATCACTCTTATGATGCGCCGTCCTCGGCCGAATCGAAGGAGGCGAAGTATGCCTGGACCGCCGTGAACCATGGGTGGGCATCGGATGCCGTGTGTTCCATGTTCGATACGGGGCTCGGCTATCTGATCGATATGGAGATGTACGGCCGGGACCTCACGCTCGACGGCGATGTGTCGCTTGGCGACAACGGCTATCTGGAGGACGCGGACTGGCCGAGCGATATCGACGGCCGGTATTCGCGCGAGGAGATCGCCGAGGAGGTCGAATGGCTGGATGATTTCGACGCGAAGACCGGTTCGCCGGCCGCGTTCGACCTCGCCTCGCTCGTCCAGCCGGGCGAACGCATCGCGGACTACACGATTTCCGGCACCGGCACGAACTGGGGAGCCCCCTCATACCAGTGCATCGTGGAGGAGGTTCCACCGATATCCATGCCGCGCTTGAGGACACGATGCACCGGATCATCGACGCGCGCGCCGCTACTGGCGACGCCGTGGACGTGCTGCGCGAGACCATGGGCGCAGTGCCCGCAGCGTCCGTCGGCGAAGACGATGGCGTGAGCCCGATCGACCTTGATCTGGGATATGTGCTGCCCGGTGCCGTCACCTCGTTCGCGGAACGCGCGCAGGCGTGCGACCCCTCGGACCCGCTGAATATGACCGATACGGCCGGTTCCGGCCTTTCCAAGTGAGAAAGGGCGAGCGAGATGGCCTTGACGCCTTTTGACATGGAGGGTGTGAACCGCGACCTGCTCGCGGCCGGGAATCCCGCCAAGCCCGACATGCAATCCATCCTGCGCAGGAACGCGCGCGATCTCGTGTGGGGGCACGCGATTCTGGTCTCTTCCGTCGATGCCAAGGAATTGGAGTTCGGCGTCCACATGGCGTATTCCGACGCGGACGGCGGCTTCGACACCGATCCGAGCGAGGACGTGTGGTTCGAGGCGTCCTCGCTCCCGATTCCCAATGAACGCCCTGATCTGCCTCCCGACAACGCGCTCAGGATCAGGGTCACGGACGTGCTGACCGAATACGGGTTCACGGACATTGACGTGAAAGCCCCGGACAGGACGCCGGAAGGCATCTGGATCGGTTTCGAGGCCATGCAGCCGGTCAGGCTCGACGTGACCTCGGCCCAGGAAGGGCGTTCCGTTTCCCTCACCCTGACAGCAGCCGAAGCCAACGATTGGCGTTCCGGCCGTCTCGACGCGCATGGCCTTTCGCGCATGGCCGTCGAACGTGTTCTCGCCAGGCCGGGCGACACCGTGACCCTCGCATACGGGGATCCGTGGTATCGGCCGGCGGTGATGTGCGACGGTTCGGGAAAACCGCCCGAGCATCGTGTCAAGGCCGGTATCGGCACGTTCGTCATCGGCCGTGAAAGCGAGGCGGTCATGCCCGAGATACTGCGGATCGACCGCACTGTTGACCCACGAGACCCGCTCGTGATCGAAAAGGCGTTCGGAAAGGAGAACGACATGGAGAACGGGAATGTCCCCGAATACTGGAAAGGCCTGATGGACGAGGCCGATCTGCCGTTGGCGGGCATCGTGCGCGAGCACGGCGGCGGGTTGATGGACTTCCACCGCATGAAGGGCATCGAACGCCTGACCGGTTCGAGTGACTGGGATTTCTACTCCTGGACGGTGGAAAATTACGACGATGACCTGCTCGACGTGTGCGAACGGGAGAACGCCGCCGACGTGCTCGCCGACTTGCAGGCATGGTGGAAAACGAGCCAGCCCGACATGCGGCAACACGTGGACGAGATGATGGCGGGCATCGACGCGGCCATGGAACCGCTCGACAAGCGCCTGTACGCCGCCGCCGAAAAGGAGTTCAAGGAGCGCTCGTTGGACCCGGACGGGGAATGCTACCAATTGGACGGCGGCACGTTCATCTCCCAGGAATCATTCGACGGCATCTGCGGCGACCAACGCGACCGCTACATGGCATGGAAGAACCAGGCCGAACCCGCCAGACTCGTGAGCGCATGGGACGACCCCGCACGCCTGGACCGGCTCGTGGGCGACCTGATCGACGCGGACGATGGCGGCGGATGCTTCTACACCGACGCGCAGCCCATCGACTACACGCAGGGCATGGATTACAGCCCACAGCAGCTGGCCGCAGACAGCGGGCTGGGAGATACGGTCCCGCTGGCGTGTGAGTCCAACGCTTCCTACAGCCTCGCGCACCACCCCGATATCAAATTCACCGCCACCGGGTCTCCCGACGGCAGAAAGGCGCTGGAGGTCTCGGCTCCCGGTTCCGCCCGTCATGCGCTGATCACGGCCAAACCCGGAGCGTTCGACGTGAGCCTGCATGACGAGCGCGGCATCGTGTCCGGCGAATCCTTCCCTTACGAGGCAAACGATTCCTGGACGTACCGGCTTTCCGGCCAGGCGTTGCGCGGCGCGCTGGACCTCGCCGTCGGCTGGGCCGACCCACAGGAAACGTCTCCTGAGACCGCAGGGCTCGACCTCGCGTTGGATGACGGCATGGAAACGACACACGGCCGCTGACGCCGTACGGCAACGACGAACAGAACCAAGGAGCACACGATGGACATGAATTGGATCGACGAGATTCGGGATCCCGAACCCCGCAAACGGTACATCTACAACGCTGACGACTACGACCCGCAATACGGGGACCCGTATTACCGTGAACACAGCACCCGCGCCGACAGCCTGTGGCGGCTGTACGAGGAGAGCGGCACGTCGATCACGTTCGATGCCTTCGCGGACGAATCCCGTCAAACCGATTACAGGATGGAGACCGGCGCTCTGCGTGATTTCTTCAATGGATCCCAGTCGGCGCTCTCCTCGTACAGGAACCCGATGGGAGGCAACCCGCTGATCGCGTTCGGAAGCATAGGCCGATGGGACGGCGAACGCACGGGCATATCCTCGTTCGAGACCTTCGATGATCTGATGAACGGCGATGATTCCCCGTTCAAGGACTGCGAGATCGACCACATCTGGGACGAGAACGGAATCCTGAAGATGCGCGGCCACCACCACGACGGCAGTGTGGAGGTGGAGATACGCCAGCTCACCGACCAGGGATGCGAGGCATTGGAATCCTACGAACAGGCATGGCTGGCGAACCGTTCGACGCCGCAGGCCGCCACTACGACGGCGGCAAGGAATCCGTGGACCGCTTCTGGAACGACCTGAAAACCGATCGGGGCCTGTCCGTGGAACCCCGGTACGTGGAACTCGCGTTCGGATGCCCGCCCATCGAATGGGACATCGATGCCAGGGTGAGGGACTTCGCCGAACGCATGGGCGACGAATATACGAGCCTGTACGAGCAGGACACGACCAGCATCAAGGGCGGTGATTTCGAACGTTTCGGCGCGTTCGCGGACAATCACCTCGACTTCATACGCGCCCTGACGAAGGCCAGGGGCATGGACCCCATCAGCAGCGACCGCGAGATAGGCGCGTTCCTCAACACGTTCGACAAGCTCGCCGCGATGCCCGAACCGACACCGGCGAAACAAGAAAAAGACGAGCTTTCCGCCGGCGCATGCGATCCGGCCGACCCGTTGAACCTCGAACAGTCATCGTCATACGGCATGACCCGGTGAACGTAAGAAACGACACGGATAAGGGCCATGGAATCATCGGACGACAACGATGATTCCACGGCCTTTTTCCAGGACTTTCTCGAAGGCAAGAAAATCGTCGGACTGTCCATGTGACGCGCCTGCGCTTGTAGACTTATGGAAGCATCGATTAAGGAGCCGATATGCCGAATCCAGCGCTGACTGAGAAAATCCGAAACCTTCCTCCTCTCTTGGACTCTCTGGAGCGGGACGCGGAGGTGTCCGACTTGCTTCGTCGTTCCGATGCCGCCCGAGAACGGTTCAGGCAGATGTTTCCTTTGGATGGGGTGGAGCAGTCAGCGCTTGAGGATTACCGTAAGGAATGGATGGCCCGCTATGTCTACAACTCCAACGCGATCGAGGGATCCACGCTGACGCTTGAGGACACCGAACTGGTGTTGGAGGGCGAGTTCGTGCCGACCGACTCGCCGGCAAGATACATCTTCGCTGCCCGTGGCGTTGCGGATGGCATGGCCTATGCGGAACGATTCGCTGAAGAGGAGCGGACGCTGAGTGTCGAGATGATCCAAAAGCTGCATGAAGTCACCGCATTGGACATGCAGCCCGCGCTCAGGGGTCGGTTCCGCCCCTACGGCTACCAGGCAAGGATCACCGCCACCCGAGTGAAGACCGCCGACCCACTTGAAATCTACGAGGACATGGAAGCGCTCGTGGACGCGGTGAACGGTTCCAAAGACCACCCGATCCTCAAAGCTGCCGGATTCCACGCGATGTTCGAGAACATCCATCCATTCACGGACGGCAACGGACGAACCGGGCGACAGATTCTGAATCTCATGCTCATGGCTGCCGGCTACCGGCCCGTAGCAATCAAACATGATGCCGGCCGCAGCTATGGGAAAGTCTGGAAGCATGGCAGGTTGACGGCGATCCCAAGCCGTTCATTTCCCAGCTTGTCCAATGCGTTGATCAGGAAGAGCGCGCCGTAGCGGAAATCGTCGGCAGATTAAGAGAGAACCCTTTCTCGGAAAACGCCATCGACGGGATTGGTCTCGAAGACGGTCCGGCACGAGGGCGTTCCCTCTGATTGGAACGCTTCAGGATTGTGATAGGTGTACATGAATATGCGTTTTTACATATATTCATGTACACTTATATGCATGAAGAGGAGCGAGGCGATTGATCAGCTGCGCGAGATGGATGCCAAGTACTCGTGCTACGTGTATTGCAAGAACGAACTGGCCGTCGTGCTGGGTGAGCAGTGGCAGAAACTGAACCGAACCCTGTCCAGCCTGGTATCGGCGAAGGCGTTGGTCCGTGCCGCCCGTGGCGTCTACGTGTTCGCGTATTCCTCCCATCTCGGCGAGGGGACACTTCATCAGGTCGCAAAGCGGTTGCGTTCCGGCGAGCTGGTGTGGGAAAGCCTCGAAAGCGCTCTGTCGCGCTGGAACGTGATCAGCCAGATTCCGGTGGATAGGGTCACGTTCATGACCACGGGCCGTGAGGGCGAGTTCCGCACCGCGTACGGGTGATCGAGTTCACGCACTGCAAGCTCAGCTGGAGTCGCATCCTGCCGAACCTGATCGCCCGCGATGACGGACTGACGCCGCTCGCGTCGAAACAGTGGGCGTATCGTGACCTGAAGGCCGTCGGACGCAACCTCGATCTGGTGGACATGGACGAATTGGAGGACGATGATGACTGGAGCTGACGGCACCTATGACTACAAGGCTATGGCGGCCGGGATCGTCTTGGCCGGGGGCGAGGGCATGGGCAATCTGCTTCCCGTGGTCGAGAAGGAACTTCTGCATTATCGAATCCTGGATGCCATGATGCGCGAGGGTTTCTTCTCCTCGCTGGTGTTCCAGGGCGGCACGAGTCTGCGCCTGTGCCACGTCCCCAAGGTACAGCGAGGACCTTGATTTTGCCGGCGGCACCTCGTTCGACATGGACACCCTTAAAGGGCTTGGCTCCTGCATCTCCGATTCGCTCTCGGGGATGGGCGATGATGTGACGGTCCGGGTCAAGGAGCCGAGACCCGACGCCGATGGGCTGACGCGCAGATGGCGTATAGCGATTCGCACGGCCGGTCAGCGCAAGGATCTGCCGAGCCAGACAATCAAGCTGGAGGTGGCATCGATTCCCGCGTACGAGCCGCAGCATCGTCCCGCCTTGGTCAACTATCCGATGTTCCCGGCCTTGTCGGGTCAGATCATCCTCGATGTGGAAAGCCCCACCGAGATTCTTGCCGACAAGCTGCTCTCCTATGCCTGCGCATCGCACCTGCGGCGACGCGACCTGTGGGACATGTGCTGGTTGGCGTCGAGAGGCGACGTCGATTCCCGACGGGCGATGGAGCTTGCGGAATTGAAATCATCTGATTACGGCGAAGAAGGACTTTGGGCAGACCGTGCTGATCGCGTGGCGGGGGTCGCCGATGTGATCGGCTCGGATGCCTTCGCCGACGAGATGCGCCGGTTCCTCCCCGCCGGCCTGATGACATCCACGGTCGAATCCCCACGTTGGAGCGCATGGGCGATCGAACAGATCGGGACGTTGTACGGCACTCCAGCACTCCATCGTCGGCCGATGCGGTTCCCGGATTCCCTATTTTCGGTGCGTCGAACGACTCCAGTCCAACCCGCTGAACGCTAAGGAGGTCTGCGATGTCGAATCTGGACTATAACTTGCCTGAGCCGACAAAGGCGCAATTGGAGTACGCGCGTTACCTCAGCCGTTTCCAAGCGCCGCGTGAACGCCGGACTCTTTTCGCCCGCACCGAATCGGATATCGCAGCCGCCTTCCGTGAAGAGACCGCGAACCATTCCTGGAACGCCGACGACCTTGCCTCCCAGGCCGGTATCGATCCCCGGTTTGCCGATGCTCTGCTCCAGCGGGGCGAAGCCCCGATTGAAGCGGTGTTCTCCGCAGCCGATGCGCTGGGGATAGACATAGCCGCGTTGCCGCTTTCCAGTCTCGGGAACACTCGGTGAGCGGTGTTGGTATACGCAATATGCGCAAAGAAGCATGTTGGCGTATACCGTTTGTTCATCCGATCCTCGCGGTGCTAAGGGAATAGGTGGCGACGCTGCCGGCTGTTCCGACGACCTGGTTCATGGGCATGGTCAGTCTCATGTCGGTGCGGGTGGTGGATTCCACGGCGTTGCGCATTTCGTCCTGCACGAGGCCGATGTAACGCATGGTGGTGGCGATGTTGGCGTGCCCCAGCATACGGCTGACAAGCACGATGTTGCAGCCGTTCCTGTAGTAGACGCATGTGGCGAACCTACGGCGCAGGCTGTGCGACGGGTATCCGGTTACCGTCTTGATCCTCTTCGCCACGTAATCGACGCCGCAGTGTCCCTGCACGTCTCCGGGGAACAGCCATACGCCGGTGCGTTTCCGCAATGCCGAAGCGAGCTTTGCCGGCACGGGAAGCATCCGCTCCTTGTTGCCCTTGCCGTGGACGTGGAGCACCATGCCCTCGGCGTTCTCCTCCAGATCGGTCTTCAGGTTGATTCTGGTCATTTCGATGCGGCGCAGGCCGCAGAACGCGCCCAGCATGACGGCCAGCCGCGCGTTCTCGTCGGGTGATGCGAGTCCTTGTTCGATGTTCTCCTCGGGACAGATGCAGCCGGACGGAAGGGTCATGGGCACGGTGGGCACTTCGTCCGCCGGATTGCGGCGGGCGAGCCCTCGCTTCATGCTCCATTGGTAGAAGACCTTGACGCAGCTGCGTACTCCGCGTCTGCCTTCGGTTCCCATGCCGGCTAGGTAGAATATGAGGTCGTCTTCGGTCACGTCGGTGATGCTTTTATCGACGGCTTTGGAGAATCGAACGATCTGGTACCAGCGGGTGCGCAGGGTGTCGTTCGTGCGTCCGATGGCGTCCATCCAGTCGATCCATTTCTCAATGGATTCTTTCCAATCCTCCCGTGGCTCGACGTGTTCGCAGCTCTTCCTGTTGTCGTTCCAATACCTCATGGGGCTCCTTAAGCGCATAGAAAAGGGAAGTGACTTCTTCATCACTTCCCAAGGAATACTATTGCGCGTTTCTGGCCGATGCTCTTCGGAAAACCAGCTGCAAGGCGAACATGCGCGATGACACGCCGATTTGAAGGAACAGCAAGGCTGGTGTATTGTCTACTCCTGTTGCAAAAAGCCCTACGGCTGCGAGCCAGAACCGTATATCGGACGGTCACTGGTTCAAGCCCAGTCGCAGGAGCTCACCTGAACGGGTAACTCCGGTCGGGATGAAAATTGAATATTCCTGCGTAGCTCAGTTGGCAGAGCATCCGACTGTTAATCGGACGGTCACTGGTTCAAGCCCAGTCGCAGGAGCCATCGAAAGCCTCGGTTCTCCGAGGCTTTTTTATTTTCATCGTATTGGTGGCCAGACACAACACCCCATCATCAACCGGGAAATCCATGGCGAAGACCTCACCACTACTCACATCAGGCAGACAGGTCACTGTCAATTCACCGATGAGAGGCACGGTATTCCCAGTATCAGTTTGGGAATACCGCGCAAATCTTACATCGAGACCTTGGTCAGGGGCATGGCGGAGTCAATCGGGAAGTCGGGGGCGCTGGGGGCCACGCCGCTTCGACCAGGTTCACGCCGAGCATGGCGACCATGGCACCGTTGTCGGTGCAGAGCTTGATTTGCGGGATACGGACGTCGACGCCGTAGTTCTCGCCGAATTCGAGCAGTTTGGCGCGCAGCTGCGAGTTGGCGGAGAAGCCGCCGCCCACGATCAGCGTGTTGGAATCGTACTGCCGGCAGCCGCGCATGGCCTTACGGGCCAGCACGGTGGCCACGGAATCGGCCAGGGATGCGCACACGTCGTCCACCGGAATCTCATGGCCGGCGGCCTGCTCGCTTTCCGCCCAACGGGCCACGGCGGTCTTGACACCGGAGAAACTGAAATCATACGGGTGCGCGGCACCGGCCTTGCCTTGGGTCAGACCCATCGGCACCTTGATGGCGTGCGGGTCGCCGTTCTGACCATGGCGGTCGATGTGCGGGCCGCCCGGATACGGGAAGCCGAGCAGGCGGGCGACCTTGTCGAAGCACTCCCCCGCCGCGTCATCCAGCGTGGTGCCCACCACATCGATTTTGCGCGGCATGTCTTCCACGTGCAGCAGCGAGGTGTGGCCGCCGGAGACGATCAGAGCCAGCGTGTCCTTGGGGAACGGGCCGAACTGCAGCTGAGTGACGGCGATGTGCCCGATCACATGGTTGATGCCGTAAATCGGCTTGTTCGCAGCCCAGGCCAGCGCCTTGGCGCCGGACACGCCCACGGCCAGGCAACCGGCCAGTCCGGGACCGGCGGACACGGCGATGGCGTCCACATCCGCCAACGTCATGTTCGCGTCGACGAGCGCTTGGACACGCATGGCACGAAGGCCTCGGCGTGCGCGCGGGAGGGCGATTTCGGGGATCACGCCGCCGTATCGCGCGTGTTCCTCCATGGATGAGGCCACGACGTTGGAGAGCAGTTCGCGGCCGCGTACGATGGCGGCTGCGGTTTCGTCGCAGGTGGATTCAATACCCAGTACAACCGGTTCGCTCATCGTGCTTCTCCGTTCTTCTCCGTTTGCTTGCTGGTGATGTCTTCAATGTCCGCCGATGCCGTCTGCGGGGCGGCAAAGCCCACGACCCTAGGTTTCAGGTCCAAGCTCATGGTGTATGCGTCGATGCCTTCGGCTGGTAGTAGCGTTTGCGCAATCCCATGCGTTCGAATCCGAACCGCTGATACAGGGCCAGCGCAGGGTCGTTATCCACACGCACTTCGAGCAGCATGCGCGAGGCGCCCTGACGTTTCGCCTCGTCGACCAGTACCTGAAGCAACGCAGCGGCGATGCCTTGCCGCTGGTATGCCTTGCCCACGCCGATGGTCATGAGCTCGCGTCCTCGCCGTCGTACCAGAAGCCGGCGTAGCCGCGGACAACAGCCTGTTCCGCCTCTCCCAGCACATCCAGCAGATACGTGCGCCGGTGCGTCCAGTTCCTCTCGCACCATGTTCGCATTCCATGCGCCGCGGCCGAACAGTTCGCCTTCCAACTGTGCGATGGAACGAACCGCAAGATCACGACTTACGGCAGTGATGTCAACAATCATCGGACCACAACCCACTTCACGCCTTATCGGCACCGGCATGGCCGAGCACGTGCTTCAGTGGGTTCGGTACTTCGGCGTCCGGCCGGCGCAGGTACAACGGTTCGATCGGCACGACCTGGTCGCCGCGCAGTTCGCGGCTCAACGCGGTGGTCGCAAAGACGGCGAGCCCGGCTTTCCCGGCATCCAATACCGATCCGTCCACCACGGAGCCCAGCGCACGCAGTCCCTGCCAGACGGATGCGTATTTGGCCGCGCCGTGGCCGGTCACATCCACCACATAGCTGACGCCGTCGCGTTCGCCGTGTTCCGCGAGCGCCGCGTTCACCCGTTCGACGATATGCTCCGGGTAGTCGATATCCATCTCGATCCAGCGTCGTTCGGCGGCGTCCTCGTCCGGCAGGCTGATGCTGCGTGGTTGAGCGAGAAGTACAGCTGCTTGCGGCGCGCATCGTTGACGCACAGCGTGACGTGGCGGTCGAGTTCGTGTTCCTTGGCCTCGGCGTCCGGGACGTCACCATCCGATTGGCGCGAACTCAAGCGCGGCACGTCGGCCAGGAAATCGATGCCGTCGAACATGGCGCTGTCACCCAGCACGAAGTTCATCATCTCGCCTTGCGGTCGAGTACGTTCTGTCCGACGAGCTTGGCCCCGGTGGCGAAGGCCAACGCCTTGGCGGCCACGATGCCGGCGCGCAGGCCGGTGAATGGCGCCGGGCCGATGCCCACGACGATCTCCTCGATATCGGCAGGAGTCAGGCCGGCCTCCTCGACCGCGCGCGCGATATTGACCTGCAGTTTCTCCACATGGGTGCGCGAATCGGTCTCTACAATGGGCTCGCGCCCCACAATGCCGACCGTCGAGCCGAATGAGGTGTCAATCACCAACGTGCAACCCATGAATCCTCCTAGTCGTAAAGCCTCTAGAGAGTGTACATCGAGGAGTCTATGGCGCATGGCTTATTGCAGGTCGAACGCGGCCCATCGCTTGCCGACTGGGACGAATGCGACGGTACGAGTGCCGTTGCTGGTGAGTTCGCCGTCTGATCCAGCGGATGCGACATCGGAGGAATCGAGAGGTCGATCGATATGGATTTCAAGTCGTTCTGGTGCCAAGGCGGTGGCCATTTGTTCGCCCCACTCCATAAGCACCACCGTGTTCTCGCCGGGGTCTTCAAGTTCTTCGTCCAATCCCAGCGATTCCAGCTCGTCCAACAAACGCCCGATGCGTCCTGCCCCGGCGCATAGGCTGAGCCGCCCAGACGGTAGGCATCCACATGCACCAGATGAGCCGGAGTGCCGTCGGCGAAATGCCCGTCAAGTTCGCGGGCAATGGTGAATGTAGGAGACACGATGGGTTCGGTAATGTCCAGCCCCGCGCCGAAGCCCTGGGCGAATGTGGTTTTGCCGGCACCAAGAGGGCCTGAGAGCAGCAATACATCGCCGCCGTGTACCATTCCGGCCACGCGGCGGCCGAGCTCCTGCATGGCCTCGCTGGTGGGAGCCGCAATAGTGTGTTCGCTCATAAATACCCCTTTATCGACTTTTACCGACCTTTATGACTGATGTCTTCAATGCAGCGTTCCAGCGCATATACCGGGTCGCCGCCGTTCGTTTTGCTTTGCTCATCCGCCCAGGCGAGCATACGGATGCAATGCGCGAGTCCTGCCGAAGTCCAGCCGCCAAGTTGGCGCATCGCATTCTTCAGCACCCACGGATTGGTTTTCGCTTCGGCCTGTGAAATCGTGCCGGCCCGGACCGCCGAGGCTTTGGCAATGGTACGGAGCTTCATGGCCAACGCGCCGATCAGCGCGATGGGATCGGTCCCTTGTTCCACAGCTGCACGCATCATGACGATGGCTTCTGCGGTTTTGCCTTCCACGGCCTTGTCTGCCACGGCAAAACCGGTGACCTGCGGATTGGCGGTCAAATACTGGTTGACACGGTCGAGCCCCATCGGATTATCGTCAAAGTCGAAACACAATTGCTCGCACATGGCGGCGAGTTCGCCGGTTTTGCCGCCGAGCACGGATACCAGCTGCTGCGCGGCCATCGGTTCGACTCTACGACCGCGTTTCTCGAATTCTCCGAGTACGAAATTGAGTTGGGCATCCGGTTTCTTCAAATCCGGCACGTCCTCTTTGCGAGCGCCGGCTTTCACCAGTTGGTCGATGATCTTGCGCCCTTTGACGCCGCCCTCGTGCTGGCAGATCACCACGCTGGAGCCGTTCGGATCCTTGGCGGCCTGCTTGGTGTACGTCACCAGAGCTTCGGCGAGCTTTTCGTCGGCATTCTGCAGGTTGACGAGTTTGACCACGGCAACGTCGGAAAGCAACGATGGGCTGACGGCTTCATCGAAGGCATATTGGTCGGCCGATGTGGCGTCGAGCTCGATGAGTTCGGCGTCGGGTCGCGCTTCAACGCTTGTACGCACAGTGCCTTGGTGCGCGCGTCGTTCAAATACGAGTCGCCTCCGGGCACCACGGTTACCGGTACGTTCGCTGCTGTTTTCGCCATGCCCCCATCTCGCCACACAGGTTGGACAATGACCTGCCGGCATAACGGCCCGGCAGCACTCCGCGATTAGGCGTATGCCTCATCCAACAGGGCGTCGATATCCGCGAAACGCTTGGGAGCGGGACGCCATACCGGGTGACCGGCCGCGATGACCAGTGCCGGGTGTTCCAACGCGCGCAGGTCGTCCAGCGGATTGGCATTCAGCACAAGCAAATCAGCGGATTTGCCGACTTCCAAAGAACCGGTCTCGGCATCGACGCGAGAATGGAGGCGTTGACGGCAGTGACTGCGTGCAGGGCCTCAGCCGGGCTGAAACCGGCGTATGCGACCAGCAGCTCCAGCTCACGCCATGTGGCGTACTGCGGCACGAATGTCATGCCTGTATCGGTGCCGACGCTATCATCAATCCGGCCTCGTGCGCTTGACGGGCACCTGAAACCATGCCGCCGACCACATTCTTGGAATTCTCCAATTGGATGTCGGTGATGCCGGTCGCGTCCTGTCCAAGCAAGGTCAGGGGAAGGCCGGCGGAAAGTGTCGGAACCAGCGCCGAGTATCCGCGCAACGCATTCGGATTGTGCCGGAACATGCCGATCAATTCGTCGTCGAGCACGCTGCCGTGTTCGATGGTATCGACGCCGGCCAGCAGCGAACGCCGCACGCCTTCCGGCTTTGCGCGTGCGCGCCGACAATAACACCGTACTGATGCGCCTCATCGCAAATCGCCCGCATCTGTTCCACGCTCATCTGCGGACTGCCGGCCTCGCCGATTTCCTGTGCATCGGTTACGCCGCCGGTCGCGGCGATTTTGATGGCGTTGACGCCAGCCTTGAGATTCTGCGCGACTGCGGTACGCGCCTCTTCCGGGGTGCCGCTGGTCAGTGCGATAAGCGGGGCGCCATGGCCTTCGGGAATCGCCATCAGCGGTCCGGATGCCAAGATACGCGGTCCGAGGATTTGGCCTGCATCAATCTGATCGCGTAATGTCACGACTTCATATCCCACGTCGCCAAGCGTGCGGATCGTCGTAACGCCGGATTCCAGCAATGTTGTGGCGTTGTGTCTTACGGTTGCGGCCATGTACGGCTTGCCCAATGGCGAATGCGCGAATGTGGCGACCATACGTTGGCCTTTGGGCGTCGCCAGCTTCGGATTGAGCGACTTGCTTGGGAGAACAGATGGTATGCGCATTGATCAGCCCCGGCATCACGATTTTGCCGGTGCCGTCAAGATAGTGGTATTCGGCTGGGATACTGGTTTCGATGCTGGGTGCAACCTGTTCGATACGTCCGTCGGCTCCGACCACGATCGTCATGTTACGCAGTATGGTTCCGGCTTTATCTCCGGTGACGATGGTGGCGTGGGCCAATGCAAATGGTTCGACTATCGGATTATGAGACAACATCATCGCCGGCACTCCTTCATGCAGCTGGTTGAACTGGTCTCAACTGTATCGCAGTTTTACCGGCTGATGGTTTATGCCGCGCGGCCTATCGCATAGGTTCGGCTGGCTATTGCGATGGTTGCTGCACCGAATACCGCATTGGCTATTCGGCTTGCCGCCGCGTAAAGAGACGTCTCGTCTCCTCGCACCAGAGACTGAGGCGGACATGCCAAGCGGAACCGAAGCGCACGCCAGGCATTCCGGCCTCATAACGACGGACATGCTGGAGGCAACGGCTGACGAACACCAGTAGCATGCCGATACCGATTTCCACCGCCACAATCAGCACGGCACCCGTAACGCCATCTTTCCATGGGATGACGGCCATCGTGCTGCCACCCAGCCACAACGCCACCCGTTCCATCACCAGCGTGCCCCATGACGATATCCACGCGAATACGCCGGCCAGCCATGGCTCGCACCATGCGCAGGCCAATGCCATCAATCCCGCCATCGTGGCCAATCCCACAAACGGCGACACCAACAGGTTCGCCGGCACGGACAGCAACGGCAACTCCGGTTCCATCAACACCTGAATCGGCAGGGTGAACAACTGCGCGGCCACGGTCATCGCCATCATTTCGGCGATGCCGTGCGGCATCGCTCGCTCAAAGGCACCGGCCCAGCCGCCCCGCAAACAGCCACGATACCCAGTACGGCGGCCGAAGACAAGGCGAATCCGTAGCTGGCCGACATATCCGGATTCACCGCCAATACACCGATTACCGTCCAGCACAGGCGCTCAACGCTTGCGTACGCCGCCCCATCGCATACGTCAACGCACCTATCAATCCCATGATGAACGCGCGGGTGACCGAATCACTGGGGAACATCGCCAATGCCAGCAGCACATATACTCCAGAGACCAGCAACGCCGTCAGCCGCCGATCAAGCAGCATCCACATGCATAACCGGCGCACCAATCCCGCCACCAGTACAAAGTGGCCGCCGGATACGGCCATGAGGTGCATGATGCCGGACTGGCGGAACTGATTCTCCAACGTTTGCGCATACGTGCTGTTGACCGGCATCGGACCGGTCTCGCCGCCGATATAATCCTGGCCAAGCACACCCATCGTCAATCCCGGCACCAACACACGCCCCTGATCGGACAATTGTTCGGTCACGGTGAAAAACGCCTCCTGCACATGCGCAATCGCGGCGAGATGCCACGGCGGAGCCCGCACCTGTGCTACCGGCTGTTTTCCTTCCAAGAGCAGCCATAGTGGTATGCGTCCATATCGCGCTTGCTGCAATACGCCTGTCAGCAGATAGACCGCGCCTCGACGCAACTGCCCACAATACGATTCGTCGGCGTATACACGCACAGCGACCGTGGAACGTACATCCGTACCATCACAGTGATGCCGCTCAGCCGTATGTCCGTCTGACAATCGTATGTGCGTTGGTCCGAAGCGATCACGGGCGTCGTCACCGTGGCCATGACTTCGTGGTATGAACTGGATTGGCGAGCTTGTGCGGAGGCAGGATCATGCCAGGCAATGGTGTCCGACGCGATTGCCGTCATACTGCCGATGCACGCCACCGCAACGCATACGGTCAATGTTCCCGTCCACCGGATCCGCAGGCGGAAAGACACCACGATCATCGCCGCCACGGCAGCACATGACGCCACTGTTATAGGCAATATTCGTGTGACAGGCCATTCCATGCCGATTATGGTGACGTCAATGCCAGCTCCGGCATCGGCCTTTGCCTGACCAGTGCCGAGTCCATCAGACATCCTCCATGCGAATAATGCGTGCGCTCCCAGACTCGCCGCCCACATCACTATGGCGATCGGCAGCATCCTCCAATCGCGGCTCCCCTGCTCGCGCAGTATCCAATCCCTGCTCATCCGACCGTCACCTGCCCTCGCATGGTCTCCAACGTCTTGGAGCCGATGCCTTTGACATCCAGCAGCTGATCGACTGATGTATACCCGCCAATCGCCGTGCGATGATCAATGATCCGCTGAGCGGTAACCGGCCCAATACCTTTGATGGATTGCAATTCCTCAGCGGTAGCCGTGTTGAGGTTGATGAGACCATGCGTGGAAGCGCCGGCATCGCTGCCGTCCGTCTGCATGTGCGGAGATTGCGTGGTATCCGATTCGGGGTTCGCTGTGGCATCGGAATGCTCCGACTGCTGCGGATCCGTGCGTTTCTCGTCCGTGGTGTTCTGCGATGCATCGTCTGATCTCCAGCGGAGCCGCCCGTGGTCTGCATGGCGGTCGGTTGAGACAGCATGGCCATATTCATCGACTGTTGGACCAGCAATGCCAAGCTGATGCCAAGGGCGACGATCAGCAGCAATATCACGGCCAAGGCATGCCCAATGGTGAACGACAATCGCGGCTGATCCCGGGTGAGTCTGGCTGATTCGCGACGGCATCGGCGGAACGTACGCCAATCAGATCCGATAACGCACGTTTGTCACGAGTCGCCTGCCGCAGGCCGCTCTGCGCCCTTTGGGGCGGGTGGCCGGCCGGACGGATCCGTGCATGGCCGGGAGGCGGCGGAGGCGTCGTGGGCCGTTCCACTCGCGGTTGGGGCATGGCTGCGCTCTGCCTGCTGAATGCGCGCAAACGGTTGGCGGCATGGTCTGCGCGATGGTTATGAGAAACGCCCATGCATCCACGCTGATGGATTCATGGGCGTTTGTCCAGCTGAAACGGGGTATGTGGTTCTAGCTTATGAAGTTATCCACAATTGAGGTGGGCGGTTGACGCTCCCCTCAGTCTCGCTACGCGAGCCAGCTCCCCTCAAAGAGGGGAGCTGGCTCGCAACAAGTCACTCCGCGGGAACGATGGAGACGATCTTCGGGGCCTTGACGATCACCTTGCGCGGCTCCTTGCCGCCAAGACGGTCGGCGACGGCGGCAAGCGCCTGCTTCTCGAGATCGGCCGGATCGATGTCGACCGGCACTTCGAGCTTGGCGCGCACCTTGCCCTTGATCTGCACCACGGCGGTCACGGTGTCGTGGCCCACGTAGCGTTCGTCGGCCACCGGCCACGGCTCGGCGGACAGGGATTCGGCGTGACCGAGCTTGCTCCACATCTCCTCGCAGATGTGCGGGGCAATCGGCGCGAGCATCAGGATCAGCGGCTCCACGGCGGCACGCGGCACAGCCTTCAGACCGGTCAGGTGGTTGTTGAGCACGATGAGCTTGGCGATGGCGGTGTTCGGGCGCATGCCTTCCATTTCCGCGGTCACTTCGGCAATCGTGTTGTTGAGCAGCTTCAGGGTCTTTTCGTCCGGCGTGTCCTCAGTCACATGGGCCTGGCCGGTGGTCTCATCGACCACATTGCGCCACAGACGCTGCAGGAAGCGCATGCCACCGACCACGTTGCGGGTGTTCCACGGGCGAGACTCGTCCAGCGGGCCCATGCTCATTTCGTACAGGCGGAAGGTGTCGGCACCGTAGTTCTCGTACATGTAGTCCGGGGTCACGATGTTCTTGAGGGACTTGCCCATCTTGCCGAACTCGCGGTTGGCATGTTCGCCGTTCCAGGTGAAGGTCGGCTCGCCGGAGGCGTCGGCCGGGCCTTCCACGACCTCGTCGGCCGGCACGTACTGGCCGCGGTCGTCGGTGTAGGCGTAGGCCTGGATCATGCCCTGGTTGAACAGCTTGTGGAACGGTTCGGCCGAGTCCACGTAGCCGAGGTCGAAGAGCACCTTGTGCCAGAAGCGGGAGTAGAGCAGGTGGAGCACAGCGTGTTCGACGCCGCCGATGTACAGGTCCACACCGCCTTCATCACCCGAGTACTTGTTGTGGTTCGGGCCCATCCAGTAGTCGAACTCGTCCTTCTCCACCATGTGCTTGGTGTCGGTCGGGTCGATGTAACGCATGTAGTACCAGCAGGAGCCGGCCCAGTTCGGCATGGTGTTGGTGTCGCGGTAGTAGGTCTTCTTGCCGTCGCCCAAGTCGAGCTCGACCTTGACCCAGTCCTCGTTGCGGCTCAACGGTGCCTCCGGGTTGGACTCGGCGTCCATCGGATCGAAGGTGCGCGGCTCATAGTCGGGCACGTCGGCAGGTTGATCGGCAATGCGGAATCCGGCAGCAGGTGCGGGGTGCCGTCTTCGCCGTAGACGATTGGGAAGGCTCGCCCCAGTAGCGCTGGCGGGAGAACAGCCAGTCGCGCAGACGGTAGCTTACGGTGCCCTTGCCCACGCCGGCGGATTCGAGCCAGGCGTTGACCTTGGCGATGGCGTCGTCCACGCGCAGGCCGTTAAGGCTCAGCGCGTCGCCCTTGGCTTCGGTGGCCTCGACGGAGGAGTTGATCACGATGCGTCATGGGAGACGAACGGCGCCTTGCCTCGTAGTTGGCCAAGTCGTCGCCGGAATCCGGCAGAGGCGTGACGGTGTAGATGACAGGCAGACCGAACTTCACGGCAAAGTCGTAATCGCGCTGGTCGCCACCAGGCACGGCCATAATGCACCGGTGCCGTAGTCCATCAGCACGTAGTCGGCAGTAAACAGCGGGAGCTTCGCGCCGGTGATCGGGTTGGTGGCGTACAGGCCGGTGAACAGACCGGTCTTCTCACCGGCCTCGTTCACGCGGTCCTTGGCGGTCTTGGCTTCGGCGGCCAGACGGTAGGCCTTCACCGCCTCGACCGGGTTGGCATAGCCGCCCTTCCAGTCTTCGGGTACATCGGCCGGCCATTCGGCGGGCACGTTCTCCAGCAGGTGATGTTCCGGGGAAACCACGGCGAACGTGGTGCCGAACAGCGTGTCGGGACGGGTGGTGTAGATTTCCATGTCCTTGTCACCGTCGGCAGTGGCCACGATGAAGTGCACGGAGGCACCATGGGATTCACCGATCCAGTTGCGCTGCATGAGCTTGACCTTCTCAGGCCAGTTGATGCCGTCAAGATCGGCGATGAGGCGGTGGCCGTACTTGGTGATGCGCATGGACCACTGGCGTAGCTCACGCTGGAAGACCGGGAAGTTGCCACGCTCGGACTTACCTTCGGCGGTGACCTCTTCGTTGGCCAGCACGGTGCCCAGACCCGGGCACCAGTTGACCGGGGACTTGGAGATGTAGGCCAGGCGGAAGTCGTTCAAGATATCCTGCTGCTCGGCGTCAGTGAGGTCGGACCACTGCTTGCCATCGGACTCGTGGCCCGGAATGGCCTTTTCGCCGGATTCGAACTTGGCCACGAGCTCGGCGATCGGGCGTGCGGAGCCCTTGGAGCCGGACGGGTTGGTGGCGTCCTCGTCGTACCAGGAATCGTAGATGCGCGAGAAGATCCATTGGGTCCAGCGCACGTAGCCGGGGTCGATGGTGGCGAACGTACGACGGTTGTCGAAGCTCAGGCCCATACGGTGCAGCTGGCGGCTCATGTTGCGATGTTCGCCTCAGTGGTCACGCGCGGGTGCTGGCCGGTCTGGACTGCGTACTGTTCGGCAGGCAGGCCGAAGGCGTCGTAACCCATGGCGTGCAGGACGTTCTCGCCCTTCATGCGGTGGTAGCGGCTCACCACGTCGGAGGCCAGGTAGCCCAGCGGGTGGCCGACGTGCAGGCCCTTGCCGGACGGGTAGGGAAACATGTCCATGGCGAAGTAGGCGGTGCGGCCTTCGGCGTTACGGCCCTTGCCGTCCTTCAAATCGCCGTTGACGTTGGCGGCCCAGAAGGTGCCTTGCTCGTCCCAAATCTTCTGCCACTTGTTTTCGATGTCCTGCGCCAGTGCGGCGTTGTAGCGGAAGTTGGGCTCTTCGGTTTGCGTGCTCTTCTCGTTGTCACTCATAAATCAGCAAGGTAGCCTCGCAACTGGACACGTCGTCAATCGTTATTCAGCATCCGAGACGATGGCTTTGGGGTCGCCGTTCAGCGAAACCGTGAGCTTTGTTTGGCTTGTGAACGTATCCTTGGCGGCCGTCCAGCTGCCATCCTCAACCATGTCTTCCAATGCTTCCGCGATTTTCTGCGCCAATTGCTGGTGCCTTGACTCACGGCGATGCCATAACCGACCTCGCCCTTGTCCGCAATCACGTCCATATACTGGGGCCCGTTGGCCGCTTGAAGACCGGAAAGCACCGCCATATCGGAGGCTATGGCATCCGCCGACCCTACTTGCACGGCCGTGACGCACTGCGCATAACTGCTGCGCTCCTGAATCCGGGCCTGCGGGTGGTTGCCGCGGAAGATGCCGACTGTCTCGTCACCTTTCACTGCGCACACCGTGCCGTCGCCTACGTCACCCACCGAACCTGCGTCATTGGTGAATCGGCCACGCTCATCCGACCTGACCAGCAAACCGACGCTGGTCGTGAGGTATGGTCCGGCAAAATCAACGATCGCGCTGGACTCATCGGTGATAGGCCAAGAGGCGACGACCATGTCGACCTGTCCATTGTCCAGCATGGAGCGCCGGTTTTCGGGGCGAACCTGTTTGAAGACGATCTGCTTGTTCGCATAGCCGAGTTTGGCGGCCACGTATTTGGCGATGGTGATGTCGAAGCCTGGTATGTGCCGTCATGCCATGCTCCCACCGATGGCTCGTCGGCTGCGACCCCAATGGCGATGGTGGGCCCCTCCGGCGCTCCGGAGACGGTGGTGACTTGAATTTGGCCGCAACCGGCCAGACCGGATAATGGCAATATCACGCCAAAGGCCGCGGCGAATCCTGCCATCAGTCGGGAGCGAAATCCGCGCCGCATCGGACGGCGAGCGCGGAGCATGCTACGGCTGGCGAACGATGACCAGTGGTGCATAACCGTCAAACGCCTTACTTGAACATGCGCGAACGCGTGAGGAACCAGGCAACCGCACCGGAGAGCACCATGGAAATCACGATAATGAGCATGAAACCCCACGGCTTGTCAGTGAACGGCATACCCATCATGCCGCCATCGAAGTTCATGCCGTACATCGAGAAGATCAGGGTCGGGATGGACAGTGTGATGGAGATGATGGTGAAGATGCGCATCACGTTGTTCAGGTTGTTGGACACGATCGAGGCGAAAGCGTCGGTCATGTTCGCAAGAACGCCGCTGTAAATGTTGGCCATCTCGATAGCCTGCTTGTTTTCGGTGATGACGTCGTCGAGCAGGTCCTCGTCGTCCGGGTATTGCTTGATGCGTTGCAGGGTGGTGAGCTTCTCCATCACGATTTCGTTCGATTTCAGCGATGTGGTGAAATACACCAAAGTCTTGCTCAGCTCCATGAGCATCACGATCTCGCGGTTCTGCATGGAGTGGCGCAGCTTCAGTTCAAGCTTGTCGCTTTCGCGGTCGATGATGCGCAGGTAACGCAGGTACATCGTGGCGTTGCGGTACAGGATCTGCAGGATGAAGCGCGAACGCATGAAGGTGTTGAAGCCTCGGATCGTGCCTTCCATGAATGGGTGGAGCACGGGCGTGTCCTGCATGCAGACGGTGATGATGAGGTTTTCGGTGACGATGATCGACAGCGGGATGGTCTCGTACCAGTCGCGTCCGCCACGCTCTTCCACGGTGGGAATGTCGACGATGATCATCGTGTAATCGTCTTCGACGTCTACACGTGAACGTTCCTCGTCATCCAAAGGGGCACGCAGGTCGGCCAGGTCGATGCCGGTTTGCGAGGCGACGGTGGCGAGCTCCACATCAGTGGGTTCGCTCAAACATAACCAGGAGCCGTTTTCCGGTTTCTCGATCTGCTCCACTTGGCCATTGATTGAGCTGAAGATTCTCAGCATGTCGTCTCACCCGCCTTCCGCGCTTTCTTACTGTTCTATCGCTGTACGGTTCCAAACCGAGATTAGTCTAGACCCACCGTTCGAATTTGCGAGCGGGGTTTCGCATAACGACCATCACCAGACGATTGGCTGCCAACTTGGCATGTGCGGTCCTCGCAGATCGGTCGGCCCGTTCTCCCAGTCGGCGCTGTCGGCAATGGCGGGAGCCTTGTTGTATTCCTCCAACTCCCACAGTGGCTGTTCGGTGGGGGTGCCGTTGACGCTGTGGCGCACTTTAAGCCGGCACCAACAGGCGTTGCGCATGCCGCCGAGTGCGTTCATGCCGTCCGGGTCGAGTTCGAGCAGGTTGGAGATGGTGGCGGTAATCCATGAGCCATGGGTGACGAGCATCAGCGTGGTGGGCGTGCTGTCTGAATAGGCGGAGTCGATGACCAGTGCGCGCACGGCATCGGCACCTCGCTGGCCCACGGCGGCACGGCTTTCCACACCATGCTTGGTTTCGCCCCCAGTGTGCTGTTTCCAAGAGGCGTAGTCGTCGGCTGCCACGGCTTTGATTTCGGCGCGGGTCATGCCTTCCCACTCGCCGAAGCTGCGTTCACGCAGTCGTTGGTCACAGGTGACTGGCAATCCCAAAATATCGGCGAAGGCGTGTGCGGTCTGTTGGGCACGGAACAGGTCGGAGGTCATCACCACCATGCGCCGGCCGGCGGCGGGAGCCTCCTCGAACTGGCGCGTATCAGTGCGTTCGGCGGCGTCAGGACCGGGCTGGGCGATGGCTTCGGGATGTTCGGCAAGTCGGTTCACCTTGGCCCAGTAATACCGTGAAGCGAGCGCGAATCCGGTCTGGTCGACCTGCCATTGGCCTACGATGTCGAGCGGCACATCGATCTGGCCTTGCAAGCGATGTTCGAGATTGTATTGCGTACGGCCATGACGCAGCATCATCACTTCATCGATCATCGGTTTTCGCCACCTCGTTCTCTTGCGGTTTGCCATACTCATCTCAGCACAACCCCTAGAATGGCGGCATGGAGATTTCTGAGTCGACTTGGGCGTTCATCGCCAAACACCGCCGTGAAGATGTGCGTGATGTGGCCTTGCACGCCAAGCATGATGGCGACGTGGATGTGCCGTTCGCGCTGGAGCAAATTGCCGGCTGGCAGCGCGCTTCACTCAAGCTACCCGACTGGGCGTCCCATGATGGGCTGATTTTCCCGCCGCAAGTCCCAATGGAACAATGTTCCAGCCAGTTCACCGCACAGTACAAGGCTCGGCTGGCACAGCGATTGTTGGCCGAAGAGGCAGTCGACGACAACTCCCCGGCATCCCTAGTCGATCTGACCGGCGGGTTCGGCGTCGACTTTTCTTACATGTCCCGAGTGTTCAATCGTGCCACATATGTGGAACAACAATCCATTTTATGTGATATCGCTCGCCATAATTTCCCGATACTCGGCCTTGACCACGCCGAAGTCATCAATGATGATTCAACAGCAGTGCTTGACACGCTTGGCCGAGTCTCCATGATCTTCCTCGATCCGGCCCGCCGTGACGATCATGCTCGCGTACCTACGCGATTGCCGATTGCACGCCGGATGTGCTGACCCTGAAGGATATGCTGCTGGCCAAGCACCGACGGTCATGGTCAAGCTCTCCCCCATGCTCGACTGGCATAAGACCGTCGCCGATTTCGCCGGCGCGGTACATGAGGTGCATATCGTCTCCACCGGGAATGAGTGCAAGGAATTGTTGCTGGTGTTGGGGCGCGGCCGTTGCGTCTCACCGCTCGTGGTATGTGCTAATGACGAGCAGGTGCTGTCGTACAAGGCCGGCGATAACAGCGACAATCACACCACTATCAGCGATTCTGCTTGGCTGCACGCAATACTTGCAATACCGAAGACTCCCCGTCTGAGGAAAGCGCGAACGACTTCGATTCCTCGCATTGGAAGTACCTTTACGAGCAACGCCTCAATCATGAAGCCGGATGCTTTGATGTTCTCGAACAGCGCTTCGCCGTGCATCACATCAGCCCGAATAGCCACCTGTTCGTGGCGGCCGAACCTATTGCCGATTTTCCAGGCAGGTCATTCGCCATCGAATCCATCGCCACCATGAACAAGAAAGAACTGAAGCAACTATTGGCCGGCCTCACGCACGCCAACATCGCCGTACGCAATTTCCCCCTAACCGTGGCCCAGCTACGCAAAAAACTCAAACTCAAGGACGGCGGCAACACCTACCTCTTCGCCACCACCGACGCCCAAGGCCGTCACCTAGTACTGCGCACTAAAAAGCGAAAAAATGGCTCCCTCTGACGAGGAAGCCACCAATACGTCAGCTAATCAGTCCTTGGCGATGGTCTTGCCGGCGGTCGGACCGGAGGCAAGGTCCTGGATCTCGGTGACTTCGAGAACCGGAATCACGGCCGGCTTCTTGGTGCCCTTTTCCTCGGCGACCTTCACCTGCTCGTTGTAGATGTCGTCGTCAACGTGCAGCACCACGTTGCCGCGGAAGCGGTAGCCCTGCTTCTTCTCGAGGTTGGCGAAAGCGATGACCAGCGGGGAACCGTTCTTGAGGTTCTCGTAGTGCTGGCCGGCGGTGCGCTCGTGGTAGGCGATGTGCGTGTCGTCCAGCACGAACAGGGACATCTTCGGGCCGAGATCCAGTTCGCCGTCCTTGGAGACGGTGGTGATCCAGCCGAGGTTGTTCTTGATGAATTCCTTGATTTCCGGAGTAATGACTGCCATGTCGAATCCTTTCATGATTGATACGGATAACGTATCCTTACTCTTTCCAGAGTACCGGTTTCGAACGCGACTAGCCCGGATGTTCGCTGTGAGGAACCTCACCTTCGCACAGCTTTCATCCGGTTTTTACCTGCTTGGCGATGCCATGCCCCGGTCGCGCACCAGCCACACACCTGTCACACACCCGACGCCCATCGACCGGTCGATTTTGGCCGGTAGTTCCCGTAATCTGTGAGCCGAGAGAGCCACAAGTTTTCCTAACTGTCCTGAGGTGCACCATGGGTTTGATCGAACGTTTCAACAAGCTGCGCAGCCGCTGGTCCCGCAGCTTTCCCCCGAATCTCGCCCGACTCATGTTGCTGGGCTGCGCTGCATTATGGGGTGGCAGCTATCTGCTCGCCAAATTCGCCATGGAGCGATTCCGCCCCAATGGCTGATGGGTCTGCGCATGATCGGCGCCTGCCTGTGCATGCTGGCCTTGTTCCATAAGCACATCGTGCCGTATCTGACGCCGAAAATCATTGTGCCGGCGCTCGTGGTGGGCCTGACCTACTGGGGCACGATGGTCACCCAGACCATCGGCCTGCAGACCATTGAACCGGGCCGCAGCGCGTTCCTGACGGCCGCCTACTGCGTACTCACCCCGTTCGCCACGTGGATTATTTCAAAAAACCGCCCGAAGGCCATCAATCTGGTCGCCGGCGTGATCTGTCTGATCGGCGTCGGCTTCGTCTCGCTGAAGCCGGGCGGTTCGCTGTCGCTGAGTGCCGGCGACTGGCTGACCATCGCCACCGCGGTCATCTTCTCGTTCAATCTGACCTGCCTTGGTGTCTACACCAAACGCTTCGACCCTATCGCCGTCACTTTTGTGCAGTTCGGCGTTGCCGGCGTATTGTTCATCATCGGCGCGTTGTTCACCGAACCCATGCCGAACGCCAGCTGGCTGGCACCCTCAGTAGTGGCCAGCGTGCTCTATCTGTTCCTCGGCGCCACGATGAGTGCCCAGATCATGCAGAACATCGGTCTGGCTCACGTGCCTGCCTCGCAGGCGTCAATCATCATGTGTACGGAAAGTCTGTTCGCTGTCACGTTCTCCGCGCTGTTCTGGGGCGAGACAATCATGTGGAGTTCACTGGTGGGCTTTGCGCTGATCTTCGTCGCCGTGCTGATGTCGGTAATCAAGCCGACCAAACAGTCGCTGCACCGGAACTGACGATTCAGTTCGGCCATGGATGGTCATGGGTTCTCCATTGCCCTGAACCGTTACGGTGAAGGCCGAGGCTCTTGAAGGCGTGCAATCGGAAATCGGACTTGGCATCGCCAAACTGCATTTCGAGTTGGGTGCCGGCAACGGCAGCTTCGCTTGGGCTGCATGACGTTCTGCTGAACGTCGTTTTCGCTCCAAGCGAACCAATTTCGGTTGTTCTTTGCGCTACTTTGCGCCACTTTGCGCTGATTCCCACTGCTCATCGGCACCATATTTTTGAGTCATTCCACATTCCGCTGGCTAGGTTTTGAAGGTCTCGTGTAGGCATCCTCTCGGTATCACCGAGCCTTAAGCAACCTTCCAGCCCGACACTTTACGGTCGTGTCTTGTGAAGAAGTTTTTCGAAGGTCTTTCCCTCTCATCCATCGTGGCGGGCACCCTTGCCGCCGTCACCTCATTCTTACTGGCATCGAAAATCGGTATCGCCGGCTCGGTAATCGGCGCGGCAGCCAGCTACATCGTCTCCGCGGTGGCCACCAAAATCTATCAAAACATACTCACCGCCTCCGGTGAGAAACTACAGTCGCCTCGTCTTCCGGCAATGACGATGACACTACGGATAATAAGTCCGATAAGGCAGCCGAATCCGAGTCCGATACGACGATGACCGGCATGGTCAATACCGTTTCCACCGCGCGCAAGCCGCGCGAAGTCGTGTCCAATCGAGCGAACGGACGAACCTATTCGGTCAATGAACTGCGCAAGGCCCGCTCCCATAATTCGAAGCGCACCGCCATTATCGTCACGCTGGTATCCGGCCTGCTCGCCGTGGCAGTAACCGCCGGCATCGTCATGCTGGTCACGCAGGGCCGTGGCACGGACCATATCATCACTCCGTCCACCACGCCCACGCAAACCGACACCAAAACGCAGACCGACACGTCCAATCAGAATAACGGACTGCCGCAGCCGGGCATTACCGACGGTTCGAATGATTCCAACACCAAGGACTCCACATCCGGCTCGTCCAACGACGGCACCGATTCAAGCACGTCCGGCTCAACCGGCACCGACTCCTCAACCGATTCCAACACCAATGGATCCACCGATGGTTCGACCGGCACCGATTCCTCCACTAATTCGGGCACGACTGGCGGTTCCACCGGTTCCGGCACCACCGGAGGCACCACCGGCACCGGCAACGGTTCAACCGGATCGGGTTCAGGATCAGCCAATGGCTCCGGTTCCTCTTCCAGCTCCACGGGCGGATCATCCAGTTCAAACTCCGGTAATAGCGGTTCGAGCGGCTCCTCAACCGGTAGCAGCAGCGGAACCGGCATCAAATTCATTGGCTGACAATCGCCGACTCGATAGCAGCGATGGAGGCAATGCCAGTCAATGACGTGGGGCAATGAGAACATGGAACGTATGACTACCATCATTATGAATACCTCTGAGGGCAGCATCACCATCAACCTGTTCGACGACAAGGCTCCGAACACCGTGGCCAACTTCCTGGGCCTCGCCACCGGCGAGAAGGAATGGGCGGACCCGTACACCGGCCAGCCTTCCCACGGCAAGTTCTACAACGGCCTGATCTTCCACCGTATCATCAAGCAGTTCATGATTCAGGGCGGTTGCCCGCTGGGCACCGGTACCGGCGGCCCTGGCTACGAGTTCGACGATGAGATCGACCCGAGCCTGAAGTTCGACAAGCCGTACCTGTTGGCTATGGCCAACGCCGGTCTGCGTCGCGGCATGGACGGTAAGGTCCATGGCACCAACGGCTCCCAGTTCTTCATCACCACCGTGCCGACCCCGTGGCTGGACGGTCACCACACCATCTTCGGTGAGGTCGCCGATGACGACTCCAAGAAGGTCGTCGATAAGCTCGAAGCACTGGACACCGATCCGATGGATCGCCCGCTCGAGCCGGCCGTGATTCTGTCCGTGGACGTGGCGGAGTAAGACCGACAACATATACGAAAAGGTCCTGATTCTGAACCGCACCCCGATTGTTGGACTGAAGTAATTCAGATTCGATGATCGGAGGTGCGGTTTCTCATGTGTAGGGATCGCAGGCGTCATTACGATGACGGTTTCATGCGGGTCGTCGCCGACCTGATCCGGGGCGGGGCCGGGAGCGTTCTCTCGCCCGCCGGCTTGGCGTGCCCGTCAGTACCGCGGGAAAATGGGTGTTGTCATACCGGTTTGGCGGGGAGGCGGCGCTCATGGGAGAACGCGAAGGCAACAGGAGATACGACTACGAGACGAAGCTCGCGGCGGTGCGCGACCATGTGGAGCATGGGCTGACGAAGGCCGAAGTCATGGAGAAGTACAGGATCGCGGGTCCCGCCCCGTTGGAGCGTTGGTGCCGCGAGTACCGGTCCGGCGGCCCGGACGCGCTGCGTCCGAAACCGAGGGGCAGGCCCAGGGCGCGAAATCCAAGCCGAGGCCGGCTCCCACAAGGGAACAGCTCCTTGAGGAGGAGAACGCGTACCTCAAGGCGAG
>ENA-OQDE01000250-OQDE01000250.1-human-gut-metagenome-genome-assembly--contig:-NODE-250-length-35152-cov-2.705924_pt1 | contig 35152 bp, 36 predicted proteins | sample MGYA00242768_ERZ504595 | MGnify/ENA primary metagenome ERZ504595 (study PRJEB26092, sample SAMD00036307) | human gut metagenome | host: Homo sapiens | study: EMG produced TPA metagenomics assembly of... | reverse complement strand
CTTTTTTATTTCACTAAATTTAAATTTAATACCTAATTCTTTTGCTTTTTCCTCATCAATTATTGATTTTACTGTTATTTTATCTCCATTTTTTAAATTATCTGCCGGCTGCACCTGAAAATTAACACAATTTTCTGCCTGATCTATCTTCGATAATCCATCTACCGCACTTCCCAAATCTTCTATATTTTCTATATCCTTATCTTTCACCTCAATATTCAATTCTTTTGCAAGCAAAGTTTCCATCTTGTCATAATCAACTGTGACCTCAGCTTTTCCTTTCCCATCAATTCCGGAAACTTTCACCTCTACACAATCGTTTAGATCAACCGTTTTCCCACAACCTCCTATTACGAATGCACTTAAAATAATTCCTGAAATAAGCCCCGCTCTTTTCACTATTTTTTTCATACCCTTTTCTCCTTTTGTATTATTGTATTTTTATGATTACATCCTCTTAGACGTATCATTCTTTTCCGAGGTTTTATAATTTCCCATCTTTTTTGTATTATTATTTAGCATATATTGCTTAATAATACAAATTTAGCATACATAGTTAAAAAAGCAATACAGGAACAATAGCTGTGAGGCATACTCCACAGCTATTTTTGTTCCCGTATTGTTTTTTCGTCACCTCTAATATTCTGAGCAATAATTTTTTCTCTTGCACTGTACAATCAGATAACAACTTTTCAAAATCTTTGTCTAAATAGGACGAGGATATCGCCGAAAGACTGTCACAAAGAAGTGCATCAATCCCTATTTCTAAAACATTGCAAATCTTTATCAGTGTTTTGAGCGAAGGACTATGTGTGCCATTTTCCAGATGGGAAATAGAACTTGTGGCAGAATCAATTTTTTCGCTCAATTCCTCTTGCGTCATGTGTTTTTTATACGTGCTTCTTTTAGTCGCTCCCCCAATTTGGTATAATCAAGTTCATTCTTCAATATCAATCCTCCTGCAAATGTTCTGTTGTTATTCTACAGCACATTATGCTATTATTTTAATATCTTATACAGCATAACATGCAGTATACTAACATTAAAATAATTTACTTTTTAAAACCTGTTGCCAACATCTATCGTCATCATTATAGAACGGAGGTAATAGGAATGAAGGATGACTATTTTACAATACTTTTTGCAAATTAGTAGAAAGCGGACAACTAGATTCCGAAACCGCAAAAAAGCTCTTACAACAAATTTTAAAAATCCTTAATGAAGAAAATGAAACACCTGACAAACGTTAACAGAAATACACTATGCTATGGGAAGGAGAACTTATGAACTGTTATAAATGCGGAGAAAAGGTAAACGATGAAATCACTCTATGTCCAAACTGTGGTACATATTTACAAGCCACTCCTGAATTGATCCAACAGGCTATTTCTAATGATCAGTCTGCTATTGAATCACTTATCATATCGCATACAGCAACGTATATTACACTGTACATGCTATGATAAAGATCCGGACACTGTTCTTGACCTGGTCCAGGACAGTTTTATCAAAGGATTCAACAATTTATCACAATTAAAAAATCCTGAAAAGTATTGTTCCTGGATGAAAAGAATTGCACATAATCATACAATTGACTATTTAAGAAAAACAAAATCTGTTGCTTTCTCTTCTATCACTTATTCCAATTCTGATGAAATATTGGATTTTGAAGATGATAGAATTGAAAATATTCCAGAAATAGCCATTGATCAAAAAGAAACAGCTCGTCTGATAGACAACATTCTCAATTCTCTATCAGAAGAACAACGAGTTCCAATCGCCTTGTATTACTATGAGCAAATGTCCATAAAAGAGATTGCCCACTTGCTCAATTGTTCAGAAAACACCGTGAAATCGAGGCTTGCTTACGGACGAAAAAAAATTGAACTGCAAGTCAGAGAACTGGAAAAAAGAGGAACTAAGCTTTATGGTCTTGCACCACTTCCATTTTTCCTCTGCCTTTTCAAAAATGCAGCTACTCCAATACCACCCACGCTTTCTAGTGAGATCTGGCAGGCATTATCAATGGCAGATAAACCAACCGCCCTCAACAATGTAAAACCAACCACCGCATCTCTAACTGCTACTAAAGGCTTCATCACCAAAATCATTTTGGGAATTACAGCAGCTGTTACCATAGGTAGTGGTCTCTTTGCATCTTTTCAAAATAAGGAAACTACATATGATTGGGAAAAGTATGTAAATGAGACAATGATTCCCTCTTATGGAACAATAGATGACGGAACCTATCAAATTGATACTATGGAACATGAGCGTTTTTTAACATGGGAAAAAGAAATACACGGTCTTTTGAACTACAGTATTTTGGACTTTGATCATGATGGAGAAAATGAACTTCTTGCCGTTTTTCTGGAACCATATGCAAATAATAACAGTGGAGTACAAACTCCTCAGAAGCAGCTTATACTTCGTATGTACGAACATGAGGATGGTACTATAAAAATACTGCTGAGTATAAAACATTTGCTGACCCTGTTGATATCGGCGGTAGTATTACGGAAAATGGAGTATTTTTAAAAGAAGATAAAGATAAAACATATATTTGCATTAGTATTTACCGATATCAGTATAGAACAGCCTGGACAATTGCAGAAACTCACATTTTAACATATGATCGCTCATTCCAAGAATACACCGGAACTCAGGAACCTATCTGCTTCATAGGGGATAAAGCGAGTACTCCCACCGGGGATGTTTATTCCGAATCCCAACTCGCCGAGATGAAAAATGTAGTAGACCAAATGGCTCGCAAACTTGAGGATATCGGTCTTACAAACTCGGCCAAACAGATGCATGAAACATTTATGCAAAGATTGGATCTGACAGATGCATCCGATGATTTGCTTGTATATATCACCGGTCGTGATGACCGTGCTTATAAATACTATGGCCCTTACGAAGGAAATGAGTCCATAGCCTCTGAAGATGTGGAATATTACACCGCAATTTTTACTTACTCTGGTCACTAACAACCGCACACCGGCTAAACCATAGTCGGTGTGCCTAAAAATAATTTTTCTTATCCTTATTCCACCTCTTGTCTGCCCATTATTTTATTGGAATCGGATGATAAAAACAATATTTAGAAGCAATAGAAAACCCCAGATGAAGAAATTCATCTGATTTCTCCATCCAGGGTTTCACATTTCTCTATTTCAAATTTTGACTTCTTCTGTTTTTCTTACAATCTGCAGCATCCCGCTTTTTAACAACACCGGACGCAGTGCATTATACAGAACTGCCACCAGAATCGTAGATACAACTGCATTCACAAATGTGGTTGCTGTACTCCATTTTGCAAGTACTTCTGCCATCTGCTGCGGCTGTCCTAAAATATACTGTTTGTAAAAATATCCTACCAATGGGTCCGCGATCACGTTAAATCCCAGTCCTGCAACGGATGCAAGGACACTCCAGCGAAATACATATTTCTTATCTGTACTTTCATTAATTTTCCCGATACGATGTGCCACAAGTCCTACGATCAGACCAATACAGAGCTTCAACACAAATGTCTTTGGTGCTCCTACGATATAAATCGGATCCAGAACATCTGCGATCGTCATCCCGATTGCGCCGGCCAGTCCGCCGTACCAACCGCCTAAGAGCAATGCTCCCAGAACACAAAATGCATTCCCGATATGAAGGGATGTGGCATCTCCACCCGGCATCGGGATCTTAATCTGCAAAAATGTAAATGATACAAAGCAAAGTGCTGCCAAAAGTGCTGTCTGTGCCAGTTTTACTACTGTCTGCTTTCTCTTTTCCATCGTTTTCCCTCTTTTCATTTTTGATGGTCTTATCCTACCACCAGAGTGGATAGATGAAAATGTCCAGTTATTGTATTTTTGACCAGTCCAGTTTGATTATTTCTGATTTGCCGGCTCTACCGCAACAGATTTTCCTTTGATTTTCGTATGATTCATTGCATTGAGTACATCTCGTGCATATTCTCTCGGAACTTCTACAAACGTATACTTATCAAACATATCGATCGTTCCGATCAGTTTTCCCGGAATTCCGCTTTCACCGGCAATTGCGCCCACGATATCTCCCGGTTTTGCTTTGTTTTTCTTACCGATATTAATAAATAGACGAACCATTCCGGCTTCTTCTGCCCCGGTATCACCAAATTCCATATCTTTTTCTTCTGTCTCCTGCTGTCCGGAACAGTATTTCAAAAATGCTGCTGCCAGATCCATTGCAGTATAATCGGATTCATTGACACGTTCTTCAATGATCTGAAGGAATTTTGTCAGATCTTCATTTTCGATGATCTGTTCGATCTCTTCCAGCACATTTTCCATCTTTGTATTGGCAACATCGTTCAAAGACGGAACCTTCTGCGCATAGATCTTCGTCTTGCAGTACCGCTGGATCTCCTTCAGCTTATAGACTTCTCTTCCGGAAACAAAAGAGAACGAACGTCCCACGCGTCCGGCACGTCCGGTTCTTCCGATACGGTGCACATAATATTCATCATCCTGCGGAAGATCATAATTAAATACCGCTTCCACATCATCCACATCGATTCCTCTTGCTGCTACATCTGTACACACAAGAATATCTGTCTTTCCGGAACGGAATCCCTGCATCACACGGTCTCTCTGTGCCTGCTTCATGTCTCCATGAAGTCCTGCCGCAAAATATCCTCTTCCTAGCAGTCCATTCACAAGCAGATCTACCTGTTTCTTCGTATTACAAAATACAACGGAGAGTTTCGGTGTATAAATATCCAGAAGACGGGAAAGCACTTCCTCTTTATTCTTCGGTTTCACTTCATAGTAAAACTGTTCAATGTTCGGAACGGTGAGCTCTTTCTTCGTCACCTTCACCAGTTCCGCATTTGTCTGGAACTGTTTTGTGATCTCTAAGATTGCCTTTGGCATTGTCGCAGAAAAAAGTACTGTCTGGTGTTCCTGTGGAATTCCTTCCAAAATTGTCTCAATATCCTCACGGAATCCCATGTTGAGCATCTCATCCGCCTCATCCAGCACAATCGTATGCACATGATCCATTTTCATAGTTTTGCGGCGCATATGATCCATCACACGTCCCGGTGTTCCGATCACAAGCTGTGTGCCGCTTTTCAGAGAACGGATCTGTTTTACAATCTCCTGTCCTCCATAGATTGGCAGAACTTTTATCCCATGCATATATTTTGCAAGATTTCTGATTTCTTCTGCAACCTGGATTGCCAGCTCTCTTGTCGGACAAAGAACAATCGCCTGAAGTTTTTTATTCTTCGGATCAATCTTTTCCAGAAGCGGGATTCCAAAGGCTGCTGTTTTTCCGGTTCCTGTCTGCGCCTGTCCGATCACATCTTTTCCGCTCATGATCACAGGAATTGCTTTGGACTGAATCGGTGATGCCTCTTCAAATCCCATATGTTTTACTGCTTTTAATATTTCAGGACACAACTCTAACTCTTCAAATTTTAATTCTTCCATAAATCTCCTTTTCTCAAAACAAAAATAGGGGACTGTATAACAGTCCCACAATACAATCTGAATTATCATATCAGAATTTTCTTTTTCTGTCAAAATTTCTTTGATTATAAAAATTTTTTAAAATCACTTGCATTCAAGGAATACAAGGTGTAATATACACATATACTTAATGTAGTTTTTAAAACTACATGCAATTTTCAAATTTTAAGGAGGAAGATATCAATGAACAAAACACAACATTTAAAAGACCCCGGCAGCGCGATCACACATTTTATTGGTATGCTTATGGCAATCTGCGGCGCGATTCCTCTGTTGATAAAGGCAGCCCATGAACCGGGCAAGGTATCTCTCATTTCCCTTGCCGTATATGCGATCAGCCTGATCCTGCTGTATGCTGCCAGCACGACCTACCATACATTTGATATTTCTGCAAAAGTAAATACGATATTGAAAAAGATCGATCACATGATGATCTTTATCCTTATTGCCGGAAGCTATACTCCAATCTGTCTGATCACTTTGAAAGGACGTACCGGACTGATCCTGCTTTCCATTGTTTGGGGGATCGCTATTGTAGGAATTCTGATCAAGGCCTTCTGGGTCTATTGCCCGAAATGGGTATCTTCCATTCTCTATATCGGGATGGGATGGACTGCGTACTGGCTTTCACACAGATTTTCCACTCATTATCGCCGGCGGCATTTGGCTGGCTTTTAGCAGGGGGAATCATCTACACAATCGGCGGTATTATCTACGCATTAAAGCTTCCGATCTTCAATAGTAAACATAAGAATTTCGGAAGCCACGAGATTTTTCATCTTTTTGTTATGGCCGGAAGTGCCTGCCACTTTATTGTCATGTATTGCTACCTGATCTAATTCATCGGTTTTCCATTCAGCATCGCTTTCAATAGCTTTCCGTTTCCATCATAGATCAGTTTCAGAGAAAAGAATTCTTCCGATTCCTCCAGGAGTCGGAAGAATATTTTATCCCCTTCCCAGAGATTGAGTCGGTCAATTTCTTTTTTATCTACCCACCTAAGTTCTCCCTCGTCACAGGCAATCTGTTCTCCTGTAAATCCATCTGCTGTAAATAAGGACATATACTCTGTCACACCGTCACCTGACACAAATGTCACGATCGCACGATATTTCCAGGAAGTCAGAGTGTATCCTGTCTCCTCTTTCACTTCCCGCAGCAGACATTCCTCCGGACTTTCGTCTGCCTCAAAATGTCCACCCACACCGATCCATTTATCTTTATTGACATCATTCTTTTTTACTGTGCGATGCAGCATCAGATATTTTCCGTCTTTTTCGATATAACATAGTGTACTTAATCCTGTCATTTCTTTTTATCCTTTCCCTTATCCAACCCGTTCTTCACTCCATTCCAGAAATGTTCCGGTGTTGGCGTCAATTTCAAAATCATATTCTTTTCCGTCATAAATAATGTCGCCTTCGTATTTCTGAACTCCATCGTCAAACTCCAGCTGAATTCTCAAATCCTGTGCAGATGCCCCCGGCACTCTTTCCAACGCAAGATTTGTTGCTTCTTCCTCTGAAATTGCCGCCTCTGTCTGATTTGCTGTGTTACTGCTTCCCTGCTGTGTGGAATTTTCAGAAGCGTTCTGATCCTGATTCTGTGTCGTACTCACACTTCCCTTGTCCATCTCTTTGTCAACCTGAAGTATGCTGCCATCTTCTGCTGAAATCTCATAATCATATTCTTCCCCTGTGGATGCAACTGTAAAATCAACCTCATAAATACTTCTTCCGTCATCGTGATCCTTGCTTACTTTCAGCCTTGTGATTTCGTCTTCTGTTACACCTGCATCTGAAAATGCTGCTGTTTTCGCTGCATCTTTTCCGATATCCTTTCCATCATTTCCTGCACATCCTGTAAACATGCTCATTGCCATCACACATACTGCTGCCGCTGCAAAATATCTTTCTTCATCATATTTTAATTCCTCTCTTTCTATCAACTGCATTTCTACACTGTTATTCTTTGTTTGTAAGGATAATATATTCCATGAAGATTAAAATAAGATTAGAATTTTAACTCAAATGTAAAGCAGCTGCCTTTTCCAAGCTCACTCTCCACCCGGACATTCCCTCCATGTGCCTGTGCGATCCATTTTGCCATGGAAAGTCCAAGGCCGGAGTGCGAACCATCTTCCTTTCCGGTTCGTGAGGCATCCACCCGGTAAAACCGCTCCCATATATGCACCTGATCATCTCTGCTGATTCCGATTCCGTCATCTTCTACCGTTCCCCGCACCCCTGACGGAATCTGATGAAGTGTCACTTTAATATTCCCACCTTCTTTTCCGTAAGAAACTGCATTCGAAATCAGATTATCCAACATACGGATATAAAAGGATTCATCCAGATAGCCTGTGATGTCTGGTTCTATCTCTGTATGAACCTCAATTTTACGCCTCTGCGCCAGCATCTTTTGTTCTTCCACAATTATTTCTGTCAATTCACTAATATTGATCTCTTCTTTATTTAACTGCTGCCGCCCCTGATCTGCCCGTGACAATAACAGAAGCTGAGAGATCATCTGAGACATTTCTCCTGCTTTTTTCCGGATCAGAAGAATTTCTTTCCTCTGCTCTTCTGACAAATCTGTGTGATTGAGAGATGCCTCGCACTGTGACAGAATCACACTGACCGGTGTTCGCAACTCATGGGAAACGTCCGATGTAAACTGCCGTTCCCTGAGAAACGCCTGTTCCAGGCTTTCCAGCATACCGTCAAATGTTCCTGCCAGCTGATAAAATTCATCCTTTCCGGTCTCTTGGCTGACTCCGATCCTGCGGCTTAAATCTCCGTCTTTTTGAATCTCCTGTACGGTCTCTGTCATCTGCGTACCGGAAGAAGCGTTCGCCTGATCAAACGATACCCGATCAGCGCCGTTAAAATCACAGTCAAAGGCAGTAAAATCACCGCAAATCGGACTGCGATCAAAAACTCCTTCTGTGTCTCTGTAACAGAAACTACACCCCGGATATAGAATTCCTGACCATTTTCCATTTCATACTGCACATCATACACATACCACTGCTCTGTTCCACTTTTCACCGTCTGAATCTTTCCATCCTCGAATTGCGGAGCCTGTTCCAGTCCCGGCGGAACCTTTCCATATAAGAAGTCTCCACCTGTATCATAAAGCGCCAGATACACATTGTTATCCAGTGAATAAAAATCCGAATCAATTTCGAATTCCCCGTCTTCCAGCTCGATTTCATCTGCACTTTCCTGCACACGTTCTCTTAAGTGCATCTGTGCAGATGTCAGGATTTCATTTCCGCTCAGAGAAAAAAGGACTGCAAGGCAGAGACAGGTCACCAGTACCATAAAAAAGGAATACATCGCTGTCAATTTTAATTTCAAAGAAAATCGTTTCATGGTTCTGCCCTCATAACATATCCGGCTCCCCGCACAGTATGAATCAGCTTCGTCTGTGCCCCTTCGTCAATCTTCTTACGCAGATAACGGATATATACATCAATTACATTCGAGCCGCCTGCATAATCATAATTCCACAAATGCTGCTCCAGACGGTCTCTGGAGAGCACAATTCCCGTATTCTGAATCATATAGCGCAGCAGCGCAAACTCCTTTCCGGAAAGCTTGATCTCATGCCCTGCACGCAGCACCTGATGGGTATCCAGATGTACTTCCAGATCATCCAGTCTGCAGACTGTCTGCGGCGCCTCCTTCGGTTTGCGCAGGAGCACCCGGATGCGCGCTAAAAGTTCTTCAAACGCGAACGGTTTCACCAGATAATCATTCGCTCCCGCATCCAGCCCGCGGACACGATCCTCTACACTGTCCTTCGCCGTCAAAAGCAAGACCGGAGTCTGACTCCCCTTTTGTCTCATCGTCTTTAAGACACTCAGACCGTCCAGAACCGGCATCATAATATCAAGGACCACCGCATCATATGGCGCCCCTTCCAGATAATCTAACGCCTCCTGTCCGTCAAAACAGGAGTCCACACTGTAATGCTCTGCTTTCAATCTGGTGCTCAGCAGACGGTTCAGGTCTTTTTCATCTTCTGCTACTAAAATCCGCATTGTTCTCACCTTCTTCTTTCTCTGAAAATCGTTTTACCTATTCCTTATGGTAACAGAATCACCGGCTCTTTTCAACGCCGCAGCCTCGTGCTAAAATAGACATTAGTTATGAATGTAGGAGGAAACAAAATATGTCAAATAAAATTACAACAGATTTACTGGAATTTATAGAGAACAGTCCCAGCTGCTTTCATGCAGTGCAGACTACGAAAGAGATTCTGACAAAACATGGATTTACAGAGCTGTCAGAAGATCAGACATGGAATTTAACACCTGGTAATGATTATTTTGTTACAAGAAACGGATCTTCTATCATTGCGTTCTCCATTCCGGAATCTGTAGTTCTTCAAAATGGATTCCGTATCATTGCAAGCCACAGTGATTCGCCTTCCTTTAAGATCAAAGAAAATCCGGAGATGGCCGTAGAGGATCATTACATCAAATTAAACGTAGAACGCTATGGCGGTATGCTCTGTGCCCCATGGTTTGACCGTCCGCTTTCTGTTGCCGGACGGGTGATCGTAAAAGAAAACGGTATCTACTGTGCGAAACTGATCAACGCAGACCGGGATCTCCTTCTGATCCCGAATCTTGCCATTCATATGAACCGGGATGCCAACAGCGGATACGCTTATAATGCACAGAAAGACTTGCTTCCATTATACGGGGATATTTCTGCAAAAGATACGTTCTTAGATACGATTTCAAAGTATGCCGGTGTCGAAAAAGAGGAAATTTTGAGTCACGACCTCTTCCTCTACAATCGTCAGAAGGGAACTCTCTGGGGAGCAAACGAGGAATTTCTCTCTGCTCCACGTCTGGATGATCTCCAGTGTGCCTGTGCTTCTCTTTACGGCCTGCTTGGCGCAGACCACAAACAGGCAGTTTCCGTTCACTGTGTTCTGGATAACGAAGAAGTCGGAAGTACAACAAAACAGGGCGCTGCATCTACGTTCCTCAGAGATACGCTGTTCCGTATCTGTACGGTATTCGGCATGGATACACAGGATTACTTTATCGCACTGTCCAAGAGTTTTATGATCTCTGCGGACAATGCCCATGCAGTTCATCCAAACCATACAGATAAAGCGGATCCTGTCAACCGCCCGTATTTAAATGAAGGAATCGTCATCAAATATAACGCCAACCAGAAATACTGCACAGACGGCATTTCTGCCGCTATGTTCAAGGATATCTGCAAGCAGGCAGACGTTCCGTATCAGACATTTACCAACCGTTCCGACATGGCAGGCGGCTCCACACTGGGCAATATTTCCAACACGCAGGTCGCACTTAATACCGTAGATATCGGACTTCCTCAACTGGCAATGCATTCTCCATATGAAACTGCCGGAGTCAAGGATACCGAATATCTGCTCAAAGCTGCAAAAGCATTTTTTGCATAGATCACTGACCCAATCCAGGCTGCTGAAAAAGTACGCCTGGATTTTCTTGTTCTTCCTCGCTTTTTTCTGTTTTGTCCGCTTTCAAAAACAAGAAAAGCCTGCCAGAAACATCACAGAAAGCGCTCCTACTCCCAGATTTACACTGCCTGTAATCTGGCTCACTGCAGACACCAGAATGGTTCCCATAAAAGAAGCTCCTTTTCCGCAAATATCATAAATTCCGAAGTATTCTCCGGATTTTTCTGCCGGAATGATCTTCGCATAGTAGGAACGGGACATGGACTGAACTGCTCCCTGAAAACATCCCACACAGACTGCCAGAATCCAGAACTGATACTGCCTGTGAAGTCCGATCCCATACAGAGCGATCAGAAAATACGCAGAAATACATACCAGAATCAGTCTCGATGCACTTACTTTTCTGGAAATCCTTCCAAACAACAGAGCCGCCGGAAATGCAACAATTTGTGTCAAAAGGAGTGCAAGCAAAAGACCTGTGGTATCCAGCCCCAAAGCAGTACCATATGCAGTTGCCATGTCAATGATCGTATATACCCCATCAATATAGAAGAAAAATGCTGCCAGAAAAAACAGCACTTTTTTGTCTTTTCTTAATTCAGAAACGATCTGTCCCAATCTTTGCGCACCGGACTGTCCTGCGTGTGCTGTCGGTTTCCGACTGTGTGTCTGACAGTATGATTTCAGAAGCGGAACCGTCAGTGCAATCCACCAGACCGCTACCAGAAAAAACGAAATCCCCATCGCTGTCTGCATCGACAGGCCCACTTTATCATAAAACAATACCAGCAACAGACTGCAAATAAACGGAACACAGCTTCCGATATACCCCCAGGCATATCCCTGGCAGAGACTTCATCCATCCGTTCTTCCGATGTAATATCGGTAAGCATCGAATCGTAGATCACAAGACTTAAAGAATACGCTGATTTTGCAAATACAAACAACAACAAAAACCAAATCCAGGACTGCATAAATCCAAGAAATACACAGCCAAATGCTCCCGCTAACAGTGCGATCATGAAGATTTTCTTTTTTCTTCCCGCTGCATCAGAGACCGTTCCAAGGAGCGGCCCCAACACAGCTACGATTACGGTTGCCGCCGAGGTTGCATATCCCCAGTACGCCAGATAATTCACTTCTGAAATCCCGGCATCACCCGCCAGATAATTAAAATAAATCGGTATGATCGTAGAGATCAGAAGCGCAAATGCTGAATTCCCGATATCATAAAGAATCCATTTTTTCTCTATTGGCTTTAGTTTAAACTTCATTGCTCAAATCCTCCTGTCATGAGTCTGACGGAATAAAATTCCAATCGTTTTTTCCTGAGCAAGTTTAGCATAAACAATTTCTGGTTATGATCAAGTTTGCTTTAAAAGTTTGTAAAATTTATTTTTAGATGATCTGATGTTAGAATCCTATACTAACCGATGATCAGGCTCTTTCCCCTCAAACACTGATATTAATGCTTTTGCTGTCACAATCGATGTTGTTTCACAATTTTCGTAAGTCTCTGCTGATACATGAGGTGTAACAATATAATTTTCAAATTGGAATAATTCCTCTGAAATATCAATCGGTTCTTTTTCAAACACATCTGTTCCAAATCCTCTTATTTTTCCTTCCAGACATATATAGCAATCATAGTATTCGTCGTATACATACTCATATTTTCTGAAGAATCCTTTCTTTGTTTGCGGACTTTTGTATGGAAACAATGGTTCGATTTGATCTTCGATCAGAAGATGTACGATTGCCGGGGTTTTATATCCCGCATCCAATACCATCATTTCTGGATGATATGATAGCAGCTTATCATAAAGTGTCTTGAGATTCCCAACCCCCAACAGAAGGTGGAGTTTGGTTATGATCATTTTTATCTTTTAAATGCTTTTTCCCGTGTGCTTTTCTATCTTCATTGATTTCTTTTTTAATTCTTCCTCATACCAGAGAGCTTCTTGTTTTGCAATTCTGTTTCTCATCTTTTTGCTGTTTGCACAAGCTTTTACATGAGTGGCATCTGCAAAGATCACAGAAGTGTCCACTAAATGATATTTCATACATTCTTCTAAGATATGCGAAAAAATCTGTTCAAACAGATCCGTACCTTTAAACCGACGTGTGTAATTTTTCCCAAATGTTGAAAAATGAGAAACTCCATCTAATATATCAAGACCCTGAAACCAGCGATAAGCAACATTTACTTCTATTTCTCTGATTGTCTGGCGCATGCTTCGAATCCCATAAAGATACTGAATAAAAACGATTTTAATTAATAAGACAGGATCCAGATTTGGTCTTCCATTGTCTGCACAATATTTATCTTCTACTAAGTCATAAATAAAGTTTCAATCAATTGCTCTGTCAATTTTTCGGAGAAGATGGTCTTGGGGAACCATGTCATCCATACAAAACATGAGCATTTGACTTCTTTTTTTATCAGCATCTCTTGTCATCATAAGCAATCCCTCCTGTTAAGATTATTATACCACGAAGGGAATAGACTGTATAAAACTATCGGGTGGATAACATACACTTTTTTCTTGATAAAGTAATTCTACAAAAAAGAATTGTGGATAACTGAAGCATAAGAAAAGCCGGGACTTTTGTCCGGGACTTTGTCTACAGTCTGAGTAAAATATTTTACTTTCTTTATCATAACAGACTTCACATATTTTACAATACACGCTCTCTTTCCCTTGTCTACGAATCGTAGACTCCACAAAAATGAGTTTTTCCCCATATACTTACGTACTTTCTTCTTTCATCCGACAAAACACAAAAAATTCAATTCAAAAAAATACTCCTGATCCCCCAAGATCAGAAGTATTCTTTCTCATTTCTTCACTTTTCTTCCATTACTCCAACGCCGCCAGCAATTCCTCATACACTTCCTGAAATCTTGCCGGATCATCATTGTAGGTATAGTTGTTCGTAAACATCTTCCCAATCAGTTCATCATGCAGCTTTTCGTCTTTCTCTCTTAAAAGCTGCCACAATGCCGCATCTTCCGCGCCTCTTCTCTGCGCCTCCAGACGCATTCCCAAATTGGTCCATCTTCGCCCGGATAGACCAAAAAAGAATCTCCGCACGGAAAGTTTGTACCGATTCCGGTATGATTCGGACAACTCGTTCCCTCATAAGGATTCATTCCATTTTGAAACTGATTCAGTCCCCAGTGCAGAAAACCGGAAATTCTGTTCTTTGCACAGCCCCAGAATAAAAGTCGCCCTTTGATCAGTGCAAAATCCAGAAAACGATTCAACCAATGTCCTTCCGGTCCGCAACACACATATGTCCAGACCGTCTCTCCCAGTTCGATCAGCTTGTCAAACTCCTCTTTTTTCTTTTCATATCCGGCTGTTCCCGGCACCCAGATATCGATTCCGCCCCGGAACTGTGCAGAATCTACTGCTTCTATGATCTGAATTCCCGGAATATATTTTCGTAAAATTCCGGCTGCCAGATAATACTGCCGTTTTCTTGCTTCCAAAGCTTCCTGATTTTTATAATGAATATCCGGCTCATCATGAATATGGAACAACACCTGTTTTTCCCATCCATACTTCTTTAAATAAGCCGCCAGACTCTGTACAAAGCGAACCGTAATTTCATACCCTTTGAAAGAATCCACCGGCACATCTTTTGCCATCGAACACGTAAACCGATCGGTATACATATCCGGCATTCCGTCCGGCAGAAATCCTCGATCCAAAAGAACTCCCAACTCCATATACTGCATTCCCTGTTCAAAGAAACACGAAATCATCGGAGTCAAATATTCAAAATCAAACTCATAGGGTTCTCTATTTACAACACACTGCTCATCCAACTGGATGAAAAATACATTCTGATGCATTCTACGCATTGCCTCTGCATACTTTTGAAGCATCTGTAAGTATGCCTCAGTTCCTTTTTCTACGTGATGAAATCGACAGATCTCATCTTCTGAAAACCAGTTTGTCACAAAAAATGTATGTTTCGGAATGCTGACGTCATATACTCGAACAGTAATTTTACACCGATACTCTCCTTCTATTGTCTGCACTGTGATATACACGGTATGATTCCCGGGTTTCAGTCCTGCCTTTGCCTGCAGGCACATATAGACAGCAGCTCTCCCATTCTTTGTACAAATGCATCCATCTTCTCTTTTTCCAGACAATCATATACCCAAAATGGGGCCTTTCTGGTCACATAAGCTGGCTTTTCTTCCGGTTTTTCCATCAGAACCATTGCTCCACCCTGGTTTTCCCCATCTCCAGTATTGTATTCGACCGGAATTTCACGCATCTGATACCACTCTGCCTGAAATTCCTCCCCTTCCAGCTGCATTACGATTTCCTCTGACGCTGTTTCCAACAACAATTGGATTCCCGGTTTTCCATCAAGCGGCATCCCAATATGCAGCTCTTTCTGCAGTGTTTCAAGAATACTATCTGGATATAAAAACTCTTCTTTTTCTGTTATAATTCCTCGATATTGATGTTCCATTTTCCCTATTGCCCACATGCAGATTCTTTCAATGAAATCATGCTGCCATTATCCAATCTGGATTTTTCCGCTGCAAGTGCGATATAGTGACTCTCCAAAGACGTTCCCAGATCAGTAATCGACGGGCTTTCTTTTCCTTTCATAATGTAGTCGCAGAACTGCTGCACCATCCTGACGTCTCCACCGCCATGTCCGCTGAAATCTTCTGTCAACTTTGTAAGATCGATCTCCTCTGTCTCTTTTCCAAAAGGCGTATAGTAGATCATATGTTTTCCCATATCTCCTTCAATCTGCCCCAAAGTTCCCATAATCTTGATCGTTCGATTGCAAGTCGCACTGAATGCACACATGGAAAATGTCACTGTAATACCGTTTTCCATCTGTAAATTCACAACTTGATGATCCACAACATCATTGTCACAATGAAATACACACCTTCCATAAGGTCCTTTTTCCAATGCTTCTCTTACCGCATCTTCTGTTGGATGAATCACAAATGTATTTGCCGGCCATCCTGCTCCATTGCGAACTCCGGTACTTTTGTCTGTGATATAGATTTTTTCTGCATCGTATGGACAATCTTCTTTTGCTCCACATCCACTCATGCAGCGCTTTGCAGCTCCCTTTGGTGCATTTTCTTCCTTAAACCAGGATAATTCTCCAAATGAAGATACCCGGCTGCATCCAGAATCTGACAGCCATACTAAAATATCCATATCATGACAGCATTTGGCCAGAATCATCGGACTGGTTTCCCTGGAGTCTCTCCAGTTTCCACGAACAAAGGAATGTGCCTGATGAAAGAACCCTACATCTTCTCTTGCCTGAATATTCATGACCTTTCCAACTGCACCGTCCAGCAACATTTCTTTGATCTTACTATAAAACGGTGTATAGCGAAGCACATGACAGACACATACTTTTCGTTGATATTCCCTTGCTGTCTCCAATAATAAGCGACATTCCTCCTCATCAGGAGAGACTGGTTTTTCCAGCAAAAGATGATATCCTTTTTTGATTGCTTCTACTGCATGTTTCACATGATCTCTGTCCTGTGTGCAGATAAACATCACATCCGCCAGCCGGTCTGCCGAAAGCAACTCCTCTGCACTTTGAAAACAATTTTCTGCTTTCAGATGGTATCGCGTTTTCGCTTCCTCTACCTTATCTTCCATAAGATCTGCCACAGCAGTCAATTCCATCTTCTCTGCATTCTGTTCAATGATGGGTGCGTACACCTGCAGTCCTCTGCTTCCAAGTCCCAATATCGCGACTGTCATTTTTTCTGCCATTTCTTCTTCCTCCAAATTATCACTGTACCGGTACAAACATCCACTCATCATTCGTATCTTCATTGTTATTTCCGTAGGTCCATTGTATGATCGGAGCATTTTCTTCCAGAGATGCATCTTTCACACACAAAGCTTTTCCACTCAGTGCAGAAATGATCTTAAATGCCCCTTCCTCTGTTGGGACCAGATACCATTTTTGATTCACTCCTCCGTGATATCCATACTGTATCACTGCGGTTCCGTTCGATGTTACCCCTGATCTGCAACCAAATCCACACAGTTTCTATTGACTGCATGTGTCATTGCCCATGTACCGTCTCCTTGCTTCCAGATTCTCCACGCTCCCGCTGATGCTGCCTCTTTCTGTACAAGCTGCGTTGCACCACTTTCTTCTGAGTTTGGAATATCCAAAGCTTTTTTACTTTGTCTATTCACAATCTGATACAGCCCATCTTCTGGAACTCCTGCAAAATCACTGTCATAATAAGTTCTTACATAATCCACCAGAAATTCGCCCGGCAAATACTCTTCTACCGGCATCCCTAAATGCCCTTCCAGACTTAGCACCATATGACGGGAAAGTTCTGCAAAAGAATCCTCAATACTGCTCTTTTCCCAGGTTAACTGATCATCGAAATAAAAACGAAGTGTTCCGTCTCTTCTCTCCAATGCATATGTATGATAATCTGCACTGATGTCTTCCAGACCTGTCTTCCATCCCTTTGTTCCTCTTTGTAGATGAATCGACGGATTTTGATGCCATGTATGTAATGTGCTCGTCATTTTAGTATAATCAAATGTCTCCATGATATCAATCTCCGGGTTCGGATTCAGTGCATAATTCAGCGGAGACGACTGCATCCAGATTGCACTTAATACATTTGCCTTTTTATCGAGTGCCTTCGCACGCACTTCCACATAGCTTGCCGTTCCCGGCACTTCAAATTTTGACTCCACCGCTCCAGCTGTGTAGTCTTTTCCATTATACACCTCTTTTTTTGCTGCAAGCACGAGGTTTCCATCTCTCACTGACACATTCTCTGGATGAAATGCCAGATCGGTTGTCACATCATACCAAATTCCATTTGTCCACTTTTCTTCGTTCAGGCAGGTACCATCAAATTCATCGGATGCAGCCGGAAGCAACGTCCAGTTACCTTTTTCTGGAGGCGCTGCTTCAACAGCTATTCCAGGACACTGGGAAATCAAACCGCTGCCGCCGCTGCCATTGTCATATGTTTCAGATTTTTTCTCTTTGCCATACCTGTCTTCTCCTTTCCGGGAATTATCCCTTGACACCAGACGCCACGATACTTTGTTTCAACTGTTTTGAGAACAAGATCGATAACAGGATCACTGGTGTAATGGTAACCACTGCAAGCCCCATCAATGCATTCTGTTTGGTTGCCACATTGTTTGAAATATTATAAAGTGCCACATTTAATGTCCACAGTTTCTGATCCTCTGTTACCAGCCATGCCCAGAAGAAGTCATTCCAGTTTCCAATAAATGTCTGCAGCGCGATCAGCGAAATGATCGGCTTGGACAGCGGCATACAGATTTTACTATATAGATAAAAACTTCCCGCTCCATCCAACTCTGCTGCCTCAAAATAACTTGCCGGAATCTGATCAAAGAATCCTTTGTACAAGTATACATAAAATCCATATGGATACAAAAATGGCAGAAGCAATGCCACATAATTATTGTACGCTCCCATTTGTTTGTACATGATCAACTGCGGAAGCATAATACTTGCAAACGGAACCATCATTCCTCCCAGGAAGAAGAGGAGAACAAATTTTGCCGCTCGTTTTGACAGTTTCCTGCTGATTACAAATGCACAAACTGAACACAGAATTACCTGCGCGATCATCGCAAATCCAATCACAATAATACTGTTAAACACAAATGTCATAAACCAAATCTCTGAATGGTCTCGCTCTCCGGATAGATATAACCTGGCATCTGTAAATAATATTTAAAACTTTCCAGATTCAGGATGTTTTTCACTTTGTCTCCCACACTGACCAGTGTTCCTGTTGTCTGGTATTTCCCGTCCAGAATCTTCTCTGCTTTTTTCTCGAACTGATCTCCAAGTCCTTTTGGCGCTTTTTCAGAAACACCATTCAGATTAAATTCATAGCCAATGGAATCACATGCACGAACGTACCGATCCTCATGAAGTAATACTTCTTTTTTAATCGCGGTTCCTTTATAGATTCCATAATCTTTTTCCATTTGCAGCTTCATCTGATGGGCTCTGGAATAGTAAACAGTTTCTCCATCTTTTATGCCATATACTTTAATTTCCATAATGGAATCATCCGGCATTTTGTAACTGAGTCCCATCATCACCAGAATGCTATCCTGCATCATCTGATCTTTCAGGTTCTCTTCGCTGCCATTTTGTTCCGAATAATCCAATACAACAGATAAACTGTTCGCCGCATCTGGGAGCAGCTTTGGTGGAACCTCATAGATTTTCGAATTGTCTTTCATGGCACTGGACACTGCAAAAATCATAGGATACAGCATCAGTACCGCAAACAGCAGGGATACTACTACCGCAACGATCTTCAATTTTCGTTCAGATCTTCCGAGTTTTTTCTTCGTTCTTTTTTGGCCTGTTATCTTCATCCCTGCCCTCCTATTCTTTTTCTGATTTTTCAAATTGCATCTGTACCATTGTCATTGCTGCAATTACAAGAAGAAGTATGACGGATGCCGCTGATCCTCTTCCATAATTCAAATCCTGATGAAATGCATTATAAATAAAAATTCCCTGCGTGGTCGACGCACCACTTGGTCCTCCAGATGCATACATATACGGCACATCCAGCATCTGCATCGTCGTAATGACGCACATGATCAACTGAATGAATATCATAAATGAAATATTTGGCAGAATAATATGTATGATCCGTCCAAAACCTGTACATCCATCCAGCGATGCAGATTCCATAATATCTGTAGAAACTCCCTGAATCGCAGAAAGATATAGCAGCACCGTCAGACCACCCCCAAGCACTCCCGGAAAGATGATACAAAACTTGACCAGATTTGGATCACTCAACCATGTCTGGGGCTCTCCACCAAAAAATTTCACAATTTGATTTGCAACACCATAATCCGGATGCCAGATCCACTTCCATATGATTACATTGACCGATGTTGGAATCAGCGCCGGTAAAATGTAAAGTGTCGTCAGGCATTTCTGAAGCCGGATCAACTCATTCAGCAACAATGCCTGAATGAGAGGGATCAAAAAACACATACACAGCTGTAATGCCAGCAAAATGAATGTATTTTTCCAGGAGTCCCAATAATGCTGCATATGAAAAATATCTACATAATTTTCAAACCCAACAAATTTTCCCGGTGGATTGATCGGATCATATCGAAATAGTGAAATAAAAAATGCACTGACGATCGGATAATATTTCAGCCAGACTGTAAACGCCATTGGAAAAAATAAAATACACCACGGTGTTATTTTCTTTCTGAACTGATAGCTTCCTGCTTTTACAACTCTTTTTTGCGGACTTTTTCTCATCAGTAATACCTCCCTTTTTTCTTCTTCCGCTAGTATATAAAATTTCTTTTCCAAAAGAAATGATCTCACTTTACAGACAGGTCACCATTTTTAAGTTCTTTACTCACCATTTCTTACCACCTTAAAAATGGTGACTTTTTCCGTTAGATTTAAGACATTCCAATTATTTCCATTGTCTGATATGATAGGAACATCACAAACGAAGCGTAAAAGGAGGAAACGCATTATGAAAAAGAAACTACTCGCTGCAATGCTCTGTGTTGCTATGGCTGCTACATCCTTAGTCGGATGTGGTGGTTCCGGAGATTCCGGCAAAGATACCGACACTGCAAAATCTTCTGAGAAAGGTTCCGATGAGGAAAAGTGGAACTGACAATCTGGGAAACAAGTCGTAATAAAGATGACTGGTACACTTCCATGGAGAAGAAATTTCTCGAAGAACACCCGAATATTACATTAAATAAAGTGGTAAAAGAAGGCGATCCTGGAAATGAATTTTATCAGGCTGTTGCTTCCGGAACTGCTCCTGACCTTGTAAACTGCTCTTTTACCATGATGGATTCATATATTACTTCTGGTATACTTGAACCTTTGAATCAATATACAGATGAGTGGGATGAATGGGGAAATTTCACAAAAGAGTATGTTGATATGTTCACAAAAGACGGAAAAGTATACGGTGTTCCAAATCAGGTTGCTCCGATGCTCTTTGGATATAACAAAGCATTATTTGAAGAAGCCGGAATCAAAGAACCTCCAAAAACATGGGATGAAGCCGTCGAAGTTGCGAAAAAGATCAACGATCCTGACAATCAGGTCGCTGGTTACGCAACACTTGCCGCTGAATGGACAGAATGGTTCTTCCAGTATTATGTATGGCAGGCCGGCGGTGATCTGACAAAAGAAAACGAGGATGGAACAGCGGAACTGACCTTTACAGATCCTGCAGTGATCAAAGCAGCAGAATACTACCAGAAATTAAAGAGTGAAGGCGTTCTTCAGAGTGATCTGACATTAAAATTCTCTGATCTCGTCACAAACTTTGGTCTCGGAAAAATTGGTATGATGCCCTTTGCAGGTGACTGGGTATCTGAAGCCATCACAAAAGGAATTGACCCTGATGATATCGGACTTTGCCTTCCTCCGGCCGGACCTTCCGGAAAACAAACAACCGCAATCGGTGGAGACTGCTGGGTAATCAATGCAAAAGCGGATCAGGCAAAGAAAGATGCTGCATGGGAATACATCAAATATTACACAGGAAAAGACTACCGTACGTCCTATTTTGAAAATCTTGCAACAAAAGGCGCTCCAAACCCAGTCATCATCCCAAGAGATGATATGAGCATTACAGATTTCTATGAATTCCCAGAGGAATATAAAGAAGTTCTGGAATCCGCAAAATCAGTAGGTCGACTGGAATTCTACGGAAAAGCTGATTTTGGTTCTTATGTAGACCGTGCTGTTCAGAAGATCCTGACGGACTCTAACGCAGATCCTGGAACAGAATTTGCAGAAGCACAAAAACTGTGCGAAAAAGAAGCACTGGAAAAATTCAATGAAGCAAATCAGAAATAATATTACAGGGGATACCAGATCCGGTATCCCCTGTTTGATGTTTTATACGCTTTATTTTCCATGTTCCCTGTATTCTTTCGGTGTCATTCCTGCATAATGCTTAAATGCTTTACTGAATGAACGCGGATTATCGTATCCGACCATACTACAGATTTCAATGATCTTATAGTCCGAATTCTTTAAAAGTTCTTTGACCTTCTGCATTCGAATCTGAACCAGATAATCCACAAAATTTTTTCCTGTTTTTTCCTTAAATAATCTACTCAAATAATTCGGATGCATGTAAAACTGTTCTGCCAACATATTCAAACTGATATTTTCCTGATAATGCTGACGGATAAAGTTCTGAATTTCTGCAACCACACCTCCACTGATTTGATGATTGTCAGCATGTTCCAGACTCCTTGTCACCCACTCCAGATATGAAAGCATCCAGCGCAACACATCCTGACTGTTTTCACAACACAGCAATTGCTGCAGCACTTCATTCAACCGATCATGAAGCACTTCTTTTTCCAGCCCGGTCTCCTGCAAATGTCCATTCATTTCAATCAGAAAACGAATACATACCGTCTGAAATTCCAGAACACTCATCTTTTCCGTACTCTCCATCGCCGTCAAAACCTGCTCCAGCCAGCGGATGATCTGTGTCTTATCTTCTCCACCGTTAAGTTTGCATAGAAATTCTGTAAGGATCTCCTGAATCTGAGAAGATTTTTCAGAAAACAACTTCTCGATATTCTGATAAAAATAACTTTTTTTCGTGTATCTGCCATCAAATAACGCATTGCCTGTTGTGACTCTTGAAACGCCTCTGTCAATCTGTTAATTCCACTTTTTTCCTGCTGATTCCCATTGCCCAACAACCATCTGTACAACATACCTGCTCTAAGATAGACACAAAATATGCAAACTCCTCTTCCGCCTTCGCAGGAACAATCGCAAACAACCCATATACCGAACTATCCAAAATAATCGTCTCCGGGATGACTGCCACAATCTGCTTTTTCATTTTTTCTTTTTCCTGTGTCACATTTTCTTCATCCTGACTCTTTTCTATCATAAATACAGAAACTCCGTACCACATCTCCAATTGGGGAAGATCATACTTCTCCATATCGGCTTCTGCATAGCCTCTTGCAATGGATAAAAGCAGGCCTTCCATGTGATATGTATGAATTTTGGCTTCTTTTTGATGGCGTTCCAGATTTTCTGACAGCGCCCCAACAATTCTTCCACTTCTCCCAGATTTACCGGCTTTGTCAGATATTCTACCGCACCATATCTTATCGCATCCTTTGCATAATCAAAATCACTATACCCACTTAACACAACCGTTTTTACATCTGGATACAGTTCCTGCACTTCTTTCAATAGATCGATCCCCGATTTTTCCGGCATACGGATATCTGTAAACACCACTCAATTGACATTTTTTTAAACATCCGTAATGCTTCGTCTACACTGGCGGCAATTCCCGCCACTTCAAATCCACATTTTTCCCACTTTACAAACTGCGCCATTCCACGGCAGACAATTTCTTCATCATCTACGATCAACACCTGATACATCTTCTTCAACCTCTTCCCCAAGCTTTTTCATATTTTCAGACTGCATCTTTACTGGTAGAATGATCTCTACCTCTGTACCCATCTGTTTTCGACTCCTGATCTGAATTCCATACTCTTCTCCATAAAACAGACGGATTCTCTGATTCACATTTACAATACCAATACTTTTTTCCGGATCTGCTTCCCCTTGAATATAGTTCTGAAGCTTTTCCAGATTTTCTTTTGTCATACCTGTTCCATTGTCCTTCACCTGAATATGAAGTACCTCTCCCTGCACGTGAGCAGAAATCTGAACCGCATACCCTTTGCTTGCATCGTGAAATCCATGAACAACCGCATTCTCCAGAATCGGCTGCAGCATAAACTGTGGGACATAACATTTTTCTGCTGTTTCACCCACATCTGTCAGAAAACGGATTTTTTCCTGATGTCTGAAATTGATTACCTCCAGATATACCTGCGCATGTTCCAAGCTTTCCTTTAATGAAATGGTATTTCCTCCGGCTTTCATCCCCATCCTGCACAATTTACTAAACTGTTCGATCATGCGAGTCACCTTGCTTTCTCCATTGGCTTCATACATTGCCTCCCAGCGTATGATATCCAGTGTGTTATAGAGAAAATGCGGATTGATCTGCATCAACATCGCATCCAACTGAGCGTTCTTCCAGCTCAACTGCAGCTTCTGCCGGCGAATTTCAGAAAGATACACCTGCTCGATCAACTGATTGGTCTTATCCGCCATCTCGTTGAATCGTTCCCCCAATACTGTAATCTCATCATTTCCACTGTTCTGATAACGCACTGTCCATTTTCCATCTCCAGCTTTTCCCATAACCTTCACAAGCCGGCGTACTGGTTCTGAAATACTTTTGGTCACATAATAAGAAATGGCAAAACAACCGATCACAATTCCAAACAGTACCAGAATAGATAAATTCCTTGTATGTCCGGTTCGCTCCAACAGGATTTTCATATCTGCTATATAAACAGAAAACATCTTTGTCCCCGGTATATTTTCATAAGCAAACAAGACATCTTCTCCATCAAACTTCGTACGTATCACTTGTTTTTTGTTCTTTTGCATGCTTTCAAACAATCCACGATCGGATGGAAAAGACGGAAAAGCAATATTCGGATTAAATGCAGTAATCACACCATTTTCTCCAATCAAAAACAAATTGCTGTCCTGGTAGGCTTCATATCCTCTTGCTGCTTCCGTAAATGCCTTGATATCTACATTCATAGTCAGAACACCTAAAAGAGCTCTTGTCTCCGGCTGATAGATTGCAACAGACAACGTGATAATGTCTGCCAGTCCATAAACACTCTGCTCACTCTCATAAAAGGTATAATTCTGCCTGCATCTTCAATCCACACCGGATAGCCATGACGTGCCTTTGCCTCCTGATAAAAATTGCTTTGATAAAATTCATCCAGATTTCTAATGGTCCCGCCCCGTTGGTATCCATTTTCTTCCGCCATATGGTACTGCTTTCCAGCAGATACCATCTGGATACTCTTGATGTATTTCTTTCCATGTCCCATGTGATATAGTTTACTCTCTACTATATGGCGATTCTGTCGGAACACATCGGAACCTTCCACCCCCGTTACATTTTCTGCAACTGCACGCAGTACTTCTTCATCCTCATAAAACTGAACTGCAATCTCCTCATACTCCTGCATAATATCCTGTACTTTTAACTGAATATTCTGAACAGACATAGACGCATATCTCTCCAGATTGAAAATAATCTCTGCAGAGTATTTCGAAAAACTGAAAAATGTCAAAAAAACTGCTGTCCCAAGAAGCAAAACAAGAAATGAAATATTCAGTCTCTGAAAAATACTGACTTTTCTCAACTGTCTCGTAATAAACGCATTACATCTGCACTGAATCTTTTTTATTTTCGGTAGTATCTTCATAGGAACCCCCTCTCTGTTTTTCAAAATGCGATATTTTATTATTATACCTTCCGAAAACAGCTTTGGATAGATGAAAAATCACAATTTCACATGAAAGACTGTGCCTTCTTTCAAAACAAACTGTAATTTTTCTTTCATTAGGAAATTTCTGTTGAAAATGATATACTAAAAACAAGATAAAACGATAGGAGTCAGACTACCGAATATGAAAAACAAAAGAAAACCAAGCAACGCAAACAACTATATACTCAGTGGAATCTTTTTTCTGTCAATAAGCAGTATTTTCATGGTTGCCGCCAGATTCCAACCAACATTTGCACAGTGGTATTCCACTCATATTTATCCAATATTTGTATCTGTCATCGGCAGACTGTCCAGTATGGTTTCTTTTTCCTTTGTAGAATTGAGTCTGTATGTTATGAGCCTACTGATCATTGGTACCGGAATACATGCCCTTGCCTCTGCCCGTAAAAACCGAAAAACTGCAGTTCTTCAATGGATTTCTGCACTATTTCTCGGTGCATGCATTCTATTCTTTCTTTTTGTGATCAATTGCGGCATCAACTATCAAAAAGAGTCCTTTGCCGACACAGCCGGTCTTAAAGTCCGGCCTTATTCTGTAGAAGAATTAACAGCAACCTGCCAATGGCTGACAGAAGAAGTAAATCGCCTGAGCGCTCAGGTACAACGATCCGATCAGAAAGAATTGCTCCTGCCTGATGATATACAAAAAGAAGCAGTACGCTCCATGCAGAGCCTCGGAAGAACATACCCTAGCCTTCAGGCTATTATCCCGCTCCAAAGCCGGTTCTCGTCTCTGAAATTTTATCCCGGCAGAAACTGATGGGGATATATTCGCCTTTTACGATCGAGCGAATTATAATCAGGATATGCCTGCTTATGACCTGCCCTTCACGATGTGTCACGAACTTTCTCATCTGCGTGGATTTATGCAGGAAGAAGAAGCCAATTTTATTTCTTTTCTGGCTTGCAGAGCATCCGCTCTGGCAGAATTTCAATACAGCGGAACCTTGTGTGCATGGGAATATGTCATGGGTGCTCTTTACCGTGCAGACCCTGATATCTGGCAGGAAGTCAGAAACACTCTGGATCCTTCTGCCGAACCGGATCTGAAAGCAGATGATGTTTTCTGGGCTCAATATGACGGACGTATCGCAGAAGCTGCCAATCTGATGAACGACACTTATCTCAAGGCAAATGGACAAACACAGGGCGTTCACAGCTACGGACAAATGACCGATCTTCTGGTCATTTATTACCTGTCATATTTTAAAAATCCTGGCATAAAATAAATTAGAAAGGAAATACAAAAATTTTTTATTTTTTCAAAAAAAGGCTTGCAATTCTTATGGAGCTATGCTAATATATAACTCGGTCATCACTGAAGCAGTGATACAGCAAGGCTCCATGGTCAAGCGGTTAAGACATCGCCCTTTCACGGCGGTAACACGGGTTCGATTCCCGTTGGAGTCATTAGTCTTCGGACTATCAATCAAATAAGGCGCAGTAGCCAAGTGGTAAGGCGTGGGTCTGCAACACCCTGATTCACCGGTTCAAATCCGTCTGCGCCTCTAAGAAAACCTCAGAAATGAAAGTTTCTGAGGTTTTTTCATATTTATCATCATACAAAACAAGAGATTTCACAAGTCATTCCTGACTTGCAAAATCTCTCGGATATTTTTTTCATAATGCAAAAATACATCACAAGCAGCAATCCTCCTGCCAAAACCCACGCTGCCGGGCTTGCCATACAGACTCCCACATAACTCTTATACTGTGCAGCCTTGATCGCAACCACACCTCTTCCAATCAACTCTGCAACACCTGCCATCATTGGCAGAACTCCAAATCCCATTCCCTGTATTCCGTTTCGGTACACATTGACCAATGTCAGTGGAATAAAGAACAGTCCCACACACTTTAGATAGATGTCTACATAATCCATAATCTGACTCAGATTTTCTGACAGGAACAATGGTGTCAGATATTTCCCTGCAAACATTACAAATATTCCTGCCACAACTGCATATGCAAATCCCATCCATGTTGCACTTCGAAATCCCTGTCGGATTCTAAGAATCTTTCCTGCCCCCATATTCTGTGCACAATACGTCGCCATCGTGGTACCCAACGCCACATATACCTGTGTCACCAGCTGTTCGATCTTGCTGGCCGCTGTAAATCCTGCAATCGCCACAGATCCCAGAATATTCAAAGCAGACTGCATCATCATTGCGCCAACCGCTGTAATAGAATACTGAAATGCCATCGGAAATCCAATTCCAAACTGAATCTTCACCAGCGTTGCATCCAACTTCCAGTCTTCTTTTGTAAGTCTTAAAATCGGAACCTTTCTGATGATATAAACCAGACACAACGCTCCTGAGATGCCCTGTGCGATCACAGTTGCATAAGCCGCGCCTGCCGCTCCCATATGGAACACAATAATGAATACCAGATCCAGAATAATATTCAAAACCGCAGCCAGAATCAGAAAATAAAGCGGTGTCTTGCTGTTTCCCAGTGCACGCAGGATACTTGCCAGAAGATTATATAGTACCTGTGCAAAAATTCCGGCACAGATCACCATGATATATGCATAAGCATCGTCAAAAATATTATCCGGCGTATTCATAAAATGCAAAAGCCATTTCATTCCGCACATACTGATCACCGTCATGATCGCTGACACGATGAACGACAAAATTGCAGCAGAACCAACCGTTTTTCTCACTGATTTCATATCACCTGCTCCAAATTTCTGGGCCGTAGGCACAGTAATCCAGCCGTCATCCCCTGCAGAAATCCAATGATCAAAAACATGATCGTTCCCGTAGAGCCTACCGCTGCCAGTGCATTTGCTCCGACAAATTTCCCGACAATGATCGTATCTGCCATGTTGTATAGTTGTTGAAATACATTCCCTATAAAAAGAGGAACTGTAAAATCAAGAATCATCTTCGTCGGATTCCCTACGGTCATGTCTTTTTCCATATGCTTCACTCCTTTAAACCACTACATTTCTATGCTATTATACGATACCAAAATCAAAAAAACAATTCCTTCCCGGGAATAAGCACAGAAAAAAGCTCCGATTATCTGTGATTCGACACCGGAGTTTCTTTTTTCTATAGCTATTTGATTATTTGGATTTCCATTCCATAATGCAGTATGCATTCACATCACCACTTTTCAGTGATACGGTGTACTCCTTTGGAAGTCCGCAGACATTTATTTTAATACATGGCCTACAGCATCTTTCCATCCATTGTACTTTCGAACTCGTGTGTCTTCACACATCTTCGGCACATATTCCTGACGTTTCAAACGGGTAAACACTTCATCTCCATACAGCCCCAGTCCTCTTCCGGCTGCATAAGCTGCTCCGATTCCGGAAAGTTCTTCCTCATCCGGCACAAGCACCTTTCGGTTCAAGATATCGCTCTGAAACTGCATCAGATACTGATTTCTGGTCGGTCCGCCATCCACACGCAGTTCCTGGATTTCTGTGTTCGCATCCTGACTCATGGCATTGACCACATCTGCGATCTGATATGCGATACATTCTACTCCTGCGCGCACCATCTCTGCCTTTCTGGTCGTTCTTGTAATCCCCGTCAGCGCGCCTTTCGCCTCACTGTTCCAATACGGAGCTCCCAGCCCTGTAAACGCCGGAACAAAATACAGACTGTCATCTGCTTCTGCCTTTCTGCAGAGTGCTTCCGTCTCTGCCGGCGACTGGATCAGTTCCATATCATCCTTGAGCCATGTAATGACTGCTCCCGTGTAGTTGATATTTCCTTCCAGCACATAGTTGATTTTCCCCCTGCATTCCCCATGCAAGAGAAGTTACTACACCCGTGCGTGCTCGAGCACCGGTGTCTCCCCGATATTCATCATAATAGATGATCCGGTTCCATACGTGGACTTGATCATTCCTTTTTCCAGACACCCCTGCCCAAACAATGCTCCATGGGAATCTCCCAGTACACTGTGGATCGGAACTGGTTTTTCAAAAAATCCATCCAGATCTGTCTCTCCGAAACAGCTGTCCGAATCACATACTTCTGCCAGATCCTGTGCATCCAGTCCAAATAACTGACAGATTTCTTCATCCCATCTCTGCTCAAAAATATCAAACAACTGCGTGCGGGATGCGTTGGAGTAATCCGTTTTATAAGACATTCCATGTGTCATCCGGTATACAAGCCAGGTATCGATTGTTCCAAAACACAGCGCATGTTTCTTTGCCAGCTCTTTTGCACCTTCTACATTTTCTTTCAGCCATGTCAGTTTCGAAGCCGGAAAATATGGGGAAAGCGCAAGCCCGGTCTTCTGGCGGATCATCTCTGCTGCTCCGGTCTGCTCCACACGGCGGCAGATTTCAGCTGCCCTTGCACATTGCCAGACCACTGCATTTGCCAGCGCTTTTCCGGTTTTTTTCTCCCATATCAGAGACGTTTCTCTCTGATTGCTGATTCCGATTCCTTTGACGCTCTCCTTTGAAATCCCGGACTCCTCTACCAGATTTTTCACCACCTGTACAGTATTCTGGTAAATTTCTTCCGGATCGTGAGAAACCCATCCTTTTTCATTGATGATCTGCTTATGCGGGAGATCTTTTCTCTGAAGCAGCATGCCGTCCCGATCAAAAAGCAGCGCTTTCGTCCCCTGCGTACTCTGATCAATACTGATAATATAGCTCTCTGCCATGTCTTTCTCTCCTGTCCCCTATTTCAGGATTTCTTTTGCCTTGTTCGCAATACCTTCTGCATTCAGGCCGTAATAATCAAATACTTCTTTTGAAGTTCCTGTGATAACCGGTGCATCCGGAAGAGACATATTTACTACTTTTTTCGGGCATTCTCTTCCTGTTACCTGTGCCACCATAGAACCAAGTCCTCCAAACGGTGCATGCTCTTCTACTGTAAGGACTGCTTTTGCATTTCCTGCCATGCGCACGATTGCTTCCTCATCCAGTGGTTTGATGCAGTACATATCCAGAACGGACGCTGAAATTCCTTCTGCTTTTAAAAGCCTGGCTGCATCTTTGGCTGGTTTTACCATTTCTCCGCAGGCGATGATCGCTACGTCGTTTCCATTTGTATTTCCTTCTGTCACAACTGTCGCATGATCCATTTCAATGTACATTATCTTCCTCGTAAGTCGGATCTACTGCATTTCTTCCCACACGGATGTACGCCGGTTTTTCATCTTTTAACAACGCTTTTGTCAGTTCTCTCGTTTGCAGATGATCACTTGGAATATAAACGCGCATATTCGGAATCGCACTCATTGCCGCAATATCCTGCGCGGAATGATGACTCATCCCCAGAGCACCGTAGCTGACCCCGCCACTGATTCCGATCAGTTTTACATTCGTGTTGGAATATGCAACATCCACTTTACACTGCTCATAGCTTCTTGTAGAAAGGAAGCATGCCGGTGAAACCGCATAAGATTTCTTTCCACATTTTGCAAGTCCGGCTGCAATACTGACCAGATTCTGTTCTGCAATTCCGGTTTCCACGAATTGTTCCGGATACGTATCTGCAAATGGTGTAAAAGATCCACTTCCTCTGGAATCACTGCAGAGCGCAACAATATCTTTTATCTTCTTTTGCAGCTTCCATCAATACTTCACAGATTATCTGTTTATTTGCTGTTTTTTCCCATTATGACAACGCCTCCTCTGCAGTTTTTAAGTCTTTCATAATGATATCATACTCTTCCTGTGTCGGAACTTTATGATGCCAGTTTGCTTTATTTTCCATAATAGAAGAACCTTTTCCTTTCACCGTATTGGCGATCAGTACCGTTGGTTTCCCCTTCACACGCTTTGCCTCTTCGAATGCAGCGTGCAGTTCATCGATATCATTTCCGTCTTTTACATCGATCACATGCCACCCAAAGCTTCTGAAACGTTCATGCAAATCATCGTGTCCCATCACATCTTCTGTGTTTCCGGAAATCTGAAGACGATTACGGTCTACCACTGCGCACAGATTATCCAACTGATACTGATGTGCTGCCATGGCGCCTTCCCAGACAGACCCTTCCGCCAGCTCTCCATCTCCCATGACTACATACACGCGGCGGTCTTTGTGATCCATTTTGGCTGCCTTTGCCATTCCTACGCAGACCGGAAGTCCATGTCCCAGAGAACCGGAATTCATCTCGATGCCCGGCAGTTTATTATTCGGATGGCCAATATATTTAGAACCAAATTTGCTGAAATTTTCAGGACATCTTCTTTATCCAGAAATCCTTTTTCCGAAAGCACTGCATAGTATGCCTCCATAGAATGACCCTTACTGAGTACAAACAGATCTCTGTCCGGATCTTCTGGATTTTTTGCGTCAATGTTCATCTGATCAAAATACAGCTCTACCAGAACTTCCATCACGCTCATGTCACCGCCGATATGCCCTGCCTTTCCGGCACAGATAATGTCTATGGTGTCTCTTCTAAGCTGATAAGCCAATGCTTTTAAATTCATATCTTACCTTCCTTTCTCTCACTCACCGCGCAGATATGCTTTTACGTCTTCCTCGATCGGATCATAGAGATCCGGTTTCACGCCGATATATTTACATGCCTCATACAGTACCGGAACTACATTTTTGTGAATACCGACACAGTGGTGAATATACGGTCCTTCTACAATCTTGGCTTCCAGACGTTTGATGTTTTCCACTTCTACCCAGAGATATGTTCCCATTCCTTTCGGTCCGTCCACACCTTTTGCGTTTCCAAGAAGAAGTGAATATTCTCCATTGTCTCCATCGAAGCGGCACAGTGTCACTTCTCCGTGTTTTGCTTCTGCAGTCAGACTTCCCGGATGCTCGAATGCCAGCGGATACGTCAGTTCCGGTTTTTCCTGTGCAACCGACATCGGCCATGGCCCGCAGTGCTGCAGCAGTTCTCCGTTTTCAATGTCAGGATGACGGATCGTCCAGTCTGCGAAAAATCCTCTCTTTTCATCCATTCCCGCAGCTTCTGCCAGAAGTGCGGTCACTGCTCCGTGAATATCGGTTTCACAGACTACCGGAATGCCCTGTTCATTGAGAATCGCATTTGCTGCACATGGCATAATTCCGATTTCTGTCTGAAGCGCATTCCAACACTGGATCGCAGCTGCCTGACATCCATATTTCTCTACCAGACTCTTCATTGCCAGAGCCAGAGCTGCTACCATTTCTACTTCCTCTTCTTTGATCTTGATAACCATGGTATCCTTGATGTAAGCGATCATCTGCTCCATTTTTTCTTTGTCTTCACGAACTGTTTTTACTTCTTCTGTCAGCTCTGTCATCGGAACCGGCGCCAGCTGAATATTAAATTTTTCGAGCAATTCTCCTTCATTGCACATTGTCGTCCAGAAGTCAAACGGACGTGTTGAAATCTGAAGAATCCGGATATTTTTAAATGTTTTTACGACATTACATACTGCAAGAAAATCTTTGACTCCACGTTCAAAAACCGGATCGTTTAATCTGCAGTTTGTCAGATATGTAAATGGAATCTGAAATCTTCTGAGCACCTTTCCTGTTGCAAACAGTCCGCACTGTGTGTCGCGCAGTCTCACACCGTTTGGCTCCGGTCTCTCATCCAGCGGTCCCCACAAAAGCACCGGAACATCCAGTTTCTTTGCCAGTCTTGCACAGACGTATTCTGTACCGAAATTACAGTGTGGGAGCATCAGACCATCCACACCTTCCTTTTTGAATTTTTCTACGATTTTATCGACATCTTTGTCATCATACAGAAGTCCTTCTTCGTTGATGTCTGTGATGTCCACAAAGTCCACACCCAACTCTTTTAGTCTCTGTGCTGTCAGCCCTCTGTACTTAACCGCATCCGGTGCGCTGAAAATACTTCTTCTTGTGGGTGCAAATCCCAGCTTGATTTTTTTCATGATTCAGTCTCCTTTCACATACCCTTTGTATTTGTGTATTTTGCTTTTTCTTTCAAGGATTTTCTTGTTGTTTTCTAACTTCAGTATAGCTTCGCAGAAACTCAATTTCATCCAATAATTAAGTATTTTTCACTTAATTATTAACTTAATTATTGTTTTTTCTTTGTATCTGGTTCATAATAAATTCAGAACACAAAACAACAATTCGAAAGGATCATATATGGGAATTACAGCAAAGGAACTTGCAAGAAAATTAAATCTTTCTGCCGCCGCTGTCTCCATGGCACTGAACCACAAACCAGGAGTCAGCACTGCAACACGGCAGCTCGTCCTGGATGCCGCAGAAAAATATGGATATGATTTTTCCCGGATCGCGGAAAAACATACCACTTCCGGGGCGATTTATTTTGTTATCTATAAAAAACATGGAACAGTTGTTGCAGATACCCCGTTTTTCTCTCAGGTTTCCGAGGGAATTTCACAGGGATGCAAAAAGAATGACTATCGTCTGAAGATCAGCTATATTTATGAAGATGAGGATACGATCACGAAACAGATTGAAGAAATTCAGTATTCTGACTGTGCAGGAATTATTCTGCTTGGAACAGAAATGGAAGCCGGAGATCTGAAACCGTTTTTAAATCTTCCGATCCCGGTTGTCCTTCTGGATGCTTATTTTGAGACAGTTCCCTGTAACTGCGTTCTGATCAACAATGTGCAGGGTGCATATCTGGCAGCCAGACACCTGATCCGGACTTGTAAAACACAGCCCGGTTATCTTAGATCCGCCTACCAGATCAGCAACTTTGCAGAGCGTTCCTCAGGTTTTTACAAGGCAGTGCGCGCGGCTGGTATGTCCTCCTCCCGCTCGATCGTCCACAGCCTGACCCCTTCCATGGAAGGGGCATATACCGACATGCTGGAACTGATCAAAAATGGAGAAGAACTGGCCTCTTGCTACTTTGCAGACAACGATCTGATTGCAGTAGGCGCCATGAAAGCCTTAAAAGAAAGCGGATATCGGATCCCGCAGGATATCGGTATCGTCGGATTCGACAACCTCCCTCTTGGTAGCGTCGTTGAGCCCGCACTGACAACCATCCATGTCCCGAAACAGTATATGGGAGAAGCTGCTGCGCAAAAACTCATCGATCTTTTAAATACACCCGGACAGCCTCCGACAAAGACAGAGGTGTCTACTATGCTTGTGAAGAGGGGGACGGTGTAAGCCGCCCTTCCCTCTGCGCGGGGTCACGTGGAAAGATGGAGTGAAAACATCAGTCATCCTGCAGGATGCTCAGATCCATCTGGTAAATATAATCTTCCGGTAATCTCTGCTTTTTCAGCATCCCACATCAGACAAAAATAATTTAAACATATTCGTCGCCTTTGACAGTAGCAATGGGATTCTTGGTTCCTGCGCACAGAATACAGGTAACGCAACTCCTGCTTCTTTTAACCAGATAAAGCTGTGTTCATATATTGAAAATTTAAAATGCTCATTTAAATTCTCATTTGGATCATATTTGGCAATATCTTTTTTATATAACTGGATGATCCCATCTAAATTTGCAACACTTTGTTCAGATTATTGGTTTGCAAATATCGTTTGGGGATCTTTTAGAAACCGACCTTTTCCTAAATCAACATCGTCATATAAATCGGCAGATACAAAATCCCATCCTGGTATTTCAGATCTTTCGTATAAATGATATATCTGTCTTCCATTTTCAACTGATATTTTCGAATTAAATAATCAAATGATTTATGCGATGTATACCCCGATGACTTTACTTCGATCGGACATA
>ENA-OQDE01000249-OQDE01000249.1-human-gut-metagenome-genome-assembly--contig:-NODE-249-length-35160-cov-7.896954_pt1 | contig 35160 bp, 45 predicted proteins | sample MGYA00242768_ERZ504595 | MGnify/ENA primary metagenome ERZ504595 (study PRJEB26092, sample SAMD00036307) | human gut metagenome | host: Homo sapiens | study: EMG produced TPA metagenomics assembly of... | reverse complement strand
CGCCGAGTTCGCCGCCATGGCCCCGGTGTCCGGCTCGGCCTACTCCTATGCCTATCTGGCGTTCGGCGAGCTCATCGCCTTCGTGATCGGCTGGGATCTGATTCTGGAGTACGCCCTGCAGGCGGCCACAGTGTCCGCCGGCTGGTCGGGCTACTTCAACAAGCTGCTGGAAGGCTTCGGCCTGCATTTGCCGGTCGAACTGACCGCCGCCTACGGCACCAACCCGGACGTCACCACCTACTTCAACCTGCCCGGTTTCGTCATCGTGCTGATCATCACGTGGGTGCTGTCCATCGGCATCAACCAGACCAAGCGCACCAATGACGTGATGGTGCTCATCAAGCTCGCCATCATCGTGCTGTTCATCGTGTGCGCCGTGTGGTATGTCAAGCCGTCCAACTGGCAGCCGTTCTCCCCGTACGGCATCTACACCTTCCAGCCCGGCTCCACCCAGCCGTACGGCATTGTGCCGGCCGCATCCATCGTGTTCTTCAGCTTCATCGGATTCGACGCCGTGTCCTCCTCCGCCGAGGAGACCATCAACCCGAACAAGACGCTGCCGCGCGGCATCCTGCTGTCCCTGGCCGTTTCCACCGTGCTCTACATCGTCATGACCATGATCATGACCGGCGTGGTGCCCTACAAGGAGTTCGCCAAGTACATCGACGCCCCAGTGGCCGGCGTGATTCTGGAGACCGGCATGAACTGGCTCGCGGTGATCGTGAACCTAGGCGCCCTCATCGGCATGACCACGGTGATGCTCGTACAGCTGTACGGCCAGTCCCGTATCTGCTACGCCATGAGCCGTGACGGCCTGTTCCCGAAGTTCTTCGGCCACGTGCACGAGAAGTACCGCACCCCGTTCAAGGGCACCTGGTTCTTCGGTCTGCTGACCGCGTTCGCCGGCGGCTTCATCAACATCAACGTGCTGTTCGAGCTGGTGAACATCGGTACGCTGTCCGCGTTCATCATCGTGTCGGCCGGTATTCTATGGATGCGCAAGACCCAGCCGAATGCGCCCCGCGGCTTCCGCGCGCCGGGCGTGCCGGTCACCCCGATTCTGGCCATCGTATTCTGCTTCGTGCTCATCGCCGGTCTCAACTGGGAGACCTGGGTGCGTTTCGCCATCTGGTTCGGTCTGGGCCTGATCGTGTACTTCGGCTACAGCCGCAAGCGCTCCAAGCTCGGCCTTGAGCAGAAGGCCGGGGCTGACACCAAGGTCGCTGCGACTGAGGACTGAGGTCTATCGGCTGACCGATAGCCGATGGCTGCTTTCGTGAAAACCGTACGCTGAGTTACTTTCAGCGTACGGTTTTTGCGATATGCACGAGTTTGAACGGGCGGCCGACGGACCGTACGTGCGCGACGACGTGGACCTTACCTGACCAGCTCCACCGCGGAACCGAACACGCTGGCGGCAGCCACACTCACCACTCGTGGCGCTGATAGGCGATTCTGGTGGTGTCGACCGGCCGGTCGAGCAGCTGGATCAGGCCGCAACGGGCGAAGCCGGAGCTTTCGAGCACGTGCTGCATGGCCTTGTTATTGGGGTGGGTGTCGGCGCGCACGTTGCCGTAGTGCTTCAGGGCCCACCTGATACAGTCGCGGGCCGCGTGGCGCACCAGACCGGATGCGGCGATGCGGTGGATGGTCACATAGGCGTCGTTGTCCAGCCAGGCGCCGTCGATTTTGGCGTAGGTCGGATCCTCGCCCGGGCACAGGGCGAACTGGGCCAGAATGCGTTCGTGGCCATTGCAGGTGTCGACCAGCAGCATCGTACGCTGGTTGGCGATGTCGTCCTCAATCATCGATTCACGCGGAAATTCGTTGCCCCACTGGGTGGGGTTGCCGTTGGCGGCCATCAACGCGCGTGCGCGTGCGTAGATTTTCTGCATCTGCGGCAGATCGCGCATGGTGGCGTGGCGGAAACGGCGGCCTGTCGCCTTGTTTGCAGCGTTCGACTGAGTCACTTCCACCTCTCCAACATGCCAAGCTACCGATGTGCAGCGGCCAACGATTAACTGACGGCAAACCTACCATGCCATAGGCACAAACATAGGCACAAAGAAACCCCGTCCGCGTGGTATGCGGGGGCGGGGTTCTTCCATGCCGATTGGCTTGCGATCAGACGACCTTGCGCTCGAACGGGTCGGAGCTGATGCCTTCCTCAAGGATCTGCTTGGCCCATTCCTTGGCGGTGAACAGGCTGTGGTCGCGATAGTTGCCGCAGCTCTTCTCGGTGGTGGCGGGCACGTCATCCCACGTGGCCTTGTACGCGATGAACTCCAACGATTCCTTCAGGGCCTTGGCCACTTCCTCGGTGGGGTGGGTGCCCCAGGTCAGCAGGTGGAAGCCGGTGCGGCAGCCGAACGGCGAGCAGTCGATGTAGCCCGGGATACGTTCGCGCAGCAGCACGGCGATGGTGTGTTCGATGGTGTGCAGGCCGCCGGTGGGGATGGCCTGCTTGTTCGGCTGGGTCAGGCGCAGATCATAGTTGGAGATCACGTCGCCGTGAGGGCCCGTTTCGGTGTCGATGTAACGCACGTACGGCGCCTTGACCTTGGTGTGATCAAGCTGGAATGATTCGACGACGGGCTTTTCGGCCGTTTCTTCTGCCATGCTGTTGCCTTTCTACTTGCCGAGTGTTCGGTCATGAAGCATCGAACAGTCATCGTAGTCGAGCCAGCCCAAGAACGCCCGCAAATACTCCGCAGTTCGCTATAGGAGATTGTTATGACGCACTCCCGGCATTGAACGAGGCGATGGCTTGCATGAAGCGCTGGCCGTAGAGGTCGAGCTTGTGTTGACCGACGCCGTTGACCGCCAGAAATTGCGCGTTGGTAACCGGCTTGATGCGGGCCATGTCGCGCAAGGTCTTGTCGGAGAACACGATGTACGGCGGCTTGCCGATTTCCTGGGCGATGGTGCGTCGCAGTTCGCGTAGCTTCCGGAACAGCGATTCCTCGTCATCGTCCGGGATATACGAGCCCAGCGCATCGCCGGGAACATTGGCGGAATCGGCAGTATCAGCCACTCCCCCGCTCCGACCGGAACCGGCCGCCTCCGACTTGCGTTCCACCCGTTTGATCTCATAGTGGAAGTCGGGAGCGGCGGTTTCGGCCGCCCGCGCACCGAACATGACGATTGGCATACGCCCTTCGGCGATTGACAGGTACCCGTCCGTGGCCATCTGGCTCAACACGTCGCGCACGCGAGCCTCGTTCACGTCCTTGAGCATGCCGAAGGTGGGCATCCGCTCCGGGTTCAGCCATGCCAGATCCTGTGCCCGCGAACCGCGCAGGATCTTGACGATCTTGCCGGAACCGACGCGCTGCCCCACGTCATGCACGCAACGGCTGATCGCCTGCGCCACGCGGGTCACGTCGATGGTCTCGAACGTGCTTTCGCAGTTCGAGCAGGCACCGCATTTGCCGGACTGCGAAGAGTCCGCCGCAATGTCTTCACCCGCCGTGGAACCAGCATTCGGCGACAATTCCTGACCGAAATACCGGGTCATATACCAGTGCAGGCAGTCGGTGGTGCGGCAGTAGCCGACCATACCGTCCAGCAGCCGGCGCTTGGACTGGCGAACGATTTCCTGCTCTTCGGGAGTCAATCGTTCGTTCTCATAATCGTTATCCAGCAACCGACGCCGGGTGACGATGTCTGACTCATTCCACAGCAGCGTGCATCGGCTGGGCTCGCCGTCACGGCCCGCGCGGCCGGCCTCCTGATAGTAGGCCTCAATGGATTCGGGCAGATTGTGGTGGATGACGTAACGCACGTTGGACTTATCGATGCCCATGCCGAAAGCGTTGGTGGCCACGACCACCGGCACCTTGTCGGTGATGAAGTCGCGCTGGGCCGCCTCACGCGCGTCCGGCGACATGCCGCCATGGTAGGCGACAGCCGGATGCCCCATCTGGTTCAGCGTGTCGGTGAGCGCTTCGGTGGTCTTGCGGGTGGCGCAGTAGACGATGCCGGATTCGTCCGGATGGTCGGCCACATACCGCGCCACCCATGCGGCCTTGTATTTGGTTTCCAGTTTGACCACATCAAAATACAGGTTCGGCCGGTCGAATCCGGTAACGGTGACGGCCGGATTCCGCAATCCCAGCAGTCCCACGATGTCCCGGCGCACCCGTTCGGTGGCGGTGGCGGTGAACGCACCCACCGGTGGACGCTGCGGCAGCCCGGCGATGAAATCGCCGATACCTAAGTACGACGAGCGGAAGTCCTGACCCCACTGGGAGACGCAGTGGGCTTCGTCCACGGCGATCAGCGAGATCGGCGTACGGGCGGCAAAGTCGCGGAATCGCCCGGTTTCCAAGCGTTCCGGGGCCACGTACAGCAGTTTGATCTGCCCGGCGGCGGCTTGGGCGAACACCATCGCCTGCTCGTCGGGAGTTTGAGTGGTATTGATGAACGCGGCCGGCAGACCGAGGTCGTTCAGCGCATCGACCTGGTCGCGCATCAGGGAAATCAAGGGAGATATGACCAAAGTCATACCCGGGCTGAGCGCGGCGGGAATCTGGTAGCACACGGACTTGCCTGCGCCGGTGGGCATCACGCCCAAGACATCGCGTCCGGCAAGCAAAGCCTCGACAATTCCTTGCTGTCCGGGCCTAAACGAGTCATAGCCGAAGTATCGTGTGAGCGCCTCCAGCGCCGCCTGATGTGCTGTCATAAACGACCAGTGTAGGCCGACCGCGGCTGGATTTCAGCGTATAACGGAATACCTCGCAACGATGTACGTAGCCCTTCCGTATTATTATGCGTCAAGGAACGTTATTCCCGGCATATCGCACGATATGCCGCTTTGAGAGAACTAAGACGGGGCATTTTGATGGCCAGCGATACATTTTCCTTCTCCTCTCCTGACGATCAGGAGACGGCGGTGCTGCAACCTGTGGCCACCGATGGGCTGTTCGCAGCCGCGGATTCAGGTACCGCCACACCACAGCAAAGCGACAATGGCACCAATAACCATGCCGACAATACAGCCTATGTGGGTGAACATGTTATGGCATCTACCACCGCTAAATCACATGGCAAGGCCGCACGGATTGCCATCATAACCATATTTGCAGTGTTGCTTGCCGCATTAATAGCCTATTTCTTCGTCGGACGTTGGTACTTCCAAGACAAGGCTGCGCCCGGTGTTCATTTGGGCAATGTCTCTGTCATGGGCCAGACCCGCGAAGAACTTGCGAATACTGTGAAGCAGCGGCTGAATAACACCACAGTGACGTTCACCGCCGAAGGCAACAGCGTCAAAGCCTCGCTGAAGGACCTTGGCGTCACCGTCGACACGGATAAAACCGTGGATGCGCTGTTGAACGCGAAGACCGGCGACGTGGCCAAGCTCAATATTTTCGATCAGCCGCATATCGCTCTGACCGCCACCACGGACAAAGAGACTGCCGAACAATTCGTCACCGCCGGCCTGGTCGATGAGGCCGACCGAGCGCAGATTGCCACCGTTGTCTACAACAAGAGCACCAAACAGTTCGACTACACCGCGGGTCAGGACGGCAAGGGCCCGGATACCAATGTTGTCAATGCTGCAGTCAAGGAGGCCGTCGCGACCCCGGGCGAAAATGCGACGGTGCCGGTCAAGCTACAGACCGCAAAGAATCCGATTGATGACGCGAGCGCACAGCAAACACAGTTTGACGCCAATGCCAAGCTTGGCCTCAAACTGACCGTAGACAACGGCGTGAACAAGAGCGTCACCATCCCGGCCGATACCATTGCCTCATTCCTCAAGCCCACGGTGAATAAGGCGGAAGGCACCATGAGTCTGGTAGTCGACCGCGATGCCATCACCAAGTACGTCACCAGTGACAGCGTAACCAAAGAACTGACTGTTCCCAAGGTGACACGCGAGGTCTACATCACGCCGAAAGACGAAGGCGGCGTGGAAATTGGTGCCGATAAGACACTCGGCGTGGATGGTATTGAAGTGACTGGCGCCGGGGACGCCCCCGAACGTCTGGCTACCGCCATCGAGCAGAACCAGTCCACTGATTCCACTGTGGCTGTGAAAGACAGCCCGTATGATGTCAAGCAGGTCGAGGTGCCTCATAACTTCGATACGGCAAATGGCGATAAGTGGGTTCATGTTGATCTGACGAACCAGACTGCCACTGCATATCAGGGCACCACGGTGGTCAAGAAGTTCAACATCGCTTCTGGCAAGCCCACCGCCGATGGTTCCATGCTGTCCGATACCGGCACGTTCTACGTGTATCTCAAGTACGAATCGCAGACCATGGTTGGCGAAGGCTACAACCAGCCAGGCACGCCGTGGGTTTCCTACTATAACGGCGGCGAGGCCCTGCACGGTGTTCCTGCATACATGTGGGGCGAGCACCCCATCTATGTGCAGCAGGGTATCCCAGCTCGCACGGCTGCATCAACATGCAGGTGGCCGACGCCAAGTGGATGTACGACTTTGCCACCATCGGCACTCGTGTGGTCGTTGATGGCACCACACCGACTTCCGGTCAGACGTTGCGCCCGGCTGGTGCGGATGCCACCGGATGGCAGGGCGGCAACGCCAGCTGATTCAATATGTTTAATCGATAACGGAAAATCCCCGACCCTTGTGGGCCGGGGATTTTTGTAGGTACCAATCGATAGCGAGTCCGCCGATAAGCGTGGTGGCACCGTCAATACGGTGCCACCAGTACCGTCAGTACGGTCAGATACGATCCAACGCCTGCTTGAGATCGGCGATAAGGTCGTCGGCGTTCTCGATACCGACCGAAATGCGCACCAGGTTGGCGGGCACCTGCAGGGTGGTGCCGGCCACGGAGGCGTGGGTCATGGCGGCGGGCACCTCGATGAGGCTTTCCACACCGCCGAGCGATTCGGCCAGTGTGAAGATCTGCGTGTGGTCCACGAAGTGCTTGGCCGCCTCGGCGCCGGCCGCGAGCTGCACGGAGACGATGCCGCCGAAGCCGCCGTGCATCTGGCGGGCGGCGATTTCATGACCCGGGTGGGACTCGAGGCCCGGTACCAGACGCGCTCAATCACATCAGAGGCTGGGATTCGAGCCATTCGGCCACCTTCAGGGCGTTGGCACTGTGGCGCTTGACGCGCAGATCCAGGGTCTTCAGGCCGCGGATGTCCAGCAGGAGTCGAACGGGGAGGGCACTGCGCCGGCGGCGTTCTGCAGGAAGGCGACCTTCTCGCGGGTCTCCTCATCGTTGACCACCACGGCACCGCCGACCACGTCGGAGTGGCCGCCGATGTACTTGGTGGTGGAGTAGACCACCACATCGGCGCCATCGGCCAGCGGGTGCTGAAGGGCGGGCGAGGCGAAGGTGTTGTCGACAGCGACCTTGGTGCCGTACTTGTGGGCGACTTCGGTGGTGGCCGCGATGTCGGTGATGTTGAGCAGCGGGTTGGACGGGGTCTCGACCCACACATACTGGTAGTGCTTGGAGGCCAATGCGGTTTCCACGGCTTTCAGATCGGTGATGTCCACCACGTCGAGGCCCACACCCCACGGCACGAACACCTTGGAGAGCAGGCGGTAGGTGCCGCCGTACACATCGTTGCCGAGCAGGATGTTGTCGCCGGGCTTGATGGTGGAGCGCAGCAGCACGTCGATGGCGGCCAAGCCCGAGGAGAAGCTCAGCGCGTACTTGCCGCCTTCCACGGCGGCGAGCTGCTCGTCGAAGCTGGTGCGAGTGGGGTTGATGGAGCGGGAGTAGTCGTGGCCTCCCCTGAGGCCCAACACGCCATCCTGCTTGAAAGTGGAGGTGGCGAAGATCGGCGTGACGACCGCACCGGTGGTCGGGTCGGGCTCCTGGCCGGCGTGGATGGCGCGAGTGGCGATGTCGGTGTTGGCGAACTTGGCGTTGTATTCAGCGGACATGATATTGGGTTCCTTTCGGGATCGTTCCGTATTCGAAGGTAGAACAGGTGCGGTTGGTTAGTGCGGATGTTGGTATTGATTCTTTTGATAGCTAGTTATGGAGTCCGTCCCCAGCTCCCTCATCAGAGGGAGCTCCGTTAAGGTACTGCTCGGCGAGGGAGGGCTTGCTGGTGCGCTCCACGATGTCGCCGTAGCCGTTGGCACGCATCCAGTCGTCGTTGAAGATCTTCTCCAAGTAGCTGCGGCCGGAATCAGGGGCGAGCACCACCACGATCTGGTTCTCGTCCAAATCATTGGCAAGCGCGTACTTGATGGCGCTGGCCACGGCCATGCCGGACGAGCCGCCGACCAGCAGCGCCTCCTCGCCGGCCAGACGGCGGGTCATTTCAAAGGCTTCGGCGTCGGACACGCGCACGATGTCGTCGGTGATGTTCCGGTCGAAGGCCTTGGGATAGAAGTCCTCCCCTACGCCCTCGATATCGTACTGGTGGACTTCGTCGCGTGAGGAAGCGGAGTAGATGGAGCCTTCCGGGTCGGAGCCGATGACCTTGACCGCGCCGTTGGAGGCTTCCTTGAGGTACTTGCCGGTGCCGGAGATGGTGCCGCCGGTGCCGATGCCGGCCACGAAGTGCGTGACCTTGTGGTCCGTGGCTCCCAGATCTCAGGTCCGGTGGTGTAGTAGTGGCTCAGCGGGCCGTTCGGATTGTCGTACTGGTTCGGGCGGAAGCGCCGGGAATCGTATTGGCAGTCGTTCGGCGACTGATAGTAGGAGCGCGGGTCGTCCGGGCCGGCGTCGGTTGGCGTGACGATGACTTCGGCACCGTAGGCGCGCAGCACCGCGCGCTTGGATTCGGAGACCTTGTCCGGCAGGGTGAAAATCGTGCGGTAGCCGCGCTGCTGGGCGACCAGGGCCAGGCCGACGCCGGTGTTGCCGGAGGTGGGTTCGACAATCACGCCGCCGGGCTTCAGTTGGCCGGACTGTTCGGCGGCGTCGATGATGCGTTCGGCAATGCGGTCCTTGGAAGATCCACCGGGGTTGAAGTATTCGACTTTGACGGCGATGGTGGCTTTGACGCCGGCCGCCTGCGGAATGTGGTTGAGCTTGACGAGCGGGGTGTTGCCGATGAGTTCTGCGAGGCTGTTGTGGATGGTCATGTGAAGTCCTTCGTTGCTGGGGTTGTGGGGTTTTGCTGCGTTGCGTTCGTGAACCGACGTTCCCAGACGAATGGACTGTGGCTTTAGTTTGAAATCGAGTATCCCCGCTCACTGTACGGTGAAGCCGGAAAGTGAATCGGTTTTTCATGTTAACCACGACTCGCGCGTTACACGGTTACGCTCGTGCCATCGATTTCATGAAAATTCATGCGACAGATTTGCCGCGATTCGAATGCTCTATCTCAAGTTATGCGTCACTGACCGCTCGCCCAGGGGCGTCGGTTAGCGACAACAACATGAGATAATCTGCATGTCTCACACCATAGCACAACCCGCGACAAGCGCGTGTCGCCGGCGGCCTCGGCTCCCCTCCCTGAGGGGAGCTGGCCGCGAAGCGGACTGAGGGGAATACGACGGCACCCGTAACTCCCCTCAGCCTCACTGCATTCGACAGCTCCCCTCAGAGAGGGAGCCAAAAAAGGTCTATAACGAGGCTGCCTCGATGAGCTGACGGGTGTAATCGGATTGGGGGTTGCCGAGCACTTCAGCGGTGGAACCCGTCTCTTCGAGACGCCCGTCATGGAGCACGAGGATGCGGTCGGCGATGTGCTGTACCACGCCGAGATCGTGGGAGACCATGATGATGGCGGTGCTCGGCCGGGCCGCGCGGATGGCGGCGAAGGTGTCGAGGATCTGAATGCGCGCGGCCACGTCGATGGCGCTCATCGGCTCATCGGCGAGGATCACTTTGGGCTCGTTGATGATAGCGCGGGCGATGACCACGCGCTGCGCCTGGCCGCCGGACAGGTCGATTGGGTACCGGTTCAGGAAGTCTGCCGGTTCAAGGCCTGCCATGGTCAGAGCCGCGGCCACTCGCTCGTCGATATCGGTGTTGTTCAGGTCACGCCGTTGCAGACTCAGCGGTTCAGCCACTGATTTGGCGACTCGCCAACGTGGGTCGAGCGAGGAGAACGGGTCCTGGAACACCAGTCCCGATTCGCGGCGCAGGGCCGCGAATCCCGGCGATTTTCGGCCGCCGACAATGGATTGGCTCTCGTATTCCACGCTGCCGGAGTCCGCGGATTCCAAGCCCAGCATAATGCGGGTCAGCGTGGATTTGCCGGATCCGGAGCCGCCGATCACGGCCAGACATTCGCCGGCGTGGACGTCGGCGGAGACGTCGAAGAGGACTTGGTGGCGTGCGGTGCGCGGGCCGAAGGATTTGGTGATGAAGTGGGCGGAGAGGAGCGGCACACTGCTGTTACTCATGCGAATCCTCCTTGGGGGTGTGGAGGGTGAGGGTTTGGGCGGCGGCGACCAGGCGCTGGGCTTGTGGTGTGGTCGGCGCGGCGAGCAGGTCGGCGGTGGGTCCGGATTCGACGATGCGGCCGGCGTCCAGCACGTAGCAGCGGGTGGTGGCACGCGCGAGTACGGAGAAATCGTGGGTGATGAACAGCATGGAGGCACCGGCGTCGTCCACCAGCGAGGTCAGCAGGTCCACGATCTGGCGTTGCGTGATGGAGTCGAGTGCGGTGGTGGGTTCGTCCGCGATGATGAATCGCGGTGAGGTGATCAGCGCCGTGGCGATGCCCACGCGCTGCTGTTGGCCGCCGGACAGTTCGTGCGGGTATTTGCCGGCCATATCGAGATCCAGCCCGACCTTGCTCAACAAGGCATTCACTCGGTCGGCTCGTTCGACCTTGGTCAGATCATAGTGCAACCGCAATGGCAAGGCGATCTGCTGCGCCACGGTCATCACCGGGTTCAGCGAGGCAGCCGGATTCTGGAACACCGCACCCACATACCGGCCGCGCAGGTCGGCAAGCGCACGTTCGGAAGCTCCGATAATTTCCGTGCTGCCCATATCAATCGACCCATTAGTCACAGCGGTCAGGGGCAGCAACCCCAGCATCGCCTTGGCAATCATAGATTTTCCGGAGCCTGAAGAACCGATCAACCGACTCGTTCACCGTCGGCAATGGTCATATCCGCATCAGAGACGATTGGTTTGCCGCCAATCGTGATTTTCAACCCGCGAACATCGACGCTCATCGTTCGCCTCCTATTTCACGTAATGCGGGGTTGGTGACCGGATCGATGGCATCGCGCAGCACATCACCAAAAATATTCAGCGCCACAACCACAACCGTGACGATCAGGCCGGGCCACACCACGGTTAATGGGAACACGTTGATGAGTTTGACCGAAGTGGCCAGAGAATGCCCCCAGCTCGGCACACCGGACGGCACACCGATACCGAGATAAGTAAGCCCCGACTCAGCCAACACCGCCGTGCCCGCCGACAATGACAGTTGCACAGCCAATACCGGCAGAATATTCGGCATAACATGCTTATGAGCACACGCCACCCGCTGGCACCATTGGCCAAGGCCGATTCCACATACGACGAGCGGGCCGCCAGCAACGCTGCGGGGCGAGCCACACGAGCCAGATTCAACCCATATCCGAAGCCGCAGGCGATCACAATCACCGCGATTGACGCTCCCAACGGCACAGCCAGAATCAACGCAATCAACACGGTGGGAACGGAAATCAACGCATCAACTACCACTACCGAAGAACTGGCGAGCGCCGCATTGCGTGCCACCATGGCCGCGATGAGCAGCAGCCCCAAGCCATAGATGCCACTACGGTCAGCAGCACGATCACAAGATTGGTATGTGAGCCGGCCAGCAGCCAGCTGAACACGTCCGCGCCGGTGCCGTCAGTGCCGAGCCAGTGCTCGGCGGACGGCTTGGCCCATACATGGTAGCCATCAGTGGCCCACAGCGATTGCGGGGTCCAGAACAGGGAAACGATGGCAATGAGCAACCACAGAGCGAGCACGATAAGTGCGAATTTGCCCTCGGCACGACGCCACATAGAGTGCAGGACGATGACGAAGGCAGCCCGTCGACCACCAGTCGTCGCACGACGAACATTGCTCATGCGGTCACCTCCGTAATGGCGGTAGCGGTTTTCAGACGCGGGTCGAGCACGCGGTGGAACAAATCGACCACGAGGCCGACAGTCAAAAAGAACGCGGCCAGCAGGAACAGCTCGCTTTGCACGGCAATCAGGTCGCGGTTGCCCACGTCGGTCACAAGACCGTTGCCGATGCCCGGTAACGCAAACAGGTTTTCGATGACCATCACGCCAGTGACCATCGAAGCGAAGGTCAGCCCGATAACAGACACCAGCTGCGGGGTTGCCAACCGCAATCCCACACGCAACACCGCCTGAGTGCGCGTCATGCCACACGAGCGTGCCATATCGATGTAGCCGGAACTGGCTAAATCCCCTAAGGCCGCGCGCGTGTATCGCATAAGCGATGCTCCCACGATGATGCCGACCGATACAGCCGGCAATACCAACGCTGATATCGCCGAACCGGGTGCGCCCCAGCCATCCAGCGGGAACCCTTGCGAGGGAAACACATCAAGCAATCCTACGCCGCGCCCGAACAACAGAATCAGCAGCAGACCGCCCCACAACGCAGGTACGGCACCGCGACAATAGCCAGTACATGAAACACCGCACGCACCGTTGCGCTGCGGGCCAGTACCGCCGCACAGCCCAGCGGCAAGCCGATGACCAAGGCGATGAGCAGGGCAAGAATAATCAGGGGAAAGGTGATGGACGCACGTGCGCCTACCAAGGAGGTTACGGAGCGACCAGTCAGGATTGAAGTGCCGAAGTCACCACGGGCCAGCACACTCATCCAATCGAAGTATTGTGCAATCAATGGCCGATCCAGACCGAGTTGTTCGCGTAGCTGGGTCACACGCTCAGGCGGCGAGTTGACGCCGGCCATCACGGAGGCCACATCGCCAGGCAGAATGCGCAATGCTGCAAAAACCACCACGGACAGGCCGAACAACGCCACCACGAATAACGCCAGCCGTTTCAACACGAATCGCATAATGCCTACTTTACTTGGATTAACAATGAGCCCCCTCACTGAGGGAGCTCATTGCTGTAACGAACTACTTCGTGTAGGTCACGTTGTAGAGGGGCAGAACGGTCTGGTTGAGGTCGAAGGGGAATCCTTCAACGCCCTTGGCCGTGGCGGTGGTGATGCGGTAGTTGAACAGCCAGTCGGCCGGCGCATCCTCGGAGACAAGCTTGGCGGCCGCGGCGAACTTGGCATCACGCTCCTTGTCGGAGGTGGCGGCAACACCCTCGTTGTACAGCTTGGTCACATTCTTGTTGTCGTAACCGAAATAGTATGTCGGATCGGTCCACGATGCGAAGTCGTGGCTTTCGTTGTGGTCCACCAGCGAAATATCGAAGGTGTGGTTGGTGTACACATCCTGCAGCCACGTGGAGAACTCCACCACATTCACCTTCAGGTCGATGCCGATGGCTTGAGCTGGGAGCGCAGCTGGTCTCCGAGCTCGGTGCCGTAGATGTTGGCGTAGGTCAGCGTAAGTTGAAGCGGCTTGTCGGTGGAATAGCCGGCTTCAGCCATGAGCGACTTGGCCTTGTTCTGATCATACGGGTACAGATTCGTCAGATCCTCGTAGCCGGGGTCGAGAGACGGGATCGGGCCGCCGAGCGCCTTGTCCGCACCGCCGCGAGAGGCGATGAGCTCCTTGTGGTTGATGGCGTAACGGATGGCCTGGCGAATGCGCTTGTCAGCCAGTTTGGAACCGGAAGCGTTGTTGAAGCCGAGCACGAACTTGTCGGTGCCGTTGCCGGCTTTGACCGTGTACTTGGCGGAATCGGACTTGAACGGTTCGGCGAGGTTCTCGGTAATCGGGGCGAGCACCTGCACGTCACCGGACTTCAGCGCATTGACCGCGGCGTTGTCGTCGGCCAGATACTTGACGACCACGGTGGGCGTCTTGGCCTTGTTCTTGCCCCAGTACTTCTCATTGGCCTTCAGCGTGATCGAGCTGTTTTCCACGAACTTGGCAACGGTGTAGGGGCCGGAGCCGACGGCCTGCGTCTTCAGGTCATACTTGGCGTCCTTGTCGAACACGAGCCTGCGCGACCGGTCAGGGTCCACAACAGGTTGGAGTTCGGCGTCTTGAGCGTGATCACCGCGGTGTCGGCGTCCTTGGCCTCCACCTTGCTGACGGCGGCGAGCGCGTCGGCGTCGTGGTAGCCCTTAGCGATCAGCTCGTTGATGGACCAGGCCACGTCCTCGGCGTCAAGTTTGTCGCCATTGAAGAAGGTCATGTTCTTATTGAGGTGGAAGGTGTAGGTCAGGCCGTCCTTGGACGTCTCCCAGCTGGAGGCGATGGCGGGAGCGACCTGGTTCTTGGAGTCACGTGCCACGATGCCTTCGTATACGTTGCCGATCAGGATCTGGTCAAGCGCGGAGCCGGCGGTGTTGCGGATGTCCAGATTGGTGGGGGCCAGTTTGAGGCCGATGGTCACGGTGTCGGCATATTGGTTGCTGGACGAAGCCGACTTGTCATCTTTCTTACCGCCGAAAGCGAGCGTGACGCCGATGACGACCGCCACTGCCACGATGACGGCAATCAGTGAGATCAGCCACCACTTCGGGCCGCTTTTTTTCGGATTCTTTGCGCGCGAGGCAAGGCTCGCATCTGTGGTTGCGCCGTCTTCGACGTGCGCACCATTGTCTTGAGACATGGTTCTTCCTCTGTATATGTTGTGTTCTACGGTTGGCCGCCACGCTGGGTCGACCACCGCAGGCATCATAGCCATGGGACTGTAGAATTGCGCATGAAATCCATCTTGAATCTGGAGGGTTATCATGCTGGTCGCCGTTGATATCGGCAATACGAACATCGTGCTGGGCTTTTTGGATGGCGATGCCATCGCCGGCACCTACCGCATCACCACCAAAGCCAACCATACGTCTGATGAGTATGGGCTGTTTCTGACTGAATTCCTGAGAATGAGCGGTTTTCAGCCATCCGATGTGGACGATGTGATCATCTGTTCGGTGGTGCCGAAAGTGATGCACTCCTTCCGTTCGTCCATCGTCAAATTCCTCGACATTGATCCGATGGTGGTGGGACCGGGCATCAAGACCGGTATGAACGTGCGCGTTGACGATCCGAAATCGCTGGGTGCGGATATTCTGGCCGACTGCGCCGGTGCCTATTACGAGTATGGCGGCCCAGTGCTGGTGGCTGATTTCGGCACCGCCACCACGTTCACGCACGTGAGCGACAAGGGCGTGGTCGATTCCGGCGTCATCACCACCGGCATCCGTGCCGGTGCGGCCGCTCTGTGGGGAGATACGGCCCAGCTGCCGGAAGTGGAAATTACGCGACCGGATACGATTCTGGGCACCAACACCAAGACCTGCATGCAGGCCGGTTTGTATTACACGTTCTTGGGCGGTGTGGAGCGCACGATTCGTCAGTTCCGCAGAGAGCTCGGAGGCGAGGATTTCAAGGTGATCACCACCGGTGGCCTCGGTCGAGTGTTTGAGAATGACACCGAGCTGATTGACGTGTATGACCCGGATTTGATTTTCAAGGGCATGGCGCACATCTACTCGCGCAATGTGAAGTGACGTAGTATGCAGGAATCGGCCGCGTATAGCGCGGTCGATTCCGACCCAACCCCGAATCCCTACTTAATCGTAAAGCCCTGATTGAGGCCGTATTCTCGGAGGTCTTTCTGCCATTGGGCCAGGCCGTCGGAGAGACTGACTTTCTTGCCGGGCTTCTCCAATGGTTCGAGCGGGTTGCCTTCCTCGTCCTTCATGCCCATCTCAATGGCTTCCTGTCGCTGCTGATAGGCGTGGAAACTGCCGGACCACTCGTATGCCTGGCCCACCGTCGATTTGAAGTCACTGCGCGCATACACTTCGAATGGCAGATACTGGTATCCGACCGACACATCCTCGGCGGCCTCCGACAGTACCCGGTTGAACTTCTGCCCGCCGAAATACGGGATTTCAATGCCACGGTCATTGGTAATCGTGGTTTTATCCAGAAAATCAGCGGAATTCAGGGTGGCGTAATCGGCCGGGAAGGCACCGCCGTCTACACGCGCGCTAATGCCTTGGGCGTCATGCGCCACAAAGTCCACGAAACGATAGGCCGCATCCGGCTTACGGGTCAGTTGCAACACGGTCAGCGCCGAGCCGCCATTTTCGGCGTTGGCAGGCTGCCCACCATAGGTGGGCATGGGAGCCACGCGCCACAGACCGGCCGCGCCCGGCACATTGGACAGCAGCAGCGACGGCATCCAAGCCCCAGAGAACACGGAGGCGATGGTGCCGGTGCCCACTCTGCTTTTCCACCGATCCGACCATGTGGCGGAGGTGGTGTCAACAAGCCCCTCATCGATCATTTTCTGCCAGAATTCGGTGAACCGTTGGGTGCCGGCATCCTCATCCAAATCGATGGTCACGGTTTTGCCGTCGGCCGACGTGTGGAACGGCTGACCACCGGCGAGCCAGACCATCGCGTCATAGAAACTGCCGTCGCCCGAGTCGGCGGCGATATACGCGCCGATCTCCTTGAGTTTTTCGGCGGCCTCGTAATAGTCATCCCAAGTCTTGATCTTGGTGGCGTCCACGCCGGCTTGGCGGAACACGTCTTCGTTGTAGAAGAAGCCCATCGGGCCCGAATCCATGGGCAGTCCATAGGTACGGCCGGCGAGCTGCACGGACGACCATGTGCCGAGGGTAAAGAAGTTGGAATAATCCGAGCCGATTTTGTCGGTCAGATCAAGCAATTGGCCGGAGACCGCGTACTGCAACAGTGCATAGTATTCGATTTGAGCCACGTCCGGCGTGCCGTAACCGTCCTGAATGGCGGTGTTGAGATTGCCATAGCCGGAGATGTTGGTCCATTTCACGCGGATGTCCGGATTGGCTTTTTCGAAACGGCGGATGACCTCGCCCATGCTCGGTTCCCAGCTCCATACGCTGATTTCCGTGCGGTTATCGGTGGTGGACTGCCCGCACGAGGCCAAGGATACGGAAAGGATGGCAGTCACTGCTATGGTTGCCATTCTTTTGATTCGCTGTCCGATCACTCGCATGGTGACGAGTGTACTAGGCGGGGCTTAAAACGGTAGAAGCCCCGTGACGGGATTCGTCACGAGGCTTTGTGTATCAGGTGAGATTAGCTAGCAGTCTCAGCGAGGGTTCAAGCTTACTTCACGGTGAAGCCCTGATCCTTGCCGTAATCCTGCAGTGCCTTCTGCCAAGCGGCGATACCGTCAGTCAGCTTCTGGTCGCCGGTGTAGGACTTGCCAAGGTAGTCGCCGAAGATGGTGCGGGCCTTGACCTCGTAGGGCAGGAACTGGTAGTCGGAGGACACGTTCTCAGCAGCCTGAGCCAGAACCTCGTTGTACTTCTGACCACCGAAGTAGTCAACGTCCTCGCCATCGGCGTTCTTCACAGTGGTGGTGTTCTTGAAGGAGTCGGACTCCATGGAGCCTTGTCAGCCGGGAATGCACCGCCGGCCACACGGGTGGCCACGCCGTCGCCGTGGTTGGCGTACTCGATGAACTGGTAAGCAGCGTCAGCCTTCTTGGTGGAGGCGAGCACAGCCAGCGAAGAACCACCGTTCTCGGAGTTGGTGGTGGAGCCGTCAGCGGTCGGCATCTGGGTCACACGCCACTTGCCAGCGCCGTCAGCAGCGGAGTTGGCCAGGTTGGCAGGCATCCAAGCGCCAGTGAACAGGGAGGCGATGGTGCCGTCGACCATGCCCTTGAACCAGTCCTCAGACCAGCCAGCGGTCTTGGTGTCGAGCAGGCCCTCGTCCAGCAGCTTCTGCCAGAAGTCGGTGAAGGTCTTGACGCCCTTGTCCTCGGTCAGGTTGACGGTGACTTCGGAACCATCGGAAGAGGTCTGGAACGGCTTTGCACCGGCCAGCCAGGTCATGGAGTCGAAGAAGCCGGCGTCACCGGTGTCGGAGGTGATGTAGTAGTTGTCGCCCAGAGCGTGAATCTTCTTGGCGGCGTCGTAGTACTGATCCCAGGTCTTGATCTGCTCGGCGTCAACACCGGCCTTGTCGAAGACCTCCTTGTTGTAGAAGAAGGCCATTGGGCCGGAATCCATCGGCAGGCCGTAGACCTTGCCGGCGAACTGCACGGAAGCCCACGGGCCAGGGGTGTAGAAGTCGGAGTAGCCGGAGTCTTGTCGGTGATGTCCAGCAGGTTGCCCTTGATGGCGTACTGCGGGATGGCGTAGTACTCAACCTGAGCGACGTCCGGAGCACCGGAGCCAGCCTCGATGGCGTTATCAAGCTGGGTGTATTCCTTGGTGTTGGTGCCGACGTTCTTGAGATCGACCTTGATGCCGGTCTTCTTGGTGAAGTCCTTGGCAACCTGGGTCAGCGTGGGCTCCCAAGCCCACACGGTGATTTCGGTAACGTCCTTATCTTGAGCCGGCTTGCCACTGGCGGTGTCGGAACCGCAGGCGGCAACGGAACCCAGCATGGCAACCGCACCGGTAAGTGCAATGGCCTTCTTAGCAACGGTGAACTTCATCGTTCTGTTCTCCTTCCTTGGATCGCCTTTCGGCGGTCTGCAGTGATTGTCACCACAACAGCATGGCAACTCTCCTCGTCGTCATGCTATCGTGAACCATCACTCTATGGTTCAGTAGTCACAAAACGGCTTTGTTTCGCCACTTTGTAGCTATGGTTGCGATAACATCTTTTATTATACACATTCTTCGGCAACACGCCATCTTGGTATCGCAATCCGCGCGCACTGCTCCCATGGCATAAGAAAATCGGGCGCTCCGAAGAGTGCCCGATCCTGTTATCGCAACCTCCCGCTACAGAAACCACAGGAGGAAGTCTGCTGTGATTGCCGTTACTTCACCTGGTAGCCCTGCTGCTTGGCGTAATCCTGCAGGTCCTTCTGCCAGGAAGCCACGGCATCGGAGAGCGTGGTCTTGCCGGTGTAGGCATCGCCGGCGTAGTCGCCGAACTTGCCGCGAGCGTAGACCTCGAAGGGCAGGAACTTGTAGCCGGTGGACACATTGGCTGCGGCCTTGGCCAGCTCCTCGTTGAACTTCTGCCCGCCGAAGTACTCGTGGGCCTTGCCGTCGGAGTCGGTCAGGGAGGTCATGTTGAGGAAGTCGTCGGACTTGAGGGTGTCGTTGTCGGCCGGGAAGGCGCCGCCGTCAACACGGGTCTTGATGCCCTCGGCGTCGTGGCAGGCGTATTCCATGAACTTGTAGGCGGCGGCGACCTTGTCCTTGTCGTCGGACTTCACGATGGCCAGCGAGGAACCACCGTTCTCGGAGTTGGTCTCGGAGCCGTCTGCGGTCGGCATCTGGCGATGCGCCACTTGCCGTCACCGTTCGGAGCGCCGGAAAGCAGGTTGTACGGCATCCAAGCGCCGGTCAGCAGGGATGCGATGGAGCCGTCATCCAGACCCTTGTTCCAATCGTCGGTCCAGCCGACGGTCTTGGTGTCGATGAGATCTTCGTCGATCATCTTCTGCCAGAAGTCGGTGAAGGTCTTGACGTTCTTGTCACCGGTCAGGTTGATGGTCACGGTCCCGCCGTCCTTGGAGGTCTCGAACGGGGTCGCGCCGGCCAGCCAGGTCATGGAGTCGAAGAAGCCGGCGTCACCGGAATCGGAGGTGATGTAGGAGTCCACGGCGCGAATCTTCTTGGCGGCCTCGTAGAAGTCGTCCCACGTGCGCACCTGGTCGGATCGACGCCGGCCTTGTCGAAGACGCCCTTGTTGTAGAACCAGGCCATCGGGCCGGAATCCATCGGCAGGGCGTAGACGCGTCATTGATGTTCACCGAGGACCACGTGCCCGGGGTGTAGAAGTCCTTGAAATCGGAGGCACCGAGATCGGAAAGGTTCTCGAGGTGGCCGCGAATCACGTATTCGGGCAGTGCGTAGTATTCGATCTGGGCGATGTCCGGAGCACCGGAGCCTGCTCGATGGCGTTGGACAGTGCGTTGTACTCGTCCTTGTTGGTGCCGGCGTTGGTCACCTTCACCTTAATGTTCGGGTTCTTGGCCTCGAATCCCTTGACCGTACGAGGCAGTGTGGAATCCCAGGACCACACGGTCAGCTCGACCTTCTTATCAGAGGAGCCGGTGCTTCCGCCATCCCCGGCAGAAGTGGAACCGCAGGCAGCTACAGAGGAGAGCACGGCCACAGCACCAATCAGGGCAATTGTCTTCTTGCCGAACTTCATCGTTCTTTCCTTCCTTGTTATGGGAAACGACGGGACTTGGCGTTTTGTTCCAAGCCTTGTATCGTTTCAAAGAAACGGTACCACATGTTTTATGTTTACGCAAACACGACACGTCGCACCATAGTGACTAACCACAAACCGAAACCATAGTGACTAACCGCAAACCGAAGGAGATGCATCCCGCTCATGACCACTCACAACAGCCAGTATTCCGCCGAAACCGCCCATCCCGACAAGCAGGAAAGCAGCCCGGCGCCGACCGCCGCCGGCACCACGGCCAGTAACGTCTCCACAACTGGCAACGCAACCACGCCGGACGCCAGCATCGCCCTCAACGCCGACGCCACTCCGGTAGCCGACGTTCCCCCGCGTCTGTTCGGCTCATTCGTAGAACATCTGGGCCGCTGCGTCTACGGCGGCATCTACGAGCCCAGCCATCCCACCGCCGACGAAAACGGCTTCCGCCAAGACGTGCTTGACCTGGTCAAGGAGCTGGGCGTCACCTGCGTGCGCTACCCCGGCGGCAATTTCGTATCCAACTACAACTGGGAAGACGGCATCGGCCCACGCGAGAATCGCCCCGTGCGCCGCGACCTGGCCTGGCATTGCACCGAAACCAACGAGATGGGCATCGACGACTTCTACCGCTGGAGCCAGAAAGCCGGCACCGAAATCATGCTTGCCGTCAACATGGGCACCCGGGGGCTGAAAGCCGCGCTCGACGAGCTCGAGTACGTCAACGGCGCGCCCGGCACCGCTTGGGCGGATCAGCGCGTGGCCAACGGCATCGAGGAGCCGATGGATATCAAGATGTGGTGCATCGGCAACGAAATGGACGGCCCGTGGCAGGTGGGCCACATGAGCCCGGAAGAATATGCCGCGCGGTGGATAAGGTGGCCCACGCCATGAAGCTCGCCGAGTCCGGTCTCGAACTCGTGGCCTGCGGTTCCTCGGGTGCCTATATGCCGACCTTCGGCACGTGGGAGAAGACCGTGCTCACCAAGCTTACGAGAATCTCACTTCGTCTCCTGCCATGCCTACTACTTCGACCGCGGCCATAAAACCCGGACCGCCGCCTCCATGCAGGACTTCCTGGCCTCTTCCGAAGACATGACCAAGTTCATCGCCACCGTCTCGGACGCGGCCGATCAGGCGCGAGAAGCCAATAACGGCACCAAAGACATCGCCCTGTCCTTCGACGAATGGGGCGTATGGTATTCGGACAAGTGGAACGAGCAGGAAGACCAGTGGAAGGCGGAGGCCGCGCAGGGTTTGCACCACGAGCCATGGCCTAAGTCTCCGCATTTGCTGGAAGACATCTACACCGCGGCCGACGCGGTGGTCGAAGGTTCCCTGATGATCACCCTGCTCAAGCACTGCGATCGCGTGCGTTCCGCCTCGCGCGCCCAGCTGGTCAACGTCATCGCCCCCATCATGGCCGAGGAACAGGCCCGGCATGGCGGCAGACCACGTTCTACCCGTTCGCCGAAGCCGCCCTTCACGCGCGCGGCCAGGCCTACGCTCCGGCCATCAGCTCCCCCACCATCCATACCGAGGCATATGGCGACGTGCCGGCCATCGACGCGGTAGTCACGTGGATGAACAGGCCCGCACCGGTCTGCTGCTTGCCGTCAACCGCGACGCCAACACCCCGCACACGCTCACCATCGACCTTTCCGGGCTGCCCGGCCTGCCCGGTCTCGGCACGCTCGCGCTCAGCAAGGCGCAACTGTTGCATGAGGACGATCCGTACCGCACCAACACCGCCGAAGCGCCCGAAGCCGTCACGCCGCAACCGCTCGACATTGCAATGAACGCCACCGGCACCTGCACGGCAACGCTTCCCGCCATCTCCTGGATCAGCGTGGAATTCCACGGCTAAAAGACGGAGAGTCACGCCCGTACCAAGTACAGTCAAGTCCAATACGACCAGGACCCGTCAATCACCATACGATTGACGGGCCTTGTCATTCACTTCGGATATTTCGAACCACGGATTCATCAGGCGCGCGCCAACGCCGGTGAGGACTCGCGCAGGGAGAGGCTATAGGGGGCCTCGATGGTTTGGGCGGGGGCACGGCTGCCGGATTCGACCTGTTGGATGATGGATTCGACGGCCAGTCGGGCGATGGCTTCCCTGCCGGGGTTAACGGTGGAAAGAGACGGCACCATGTAGGCCGATTCCTCCACGTCATCGAAGCCGATAACGCGAACATCATCCGGCACGGCAACGCCGCGTTCGCGCAGTTCACGCAGCACGCCCCACGCCAGCAAGTCATTCAAAGCGAACACGGCATCGAATTGCAGGCCACTCTCCAGCATGGTGTCCACCGCGACCAAACCGTCGGCGCTCCCCCAGCCTTGGGTTTCGATAAGCAGACTGTCATCACAGGGGATGCCGCGCGCGGCCAGCGCCTCACGATATCCGTGGGTGCGGATGGAGCCCGACGAGAAATCGTGCTCGGGGTGGGGCACGGCACCGACTACGGCGATGCGGCGGCAACCGGCATCAAGCAGGTGATAAGTCGCGGCGGCGGCCCCTTCGCGATTGCGAATCACTACGTGCGGCGCGTTGACGCCGAACAAACGTTCACCCAACAGTACGAGCGGGTAATCGCCATCCAAAGCCGCGATATCGTCAACCGTCATCATCAGAGGCTTAAGATGAGCCGTCCGCGCTGTGCGTGCCCATCGATGCGATGCTTTCCAGCTCGCGGGCACGATTGTTGGTGGTGGATTCCACGATGACGCCGTAGCCATGTTGCCGGGCCTCGGCCAGAATATCCTCGGCGAGTTCGGAGAAGTACACCTGCCGCAGATCGGGAATGACCAGCTTGAGCAACCGGGTACGCCCGGAACGCAGGTTTCTGGCCGACGAGTTGACTTTGTATCCGAGCCGGTCGATGGCTTCCGCAATACGCGCGGCCATCGCCTCGCTCATATATGGCTGTTTGTTCAGAAAATTAGACACCGAGGCTACCGAAACACCGGCCTCATGGGCCACGTCCGCCATCGTCACTCTGTTTTTGCCTCGCACGGTGACCACCCTACCCGACTTTGCTGGAGATACGAAAACGACTCCCCTGCTACGATGAGCAGCAAGGGAGCCGTTGGGTAATTAGGCGCTATGCGCGGTTTTACAGCTTGACGACAAGTACGCCGTTGGGCTGGATGGCGGCCGTGTGCTCGGACTCGTTGACCTGGGCCAGCGAGGCGACCAGCGGTTCGCCTTCCACGTCCACGACCGCAACATCGTGGGTGCGGTTGAACAGGAACACGAAGTGGTTCTCGCCAGTTTCGTCCGCACGCTCGACGCGCAGCACTTCACCGCGATCGTCCTCAGCCGAAGTCTCGATGCCGAGTTCCTCCAGCAGCACGGGCAGGCTCTTGGCCAAACCCTCACGGCCGAGACGGGCACCGACGTATGCGGCCTTGCCGTCGCCGAAGTCGTTGACGGTGATGGCGGGAGCGCCGTCGAAACCGGTCCACTTATCTGCCTTGAAGGAGGCGACCACGTGAGCGGTATCGGCCACGGAGGTGATCACGTCGGCGAAATCGTGCGCCACGGTTCCGTTGTCCAAGTCAAGGTGGTCCATGGCACCGGGGAAGTCGTTTCCCATCGGGGCGAATTCCTCAACGCGCACGCCCACCACGTCACGGATGGAACCGGGGTAGCCACCCAGCCAGACGTGATCCTTGTCGTCCACCAGACCGGTGTAGTAGGTCACGAACAGCTTGCCGCCGTTCGCCACATACTCGCGCACGCGGCGCGTGGTCTCTTCAGACAGGATGGTCAGGCTCGGCAGCACGACGGCTTCGTACTCGTCCCAAGGGCCGCGAACCGGCACCACGTCTGCGGTCAGACCGTTGTCCGCCAGCGCGCGGAACCACGCGAGCGGCTCGGTCCAATGGCGCACCTCCTGAGTAGGCGTGGCGGTGTGTTCCGTAGCCACTGGGACTCGTAATCGAAGACGACGGCGACCTTGGACTTGACCAGCTTGGTGCTCAGCAGGCCCTCGTCAGCAAGCTTGTTGAGGTCGGCACCCAGCTCGCACACATCGCGGAAGATCTGGGAGTCGGGGCCCGCGTGAGGAACCATCGAAGAGTGCCACTTCTCGGCACCGGCCTTGGACTGGCGCCACTGGAAGTAGCAGATGCGTCGGAGCCATGGCCAAGTGGGCCAGGGAGTCGCGCACCAATTCGCCGGGTTCGACGCGATAGTTGATTGGGCGCCAATTGACGGCGGAGCTGGAGTGCTCCATGAGGAACCACGGATTCTTGCGGGCGATGCCGTCGCACAGGGAGGCCGAGTAAGCCAGCTCGTCGAAGTGGCTTCGCCAGGCGTGAAGTAGTGATCGTTGGACACGAAGTCCACGTCGTAACCCCACTTGTCGTAATCGATGCCGGTACCGCCGGCGGAGACCATGAAGTTGGTGGTCTGCGGCTTGGGGGCGATCTCGAGCAGGGCATCGCGCTCGGCCTTGTAAAAGTCGAGCAGGGCGTCGGAGCTGAAGCGCTTCCAGTCAAGCAGTTTGCCCGGATTCATGAAGTTGCCATCGCCGATGAAGCGCGGCGGGATGATCTCGGAGAAATTGTTCATGCGCTGCGCCCAGAAGGCGGTGCCCCAGCGTCGTTGACAGCGTCGATGGTGCCGTACTTCTTCTCGCACCACTCTGGAAGGCGCGCTCGGCGTCTTCGGAATAGTCGAAGCGGTTGTGGCAGCCGTACTCGTTGCTCACATGCCAAGAGACCACATAGGGGTTGTCCTTGTAGTGCTCGGCCATCTTGCGGCACAGGTTGAGCGCGTAGTCAAGGAAGACCGGGCTGGTGGCGCGCCAGTGCTGGCGGGCACCGGGCTGGCAGACGTCGCCGCGGTAGTCGACCCAGAGGATCTCCGGGTGGGCCTGGGTCATCCACATCGGCGGGGATGCGGTGCCGGAGGCGAGATCGACGGCGATGCCGGCCTTGCCGAGCTTGTCGATGACGCGATCGAGCCAATCGAAGTCGTACACGCCTTCTTCGGGCTCAAGCTTGGCCCAGGAGAAGATGGCTACGGAGACGAGGTTGACGCCGGCCTGCTGCATAAGCTCGATGTCTTCGTCCCAGACTTCCTCCGGCCACTGGTCGGGGTTGTAGTCGCCGCCGTACCAGATGCGGGGCTCGTTGCCCGCAAGAGGCTGCGGCCACTTGAACTCTTTACGTTCCATGATGATTCAGTTCCTTTATTGAATTTTATCGATAATCTGCGTCTACGGGAATAAATTCCTCACGTTGCACAGACACACAAGGAGGCACCTGCACAATTCTCAACAATGCGAATATCTGCATAGGTGCCTCCTTCTGTTAGTGGTTATGCCTTTATCTCGCTCCCTCCACCAGAAGGGAGCCAAAGTACGGTCACTCCTTGACGGCGCCTGCGGCCAGGCCGGACTGCCAGTACTTCTGCAGGCACAAGAACGCGATGACCAAGGGGATGATCGTGATCAGGGAGCCCGTGATCACCAGGTTCTGGATCGCCTGGCCGCCGGCCGTGCTCGCCTGGTCCTTCCACTGGTTCAGGCCGATGGTCAGCGGGTACCAGTCCGCGTCCTTGAGCATGATCAACGGCAGGAAGTAGTTGTTCCACGTCGCCACGATCGTGAACAGGGCCGTCGTCACGATGCCCGGAGCCAACAACGGGAGCTGATCTGCCAGAACGTGCGGAACTCGGAGGCGCCGTCCACGCGGGCGGCCTCCAGCAGCTCCTGGGGCACGGCCTGCTCGCTGAAGATCCACATCAGGTACAGGCCGAACGGGCTGATCAAACTCGGTATAATCATGGCCCACGGGGTGTTCGTCAAACCCAATTTGGCGAACAGGAGGAACTGGGGGACCGCCAAAGCGATGCCCGGCACGCTGATCGCGCCGATGATGACCACGAACACCGCGTTGCGGCCCGGGAAGCGGAACTTCGCCAATGCGTAGCCGCCCATGATCGCCAGGAGGGTCGCGCCGCCGGCGCCGACCACCACGTACAGGATCGTGTTGAACAGCCAGCGCGCGAAGATCCCGTCCTGATAGGAGAACACGGTCGCGATGTTGTCGAACAAAGCGAACGTCTTGCCGAACCCCAGGCCGAACGTGCTCGTGAAGTCGGCCTGTGTCTTCGTCGCGTTGATCAGCAGGTACACGAACGGGAACAGGCAGTACACGGCGAAGACCGCGCACAGGACGGTCAACAACGTGGAACGCCTCGGGTTGTTCACGTTCGCGAACCCGGCCTTCGCGCTGCGCTTGCGTTCGGCGGCCTCGTCGGCGGCGATCCTCTTCTGGCGGGCCTTCTCCGCCTTCCTGGCGGCCTTCTCCTGGGCCTTGAGCTCGGCGTCGGTCAGGCGACCGGCGGCCGAAGTCGTTGCTGCACTCATCACATACGCTCCTTCACGATCATCATCGATTCCTCAACACGAACAGCGGTCATCGTCACTTCATCTGCTCCTTCAGGCTGTTCAACTGGACGATGTAGGCGATGGCATGGTGATCACGGCCATCACGATCGCCAACGCGGCCGCATAATTCGACTGGTTGCCGCTGAAGCTCAGGTTGTACGCGTACATGTTCGGCGTGTAATACGTCGTGATCGCATTACCAGGAACCATGTTCTGCAAAATGCTCGGCTCGTTGAACAACTGGAACGAGCCGATGATGCTGAAGATCACCGTGATAGCCAGGCTGCCGCGCAATTCGGGAAGCTTGATGCTCTTCACGATCTGCCACTCCGACGCGCCGTCGATGCTCGCCGCCTCATACAGGGAATGCGGGATGGTCGACAGCGAGCTGTAGAAGATGAGCATGTTGTAGCCCGTGAACTCCCACGTCACGATGTTCCCGATGCTGGCCAACAACACGGAAGGGGCGAGCACGTCGATGTCCGTGCCCAGGAAATCGTTCAACGAACCCACCAGGCCGTACTTCGCGCCGTACACGAAACCCCAGATCAAAGTCGACACCACAGCCGGCACCGCGTAGGGCAGGAAGGTGGAGATGCGGAAGAACTTCGTGCCATGCAACTTCATCGAATCCAGCGCCAACGCCATCAAAGCCGACAGGCACAGCATGATCGGCACCTGCACGCACGTGAACAAAGCCACACGACCAACACTGCTCCAGAACTGGCCATCGCCCAACAGGCGCACGTAGTTCTCGAAGCCCACGAACTTGGTGCCGCCGATCATCTGCTTCTTGAAGAACGAAATATAGACGGCATACACGATCGGCACGATGAACACGAACACGAACACCACCGCAAAAGGCCACATGAACTTCCATCCACGCCAATCGGCCTTGTGCTTATTCACACGAGCCTTGCCCGAATGCACGGGCGCAGCTGCGATATCGGCTGAAGCCATTTCCAACCCCTCTCCTTCGAAGGTTGACCAAAATGTTTGCGTTATCATCATAACACTATCTGTAACATTGTCCAATCGTGTTGAGTACCGTGTTGAATTAAGGGTTCCTCAGTCACTCTGCTACAATGGTCACGAAAACAACGATGTTATCGTTAACGTAAGCGGCCTAAGATAAGCGCTGCAAACGAAACACCGACATTAATGAGTCAAGCGAGGGTGAAATGTCGAGGCCAACACAGGTGTCCATGCAAGACGTAGCGAAAGCCGCCGACGTTCGCCACAGACAGTGTCCCGCGTGGCGAATGGCAGCGATGCGGTGAAACCCGAAACACGCCAGCGTGTCGAAGCTGCAATGGAGCGCCTTGGATATCGTCCGAATTATGCGGCCCGAGCCTAAAGCACGGCCGCTTCCAGGATATCGGCGTGGTGATGTTCAACACCGCCACGTTCGGCACGCCGCATCCTTGATTCTATTGTGGCCAACGCGGCCGATGACGATTATTCAGTCACCATCCAGACCATGCGTCACGGTGCGGAACGCACGCTTTCCGCCGCCATCGATCACATGCAGCGTCAGCCGGTGGATGGTGTCATCGTAGTGCTGGAGGAACGCATCTCCGATTTCGTCGGATACAAGCCTCCGCGAGAACTTCCAGTCGTGCTCATCTGCGAATCCGCCGCCGACCACTGCCCCACTGTTGACGCCGACCAGTATGGCTGCTCGACCGCTATCGTCGATTACCTGATGAGCAAGGGACACAAGACCGTCTACCACATTGCCGGACCGTCCACCTCGCGTGCCGCCGAAAGCCGCGCCCGCGGTTGGCGAGAAGCGTTGGAACAAATGGGAGCACGCGTACCGAGCATGTATATCGGCGATTGGTGCGCGGATTCAGGCTACCAGGCCGGCGTGGCGTTGGCCCACGACCCCGACTGCACGGCCATCTACGCCGCCAACGACCAGATGGCGTACGGCGCAATGCTCGGGTTGCAGTCAGTGGGCAAGCGTGTGCCCGAGGATGTCAGCATCGTGGGCGTCGATGATTCGCTGGTCGATATGGTCCCGCGCTTGAACCTGACGACCATGAAGCTGCGCTTTGACGACATTGGCGCCACCGCCTTCTCCATGGTCCGCCGTCAATGCGAAGGCGAGAAGATACCGGTCGGCGTCAAAACCGTAATCCCGCCGGAACTGATTGAACGCGGTTCCGTGCTCGACATCAGCTGACGAGCGGCATGCGCTGGCATCCACTGGTACCTGCCAGTGATCCACCTGCCAGTGATTCATAGGCAACGCCAGGGCATTAGTCAGACCGACATGGCCCAACGGCTGGGCGTGTCACGTCGCTGGCTGATCGAATTTGAACACGCCCGAGTCCCCAATCCCGAATTCTCCACCATTCTCAGCGCCCTGACTGAGCTTGGCTTGTCGCTGGATGTCCGCAAAACCCCGCAGCCCGCCGAACTCTATGAATGGTGACACCATGAGCGAAAACACTCTCAATGCATAAGAAATCAGATCTTAAGCGGCACACGGGAAACGAATTCGCGCTTCTCGCCTGTTATTGGATCGGTGAATCGCAGCATGCGTGCTACCAACTGCAATGGTTGGCTGAAATCGTCGTAGGGGCGCGTCTGGATGCGCGGATAGAAGTCGTCGCCCACGATGGGCAGGCCGAGCGAATTCATGTGGACGCGCAATTGGTGGGTTTTGCCGGTGCGCGGGTGGAGTGTGTAGCGGCAGATGGGGTGATTCCCCGGATGGGGACCACCCTCCGGCGCTTCGCGCCACCTCCCGTCAGCGGGAGGGAAACAGAGGTCGCCGCGCTCGATGAGGGTTTCGGCGTTGGCCAAACCCGGTTCCTCGAATGCGGCCATCGTGCCGTGTTCCTTGGTGATGTGCGATCGGCGCAGCAATGGGAACGGGCGTGGCGGCTCGACCTGCATGATCGTGCCGAATCGCGGGCGGCTGATCGGCCGGCAGGGCGCCAGGCATTCATAGACCTTGACGGTCTGCCGGTTCTGGAACAGCATCTGATACGCGCCGCGGCAGGCCGGATCCCGCACGAACACCAATACGCCGGCGGTCATGCGGTCCAATCGGTGCGCTGGCGTGATGTCCGGCTCCCCCAGCCGCTCACGCAATCGGATCAGCGCGGTCTGCCGATACCACATGCCGCGCGGCATGGTGGCCAGAAAATGCGGCTTGTCCACCACGATGATCCGCTCGTCCTCATACAGCACGTCCATCTCAAACGGAATATGAGGCTCGTCAATCACATACCGATGTGGCTTACTCAACGGTCACGGACTTGGCGAGGTTGCGGGGCTTGTCCACGTCGTAGCCCTTGAGCTTTGCCATGTCCATGGCGAACAGCTGCAGCGGCACCACGTCAACCAGCGGCTCATCAGCGTTGGGCAGGCGGGGCGCCAGAACACCACGTCAGCGTACCGTTCCACATCCGGGTCGCCCTGCTCGGCCACGGCGATGATGTACGCGCCACGAGCCTTGACCTCCTCGATACCAGAGATCACCTTGGCGTGCAACACATTGCGGCCGCGCTGCGGCGGCACGATGAACACCACGGGCTCACCCTCGTCCACCAGCGCGATCGGTCCATGCTTGAGCTCGCCGGCCGCGAAGCCCTCGGTGAACGTGTAGGCGATCTCCTTGAGCTTCAGTGCACCCTCAAGCGCCACCGGGTAGCCCACGTGACGGCCGAGGAACAAGAAGGAGTTGGCGTTCACCATGCGCTCGGCGGCCGCCTGGATGGTCTTGGGCTGGGTGTCGAGCACCCACTGAATCTTGCGCGGCATGTCTTTCAGGGAGTCAAGCACCTGATGAATCTCATCGCGGAACATCGCGCCCTTGACCTGCGCCAGATACAGGCCCAGCAGGTAGCGGCGGTGATCTGCGCCACAAACGCCTTGGTGGATGCCACGGCAACTTCCGGGCCGGCGTGTGTGTAGAGCACGGCGTCGGATTCGCGCGGAATGGAGGCACCCTGCGTGTTGCAGATGGCCAGCACCTTGGACCCCTGTTCGCGCGCGTGGCGCAGGGCCATCAGAGTATCCATGGTTTCGCCGGACTGAGAAATGGCCACCACGAGCGTACGCGGGGTCAGAATCGGGTCACGGTAACGGAATTCGTGCGCGAGTTCGATTTCCACGGGGATACGCACCCAGTGTTCGATGGCGTACTTGGCTACCTGGCCGGCGTAGCTGGCGGTGCCGCAGGCCACGACGATGATTTTGTCGATGGCCTTGAAGTCGTGTTCGTCGATACGCACTTCATCAAGGGTGATGCCGCCATTCGCATCGAAGCGGCCAAGCAGGGTGCGCTGCACTGCGGCAGGGTCTTCGTGGATCTCCTTGTCCATAAAGGAATCCCAGCCGCCCTTTTCGGCGGCCGAAGCATCCCAATCCACGGTGTAGGTCTTCGGGTTTTCGACCACGTTGCCGTCGAAATCGGTGACGATGACCTTGTCGGCGGACACGCATACGGCCTGATCCTGGTCGACTTCCATGGCGCGCTTGGTGTAGGCCACGAATGCGGCGACGTCGGAACCGAGGAAGTTCTCCCCCTCGCCAAGGCCCACGACCAGCGGCGAATCATGGCGGGCTCCGACCACGATGTCCGGCTGGCGGCAGTCGGTGGCCAGAATGGTGAACGCGCCTTCAAGCATGCGGGCCATGCGGCGCACAGCCTTGAACAGGTCTGGCTTGCCTTCGTCCGCGATAATCTTGTCCACGATCTTGCCGAGCAGCTTAGCGGCCACCTCAGTGTCGGTGGCAGAGGCGAATCGGTAGCCTTCGGCTTGCAGGTCGAGACGCAGCTGAGAGGCGTTTTCGATGATGCCGTTATGGATGATGGCCACCTTGCCGTCCATGCTGGTGTGCGGGTGGGCGTTCACGTCGCTCGGCTCGCCATTGGTGGCCCAGCGCGTGTGGCCGATGCCCACCGTGGCAAGCGGCATCGGCTTACGCTCGATGTCTTCGACCAGGTTCTTCAAACGGCCGGCTTCTTGCGCACGACCACCTTATCCATGCCGGGCGCGGTCAGCGCCACACCGGCCGAGTCATAGCCTCGGTATTCCAGACGTTCCAGGCCTTGCAGGCAGACCTCCAAAGGCTTGCCGCATGCCGTTTCAATATTTCCCGCGTATCCAACGATTCCACACATGGTTCACCAGCCTAGCGGACGATTATTGCGCAAAGCGAATCCAACCCGCCGCCTTTGCAGGATTGGAACATGCCCCTTCGTGAAAACCGTACACTGACTACCACTCAGCGTACGTTCTTCAGAGATGGGGGTGCGATTAGGCGTCGCAAAAAAACGTACGCTGAGTTCATCAGCGTACGTTTTTGGAGCTGCAACAACGAGCCTTCCTACAGCACGTGCTGCAAGAAGTCCTTAAACCTAGGCTCGGTGGGGTGGTCGATGATGTCGGGGCCGCCCTTTTCTACGACTACGCCGCCGTCCATGAACACGATCTGGTCGGCGACTTCGCGGGCGAAGCCGATTTCGTGGGTCACGCACACCATGGTCATGCCTTCCTTGGCCAAGAACGCATGACGTTGAGCACTTCACCCACCAGTTCGGGGTCAAGGGCGGAGGTCGGCTCATCGAAAAGCATGATCTCCGGCTTCATGGCCAGAGCACGGGCAATGGCCACACGCTGCTGCTGACCACCTGACAGCTGGGAGGGGTAATAGTCCATGCGATCGCCCAGACCGACGCGCTGAAGCTCGGCCACGGCCAGGTCACGGGCGGCTTTCTTGGACTGGTGCTGCACGTGAATCGGGGCTTCCATCACGTTTTCCAGCGCGGTCATGTGCGGGAACAGGTTGAAGCGCTGGAACACCATGCCGAGGCGAGAACGCTGTGCGGCGATCTCCTTATCGTCCAGGGTCTGCAGCATGTCCTGGCCGTTTTTGGTCACGTGCTTGTAGCCGATGAGTTCGCCGTCCACCTCGATGGAACCGCCGGTCAGGGTTTCCAGCTGGTTGATCAGACGCAGGAACGTGGACTTGCCGGAACCGGAGGGCCCCAGAATCACGGTCACAGTGCCGGGCATAACGGTTAGATCGATGCCCTTGAGCACATGCAGCGGCCCAAACGCCTTGTGCACCTGCACGGCCTTGACAGCAGGAATCACGGAACCGTCAACCGCCTTGCGCACGACCGGAGCGGAGTTGGTGATGTCGTTCGTAGTCATAATTCTCGCTCCCGCCTTACGCATTCAGCCCAGCGAAGGTGGTCTGATTGATTTTGTTCACATCGTCCTTCGGCTCGCCGTCAGACTTGCCGGGGTACGGCGGATCGTATGGCGGCTGCTTGCCCTTGGTGCCCACCGGGCGGGCGTTGAAGCCCTTGCCGAAGTGCGCCTCAAGGCGGGACTGCACAACCATCAGAATGGAGGTGATCAGCAGGTACCAGAAGCAGGCCACGAGAAGCAGCGGAATCGGCTTGTAGATACGGTTGGCGATGGCGTTGGTGGCGAACTGCAGTTCGAGGGTGAACGGCACGGCGGTGACCAGCGAGGTGGTCTTCAGCATGCCGATGGTCTCGTTGCCGGTGGGCGGGATGATGATGCGCATAGCCTGCGGCAGCACGATGCGGCGCATGATGAGCGTGCGGTTCATGCCCAATGCCTTGGCCGCCTCGGTCTGGCCGGGGTCCACGGCTTCAAGGCCGGCACGCACGATTTCGGACAGGTAGGCGGCCTCGTTCAGAGCCAAACCAATCCATGCGGCGTTGAATGCGGTGACCACCACGTTGGAGTCGATGCTCCAGAACTCCACCGAGGTGAACGGAATGCCGAGGCTAATCTTGGGAATCAGCACGGCGAACAGACCCCAGAAAATGAGCTGCGTGTACACAGGCGTGCCGCGGAAGAACCAGATGAAGAACCAGCTGACGCCGCGCAGCACCGGATTGATGGATTTGCGCATGATGGCGAGAATCACCGACAGGATGATCGCCACGACCATGGAGATCACGGTGAGCTCCAAGGTATAGCGAATGCCTTCAAGCACGTTCTCGTTGAACAGGTACTTCCAGACGGTGGGCCAATCCAGTCGCGGATTGGTAATCAAGCCTTGAATGAGCATCGCGGCGAGCAGCACCACGATCACTGCGGCCACAATCGGGCCGGGGCGCTTGACCGGCAGCGCCTTGATGCGGTTGGGGATGTTCACTCCCTCACCGTCGACTTCTTTCTTCGCCATAATTTGGTTCCTTGGACGTGTTGGGCAGCCTGAACTGCAAGTTGCAACTAGCGTTGAACCTTAGTGTACGAATGGGGCGACTGTGTTACAAACAGTGCGCCCCATTCGAATTTTCGCGACAGCTTGTCGGCTATTCGACGGCCGGGTTGATTTCGGCCTTGTCCAGTGCGCCGGATTCGACGCCCCAGTGCTGGAGGATCTTGGTGTAGGTGCCGTCGTCCATAAGCTTTTGCATGGCCTTCTGCACGGCTTCGGTGGTCTGGGAATCACCCTTTTTGATGGCGATGGCGTTCGGCACTTCATCGAAGTCCTTGCCGAGCTGTTCCAGCTGACCATCGGTCTGGGCAATGGCGTAGCCGACAACCGGGGAATCGGCGAAGAAGACGTCGGCCTTGCCGGTCACCACAGCGGTGGTGGCGTCGGTCTGCTGCTTGGAGGACTGGATGGTGATGTCTTTCTTGCCGTCCGCCTTGCACTGCTTGGCGGTCTTGTTGATGGCCTCTTCCTCGACGGTGCCGGTCTCGACGGCAACGTTCAGACCGCACAGGTCGTTCTCATCGACGTTCTTGGGGTTGCCTGCGGCCACTGCATAGCCCATGCCTGCGGTGAAGTAGGAGACGAAGTCGACGGATTCCATGCGCTCCTTGGTGATGGTGAAGGCGGCGATGCCAGATCGTACTTGGAGCCGATGGCCGGAATGATCGTATCGAAGTTGGAGGAGACGATTTCGGTATCGAGACCGAAGATGTTGCCCATGGCGCGGGCAAGATCCATGTCGTAGCGATCTGGGTCTTGCGTCGGCGTCGAGGAATTCGGCCGGGGCGTAGGAGGGGTTGGTGCCGATGGTGAGCTTGCCGTCCTTGGTCACGGATTCAGGCAGCAGTGCGGCGATTGCATCGTCCTTCTTCACGGAGCTCACGTCGTAGCTGGTGATGGTGACCGACTTGGAGGAACCGCCCTTATCGGAACCGGAGTCACCCGCCTTGTCGGAGGTGCCGCAAGCCGCGGCGGAGAACAGCATGGCCACGCTCAAGGCGGCGGCCGCAATGGTCTTCAGCTTGTTGAACTGCATGATCTCTCTCTTCTTCTCTGTGGAGCCGCCCTATAGCGACTATCAACAATCAGGTATAAATATACGTTATAGCGTATACATATACAAATGCTCCCGCTGGGAGGCCGCCGCATAAGAATACAACTGCTGGTGGCTGTTATGCTACAGACCACCCTCAGTCGCCTTCGGCGACAGCTCCCGCCAGCGGGAACGAACAGGGACACCTGGCAATCAGGCGGCGTCGGCCGGTTGATCTCAGCCTTGTCGATGGCACCGGAACCAACACCCCAAGTGTCGAGGATCTTCTTGTAGGTGCGTCGTCCATCAGCTTCTGGA
>ENA-OQDE01000248-OQDE01000248.1-human-gut-metagenome-genome-assembly--contig:-NODE-248-length-35231-cov-7.252421_pt1 | contig 35231 bp, 44 predicted proteins | sample MGYA00242768_ERZ504595 | MGnify/ENA primary metagenome ERZ504595 (study PRJEB26092, sample SAMD00036307) | human gut metagenome | host: Homo sapiens | study: EMG produced TPA metagenomics assembly of... | reverse complement strand
CCGCAAATTATAATCCCCAGTGGTAAAAGTATTTTACTGCTGGGGATTTTTATGCCCTTTTGGGGCTGTAAAAGGAGGACAATCACATGAAAATAATCAATATTGGAATTCTCGCCCATGTAGACGCAGGAAAAACAACATTGACGGAAAGCCTGCTGTACACCAGTGGAGCGATTGCGGAACAAGGAAACGTGGATAAAGGAACTACAAGAACAGACACTATGATTTTGGAACGGCAGCGCGGAATTACCATTCAGACAGCGGTTACTTCTTTTTGCTGGAATGATTATAAAATCAATATCGTGGACACTCCCGGTCATATGGATTTTTTAACCGAAGCATACCGCTCTTTATCTGTCCTTGACGGAGCTGTTTTAGTCATTTCGGCAAAGACGGCGTACAGGCACAAACCCGTATATTATTCCATGCGCTTCAGAAAATGGACATTCCGACAATTATCTTTATAAATAAGATAGACCAAAATGGGATCGACCTGCGGCGTGTTTACCAAAGCATTAAAGATAAACTTACCAGTGATATGATTGTCATGCAGGAGGTTTCCCTGTCGCCAAAGATAACCATGACCGATATTTCTGATTTGGACAAATGGGATATGATTATTTCCGGAAGCGATGAACTATTAGAACGATATGTTGCAGAGGATTCTTTGGATATACAGGAATTACAATATGAAAAGTGCAAAAGAACCAGATGCTGCTCTTTGTTTCCTGTTTATCATGGGAGTGCAAAAGACAATTTAGGAACAGAAAAACTGATTGAAGCGATTACAGAAACTTTCATTACAGAAACAGACGATATTCAGTCTGAATTATGTGGATATGTTTTTAAGGTTGAGTATACAGAGCGGAAAAAACGGCTTTCTTATTTACGCCTGTATCATGGGACGCTCCATTTACGGGATACCCTGCTGCTGTCAAAAAAGGAAAAAATAAAGATTACAGAAATGTGTATTCCGTCAATGGTGAAATCGTCCCGGTTGACCATGCCTGTCCGGGAGAAATTGTTATTTTAGCTGATGATACTTTGAAACTGAACGACATTCTGGGAAATGAAAAACTCCTGCCTCACAAAACACGGATTGATAATCCCATGCCATTACTTCGGACAACGGTAGAGCCGCAAAAGCCGGAGCAAAGGGAAGCCCTGTTAAATGCCCTCACAGAGATTGCTGATACAGACCCTCTTTTGCATTTTGACATTGATACTGTTACACATGAGATTATATTATCTTTTTTGGGAAAAGTACAGTTAGAAGTTATTTGTTCGCTATTAGAAGAAAAATATCATGTGGGCGTGGCTATGAAAGAGCCTTCGGTTATTTATCTGGAAAGACCGCAAAAAAAAGCGAGCTACACGATTCATATTGAAGTGCCGCCGAATCCGTTTTGGGCATCTATTGGTTTGACTGTAACACCGCTTCCTGTTGGAAGCGGAACACAATATAAAAGCGAGGTATCTCTCGGCTATTTAAACCAAAGTTTTCAAAATGCCGTCATGGAGGGTGTGCGTTATGGAATGGAGCAGGCTTATATGGCTGGGGAGTGACAGACTGCCAAATTTGTTTTGATTATGGAGTTTATTACAGCCCGGTCAGCACCCCCGCTGATTTTCGTTTTCTTGCGCCTGTCGTGTTGGAGCAGGCATTGAAAAAAGCAGGAACACAACTGTTGGAACCATACCTTTCCTTTACCCTTTTTGCACCGCAGGAATATCTTTCACGGGCTTATAATGACGCACCAAAGTATTGCGCAATCATTGAATCAACCAGACTTGAAAAAGATGAAGTTATTTTTAAGGGGGAAATCCCTGCCCGTTGTATTGGTGAATATAGAAATGATTTGAATTTTTATACAAATGGAAGAAGTGTCTGCATTACAGAATTAAAAGGGTATCAGGAAACTTCCGGCGAGCCTGTGTTTCAGCCACGCCGCCCGAACAGCCGTTTAGACAAGATCCGGCATATGTTTCAGAAGATAATGTAACATCTTGCGCAATGCAAACGTTCATTGCTGGCTATTGCGAAATATCATTGATAAAATCAGCATCAGAGAGGAGGAACCATTTTGAACCAGAAACAGACGGATATTACAACAGGAAAGCAAATACGTCATCTGCGAACACAATCGGGAATGACACAGGAAGAACTGGCTGGGAAATTGAATGTTACCCGGCAGGCGCTATCGAATTGGGAGAGAGATGTTAATGAACCCGATTTAAATACGTTGAAAAAAATTTGTTTTCTTTTTGGAGTCCACATGGACGATTTTGCGAAGGAGGTAATAACAAAAATGGAAACATGTGAAAAAAAGAGAAACGACAATTTAATAAGTATGATATGGCAATTGGACTTTTTTATGGTGTCGGGATATTTCTTGGCATTGGTATTTTCTTTGTTGGCGGTTTTATGACAATGTCGGGTGCAGGGTGGGGAGCATCACTATTTGGCGGTGGCTGTTTTTCTCTTGTATTTGGCTTGATATGCCATGCAGTTATTACATTGAGAAGAAATGACAAATGATGACATATCCTGCTTTCTAGTCTTTTCGGTCATATCGCGTAAAAAAGCCGCTGCTTTTGGCTTTCCAATAGCGGCGGCAAAGGGAAATATCCTTTGAATACCTTACAGAAGAAAAGTTTTGCAGCATTATAAAAATAAAAGCCTATACCATTTTGGAAAGAAAAGATACATAATAGTCAAGACGGCAACAATCAGAAGTTATGGAGGGTAACAATGGAATATAGTAAGGAAGATTTAATGGAAGCAAAAAGGCAAATTTTGGGAGTGGGAGAGAACATGGGAACAGAGGAAAGCAAAAAGATCTGGGAGAAAAACGCACAATTTTGGGATGATGCAATGGGTGACGAATCCAATGAATTTCACAGAGAGGTAGTACGTCCCAAAGTAACGGAACTTCTCTCTCCTGATCCTTCGGATTACATTTTGGATATTGCGTGCGGCAATGGAAATTATTCTTCGTATCTTGCACAGAGAGGCGCTTCGGTCGTCGCTTTTGATTACAGCAAAAAATGATAGAATTGGCTAAAAGACGGCGATCACAATATGCAAAACAAATTGAGTTTTGCGTAGCGGATGCGACCAATAGAGAAAGCTTATTAGGATTAAAAAGAAATCGAGCCTTTACGAAAGCAGTTTCTAATATGGCAATTATGGATATTACGGATATTGAACCGCTTTTTATGGCTGTTTATGAACTATTGGAGGAAAACGGGATTTTTGTCTTTGCAACGCAGCACCCTTGTTTTATCACATTGACTGAAAAATATATGACACCGCACAGTTACTATGATATAGCGATCGAAGGGCAGCCGGAGGAGCAGATTTATTATCATCGTTCCATACAAGATATTTTTAACCTTTGTTTCAGAGCTGGATTTGTCATTGATGGATTTTATGAAGAATGTTTCAAAAACAATAAAGAAATTCCTATGGTAATGATAGTAAGGCTTAAAAAGGTAAAACGTGATAGCTTAAAATAAATTCAAGTTTGCCGGATAAATAGCAAACCCGGCCGAGCCAGTCAACGGTCAAGATGAACGGGCTTCGCCCGCCGTTGACAGCCCCGCCCGGTTTTGCAGTTAGGCAGTCAAGGAGCGACAGCCTAAAGTGCTGCCGCCCCTTACTATCATAAAAAGCAACTACTAACCAGCCACAGCCCTTTTGGGAGGAAAGGGGGATTTTCCATGACCTGTACAGAAGAATATCGGGAACATATCGAGTACACTTTCCATGCCTTTTGCAAAGTCGTTATCCGAAATGCAACGATCAACGCAGCGAGGACACGGAGCAGGAAGCACAAAAGAGAAATATCCCTTGAATACCTCACAGACGAAAAGCACTACCCTTTAGGCACGACAGATGAATATTTCCAAGCCCCGGAGCCGGACGAGGAATACATACTTACCTTTGCGGCGATACGGTCATTTTCAGCAGCGGTTTACTTGCGGAAGCCTGTCACGGCTGGACGAACGGGAGCGGGAAATGATTTACCTGTCCTTTTTCAAGCGTATTCCACAGCACGAAATTGGCAGACAGTACGGGCGCAGCCGCAGCACAGCGGGCTACCATATCCGAAAAGCCCTACGGCAGCTCCAAGCGGAAATGGAGGGAATGGCATATGAGAAATAATAGGCTTCTCCCCTATGAAACAATCGTCCAAGCCGCCAGCGGGGAGCCGGAAGCGGTGGGAACTGTATTGCAGTATTACCGCCGCCGCATACAATGTGCCGCCCGTGTGAATGGACGGGTAGACCAAGATACAGAGGACTACATCACCCAGACGCTTCTCACAGCTATTTTCAAGTTCCGCTTTGGGAGATAGCCCTACCGCCTACAACTGAATAACCGCCGCTTCGCCGGCAACCAGAAAGCAGTAAATCTATTCAACAGATTTGCTGCTTTTTTTCGTTCCTGTTTGGCATTTTTGAAAATCCCCAGTATGAAAAAACAAAAGGGAAAATAGCCGCCGCAGTTGGCAAAATCCCTTACTTATCCGTAGAGGGTATCAAAGAAAAAAATACTGCCATTGTCCGCCTATTCCGGCTTGCGTGGTGTTGTAGGGAATAGAGGGGAAATTCTAAAAATCTCCGTCCATTTTGCTTTGCGTGGTGTTGTAGGTAGTGAAAGGAAAATTTTCAAGATAAGCCGGAATAGCGGGTAGCAAAGCCCTTTTGAAACGTTTTGTTAGCGGAAAGGACGGGAGCCGGGGAACGCCGGAGTTTTTCAGAGCAAGATTCTACCGAGGTGCCAAAATTCGCTCTCCGCTTATTTTTGCCCCTGCGGGAATCTTGTTGGGGAGTGCCTTCCCCAAACCCTGCTATGCGCCCTGTCGGGCGAGAAAGGAGGTCACAGACCATGCGAAAGAAATACAATACGCCCCACCGCCGTCATGTGGTAAAGACCCGCATGACCGATGAAGAATACGCCGACTTCACCGGGCGGCTGGCGGCTTATGAAATCAGCCAGTCCGAGTTTATCCGGCAAGCCATACGGAAAGCGACCATACGCCCCATTGTCACCGTTTCCCCGGTCAATGACGGGCTGCTTGCCGCCCTCTCCAAGCTCACGGCAGAGTACGGGAAAATCGGCGGCAACTTAAACCAGATTGCCCGGAGCCTGAACGAATACGGAAGCCCCTACCGGGGGCTGGAAAAGGAAGTGCGGGGAGCCGCCGCCGACCTTGCCGCCTTGAAGTTTGAAGTCTTGCAGAAAGTAGGTGAAGCCGTTGGCGATACTCAAACATATCAGCTCTAAAAATGCCAACTACGGGGACGCTGAAAAATACCTCACATTCGAGCATGACGAGTTTACCATGAAGCCCACCCTTGACGCAGACGGGCGGCTCATACCGAGGGTAGACTACCGCATATCCTCTCTGAATTGTGGCGGGGAGGATTTTGCCGTTGCCTGTATGCGCTCCAATCTCCGCTACGGCAAGAACCAGAAACGGGAGGACGTAAAGAGCCACCACTACATCATCAGCTTTGACCCACGGGACGGCCCGGACAACGGCTTGACCGTTGATCGGGCGCAGGAGCTGGGCGAGAAGTTCTGCGCCGAGCATTTCCCCGGACACCAGGCCCTTGTCTGCACCCACCCGGACGGACACAGCCACACCGAAAATATCCATGTGCATATCGTCATTAACAGTCTGCGGATTGCGGAGGTTCCCATGCTGCCCCACATGGACAGGCCAGCGGACAGGAAAGCAGGCTGCAAGCACCGCTGTACGGACGCAGCTATGAACTATCTGAAAGCCGAAGTCATGGAGATGTGCCACAGCGAGGGGCTTTACCAGATAGACCTTTTGAACGGCAGCAAAGAACGCATTACCGAGCGTGAGTATTGGGCGCAGAAGAAAGGACAGGCTGCCCTTGACAGAGCCAACGCCCCTATTGCTGCGGACGGTATCGCGCCCCGGCAGACCAAGTTTGAAACGGATAAGGCGAAGCTGCGCCGGACTATCCGGGAAGCCCTTGCCGCTGCTTCCGGCTTTGATGAGTTTGCCGCCCTGCTTCTCCGGCATGGTGTGACCGTCAAGGAGAGCCGGGGGCGGCTAAGTTACCTCACGCCGGACAGGACGAAGCCAATTACCGCCCGGAAGCTGGGGGACGATTTTGACCGGGCTGCTGTCCTCTCCGTTTTGGAGCAGAACGCCGCCAGAGCCGCCGAAAAACCCGCAGCCATAGCGGAATACCCCGGCAGTATCAAAGACCGCTTACGGACGAAAAAAGAAGCGAAAAACGCCCCGAACAATGACGCTGTACAGCGCATGGTAGACATAGCCGCCAAGCGAGCCGAGGGGAAAGGACGGGGCTATGAGAAGTGGGCGACCATGCACAACCTCAAACAGATGTCGGCTACCCTCATGCTCTACCAGCAGTATGGCTTTTCTTCCCCGGACGAGCTGGACGCTGCCATTTCCGCAGCCAACACCGCCACGCAGGAGAGCCTTGCCGGACTGAAAGGCTGGAAGCCGCTATCCGGGAGAAAAAGGAATTGCAGCGCAACCTTTTGGGCTATATCGGCACGAAGCCCGCCCGTGACGGTCTGAAAGCGCAGAAATCGGAGAAAGCCCGGAGAGCCTACCGGGAACAGCACGAAAGCGATTTTATCATAGCGGACACAGCCGCCCGTTATTTCCGGGAGCATGGAATAACCAAGCTGCCAGCCAGCAAAGCCCTGCAAAGGGAGATTGAGCAGCTTACCGTCCAGAAGAACGCCGGATATAACGACTACCGGGAGAAACGCCAGCGGGCGCAGGAGCTTCAGACAGTCAGACGCAATATCGACCAGATTTTAAGGGGCGCACCGAGCCAGCAGAAAAAGCGTGAACAGGAGCGTTAAAGACCGCCCCGAAATGATACCGAAACCCTACAAAAATACAGGTATGATATGAACCCTTACCGCAATACTCCCCGACTTCCAAACGGGGCTTACAGGGCAGAAAAAGCCCGAAAATGATACCGAGAACATACAGAAAATGCCCCCTATCCCGCTACACCGATAGGAACGGCAGAAAGGAGCTTACCATTGCCGAGAATGAGCAAGAAGCGGCGGCTGGAATGGTCTTTCTTCCTCAACCACCGCAACCGTATCACTTACAACGACCTATGCCGGGGCTGCACCCGTGACTGCAAACAGAGCTTCCGGGCGGTTATCATACTATGCCCTCGCTATTATTCCAAACGCTGGAAAAAGGAGGACGCAGCCTATGGCAGATAACCGCAAATATTACTACCTCAAGCTGAAAGAGAGCTATTTTGACGATGATGCAATCGTTCTGCTGGAAAGTATGCAGGACGGCGTTATCTATTCCAACATTCTCTTGAAGCTGTACTTGAAATCGCTGAAAAACGGCGGGAAATTGCAGCTTGACGAGAATATCCCCTACACCGCCCAGATGATTGCGACCATTACCCGCCAGCAGGTAGGTACCGTAGAGAGAGCTTTGAAAATCTTTATGAAGCTGGGGCTTGTGGAGCCTTTGCCAAGCGGCGCACTCTACATGAGCAACATTGAGCTTTTAATCGGCCAGTCTCTACCGAGGGGGAGCGCAAGCGCAGGGCGCGGCTGGCTTTGCAGGAACAAAAAGCCCTGCCGCAGACAGGGGCGGACAAATGTCCACCATATCGAGCGGACATTTGTCCACCAGAGATAGAGATAGATATAGAAATAGAAAAAGAGAGAGAGTTAGAAACGGGACACCCCGCCCCCGCCGCCTATGGCAGATACCACAATGTCATTCTTTCCGATACGGAGCTTGACGGGCTGAAAACAGAGCTTCCCGGCAAGTGGGAGTATTACATTGACCGCCTATCCTGCCATATCGCTTCCAGCGGGAGGAAATACAAGAGCCATGCAGCCACGATTTTCAAGTGGGCGCAGGAGGACGCAGCCAAGAAAGCCCCGAAAAAGGGCATACCCGATTATACCTGTAAGGAGGGCGAGAGCTTATGACGAATGGATTTGATGAAATGATTTTGAATATGACCGACACCACGCCGGAGCCGGAGGACTACACCGGCGAGGACGGGCTTTTATACTGCGGGAAGTGCCACAAGCCCAAAGAGGGCTATTTCCCCAAAGAAACCGCCGCATGGCTGGGGCGTGACCGCCACCCGGCAGAATGTGACTGCCAGCGGGCAGAGCGTGAGGAACGGGAAGCCGCAGAGAAACAGCGCAGTCACCTTGAAACTGTCGAGCGGTTGAAGCGGCGGGGCTTTACAGACCCGGCTATGCAGGGCTGGACGTTTGAGAACGACAACGGCAAGTGCCCGCAAATGGAACACGCCCATTTCTATGTGGAGAACTGGGAAACCATGAAAGAGCGCAACATTGGCTATCTGCTATGGGGCGGCGTTGGCACAGGCAAGAGCTATTTTGCGGGATGTATCGCAAATGCCCTTATGGAGCGTGAAATCCCCGTGTGCATGACAAACTTTGCATTGATATTGGGTGACCTTGCCGCCAGCTTTGAGGGCAGGAATGAATATATCTCCCGACTTTGCAGCTTCCCGCTGCTTATCCTTGACGATTTTGGAATGGAACGGGGAACGGAATACGGCTTAGAGCAGGTCTACAACGTGATTGACAGCCGTTACCGCAGCGGCAGGCCGCTGATCGTCACGACTAATCTCACGCTGGAGGACTTGCAGCACCCGGAGGACACCGCCCACGCCCGCATTTATGACCGTCTGATTGAAATGTGTTCTCCTGTCCGCTTTACCGGGAGCAACTTCCGAAAAGCCACGGCGCAGGAGAAAATGGGACAACTGAAAAAGCTGATGAACAGAAAGGAGAGCCGCCTATGACCAACACCCCAAAGAATGACCGCAGCACCCGCCGCCCGGATTGCGTGACGGAAATCCGCATAGGTAATTCTGTCCTTGTCGTTTCCGGCTATTTCAAGCAGGACACCACCGCCACCGCCGCCGATAAAATGCTGAAAGTGCTGGAAGCGGAAGCTGCTACACAAAAATCGGCAATTTGACGGGACGTAAAGAAGCAGAAAGGACTGTACAGCCAGCCCCGGCGTGTGGTATGATAGTCATACGGAATAGTGGGGCTGGCTGTCGGAAATGGAGGACACTATGTTAAGACAGACCACCCGAAACCTTATTACCGCCCTTTATCCGAGATTATCCCACGAGGACGAGCTGCAAGGTGAGAGCAATTCTATTTCAAACCAGAAGCGTATTCTTGAAACCTATGCGAAGCAGAACGGCTTTTCCAATCTGCAATGGTACACAGATGACGGTTATTCTGGGGCGAACTTTGTTGAGGTAAGATAACGTAACCTTTTTTGCAGAGGGTGTTATCTTACCTCTTTTTGATGTATGTTAGATAGCATAACTCTTTACGTCGGCTCCAATCTGTCTGAAATAGGAGATACTTTCAGTAGGCTTGTCGCCTGTATCAACTCTGCCGACAAAGCTATAAAAGATTTCGATTTTGCGGGTGTTCGTTTCCTTATCCAGTTCGTGAATAAGAATGCGGTCAATAAATTCATGGACGTTTTCGTAGGTCAGTTCGGTAATGGCGGTGTATTTGCGTACCAGTGCGACAAACCTTTTCACGTCCGCGCTGCGCTCGGTGGCGTTGTCAATTTCCTGTGACAGTTCCGCAATCCTCCGGGTCAGCGTCTTTTTTTCTTCGTCATAGCCGGAAGTCAGAAAAGCAAATTGTTCATCTGAAAGTTTCCCTAAAGCGTTGTCCTCATAGAGCTTGCGGAACAAGATATTCAGCTCGCTAATCCGGCTCTGCGCCTTGTCAAGCTCTTTCCGTTGCTGCGTCAGCGTCTTTTGTACTGCCTTTGCGCTGCACTCGTTGGCGGTTTCGATAAACTCCTGTTCATGCTCTTTCACATAGGACAATACCCTTTGTAAATCGGCAAGGACAAGTTCTTTAAGGACGCTCTTTCGGATATAATGGGTAGTGCAAAGCTCGCCAGTCCTTATCCTGTTTCGATACTTGCCGCAAGTGTAGGCGTGTTTGCGTTCCAGTGTCCCGGCTCCCTGTTGCAGATACATTTTATAGCCGCAGTCCCCGCAAAAGAGAAGCCCCGAAAAAATGTCAATTTCATCAACCTTTGTAGGGCGGTGTTTGGTGGCAATCCGTTTCTGTGCAAGCTCAAAGGTTTCTTCATCAATCAAGGGTTCGTGTGTGTTGGGGAAGAAGTAACGCTTTTCCTCCGGGTTCTTCTTCGTCTTTTTCGATTTGTAAGATACCTTATAGCTCTTGCCTGTAATGGTATGCCCCAAATACTCTTTACGCGCCAGAATGTCATAGAGCGTCTTATCCGGCCAGTTGTAAATACAATTCGGGTGTGGGCGGGGGTGCCTGTGGCTTCCTGTGCGCCTGTACTGCAATTCTGCAACAGTCAATACCTCATGTTCCCGTAGCCAGTTCTGGATTTCGCAGATACGGTCGCCGCGCACATACATAGCGAAAATCTGTTTTACAATGTGCGCCGTTTCCGGGTCGGGCAATAGATGATTGCGGTCGTTGGGGTCAGCTATGTACCCATAAGGCACTTGCCCGTTGACGCGCTCGCCTTTCTGCGCCTTTGCCTGTTTGACAGCCGGATTTTCTTTGAAGTGTCGCGGGCGTAAAACTCGTTGAACCAGTTCCGCAGAGGGGTAAACTCGTTATCTTCCCTTGCTGTGTCTACACCGTCGTTAATGGCAATGTAGCGCACTTCATATTCGGGAAAAACAATCTCTATCAGCTCCCCGGTTTTCAGATAATTACGTCCCAGACGGGAGAGGTCTTTTGTTATGACGGTCGCCACGTTCCCGGCTTCAACTTCGTGCAGCATGGCTTGAAGCCCCTCACGCTCAAAGCTCACGCCGGAAAATCCGTCGTCTACGAAAAAGCGCGTGTTGAAAAAGTGGTGTTCGTCAGCATACTTTTGTAAAATCATCTTTTGGTTCTGTATGCTCTCGCTTTCCCCGGCCTGCATATCTTCCTGGCTCAATCTGCAATATAAAGCGGTAATCTTGTCTGTCTGTAACATTTTGTCCTCCTTTCCGACGACAGACAAGCATGGCATTTGTACTGTCTATATTATACCACATACCGCTGCCTGTGTCATGTATAAAATGTGAAGAAACGCCCTATTTCCGGGCGTTTGCGGGGTTCAGTTCCATGTCTTTGCGAATGAGTTTTTTTATCTTTTTATCCAGTGTGTCCGTTGCGCGTTCACTTGCGGACGAACATACAAGGTAAGTAACTTTTCCTATTTTATGCTCCGTTGTGGTAACGGGCGTTTGGTTTTGCGTCAAAGAAAATCCCCCTTTCTTTCGCAAACATATAATACAGTCTATGAATAGCAGCAAGTCCACTATTCAATAAAACAAAGGCTTTAATCGGACGGTTATTAGCATAACCTCATGGGAATTTCACCCCGGCATGGTTCTCATGCAGCCCTACCCATTGCCTGCGACGCTCTTAACGCTCGGACTGTGGCTGTAAGGAAGTATCATTGTATATTCTGCGTGTCGTCGCCCGCAAGCCGCTACACTTGCTTTCCGGCGCGGTGTTGGTCGCTCGGCTGTCCGGGCGGGGATAACCTCACCCGGATAGCGTCATGGCGCACCCGCCGTATGGCTCGGCGCAAAAGGAACGTATCCGATTTGCCCTATGCTGCGCCGCCGTTATCTTGCGCCGCTTTCTTTGTCAAGGTTCAGAATGGCTTTGCTGCCGCGTCAGCAGCGGAACGGAAAAGGGGGAGAGAGAAAGCGTCCCGCCGCCGCTGCGGTTTATTCCTCTGCCTTAAAGGTGAGGACAGCCATCATCAGTTTTGCTTGCAGCCGTTCCCGAATGTCGTGGTCTACGCCGAAATAGACATTCCCGCGCTCGTCGTACAGCTTCCGCATGGAGAGGCGGGCTATGTAGCCGCTGAAATGCTGCAAGACAATCTTCATAGCGTCCGGGTCGCCCTTTGTCGCTACCACAATGACAGGATAGGGAACAAGGGCATTTTCCGGGTAGCCGGGTTCGTTACCATTCGTCCCATTCATCAGCATTTTCCTCCAGATATTTTCTTAATCTCTCAAAAGAGCTTGTCCGCCTGTACTGTATCGTGCTTCTCGACGTATTGAACAGTTCCGCAATCTCGGTATCGTTCATTCCCTCGAAGTAATACAGCAGTATGGCTTTGCGCTTTTCTTCCGGCAAAGTACGGATTGCTTCAAGAAGCAGCTTTGGCGTGATTTTCTTCCCGGCTTTCTCAAAGACGGTTTCAACAGTTTCCCGTTTGAAATATTCATCAAACGTATGAAGCTGTCGCGCTTCGTCTAAGGTCATGTCGGAAAAGGTCACTTCCTTTGCCCTGTGTCTGCGAAGCTCTCTATGAGTGTCGCACGCTTCATTGTGAAGTACCGTATTACAAAACTTCTGAAAAGCACACTGTTTGTAAAACTCCCTGCTGTTAGGTTCCACATTCTCACCTCCTTTCTCGTTGGAAAGTTGGTGGTGCTTCCCCCTTTTCGCGGGGCAATACGGCGGTTTTCAAAAACGCCGAAGATTTTTTGAAATTTCTTCAAAAAATTTTTTGAGCAGCAAAATGCGCCTGTCCGAAAAGCCCGGACAGGCGCATTGGTATTGTGAGTAGTATTTAGATGATTAGACAGTTCATATATACAAGCGTAATTTCCCCCGGTGGTGGTCGGGCTTTTTTTGATGTGTCAATGACCGTCGGATTTTGTCGATATGGTATGTGCTTCATGCGGCTACCTCCTTTAGCCGCCGCTTTTAACAGTGATACCGCGTCATTTCTTGAGAAGATAAAAAGAAACGGCGGCTTTGATTTTTCAAAGCTGCTGCGGAAATCAAAGAACGACAAGCAACAGTTCTGATTTTGCTCCAATATGGTTATTGGGGGCACAAATTAAATCAAAAAAGAGCCGATAACAGCAGTATTTCAAACTGCATATTATCGGCTCTGCGTCTGTGCGTCTGGCTCTTTTAATTAAATTATTTTTGTTGTTTTTTGGCTTTATTATATGTATTAGCTAACTGTCCACAAGCTGCTTTAATCTCTCTACCATGAGAAACTCTCATGGTAACTTCAAGTCCTGTTTGCTCTAATTGATGTTTGAACGCAACCATTTCTTGTTTTGTGGTGCTCTAATTTTTGAATTACTCGTCGGGTTGTATTGCAGCACGTTAATCATAACATTTTTGCCCTTAAACCATTTTGCAAGTTGCCTTATATCTGAGGAACGGTCATTTATACCTGGTAAAAGCAAATACGCAAATACCACTTTTCGATTATGCCTTTGTGAATAGGACAATGCTTGCTTAACAACATCTTCAATAGCGTACATGTGCATATGAGGAATGATACAGTTTCTCACAGCCTGTGTTGCTGCATGTAAAGATATTGTCAACTGAATTTTTAGATGTTCTTCGCGCAATTTTTTTAATTGATTAACTGGACCAACTGTTGATATGGTAATGCCGTCGGTTGGAAAGTTAAGTCCATTTCTATCTCGAAGAATATGGATTGCTGCAATCAAGTTGTCGTAATTGAATAAAGGTTCTCCCATTCCCATAAAAACGATACGATTTACTTTTTGACGTATCAATATGACCTGCTGCACAATTTCAGACGGTGTTAGATTACGAACGAAACCATTGCGTCCGGACTCACAAAAAATACAGCCAACAGAACAACCAACTTGCGTACTTACGCAAACAGTCCCACCATCTCGCCGTTTAATAAAAACCGTTTCGATATACCTGTTGTCTTTCAATTCATAAACATACTTTTCAGTATCGCTACTTTTATAGACTTTTTTTGTTGATATTGATAGATTTTTTTTGTGAAATGGCTGTTTATACAATTTCGCATATAAGGCTCTTGCTTTATCCTCTCCAATTACTTCCGACATTTCTTTGTAAGTAAATCCGTATGGGTCATTCAATATTTCCGTAGGTGTACTTTTAGGTAAGTGTTTCATTTAATATCCTTCCTTTTCAAAATTAAAAAGTTTGTTTTTCAGAGTTTTTGATTATGATTTCTAATTTTTCAACATCAACGATATGTGTTAATTTACATTTAGGGCAGAAAAGAGGAAAATTTCTTAATACCGTATTATAAAATACTTGAACCCTCGTCTTTCCGTTACAAATTGGACATTTTATCCAATATTTTTCAAGCATAATATTTCTCCTTTTGCGCAAAAAATACAGGTCAATTCTCAACATGAGCATTGACCTGCATTTATACATATAACACTACAACAAAATTAAGGCATAGTTTTTATACTATGTCTATACATCGTTAGTTTTGTTGTATAGCATACGCAAAATAAGCATGACAAAAAAGCCCATATTGAAAATGGGAAAAATCTTTTTTAATTTCAATGCTTATCGAATACGCATGCTATGTAACATAAACATTTCCCCCCTTTTAATAATACTATACAAAAAAAGCGGCTAGTTGTCAACATATACATATGAATTATTTTAGTCAACTGATAGAACAGTGTAGACATATCCAAGAGGAAAGGTGAACAGTAAAATGTAATAGGGTGAATAATTATGGCAAAAAGACCAGTACCGAAATACGACTTCAAGGCTTTTGGGGCAGCGATAAAGGCGGCGCGGACAGGGCGCAAGGAGAGCCGCAAGAAAGTAAGCGACGAAATGTTTATCTCGCCGCGTTACCTTGCGAACATTGAGAACAAGGGGCAGCACCCAAGTTTACAGATTTTCTTTGAGCTTATGCTCCGCTACAATATATCCGTAGACCAGTTCCTTTTGGAAACGCCGCCGGAGAAGAACACGCAGCGGCGGCAGCTCGACGCGCTTCTTGACGGTATGAGCGATACAGGCATACGGATTGTGACCGCAACGGCAAAAGAGATTTCCGAAGTCGAAAAAGAGGGCGAATAGGAATGTCCGGCTTAAAACTGAACAGGATTTAGAAAGCGTTGCAATCTTTTTTGAATTGCAGCGTTTTTCTTTTGCGGAAGTTTGGCAAAATAGCTTTTTCTCCGTAGTAAGGGATAAGGGCATAAGGGATAAAAACATTCGTAGCAAGCATAGGAAGCGGGTACCCACTTCCGTATTTTCGCCCTCCCGCGCTGCGGCGCGTCGGTTGAAAATGGCTTGTTGGGAAGTGTCCCAAACCCTCGGAACGGAAAGGAAAGGAGCGAAGCAATGGACGGACGGAAAAGGACGGTGCAAATCAAATTCAGAGTGACGGAAGCGGAACGGGATTTAATACTGGAAAAAATGAAGCTCGTACCCACCCGGAACATGGCGGCGTATCTGCGGAAGATTGCCATTGACGGGTATATCATTCAGATAGACCACGCCGATATAAAGGCAATGACCGCAGAGATACAGAAAATCGGTGTCAACGTCAACCAGATAGCCCGCCGCGTGAACGCGGCGGGGAACGCATACCAAGAGGACATAGAGGAAATAAAGGGGGTGCTTGCGGAGATATGGCGGTTACAAAGATTAAGCCTGTTAAAAGCACCCTAAGCAAAGCCCTTGACTATATCGAAAACCCGGACAAGACGGACGGGAAAATGCTCATATCCTCTTTCGGCTGCTCCTATGAAACGGCAGACATTGAGTTCGGCTATACCCTCTCGCAAGCACTGGATAAGGGCAGCAATTTAGCCTTTCACTTGATACAGTCCTTTGCGCCGGGGGAAGTGGACTATGAGAAAGCCCACGAAATCGGGAAGCAGCTTGCCGACGCGGTGACAAAGGGGCAGCATGAATATGTTGTGACGACGCACATTGACAAGGGGCATATCCATAACCACGTCATTTTTTGCGCGGTGAATTTTGTAGACCATCACAAATACAATTCCAACAAAAGGAGCTATTACGGCATACGGAACATGAGCGACAAGCTGTGCCGGGAAAATGGCTTGTCCGTCGTCGTCCCCGGCAAGGGCAGCAAGGGAAAGAGCTATGCGGAGTACCAGGCAGAAAAGACGGGTACAAGTTGGAAAGGCAAGCTAAAGATTGCCGTTGACGCGCTTATCCCCCAAGTTTCCAGTTTTGAGGAATTGCTAACGCGGTTACAGGCGGCGGGCTATGAGATAAAGCCGGGGAAATATGTTTCATGCCGCGCCCCCGGACAGGAACGCTTCACCCGCCTAAAAACCCTCGGCGCAGACTATACAGAGGAAGCCATAAGGGAACGGATAGCGGGCAGACGGGCAAAGGCGGCGAAAGCCCCCAGAGAGCAGCGCGACGTTTCGCTGCTTATCGACATTGAGAACAGTATCAAGGCGGCGCAGAGTAAGGGCTATGAACAGTGGGCGAAAATCCACAATCTGAAACAGGCAGCTAAAACCATGAATTTCTTGACGGAACACAAGATTGAACAGTACGCGGATTTAGTCAGCCGGATTGAGGAAATGTCAGCGGAAAGCGGACAGGCGGCAGACGCATTGAAGAACGCGGAAAAGCGGCTTGCGGACATGGCGGTGCTTATCAAGAATGTTTCCACCTACCAAAAGACAAAGCCCGTCTATGACGCATACCGCAAGGCAAGGAACAGGGAGAAGTACCGCGCCGGACAGGAACAGGCGATTATCCTACATGAAGCCGCCGCAAGGTCGTTGAAAGCGGCGGGCATTGCAAAGCTCCCGAACCTTGCCGCGCTGCAATCGGAGTATGAAGCCCTCCAAGCGCAGAAAGAAGCCCTTTACGCCGACTATGGGAAGCTGAAAAAGAAAGTCCGGGAATATGATATTATCAAGCAGAACATTGACAGCATTTTACAGGCAGACAGGCAGCCGGAACGTGAAAAGGGAACAGAGCGCGGATAAGGATAGCAAAATCCCCGCCGCTGTGCTATGATAAGGCTATCAAATACAGACAGGAGCGTTGAAGCATGGAAAACCAGAAAATGCCGGAATATGAAACCATACGCGCCGCCGTTGCCGGGGAAAAATGGGCGGTGGAGAAAGTCGTGGAGTGCTACAAGGACGAAATCGACAGGCTATCGACGGTAGCGGTCAGACAGCCGGACGGAAGCACGAAACAGGAAATCAACGAAGATATGCGCCAGTCTATCACAAAGAAGCTGATAGAAGCCCTCCCGCAGTTCCCACTTGAAGAAATGGAAAAGGGAAATGTCAGATAGGCAAAAAAAGAACAGGACGCGGAAGCCGGTATATGACTTCCGCGCCCTGTCTTTTTATGGGTGCTGTTTTCGTGAATGTTACGCAGTAGAACGCCATTTTCGGGGATAAAGGTATAAAGTATCGCCTATCCGATTTTCACGCCCGGAAAGCCTGTAAATCAAGGGATTTTCCGCGCCTACTGCGTAACAGGGGTGCGTCTTTTCCTCATGCGCTCGGCGGCTTGTCTGCGGGTGATACGCTTCCGGCAGACGGGGCAGTATTTGACACTGTTAGAGGTTGACGCAAAGAACGCGCCGCACTCGGTACATTTCTTCTTATCCCCTGTCTGGTAAAGCTCCGCATAGAGCAGCCTGTCGGCGGGAAGCACCGCAACCCGGAACCACTTGCAGAGAAGCGAATAGGAAATGAGCTGCGGACATACGCATTCGTCTCCGTCGTCCAGTAAGATACAGTTCCCGTTATCATAGTTGCAGCACGTCCGGCGCACAAGGGCGTTGACTTTCCGGCTCTGGGGCGGCGTCAGCCGCTTAACCCCGTTCATACTTCATCAGCGGCGTAAATGGGAAGCTCTGCAAATTCCGCTTCGGTCAAAGCGTCCACTTTGGAAAGGGTGCGCTTTGCAAGCTCCCGCATATCCGCGTCCATGTAGGCAGCGCGGCGTTGACATTCTCAATCAAAGCCCGCTTGCCGCCCTCGTTGTAAATGCTCAAAAGGTTTGTTTCTTCAACAGTCAGTCTAATCATGCTCATACCTCCATATCGTGATTTTTTGTTTTTGCCGCCGCCTTTTTCGGGGCGGTCTTTGCCTTGTCTGCTTTAAGCTGCGCCCGGATAGAGGGGCGGGGCTTCCTTATCTCCCTGTCCCGGTTCTCCCCCTTGTCAATCAGCGCATACGTCCCATGTCTGCCCTCGATTTTGGAAAAGGAAAGAGTCTTATAGGGCAGCATGGAGAAAAGGCGGTCAGTGTCCTTTGTGGCTGCAAGCCGCATGAACGCCGGGGAAAGCTCTGCCATGAAATGGGTCTTGTTCGGGCTATTCGGCTCATAGTGCCGCTTCATTTCCCGCACAATGCGCCGCGCTTCCGTTTCAATCAGCCCGTCCCGCAAGGCTGTGATATGCGCCTTGAAGTCCCCCGGTGGAAGCTGCTCCCGGCTGCGCCGTTCTTCCTGTAAGAGTGATTGCAGCGCGTCCGGGTCGTCGGGTAGGGCTTCAAAGCGTTCAAACTTCCCAAGCTGCGGGTCTGGGTTGCCGTTGAAGAACCGTCCGGCGGGTATCTCCCTTTCCCCTCGCTCATAAATCAGCTTCACCGTATCGGCGGGCAGTTCCTTTTCCTTGACGCGCTCATAATGTTTAGCGTAGTCCAGTTCGTACAGATTGCCCTTAATTTTCCCGCGCTCCTTTCCCGTCAGCTCGATTGCATAGGCAAGGACGCGGTCGCTTGTCTGCTCCATGTAGAAACGCCATGTGTTGTGGGGCGCGGTGTCTTTGAGGAAAACGTCGCGCTCCCGGAAACAGTGCGTCCCGGACGGGCGGCAGAACCACAAAAGGGTCTTGTCCTCCCTGTTGGGGCTTGCCGCCGCCTTTGCGATAATCTCTTTGTCAATGTCTAAGTCGCTCTGGTAAAAGCCTGTGTTCTGCTTCATAATCGCTTCAAGGGAAGCGAACAAATCCACGTTTTCAAATTTACTCTGTTCCGGCATGGGTCAGCTCCTTTCCAAGTCCTGTGACTTCTGCTTTGCGTTTTTCTTCTGCGCCTTTTCCTTGTCGGCTCTAAGCTGCGCCCGGATAGAGGGCTTTTTTCCGGCTTCGCTCCCTTGCCGCGCTCCTTGTCGGCTTTGACAGCGTTAGCCAGGTCAACAAGGGAAATCTGCTCGCCCGCCTTTACCTTTGCTTCCAGTTCGTCAACGGTGGGGGTGTTGTTGATGATACCGTCAATCATGTTTCCGTTCTGCTCTATGGTCTGCTCGGCGGTTTTCAAGGGATTGTCCCGCTGCGCCTGTTCTGCGGCAACGGCAAACGCCCGCGTCCCATTCCCCATAATCAGATACTTTCCGTCGTCCGACTGGTGGTGAAAGCCATATCCGGCGGCTTCTATCTGCTCCCGGCTCATAGCGGTTACATGGAAAGTCCCTCTCGGTGTTTTGACAGTTTCGCCCGTTTCCAAGTCGTCCGGGGTAAGCTGCTTCTGCTCCTGTAAAAACTCCGGCACTTCCCGGAAACCTACACTGTCAACGAAATGCGCCGCGTCCTGTCCGTCCTGATGAAGCACTACCACGTCCGAAACGGAAAGGCTGTGTCCCTTAAAATCTTTGGGGTGGTCGATATTGAAACGGGTGTAAATATCTTCAAGGGAAGTTTCCGGCGCAAGGGGCGCGGAATAGACAAGCTCATAGTTCGCCCTGTCAACCACATTTCCCGCCGCCTGCAGGCGGTCGTATGGCTCAAAGCGGAAATCCCTTGTTTCGTCCCCGCCTTTTATCTGGTAAATGGAAAAGGTGTCTTTGTCCTGTCCGGCGGTCTGCGCCGTTTCCTGTGCCTTTGCGTAAAGCTGCTTTACGTCGCCCTCGGTCAGCCCGCCGCTTTTGAGCTGCCCCATAAGCTCGCGGCATTTCTCCGGCGTTCCCGTATAAAGCACGTCGCCCATTTTCGCCCGCCCGTTCTCCTGTGTCACATAGGCTTGCAAGAGGTGGCTGTTTTCCGGCTGTCGCCGTAAGGGTTCCGGCGCATCTTGTAAATCGTTTCCGGGGTAAAGGCTTCTTTCGGGCTGCGCCCGCCTTTTCCTGTGCGCCGGATTTTCCCGGTGCGGCTGCTTCCGGCTTCTCTTTCCCGGCTGTATCTGCCTTTGCCGGGGCTTCCGGCTGCGGCTGTTCTTTCGGGGCTGCCTTTTCCTCTCTGGTGGGCTGCTCCTGTCCGGCGGTCTGCTCCTTGTCCTGTGCCTTTTGCAGCTCCGCAAGATTTTCGTCTATGGAATTGATAATCTCGGCGGCTGCGCTGCGTATCGTTTCAAGGGAGCTTTTCAGCTCGGACAGCTCCCGCCCGCTGCTCCACCCGGCGACATAGCCGAAAGAGTAGTCCGACGTGTCAAGCCCGTAATGTTGGCAGACAGTATAGGCGACGCTTTCCGCTTCGACTTCGCGGGTGCGGCGGTCAACGTGGGGCTGCTGCTCGTCCTTTGGCGCGTTGAGGTCAATGTCGTGCAGCTTCGCATGGGCGATTTCGTGAATGGCGGTCTTTAAGGTCTGTAATTCGCTCATGCCCTCGTTGATAGCAATGCGCTTGTCCTCCAAGTGGTAGTAGCCATGAGAGCCGCCCTCGATATTCTCAAAGGCGATAGGAACGGGGGAAGTCTTTTCAAGGGCTGCGAAAAAATCCTTGTAGCGGTCAACGTCGCCCGTCAGCTCGTCAACGGCAATATCCGGCAGCTCCTTTCCCTCGGTCTGGGAAACGTCAAAGACGGATACCACCTTGTAGCGGGTATGGTGACTTCCTTTTCCTCGGTGACGGGCTTTCCATCCTTGCCGATTATGGGCTTCTGTGTGTGCGGGTCGATTTTCTGCATTTCCTGTTTGATTTTATAGGGCGACGGGGCAATGATTTTAATTCCCTTTTGCCCTTTCATCACGTTTCGCTCAAAGTTATTCTTCCAAGCGGAAAAGCCCGCCACAAGGGAAGCGTCCGGCTTCTGCATGGCGATAAGGACGGTGTTTCGGAAGCTGTAATTATGGAATTTTGACATGACTTTCAGATATTCCTTGTAACGCTCGCTGTCAAAGAGTTCCGCAATACCCTGTTCCAGACGGTCGGTAATCTCTTTTAATTTCTCGGCGGGCTTCTCGCTCGTCAGCACGATAGGGATAACCGGGCGCGGCTCCTGTGGCTGCTCTGCGGTCTGCGCGGTTCTCTGCCCCGGCGCGGCTGCGTCAAAATCTGCTTTTTCCGGGTCGGGGCGTGACCGCTGCGGGGGCTGCGGCGTTACCCGGTATTCCTGTGGAACGTCGCGCCCGTCGTACCATTCTGTAAAGGTGTTGCGGTTGTTGTAGATATAGCCCTTTTCGGTAAACATACCGTCGTCGTTAATGGAAGCGTCGCGCCCGTATTCCTCATACATGAAATACTTTTTCGCTTCTTCGGGCAGTTCGGGTTCTTCCAGTTCATCAACCAGATAACGCCCGTATTCTTCTTCATTGTGGACGGACGGATAAATCCAGTAGCAGTCAAGGTTTTGTGCAAGGTTGATGATGTCCTGTAAGCTGTCGGCATGGTCGCCGTATTCAATGGCTGCAATGAATTTCTCCCGGTCGTCGTCAAACTGCATTTCCAAGAGCTTCCCTAAATAGTTCAGCTCGTCGGGGTGGGAATACTCGCTTAAATGTTCCGCCAAGCCGGGGATAGGGGATTGAAATTCTGTGAAATGCCATTCCTCGTAATGCTTGAAGTCAATCCCGATACGGTCAAAGACTTCTTTCAGATGTTCGGCAGTCGTGGGGAACGTCACCCATTCGCCCGCGGGTCTGCCCTCGGTGTACTTCCCAAGATTGGAAAGATAGCCGCTTAAAATCGGTTCTGCCATTTGTTCGCTCCTTTCTTTTTCAATCATGCGGTGCATAAGCTCAAAATCCTCAATGCTCATGCTCCGTCAAATACATAGGGGTTAAAATCCTCTCCGTCCCGGTAGGGCTTTTCGGAAAAGGGAAGCCCCGCTTCATGGGCGGCTGCCCTCGCTTCCTCGATAACCTCCGGGGGAAGCCTGTCGTCATGCGCCCCGATAAAACCGTCAATGTCGTTCATGCTGTTTTCGTAGTGGTAGCGCACTCCGGCGGTCAGCTCGTCAAGGCTCATGTCCTCGCCTAAATGCCCGCAGTAATAGCCGTTTAGGATAACGGCGGCGGGGTCGGTGCTTTTGATTTCCTCTAACCGGCTCCTGTCCTCCGGGTAGAGGGTGTCGTCCATATCAAGATGAAAATATTCCGCGTTCCATGAACGCCCCTGTTTCCAGAACGCCACCCATGCGATACCGTCCCTAAGCTCGTCTTGATAGTCCTTTACGGTGTCCCGTAAACTTGCCATAGTGAAAAACCTCCTTTCTTTGGGGCAGCGTCACAAGCTGCATTTTTGGGCTGCATGGTCTACTACGGGTACGCCCGCATTTCTGCCAAAGATTTCTCAAAAATTTTTTAGAGGGTGAAGCCCTCCGCAAAAGAGGGTTTGGGAAACTTCCCAACAAGCAAAATCCCCGTCCGGCGCGTCAGCGTCGCAACGGGGATTTACGGAAGTGGGTACCCGCTTCCTATGCTTGCTATTCAAGTTTTTAGTTCTTCTGTACTTCGATACGGTAGTTGACGTATTTCCCGCCAGTGTCAGCCAGAACGATAGTTCCGTCATAGGTCTTGCCTGTTTTCGGGGAATAGAGCTTCTTCACATTCACTTTGCCGGATTTAAGGAGCGCGGCGGCAATCTTCGCGGAAAAAGCGGTCTTGCGTTCCTCGAAAAAGCGGTCATTCTTCCACATGACAAAGGCACATTCTTTGTTGCTGCAATAATAGTTTTTCTTCCCCTCATGGACGGGGGAACCGCAACGGGGGCATTTGCCGACAGAGGGCTTTTCCTCCCGGAACAAATCCTTTTTCCCGTCCAGTGCTGCGGCGTGTGTCTGCACAAGCTCCCGCGCCATAGCTTCAATGCCGGACAGAAATTCGCCGGGGTCTGCGGCTCCCTTTGCTATCTGCGTCAGATTGTTTTCCCATTCTGCGGTAAGCTGCGGGGAAGTGAGCATATCCGGCAAGACTGATATAAGGGCGGCTCCGTTCTGCGTGGGGATAAGCTGCTTCCCCTTGCGCTCTGCAAAGCCGCCCTTTACCAGTTTTTCAATGACGGCGGCGCGGGTGGCGGGAGTGCCAAGCCCCCGGCGTTCCGCGTCCGGTCGGTGTCCCCGTTCCCGGCTCGCTCCATAGCAGAGAGAAGCGACGCTTCGCTGTGGGGCTTCGGCGGCGTTGTGGTATGCTCCGTTACTTTTGCGGCGGGGTTAGGAAAGTTCTGTCCCTCGGAAAGCTCCGGCAGCGTCACGCCCTCATTTTCCCCGTCCTCTGCTTCGGGCTTATCTTTCAGCGTCGCCCGGTATCTGCGTTCAAGCTCTTTCCAACCCTCCGCAAGTACGGTCTTTCCCCTTGCGGTGAAGTCTGTCCCGGCGCATGAGAAAACCGCCGTAACCGCTTCATAAATATGCGGCTCGGCGGTGGCAAAAAGCAGACGCGCCCCCGCAAGGGTAAGGATATTCTTCTCGCTTTCCGGCAGCGCGTCCGGGTCAGCCTTTGCAAGCTCCATAGTGGGAATGATTGCGTGGTGGTCTGATACTTCTTGCTGTCTAATACCTTTGCAATCTCCGGCGTGAAGTCCGCGCCCGCCATAAAGGGGAGCTTTTCGCAAAGCAGCGCGATAATGTCCGCTGCGGTGCCGCCCATGTCGTCAGTAAGAAAGCTGCTGTCCGTCCTCGGATAAGTAAGGAGCCGCTTTTCATAAAGGGATTGTGCAAGGTCAAGGGTCTGCTTTGCGGTGTAACCGAAAATGCGGTTCGTTTCCCGCTGCAAAGAGGTAAGGTCAAAGAGCTTTGGCGGGGCTGCGGTTTTCTTCTCTCTGGTAAGGGAAACGCATACCGCCTTTCCCGCTTCGCAAGCCCCTTTCAGCGCGTCGGCTTCTGCCTTGTCCGAAATCCTTTCGCTTGCCGCGTCCGCGCCGGATAAATCAAGGCGAACATGATAATATTTTTCTTTCTGGAAATGGGAGATAGCCGCGTCCCGGTCGGTGAGCATTTTTAAGGTCGGGGTCTGGACGCGCCCCACGTTCAAGGTCTTTCCATACAGGCAGGAGAAAAGCCGGGTGGCGTTAATGCCGATAAGCCAGTCAGCCTTTGCGCGGCAGAGGGCGGACGCAAAGAGCGCGCCATAGTCCCGCCCGTCTTTGAGGGAAGCAAAGCCCGCCTTAATCGCCCCGTCCTCCATTGAAGAAATCCACAAGCGGCGCATGGGCTTCTTGCAGCCCGCCACTTCGTAGACAAAGCGGAAAATCAATTCACCCTCGCGCCCCGCGTCACACGCATTTACCACTTCGGAAACGTCGGCGCGGTGCATAAGCTCTTTAATGGTTTTGAATTGCTTCCCCTTGTCCGGGTCAACGGCGTACTGCCATTCCTCCGGCAGAATGGGTAAGCTGTCAAAACTCCATTTTTTATATTGCTCCCCGTAGGCGGCAGCTTCCGCAAGCTGTACCAAATGCCCGACGCACCATGAAATGAGGTAGCCGCCGCCCTCGATATACCCGTCCTGTTTCCCCTTAATGCCAAGCGCGGCGGCGATAGTCTGCGCCATGCTCGGCTTTTCTGCAATCACAAGTCTAAATGCCATGAAAAAATCCTCCTTTCAGCGTTCCGGCGCGGTGTGCTTCTTCTCCTGTGCCTGTTTCAGACAATAGCCGATACAGGGGGATTGCGCCTTATAAGGCAACGCATACACGCCGGGGATTTTGGAACGGGCGGCGCACTGTCACGCCGCCCGGTGGGTCTTTGTACCATCATTTTTTCTAAAGGGTTTTCGGTGAAAAGCGTCATGCTTCCTCGTCCTCCTGTTCTTCATCAGAAAGCCCGTCCCCCTCGTCCTCGTCGTAATCGTCAAAATCGAAATCTTCAAGGTCGGTGTCGCCCTTGACGTTCTGCTTTGGCTTCATAAACTTAAAATAATAGAACGCGCCCCCGCCGCCAAGAAGTGCCACGACAAGGAAAAGCACAAGCCCGCCTGTATTGCCTTTCTCTTTGGGCTGCTCTGTTGGTTTCTCGGTTTCCGGCTCCGCTTCCTTGCCGCTGCAAGCGGTCATGTTGTCCTTGCAGACAGGGCAGCTCACATTTACCTTTCCGGCTTCGCATTTATCGGTGCAACTGCAAACGGCGGGCGGGGCTGCTTCGGTGCTTCCGTCCTCCATAAGTGCTAAGAGGTCGGCTTCGTCCACTTGATTAAGGAAATGTACGGTGTCCTCGCCCTCGTCGTCCCGGTCAATGAGGATATAAAAGTAATTGCCGTTTTTGGTCGTTACGGTGATAAGCTGCTTGTTGCCGCCGAAATCGTCTACAAGGGTCGCGTTCCCGTCCGGGGTAAGGGGTTCTTCCTTTTGGGGTTCCTCGTAGACAACGCCGCTGTCGTTGGTGTCGTCCTCTCCCTCCGGGGTCTGTGCAAAAGCGGTGACGGAAAAGCCGCCCATAAGTACAAGGGCGGCGCAAAGTGCGGTCAAGGTTCTAAGGATTTTCTTATTCATTCTCGGTGTCCTCCATTTCTTCGGTGTCATGGTCTGCGGGTTCTGCGGGGTAGCCCGGCGCGGCTTCCATACCCGGAATACCGCCCCCGGAAAGCATAGCGGAAAGCTCATGCGGGGAAAGGCGCATGGAGCGCACAAGCTGTACGATTTGCAGGTTTTCCGCTTCGGTTTTCTGCGCTTCAAGCCCCCTTAATCTGTTCTGGTACTCGGTGATTTTCTCGCGGGTCTTTGCAATCTCTTTGTCGATACGTTCAATTTTGTTCATAGCCATCAATAAATTTCTCCTTTCAGATTTTCATTTTTTTGTTGTCAGTTCCAATTCATTAAGCCGTAGCCCTTGATACAGGAGTAATTGACGGGGTAGCTCTTTATCTTGCAGGCGTCGCCGGAATTGCCCTCGACGGTATAGACGCGCTCCCCGTCCGTTCCGATAACAAGCCCCACATGGTCTGCGCTCCCGTCCCCGTCCCAGTCGAAAAAGATAGCGTCGCCGGGGGCGATATTCTCATAGCCCCTCGCGCCCCATTGCCCGCGTGACTGGAACCAGGGTACGCCCTGTGACTGGCACCCGGCAAAGCGCGGCTCGCTCTTTCCGGCTTGATTGTAGCACCATGAAACGAAACAGGCGCACCATTCCACGCGGCTGTTAAATCCGTACCAGCTCCAAAAGGGTCGCCCGCCCACGTTGCCGACTTGCCGCTTCGCAAGGTCTACAACGGCGGTGTTGCCGGGGCGTGTGCCGTTTACAAGCTGTACGCCGCTTAAATCCTCGGACGCGCCCATATCGGGGGAGCCGCCGCCGAAAATCAGCGGTTTGTTTCCGCTTGTTTCCAGATAGACGCGGTACATTTCAAGCTGCTGTGGCGTTAGAAGTTCCTCCGCAATCTCGGAAATGGGCTTGTTCGTCAGCTTCACGTTGAGGATATGGTACTCGTAGGGTACTTCCTCGGTGGTCGTTTCCCCTGTTTCCGGGTCTGTGCTTGTTTCTGTGCGGTAGCGGATTTCCGTTTCTTCTGTCAGCGTCAAAGTGTACTGCATGGCAAAGACGCGATTTAGCTCTGCCTGTGCGCTCTGCGGGGTGTAGGTCTGCAAAAGGGCGGTGAGGTAGGACGCTAACTCATGGGGGTTATGCCCGATACTGTCAAGGTCATAGCGGTATTCGTCATAGCCGGGGTGGGTGCTTTCGATATTGTCAATCTGCTGCTGAAGCTCGTTTTCCTTTGCGGCGTAATTGTTCTCCGTCGCCACAAGGTCGCTGTCCTCCGACGTGTAGGAAGTCCCAAGTATGCCGTTCATCAAGCCGGAGAACATGGAACCGCAAGAGGAAAGCCCCGCCGATACCATGATGAATAAGAGCAGCGCGGCAACGGCGATACATACGCCCGCCGGGTGCCGCCCTACAAAAGCGATTGCCTTTTTTGTTTCCTCGGCGGTCTTTTTTGCCGCCTTGCGGGTGTTCTCTGCGGCTTTCTGCGCCGTTTTTGCGCCGCCTTTCCTTGCCGACTTTGCATACTGCCGCTTGATTTGCTGCTTCTGCATGAAGCGGGAAAGGGGATTGCCCGCAATCTGCGGATTGTCATGCAGGCTTTATGGTACTGGAAATCCACATTCGCCTTGAACGCCGCTTTCTCTGCCTTTGCCGCCGCCCGGTAGGGTTTGAGCTTGTGGCTGTGGTAGCCCTCCTTGACTTTCCGCGCCCCGTACTTTGCGCCGCGCTCTGCCAGTTCTTCGGATTTGTGCGCCCCCTCAACGCCGGAATTGTCCTTTTCAACGGAATGTATCTTGTTGTGGACGAAAATACCCGCTTCCTGTGCGGGGCGGGATAGCGGGTTATTGTGGGGCTTATTCTTTCCTATGGGCTTTTCCTGTTCCTCAAAATGTAGGCGGGTCTTGCCTTTCCCGGTGGCTTCATCAAAGGTGCGCTCCCGTACAAGTTTCTTTTCTTTGGGGATAGCCGCCTTTGCCGCGTCCAGACGGTCGGCTGCTTTGTCCGATTTTCGGATATACCTTTCAAGCTCCGGCGTTGCCCGTTCCTCGTCGGTAAACTGCAAGCGGGAAGATTTTTCTTTTGCTGTGGCTTCTGCCTGTGCTTTCCTCGCCGCCTTTTTGCTCGCCTTTCTGGTACGCGCCCCGTCGATACGTTCCAAGACGCGCTCGGCTGCTGCGGTGTCCTGTTCCCGTTCTGCCCCCGGCGCATGGGGAAGCGGCGGCGTGTCGGTTAAGGGCGGGGAAGTTGCGCCGCCCGGTAGGGGCTGCGCTGCCTGTTCCGGCTGCGGTGGGGCTTCGGTCTTTGCAAAGTCCGCGTCCCTTATCCGCTTGCTGATACGTTTCTTTTTCCCGGTAGCGGCGTTTACCTCGACAGCCCCTCGCGGGTCATTTTCTGCGTGACTTTTTCACGCGCCTTATATTGTTTTATGTGTCTGTCCCTCCAATCCGCGCCCTTGCAAGGGCGCAATACTCGGCGTTTATCTCAATGCTATATAATGCCTGTCAAGCTGCTTTGCGGCTGCCCCCGTCGTGCCGCTGCCGAAAAAGGGGTCAAGCACAACGCCGCCTTTCGGACAGCCCGCCTTGATACAGGTTTCGGCAAGTTTTGGCGGGAACGCGGCGAAATGCCCGCCTTGTAGGGAACGGTATTGATAAGCCACACGTCCCGCCTGTTCCGCATGGTCGGCATGAGGGCTTCGTCGTAGTAGCTGCCGCTTCGCGCCCGGTTAAGCCCCTGTACGTTCCCCTGTCCGGTACTTCGTCCGCATATTTCTGTCCCGCGCTGCGCCCGGTGCGGTACCGCGCCGCCGTTGTGGGGGCTAACGGCTCGGCTATGGCGGCTGCGTCATAAAAATACTTCTTTGACTTCGTAAGCAGAAAGATATGTTCATAGCAGCGGGTAGGGCGGTCTTTCACGCTCTCCGGCATGGGGTTTTCTTTCTGCCAGATAATGTCGCTCCTTAAATACCACCCGTCAGCGCGTAGGGCAAAAGCTAAAAGCCAGGGAATACCGATTAAGTCCTTTTGTTTGCAGCCGGAAACGCGGTTGTTTCTTGCAATCTGCTGTCCGTTTCTCCCTTTCGGGTTCTTCGGGTCTGCATGGTAGCCTTTATTTCCTGTGCCGCAGTAGGTGTCCGCGATATTCAGCCAGAGCGTACCGTCAGAACGCAGTACCGGCGCAGTTCGCGGAAAACCTCGGTCAGCCTGTCAATGTACTGCTCCGGCGTGTCCTCCCGCCCAATCTGCATATCAAGCCCGTAATCCCTAAGCGCATAGTAGGGCGGGCTTGTGACGCAACAGTGTACGCTTTCCTCTGGAAGCTCCCGCAAGGCATAGAGCGCGTCCCGGTTGATAATGGTGTCTGTCCTTAATTTTGTCATGCTTCGCCCACTTCCTCCGGCTTCGTCGTCATTACCCGGTAAAGCTCGGTGTCTTTCGGGAAGCGGTCTACAAAGGGCAGCACCACGTTCCCGTAGAAGATAAGCCCTCGCCCGCTTCGGTGTGGGTGACATACTTCATCTGCTGCGGGGAGATGTTGAGCTGCTTTGCAAGGATAGCCCGGTCGCCCGCCGCCTGATTGAGCATGAGGACAAAATCAGAGTTTTCAAAGATATTCTCCACTTCGCGGGAAGCAAGCAAATCCTTGACGTTCTGCGTAATGGCTGTGGGTATGCCGCCCCATTTTCTGAAACGCTTCCAGATTTCAACGGAATAGGCGGCGGTCTGTTCCTCTTTCAAGAGAAGATGAAATTCGTCCATAAAATACCGGGTGGATTTCCTTTCTGCCCGGTTGACGGTGACGCGGTTCCATACCTGGTCCTGCACAATGAGCATACCTAACTTTTTGAGCTGCTTCCCAAGCTGCTTGATGTCAAAGCAGACAAGGCGGTTAGAAAGTTCCACGTTGGTACGGTGGTTAAAGACGTTCAAGCTGCCGGAAACGTAAAGCTCCAATGCCGCCGCGATACGCGCCGCTTCCGGCTCCGGCTGCTTCAAAAGCTCGTCGTAGAGGTCGCCCAAGATAGGCATTTTCTCCGGGTCGGGGTCTGCAAGGAAAGGGCGGTACACGTTCCTAACGGCGCGGTCAATGACGGTCTTATCGACGGGCTGCAAGCCCTCCTTGCCGCCGATTACAAGCTCGCAGAGGGAGAGGATAAAGTCGGATTTCAGCGCAAGGGGCTGTCGTCCTCGGAATAGTTGAGGTTAATATCCATAGGGTTCACATACTGGGGCTTCCCGTCAATGCCCTTGCCCGTAGGCGATAACCGTATCACTTGCCCGTCAAGCCGCTGCACAAGGGAAAAATACTCTGCTTCCGGGTCGCAGATAATTATGTCGTCGTCGGTAATGAGGAAAGCGTTTGTCATTTCCCGTTTGGCGGCAAAGGATTTCCCGCTTCCCGGCGTACCCAAGATTAAGCCGTTGGGGTTCTTTAGCTGCTTGCGGTCGCAGAGTATCATGTTGTTAGACAGGGCGTTTAAGCCGTAGTACAAAGCCGCGCCCGTCTGGAAAAGCTCCTGTGTGATAAAGGGGATAAAGATAGCGGTGCTTGACGTGGTAAGCCCTCTTTGAATGGGGATAAGGTTCTCCCCAAGCGGTACAGAGGACATAAGCCCCGCTTCCTGTTGGTAGTCAAGGCGGGTCAAGGCGCAGTTGTTCTTCTGTGCAATGCCCGCCGCCGCGAATACGTCATTTTCCAGTTTCCGCTTCGTGTCCGCCATGTTCACCACAAGGAACGTCAAGAGGAACATTCTTTCATTCCGGCTCTGCAAGTCCTGTAAGAGGTTCTTCGCTTCGCTGCCGAACGTGGCAAGGTCGGACGGGATTATATCCATGTCGTAGCCGCTGCGTACCGCTTTTTTCTGTTCCTCGATTTTCATTTTGTCAAGGTCGGTGATTTTCCGCTTGATTGTCTTTATGGCTTCGGTCTGGTCGATACTGTGGATATGCAGATTGACGATAACGCCCGTTTCCAAGTCCAGAATATCCGATAAGATACGGTCGTTTAATTCCGGCGCAAGGATTTCAAGGAATGAAACCGCGCCGATTTTGCGCCCCATGCGGAAATAACGCCCCTCGCCAAAACGGAAAGAGGATGGGGCGATAAAGTCCTTTGTGGAAAGCCCGGACGGGGCAAGCCATGAAAAATCAAAGGCAAACTGCCCGCTCCGGGTGGAAAATGCCATGCAGCATTTTAAGGCGTTCATAGCCTGTCATGGGGCGGGCAGACACGCCCAAGAGCTTAAAGTTGTTGAGTACGTCCGTTTCGATACGGGCAAGGCGGGATTTCGCCGCGCCCAGACTGTCGGCTTCAATGGCAAAGGTGATATATTTTGCTTTGACAAGCCCGTTGTTTCCCTTTGCAAGCTGGTTTTTCAGCATATTCCGGTATTCTGTGCGGATAGAGTTGAAAGCGTCCTCCTGTGCCGGGATATTGACCGCCTTTTCCGCTTCGCCCCGCTGCGTCCCCTGATTGATGAAAGAGAGCTGCACCGAAACGGAAGCGTCAAAGTAGTTGAGGAAGTCGCACCAGTTCTCAAAAATGGCGGTCTTGTCGTCTGCCTGTGCAAGCTGATAGTTAATATCTTCAAAGGCGACGGTCTTTGAGTATTTCCGTCCCGTAACCTTGCAGATACCGTCCGGGTACATCTGGATATAGGGGATTGTCTGCTGTGCGGTGTGGGCTTTCCCGTCGCCCTTTGCCTGTCTGATGATTTCCGCAATCTGCTTTTTCTCGGCGCGGGTGAGCTTGCGGGGCGGGTTAGGCTTTGCGCTTCCCGCCGCGCTGTTTCTTCGTGTTTCCTTTTGCAATCGCTGATACCTCCTTTTCAAGTTTTCTCTGCCGTTCTAAGACGGAATAAAAGTTGTCTGTCCTGTATGGTCGTTCTTTGGGGGCTATGAATTTCGTCCGTATGATGTTCTTCACCACCACTTCAAGGGGCTGTCCATGCTTTTCATACATGGCGAACAGGAAACAGGGCAGCATGACGGCAATCATAGCCATAGACGCAAGGCTTGTGCCTGTGCTGTCTTTGAGCAGAAAGAAAAGCGGAAGCCTAACAGGAGAGCTACCGCAAAACATACAATCTGCCGTTTGGTAAGGTTGAAAGCTACTTTTGTCTTGACTTTGGATAAGTCTTTGGGTACGGGTACATACGCCAAGTGGAAACCTCCTTTCTCTGGGTTTTTTGCTGCTGTAAGTTCCCATAGGGGTAATCAAGGCAAAGGTCAATTTCTGCCCTTTGCCCGTCCCTATTCTATGGGGTTTTCCCGCGTCAAGGTCGGGTAGTATTTTCGCCGCTTTGCTCTGAAAATCTCCACCCTACCCTTGACACGCCGCTAATGCGCGGAGAAAATCGACTTCGCCAGTGCGCCGGATTTGAACAGGGAGAAACAGAGGATAACGGTATAGGCTGCAAGGGAAAAAATCGCGCTGTGCAGGTTGTCCGCTATTATCATGTTGTTCACCAAAACCGCGTAAATGCCGACGCATATCATTATGAGGAAGCCTTGAAAGCCAAGCGCGAACAGGGATTTTAGGTAGTTGTTCCCTATCTGTCCCCATTCCCGATTAGTCATTGTTGCGAACGGGATAGGCGATACCGAACAGTAAAGTAGGGTAAGAACGGCGCCTTACCATATCACTATGGCAGGTTTCCGAGAACTCCCCTCCGAACCGGACTTACACCTCTCGATGTATCCGGCTCTCCAGATGTCAGTCTAACTTTCCTGCGTGTAACTTATCGTGACAGTCAATGCAGAGTGCCATTGTCTTGCGCTTACGCCCAATCATGGCGATTTCCCATTGTTTTCTGCCACTTAAATCTTTGAGTTTTCGTATATGGTGTATTTCAAGCGGCACATTCTCTGCGCCACACCACTCACACCTGTTTGCTTGCAGTCTTTTTATAAGGCTATTACGCCCATAATTCTCAAAAATTCTTGCTACTATATCAGGATTTCCGCTTTCTACTTTAGTGTCCCGGCGGAACCCATTATTGTAAAACAATACCTTTCCGACCTTGCCGTTTTTCTTCGGATATTCCACAACAAAATCTTTTCCTTGACGGTACTTGCGGATAATTCTGCTGATTCGTGTCCGATATTTTCCAGCAAAGGTTTTGAGCATACTGTATCTCATTACATAGTAGAAGTTATTGAGTACAGACACGTTGTTTGCAAGTCGGTAGTAGTTATACAATCCACGGATTTCTGCGTTGTATTGGTTTAGGATTTCCAAATCGTCCAAGTGCAACAGGCGAGTGCGCCGGACAGGCTCCCAAACCTCTTTGTTTCCATTTTGTTTGTCGTATTTAATCTTGAGGGCATTGTAGGAGAACAATCGTTTTACCCACTTATCATGGGGAACATAAAGTAAGACTTTTCCATTGTTTACCCGTCTGGTAGCCCCGGTTTTGGTCTTTTTGTTGTGTTCGCCTTTGGCGATTGTGACCTCATATCCCAAGAACTTCGCAGCGTCGTGTCCATGAGTAATCAATGTCTTTTCCTCGGACATTTCCAGATGGAGTTTGTCCCGGATAAAGTAGCCTACATCTTGTTTAATCTGTTCTGCGTCCTCTTTGCTGCCGATAACTCCGATTAAGAAATCATCGGCGTATCGGATATAGCAAAGCCGTTTATAGCTATCGTCCATCTGGTCGCTATACGGTATAGATTTCAGACTACGCCGAAGTTCCCGGATTTCTGCAATTAAGCCCTCTTTTTCTTCCACGCTCATTTTAGAGATATTTCTTTTAAGCCTTTGTTCTTTTCCTCGGCAGACATCCAATTTCTTCTTGAACGCAGGATTGATTTTACGGCGGTTTCCGCAGTTGAATTTCTCTGCATACTCTGCCATATAACTGTCCAGTTCGTTCATGTAGATGTTTGCCAGGATAGGGCTGATGATGGAGCCTTGCGGAGTTCCGGAATAAGTATTGTGGTAATTCCAATCCTCCATATATCCAGCTTTCAAGAACTTCCAGAGCAGACCGATGAAATATTCATCTGCAATCCGCTTTCGCAAAATAGCAATCAACACATGATGGTCTACGTTGTCAAAACAGCCCTTTATATCCCCCTCAACGAACCACTTTGTCCCCGTAAAATATTTCTGCACATATTTGAGTGCCGTATGACAGCTTCTGTTTATACGGAAACCGTGGGAATAGTCGCTAAAGGTTGGCTCATAAATACTCTCCAAGATGAGCCGCACCACCTCCTGTATCAGTTTATCGTCGAATGACGGTATCCCCAGAGGACGCATTTTCCCATTGGATTTCGGGATATACGTTCTCCTTGCCGGGTTAGGCTGGTAACTAAAATCCCGCATCTTTTCAATGAGGGCGTTTATCCTTGCCATTCCCATTCCGTCAATGGTTTTGCCGTCTGTTCCGGCTGTCATGTTGCCTGGTTTCGCCTGTATCCGCTGATATGCCAGCAGATAGAATTGTGGATTGTACAGGTTGCGGTATAACCGCTCGTACTTGTAACTCTTGTTACACGCCTTGGATTTTAGGCTTTCCAACACATTTTCAGGACTTCTTATAATGCCTCACGCACCTTTCCTTTTTATGAATTGGTTGACATCCTGCCTCCCTTCGCCATGTAGACGGCTTTCCCGCCCTCGGACTACTACGGAGGCTCCGTTGCCATGCCGGATATTCAGCGTCATCTTTCTTGGGTTTTTACCCCTTGAAATTTATCGCCTTGCGGCATTACGCATAGCCGGATAGTTCCGGCGTTCCGGTTTAGGCAATCTCCAGTTAGACACTTTGGGATAAGCGTATTGTGATGTCGGTAGTGGGTTTTCGTCCTTTTCCGTTTACTGCGGCTGGCTGTCATAAGTATCGTGCGGTCTGTGTTTACCTGTCACATTCCGCTATGACATACGGCGAATACAACCATCCTGCGCCGCCGGGTCGAGTATCCCGCCTCGGACTACCCTTAAAGCAGTTTAGCCTTGCTCCTCATTCACAATGTTGCGTCTTGCCGCTCAGTCGTGGGTAGATGGTTTTCCCAACTCGCGATTTTTCCGATACGCTATTGTCCCCCTTGTGGTTTCCCTCCGGGGTAAATCGGATGACGCTAAAGTGACGCGTTTCACGTCTTTGATACTTTTCTTTACCGGCTTGCTAAAGCCGGATTCCCAAAATGTCCGCGCACCGCCTTTGGATGAAAAGCGGCGCTTCTGGACGCGCGGTAGATCTCGATCATACGGCCATAAATAACGATAAAGATACAGATATACAACGCCCACATGGTAATGCCAATAAAGAGGGATTGGAACCACAGTCCGAACAGCGGTCCCAAATCCATTTCCATCAGCCTCGGTTCCAGATCGGTCATAACTGAGGAAATGTCAATGGACGCATCCGAATTGATAATCCCTGCCGCCTGCGCCACCACGCTCTGCGCCATATCAAAGACGCCCATCACGATATTCCATGTGTTTGTGACAATGAGGATGGCGGCAGCTGATTTGAACACCCACTTGAAAATCATCCAGGTATCCACATCATGCAGGTTGTTCTTGTCTGCAATCATCTGGATCAGGTCTACGGTCATCACGATAGCCAGGATCACACCTGCAATCGGCACCATGATGGAGTTTGACAGATTCTCAATCATATTGAAAATACTGCCATTCCATCCCTGTGGGGTCTGTCCTACCTGTACGGATATATCCGCGACCTGTTGGTTTACGCTGTCAAACATCCCCGAAAGGTTGCTCATAATACCGCCCACCAGCATTTCTTTCAGCCAATTTGTCAGGGCTTC
>ENA-OQDE01000247-OQDE01000247.1-human-gut-metagenome-genome-assembly--contig:-NODE-247-length-35375-cov-8.402377_pt1 | contig 35375 bp, 42 predicted proteins | sample MGYA00242768_ERZ504595 | MGnify/ENA primary metagenome ERZ504595 (study PRJEB26092, sample SAMD00036307) | human gut metagenome | host: Homo sapiens | study: EMG produced TPA metagenomics assembly of... | reverse complement strand
TCCCAGCCGGGTAACAAGGTTGGACATGCTCATTGACAAGCTTATCAAGAAGGGTGAATGCCTAATTCCCAGCTGTTGAGGGAACCGTATCAAACCTGATTCAAGCTTATCAAGAAGGGTCGAATGGCTAATTCCCAGCTGGTTTCCGTGCCGCATTGGTCGCAGTACAAGCTTATCAAGAAGGGTGAATGCTAATTCCCAGCTAGAAGTGCAGATTCCGTTCCTGCAAACCAAGCTTATCAAGAAGGGTGAATGCTAATTCCCAGCAGGACGTGCAACGCAAGTATTTCAAGATCAAGCTTATCAAGAAGGGTGAATGCTAATTCCCAGCTCGTCGATGTGTTCCAAGAGGTTTGGTGCAAGCTTATCAAGAAGGGTGAATGCTAATTCCCAGCTATTGTTCGGGTGCGATGGTGATGATCACAAGCTTATCAAGAAGGGTGAATGCTAATTTTGAATGCTGGAATGCTTGGGTTGATTTGGCTGATTTAGCTGTGATGGCCGCTGCGGGAATGGCCCTTGCGCGGTTGGCGGCAGAGGTTGCGGCGCGGATTGCGGCACTGATTGTTGTGCCAATTGCGTCTGCGGTGAAAAATATGGCGACGGCTGTGTCTGACTGTTTATCGGCGGATGTTCCGGCTCAGGTTGTGGCTGGAATGGAGAATATTGCGGTTGCGCCATTGTATGCCCCTGCCCCTTCATTGCCATTTCATTGGCGCATGGCGAGGGCTGAAAACCAAGATGATGAATCCTGCATGAGTTATCCGTGATTCCTGTACGTTGGTACAGCGCGGAAGGTTGAGCAGCCGACATATGCAGCTTGTCGGTTCAACTGAATATCTTTAAACTATGACTTCCAATACCCTTCGTATGTCAACCATGTTCCTGCGCACCCTGCGCGAGGACCCCGCTGATGCCGATGTCGATTCAGCCAAGCTGCTGCAGCGCGCCGGCTATATTCGCAAGGCCGCACCCGGTATCTGGACCTGGCTGCCGCTCGGTCTGCGCGTGCTGAACAAGATCGAGGCCATCATCCGCGAGGAGATCAACGGCATCGGCGCCCAGGAAGTGCACTTCCCAGCCTGCTGCCGCGCGAACCCTACGAGGCCACCCATCGCTGGGAGGAGTACGGCGATAACATCTTCCGTTTGAAGGATCGCCACGAGGCCGATTACCTGCTGGCTCCCACCCACGAGGAGATGTTCACCCTTCTGGTCAAGGACATGTACTCCTCTTACAAGGACCTGCCCGTCACCCTGTACCAGATCCAGACCAAGTACCGCGACGAGTTCCGTCCGCGCGCCGGCCTGATCCGTGGTCGTGAATTCGTCATGAAGGACGCCTATTCCTTCACCATCGATGAAGAAGGCATGCGCAAGGCCTACTATGACGAGCGCGGCGCTTACGAGCGTATCTTCCAGCGTCTCGACCTGAAGTACGTACTGTGTTCGCCATGTCCGGCCCGATGGGCGGCTCCGCATCCGAGGAGTTCCTGGCTCCGATGCCGATCGGCGAAGATACCTTCGCGCTGGCACCTTCCGGCAAGGCATGGAATGTGGAGGCCCTGAGCACTCCGGAGCTGCCGGAAATCGATGCTTCCACCACTCCCGCCGCTTCCAAGGAAGCCACCCCGGATGCCAAGACCATCGATAACATGATCGAGCGTGCCAACGCCGACCACCCGCGTACTGATGGCCGTGAATGGCAGGCTTCCGACATCCTCAAGAACGTGGTGATCACCGTCAAGCACCCTGAGGATGAAGAGCATGACGAGCCGTGGCGTGAAGTGATTGTCGTCGGCGTGCCCGGCGACCGTACGGTGGATATGAAGCGACTGGAAGCCCAGTTCGCGCCCGCCGAACTTGAGGAAGCCACTGAGGAAGACCTGAAGCAGCACCCCGAACTGGTGCCCGGCTACATCGGACCGATGGTGCTTGGCCCGCAGGCCGAGGCTGCTGGCGTGAAGAACCCGGTTCGCTACCTGATCGACGCGCACGTGGTCAAGGGTTCCGCTTGGTTCACTGGTGCCGATGAGAACGAGGTCGACTACTACAACCTGGTGTACGGCCGTGACTTCAAGGTCGACGGCGTGGTGGAAGCCGTTGAGGTTCGCCACGGCGACATGAGCCCGGATGGTTCCGGTCCGTTGAGCTTCGAGCGTGGTGTGGAAATCGGTCAGGTGTTCCAGCTGGGTCTCAAGTACTCCAAGGCACTGGACCTGAAGGTGCTCGACCAGAACGGCAAGGCCGTGCCGGTGTGGATGGGCTGCTATGGCATCGGTGTTTCCCGCGTGCTGGCCTGCATCGCCGAAACACACCACGACGAAGCCGGCTTGGCTTGGCCGTCCGTGATTGCCCCGGCTGCCGTGCACGTGGTGGCCACCGGCAAGGACGCCGTGGCGTTTGAAGGTGCCGAGAAGCTGGTCGCCGAGCTTGAAGCCAAGGGCCTTGAGGTTATTTACGATGACCGCAAGAAGGTGTCTCCGGGCGTCAAGTTCAAGGATGCCGAGCTGATCGGCGTGCCGCTGGTCGCCGTGGTCGGCCGCGATTACGTCAACGACGGCACCATCGAACTGCGCGACCGCAACGGCGAAAACAAGGTCGCCGTGCCCGCCGCCGAAGCCGCCGACGCGCTCGCCGAGCGCTTCGCCGCCCTCAGTTGAGTCCCACTTACTCAGCCTCGGCGTTAATCGCATCAAGCGCCATTCTGCCCAGTCGCAGAATGCGCTTTGCTGTGGATAACCGAAACTTATCCACATTCTTAAGAATTCAACTGCGTCACAGTATCCACATTTGCCAGTTGCCCTTGTGCACTTCAAACGTCATGCCTCACAGTGGAGGTACCGCTGGGGCGTGCATGCCGGCAATGAAGCCGGAGACAGGCTCCGGCGGTCCACATCCAAACAACAGGCCAGCAGGCCGAGGAAAGGACCGATCATGGCAAATCAACAAGCAGCAGTGACCGTCACCGGCTTTGTGGCCGGTGATCCGACACTAGGCGGAACCGAGAGCTTCCGCGTGCTGACATTCCGTATGGGCAGCACGCGCAGTCGACTCAACCCGACTACCAGACAATGGGAGGATTACGGAACCGCATGGGTGGGCGTCAAAGCGTTCCGTGCTTTGGCCGTGAACGCCGCCAGTTCGGTTCGCCGCGGTGACCGCATCATTGTGGTCGGCTCACTCATCACCGAGCAGTGGACCAATGAGCAAGGCGAACCGCGCAGTAGAACCGTTCTCGAAGCCACCAACATTGGGCATGACCTGACCTTCGGCACCACGTCGCTGATCAAGCCACAGCGTGCCGGTAATGGGAACGGAGGCAATGGTGGCAACGGTAACGGCAATGCCAACGGTGCCGTCGAAGGTATGGATGGCGGAAACGGGCAACGAGCATCGTCGCCGTACGTTAGGCCAACGCAATATGGCGCGGGCGGTGCCGCATCCGGTGTGGGTATTGACCCGTATGCGACCTCGTCGGAATCTGGCCCCGTCGAATTTGGGGTCACCTCCGATTCCGGCCAATCGCCGTCGCCATCAACCGAGTCCGCGGCCGTGGCCGATGCCGTCATGTCGCAACCGGACGCCGACACCAATCAACCACAGCCCGTGGCCCAACAAACCTACGTCGACGGTTTCGCCGAATCTTCCAATCCCAGTGATTCCGAATTCTGAGTGCCAACCATACATCATGAAAAACCGCTGTGTTCGCCTGTAATCGAGGCAAACACAGCGGTTTTCCTTTACATAACGGGGATTACCAAATACGCACACGGTCCTTGGGCGCGAGCCACATGGCGTCGCCTTCGGTCACGCCAAAGGCATCGTAGAAGAGGTCCACGTTGCTGGCGATGCCGTTGGTGCGGAATTCGGCCGGAGAATGCGGGTCGATCTGCAGGTACTGTTCGGCCAGCTCGTCGCGGTTCTTGGTGCGCCAGATGGAGGCGTAGCTCAGGAAGAAGCGCTGCAGGCCGGTGAATCCGTCCATTTCGGGGGCGGTATCGAGCAGTGCCTTGATGGCGGCGGGGGAGCCGTCTTCTTTGGCGTCGGACTTACCTGCCGCCTTGCCGAGCGCGAATGCATACGCCTTGAGCGCGATGTTCACGCCGCCCAAATCGCCGATATTCTCGCCGATGGTCAGCGCGCCGTTCACGTGCGGTGCCTTATCAGGCTCGTCAGCGTACTTCTCGGCCAGCTGCAGCGGCACAAAGCTGTTGTACTGGGCGATCAATGCGCCGGTACGGGCCTCGAAGTTCTTGCGATCCTCGTCGGTCCACCAGTTGTTGAGCTTGCCGTCGCCGTCGTACTGCGAACCCTGATCGTCGAAGCCATGGCCGATCTCGTGCCGATCACTGCGCCGATGCCGCCATAATTCGCCGCATCCTCGGCCTTCGGTCGAAGAACGGGGGCTGCAGAATCGCGGCCGGGAACACGATGACGTTCATGCTCGGCTCGTAGTAGGCGTTCACCGTCTGCGGATTCATCAGCCATTCGTCCTTGTCGACCGACTTGCGACCTTGGCCAGCTGATAGCCGGTCTCGTACAGGTTCGCGGCTTGGCGTTCTCGGCGGGCAGCGCATCCGCGGAAACACTCAGCGCCGAATAATCGCGCCAGTGGTTGGTGTAGCCGATCTTCGGCGTGAACTTGGAGATCTTCTCCAGAGCCTTGGCCTTGGTGTCCTCGCCCAGCCAATCGGAATTGGTGATGGACACGCGGTAGGCGTCAATCAGATTGGCGACCAGCTCTTCCATGCGGCGTTTCGAGCTTTCGGGGAAGTGCAGGCGCACATACTCGCGGCCACATCTTCACCGCAGACGCCGTTGACCAGGCTCACCGCGCGCTTCCAACGATCGCGCTGCTTCTTGGCACCGGAGAGCACCTTGCCGTAGAAGTCAAAGTTGGTGGTGTCGAAGTCGCGAGACAGGGAGGAGGCGAAGCCCAGAATCATGTGAACACGGGCCCACAGCTTAAGGTCGGCCAGATCGGCCTCGGCCCAGAACGCATCAAGACCAGTGAGGAAGCTCGGCTCGTGCACAATGACGCGCGCGAACACAGACTTGAAATCAATCGGCTGAGCCTTGGCGGCTTCGGTGGCGTCATAAGCGGTCTGCCAAGCGTCGATCCAAGAACCGAGATCGAAGTTTTTCAGCGTGGCGGCCAGATCGGCGTAATCGGTGGGGTTGTAGGTCTTCACCGAGTCGCGCGTGGCCACATTGTCCCAATGGTTGGCGGCGATCTTGGTTTCCACGGCAAGGAAGTGGCGGGCCATGCCGAGCGCGGCTTCGCTGGGAACCGTGGCGGGAGCGTTGCTCTCGTCATCGCCGGTGTTGGACGGCAGCTCATCGCCACCGTTGGACTCGGCGGCGGGCGCGTATCCGGCGTTCACCAGCTGGGTGGCGACCATCGCCACGTATGCTTCGCGCACGGGAGCGTAGTGATCCTCGCGATAGTAGGCTTCATCCGGCAAGCACAGGCCGGCCTGCTCAAGGTGGGCGATGTTGCGGTCCGGGTCGCCCGGGTCGCCGTAAACGGCCAAGCCGAACAGATCGGGGCCGCCGGCTGGGTTGATCGTGCCGAGCACGCGCGTGAGTGCGGCCTTGTCGATGGCGGAATCGATGAGGTCAAGCTCGTCGCGGATTGGGTCAAGCCCGGCGGCCTCTATGGCGTCGGTGTTGAGGAATGAGCGGTACAGGGCCTCAGACTTGACAGCCGGGCAGTCGTCGGCGTCGAGGATGTCGCGTACTTGGTTTTCGGCGTCTTCGGCAAGCTTGTCGAAGGAGCCGTAGCGCGAACGATCGTCGGGCAATCGGTAGGTGTCGATCCATGGGCCATTCACGTAGCGGAACAGGTCGTTGGTCGGCTTGATGACGGAGGAGAACGATGCCGGGTCGATGCCCGACGTCAGCGTTTCGGTTTCGTTGGTCATGGCCCTAAGCCTAATCGCGGCGGGGGAGAAGCGTTGATGGTGCAGATATTGCGTTATGGGCATTGCGCTGTCAGTGAACTAGACAGATTGCCTAATTGTGGTGATGGTTCAAATTAGACAACTTGTCTATCATAGTATGTGGAATCTGAACATGGACCTTGAGCTAAGGAGTTACGATGAGCAATCCGAACGAGGACCAGTGGAATGGCCAGACGGGCCAGCCCAACCAGAGCCAGCCGAACCAGCCGAATCCGGCGGGTCAACCGGGCCAACCGCAGTATGGTGCGTATGACAGCAATCATGGCGGCCAATATCCTCCGCAAGGTGCGCCGGGAGCGCAAGACACTCAGAATCAGCATGCGCAGAACGGCCAGCCACAAGGCGAACCGAACCAGAACCCGTACTACGGCCCGTACGCCTACAATCCGAACTATGGCCCGAACGGCCAGCCGGCATGGGGGCCGGACGGTCGGCGGTATCAGGCGGACGGCCAATCGAATAGCCAAGCGGACGGGCAGCCGAATGGTCCATGGGACGATCAAAGTCAACCCGGCTGGCAGCAGACCAACTGGTATGTCGCAATTTCAGTCCATTCCGCCTGATCGAGGAATGGCTGCCGGAAAAAGCCAAGACCAAGATTCGCATCATTTACGGCGTGGTGGGCGTGGCCGCCATCGCCTTGGGCGCTGCGCTGTTGCTGGTGCCGAACAAGACGCTGGCTTTGGCCGCATTGTTGCTCGGCGTGTATTTCGTGATTTCCGGCGTGGTGCGCATCGTCAGCGCTCTCGTGGAGCCGGGTCTGCCGGGCGGCTGGCGTGTGCTGGACGTGTTCGTCGGCATTCTGCTGACCTTTGGCGGCGTGGTGGTTGTGCGCAACTACGGCATGACCGGTCAGACGCTGGCATTACTCATTACTTTGATGGTCGGTTTCGGATGGATTATGGAAGGCGTGCTGTCGCTGGTTGAATCGTGGCGTATCCCGCATTCCGGCTGGGCCATCGCCTATGCCATCATCTCGATTATCGCCGGCTTCGTGGTGCTGATGAGCCCGCTGAGCTCCGCCGTATTCATGATTATCTTCGGCGGATGCGCCATGGTGGTGATGGGGATTACTTCAGTGATTCGCGCGTTCACTTTCGGCAAGCGTCGCAAGTAATCTCACGCTTCATGCAACCAGTCCCCAGACAATCAATCCAAAGCGCCCGTGCAGGCTATGTGCTGCCGGGCGCTTTTTCTCGGCCTTGGCTATTAATGGGCTGCGAGTGGATTTCAGGTAGGCTTCTGGCGGTTGACCTCGGGCTGGTCTAGAGTTGAGAACAAGTCTCAACAAGGTAGAAAGAATCTCATGATCGAACTGAAAACCCCTCGTGAAATCGAGGAAATGAAGCCGGCTGGTCGTTTTGTCGGCGGCATTCTGAAGGAACTGCAGGAGACCACCAAAGTTGGTACCAACCTGCTCGAAATCGACGAGTTCGTCCACAAGAAGATCGTGGACCGCAAGGGCGCCGAATCCTGCTACGTTGACTACGCTCCTGACTTCGGCACCGGCCCGTTCGCCCACTACATCTGTACCTCCGTCAACGACGCCGTGCTGCACGGCGTGCCGTACGACTACAGCCTGAAGGACGGCGACCTCGTCTCCCTCGATCTCGCCATCTCTGTGGACGGCTGGGTGGCCGATTCCGCCGTCAGCTTCGTGGTCGGCAAAGACCCGGACCCCGAAGACCTGCGCATCATCAAGTGCACTGAGGAAGCGCTCGCCGCCGCCATCGACGTGGCCAAGCCCGGCAACCGTCTCGGCGACATCTCCAACACCATCGGCGACGTCGCGCGCGAATACGGCTACCCGATCAACCTCGAGTTCGGCGGTCACGGCGTGGGCCACATCATGCACGGCGACCCGCACGTGCCGAACGACGGCCGCGCCCACCACGGCTACAAGCTGCGCGAAGGCCTGGTCATCGCCATCGAACCGTGGTTCCTCAAGACCACCGACGAGATCTTCCAGGATCCGAAGGACGGCTGGACCCTGCGTGCCTCCGACGGCTCGCGCGGCGCCCACTCCGAGCACACCATCGCCATCACCGAGAACGGCCCGATCGTCTTCACCGATCGCACCAACCTCTGATCGGCGTTTGGCGTATGTAGGTGCCTGATTGGCCTGTGATGGGCGATCAGCGTCTCATTAGCTGTCCGTCTGTTCGCGGTTTTCCGCGAATTCGAGACGTAACAAGCCGAAGTGCGTTTGCTTTGATAGCATGAGCGCACTTCGGCTTTCGTGTATCGACCGGCATTCGCCAGCGGTAACACAGAAGACATAGAGTACCGAACACTAGTGTTCGCGAACGCGTGAACGTTAATGTTTGGGGTAAGTGGTTCATGAAGAGGAAGGTGCGCGAATGGCAACGGCACAACTTGATGTCGATTCGAACAAGTTCAACCTGCCCGTGGTTAAGGCTAGTGCAGGGCCGGATGGCATCGTCGTTTCCAAACTGCGCAACGATGGCTGGGTAACGCTTGATCCCGGATTCCTCACCACCGCGCAGTGCGAATCGAAAATCACCTACATCGACGGCAAGCATTCGATTTTGCGCTACTGCGGTTACCCCATCGAGCAATTGTGCGAGAACTCCGATTTTCTGGAGGTGGCGTGGCTGCTGCGCCACGGCGAGCTGCCGAGCAGGGCTGAGTATGAGCAGTTCTGTGCGGACATCAATCACAAGACGATGGTTGGCGAAGACTTCCGTACCTTCATGGGTTCGTTCCCGCGCTCCGCTCACCCGATGAGCGTGCTCGCCTCCGCCATCAATGCGCTGGCCACGTTCTACCCGGACACCACCGATATTTCTGACAACGACCAGCTTGATGAGGCCGCCAAGATCATCATGGCCAAGGCCCGTACGATTGTGTCGTACATCTTCCGCCGTCGTCGCGATGAGCCGATGCTGTACCCCGATTACGCGCGCGGCTATGTGGACGACTTCCTGCGCATGTGCTTCGCTGTGCCGTACGAGCCGTTTGAATCCGACCCGCTGTATGTGCATGCTTTGGGTCGTTTGTTGATTATTCATGCCGACCATGAGCAGAACTGCTCGACCTCGGTGGTGCGTATCGCCGGTTCCGCCCACGCCAACCTGTATTCGGCGGTGGCCGCTGGCGTCAATGCGCTGTCCGGTCCGTTGCATGGTGGTGCGAATGAGGCCGTACTGCGCCAATTGAAGGCGATTCGTGATTCCGGCAAGTCTGTGGCCGAGTTCGTGCGTGATGCCAAGGAGAATGGCCAGAAGATTTCCGGCCTTGGCCATCGTGTATACAAGTCGTATGATCCGCGCGCGGCGATTGCCAGGAAGTATCTGGAAAAGATCATGGAGCGCGAAGATACGCAGAAGCTGCCGTCTGACGAGCGCGCGCTGTTCGCCGTGGCCACCGAGCTTGAAGATATTGCGCTGAATGACGAATATTTCGTATCGCGCAACCTGTATCCGAACGTCGACTTCTACACGGGCTTGATTTATCGGGCGATCGGCTTCGATCCGGCCATGTTCACCACGCTGTTCGCGCTGGGCCGCATTCCCGGTTGGATTGCGCAGTACCGTGAGATGTTGGCCGACCCGAATACCAAGATCGGCCGCCCACGCCAGGTCTACACCGGTCCGGTCGAGCGCGATTTCGTGCCGATGGACGAGCGGTGATTGTTGGTTTGAGAAAGCGCTTCGCTGGAGATTCCAGTGAGGCGCTTTCTATATGTACAGCGCAAACCAGCTATGCTGCGACGGCTGCATAAGAACTAGCAGGGCTAGTTCTGAAATTGAAATAATGTGTGCGGTATCGAGGCGCACCGAGGGAAGGCGTACGAAGGTACGTCGACCGAGGGGCAACGAAGATAACGCTCCACTATTTCAATTTCAGTTCTTGTGCAGCTTGGCGTTGAGCTCAATTCCCACCTTGCGGTAGCGGGCTTCGATGCGGCCGTTCACCGAGTTGCGGATAAACAGAATGTTGTCTTTGCCGGAGAGCTCAGCACCCTTGACCACTTCCAGCGGCTCGCCAGCGGCGGCCTTGGCCTTGTCCAGATGGTGATCTTAGTGCCGGCGGTGATGTACAGACCGGCTTCGACGGTGCAGTTATCGCCCAGAGAGATGCCGATACCGGCGTTGGCGCCGAGCAGCGAGTGCTCGCCGATGGAATTGCGCAGCTTGCCGCCACCGGACAAGGTGCCCATGATGGAGGCACCGCCGCCGATGTCGGAACCGTCACCCACGACCACGCCTTGCGAAACACGGCCTTCGACCATGGAGACGCCGAGCGTGCCGGCATTGAAGTTCACGAATCCGGCGTGCATCACGGTGGTGCCGGAAGACAAGTAAGCGCCGAGGCGCACGCGGTCGGCGTCGCCGATACGCACGCGGTGGGCACTACGTAATCGATCATACGCGGGAACTTATCCACACCGAACACGTTGACGGTGGCGGCAGGAGCTGCGGCAGGCAGTCCGGCCTGGGAGGCGAAAGCGAGAGCGGCTTCGGTGGAGGCGCGTTCGACGTCGGCCTTGCGCAGCGTGAAGTCTTCAACGGCGAAGGGGCCGTAGTTGGTCCACACCACATTGGCGAGCTGGGCGAAGATGCCGTCGAGGTTCAGCGTGTTCGGCTTGGCCATGCGCATGCTCATCAAATGGAGCTTCAGGTAAGCGTCCGCGGCATTACTGATCGGCTCGTCCAACTGGCTGACGACGAATACCGGCACGCGGCGAATGCCACGGGCGTCGGCCTCATCGTGAGCCAAAGTACCGAAATTGTGGTTCGGGCGATCGGCCTCGGCCGGTGCCTCACCGAGATTCAGTTCGGGGTACCAGACGTCCAGGGTGGTGCCGGCGGCGTCTACGCTGGCCAGACCCCAGCCCCATGCGGTACGCTCTTCGCTCATAGTTGCTCCTTATTGTTGTACGCGCTAGTGCACGCTTGTGGACGCGCGATGCGATTAATGATTCCCACCTTAGCCTTATGTGCGCCTAGGTGAGGGACGATGCCCGCGAAATGGCTTGAAATCGTATTTCCCGGTAAAAAATTACCGAGTGTGATTGGCGATGGGATGATAGGTTCTCCGGTGAAATTCGCTGGTGAACAACTCGACAAGGAGGTGTGCGATGTGATGTTGCATCATTCGGGAGCATAGGCTGTGGCCATGCGACGCCCGGCATCATAGAGTTTGCGCTTGAGCGAATCGGGCTCAAGAATCACTACGCGGCCATCCCAGGAATACTGCAATGCCCACCAGAACACAGCGCGTTCGGGAGCATCGACGATGACTTCGAACTGTGTGCCGTCCGGTGAATGTTTGATTTGAGGGTCGTCGAACCATTCGAACACGTTGTTGAGCATGGATTCGTCTCGTACGGCCATGCGGATGCGAATCGGGGCATCGGCTACGGGGTATGGACGGTGGCGCATGAAGTTCACTGCGTCAAAATCAGCTGGTGCTGGTTTTTCCAGTGGCACTGTGCCGTTCCTGCCTTTGGCGCTGACGTTGGCGATTCGGTTGACCACGAAAATGCGGAGGTTGTCTTCGCCATGCAGGTGGCAGATGAGGTAATAGCGTCCGTTCTTGTACACCATCTGGTAAGGGTCGGCGGTGTAGGTAATTCGGCCTGCACCCGTACGGCTTTTATGCGGTATCAAGGTGCCATCCGGTCCGTAATCACGGTATTGGAAGGTTACGCCGTGGCCTTCTTCGATGGCTTGATTCAGCTGGTCGATAGTGGATAGGAACTCACCGTTGATATGCGTGTAGGTGGCCACATGGTCCAGGTAGCCTACTGCCTGCCCGGCGGCGCCTGCGAGCTCGCGGATTTTACCGATGAGGTCGTCCATGGTGTCGAGGCTGATGCGAGATAGGGTAAGACTGTCTAGTAGCAGTCGCATTTCGGCAGTGGACAGGAATGCATCAAGATACCAGCCGGGTTGTGGATTCTTGCATTCGATGCCGGCAAGGTCGCTTTCGGTGAGATGCCCGATATGTCTGCCGAGAAATTCCGTGGAGGTCAGCTTTTTGAGCTGGTTTCGTATGGTCTTCTCGGTCGGCAGCTCGCTTGGATCTTCCAGCTGGTGTTTACGGGCAAGCTCATCGAGTATTTGCCGCACGGTCAGGCCATGCCCAAAGTAACTGTGACGCCACAGCACCTCGAAGATTTCGAGGGTGGTGTTCCCTGCATAGGATTTGCGTTGCGCCGGCTTGTCTGCATCCATACATTAAGGCTACCGCGCGCTTCGTCTAGGATGGAAACGTTGGGTTGAAATACATTCGCTGGAAAGGAGGCTCGCCCATGAGCAAAGGGTATGGTGTGTTTGGCCATGTTCCCGATAATGCGGATGACGATGGCTCCTGCCTTATGAGGATGATGATTCCGGCGTTTCCTGGGGCCATGCGTTGCGTCGTCGCAATCCTTGGAAAAGAGGAGACGACGAAGATGCCGATTACGACGACGGTCGGTATGACATAGATGACACTGATGACACTAATGGGGGCAGGGGCATCTATGCCGGTAAAAGCGGCGGAGTAGGCGGCATTTCTGGTGAGACGGGTGGAATACTTGGTAGCTCAGGCGCGGCCGGCAGCAGAGACGTAACGTTTGGTGGAACGGACAGTTTGTCCGCCGCCGATGCGGTGATGCCCTATCGTTTCAGGCAAGGACGTTCCGTATGGTTCGACGATGAGGACGAAGGCCATTTCGCCGGGTCTGCGAAGCGTGCCGAAGCCCATGCCGTCCCTATCCTTGCGTTACGCAACGATGTGGAATCGTCATCGTCGAATGCCGTGCTCGCTCGTGCCCGTAGCATTGCGCGCAAAGCGGCCACCATGGTTATCAATCCGGTATACAGCGAAAATCATCGAACCGGGTATGCCGAGCTTGACGGTATTCTACGTGGCACCACCAGCCCATCGATAGGTATCGTACCAGCGTGCAATTCGACCTCGATACGGGAGAAGCCGTCGGTGGCAAGTGCTCATGCCCGGCTTACGGCCGTGGCTATGGCATGTGCAAGCACATGATTGCGCTCGCCTTCATATTCTGCGATGATCCGCAGCGTTTTGAAGGCTACCGTGCCGGGGCCGCACGACCGTCTCGGACGCTGATTGACTATATGGAGCACGCCGATAGGCAAGACGCTCAAGCCAAAATTCGTCGTCGCAATGCGGTTATGCGTCGGTTTGATGCCACGCAAGGGAAAAACGGTGCAAATGCTCGGCGTACAAAAAGCGGATACGGCTCTCGTGCCGGCACCCGAGGCGGCGGGTATCAGGGTGACAGCGAGACTGTGGGCTTGGGCAGGTGCAGCTTGTCCCGATATTGAGTTTCATCGACGGCGTGTGGAGCGTGGAGTTCAAGATCGGCTCGGCTTCCAATGGGTCCAGCTATGTGCTGAAATCGATTCCGCAATTTGTGCTTGCCATGGCGAACGGCGACTATGCGGATTATGGGCAGAAGCTTGCCTTTATTCATACGCCGGATATGCTCGATGATGATTCGCGCCCCCTGCTGGACGTCCTTGATGATGCGATGGCCGTGCGTCGTGCGGCCGAGCAGCAGGACAGGTATTACGGGCATATCGCCATCGACCGTCATCTGACGCTTTCAGCACCGGAAGTGGCCCGGTTGCTGTCCGTACGTGAGGGCAGAGGCGTACAGCTCGTGCTGAACACATGGTTCTCCGGGCAGCCTGCATCGGTGCCAGTTGATGGTGGCGAGCCAGATTTTCTCATGCGCATTGCGCGGCGTGATTTCAATACGTATGGTCCGGATGCCGGATACCTGCTTACCGGAGTGCCAGCGGTGGAAACCGTGATTGACGGCGGCAAGAATGTATGGCTGTTGCTCGCCTCCACTAATCCGGCCGGTGCGGTATCCGCCATGGTGGCGGGCTCTCAGCGTAAAAGCGCAGCAGGATGCCGATTCGTCCGTTGCCCGAAACGATTGATTCCGTTGCGAGGACTATTGGGAGACCTGTTTGAACCCGATGGCGAGGGACAGGTCATTGCCGGCGATGACATCGCCCTATTCGCACGCACGCTATTGCCTCAGCTGGTTGGTGCCGGACTGTTGGAGGCCAGTGAGATTCCTCGCGAGCTGGCTGAATTAAGTCCTACGGAATGCAGCCTCCAGTTTTATCTGGATCGTGATGAGCATGGTGTGCAATGCGAGGTCAAGGCACGCTACGGCGATGCCATTGTCCCGTTGCTACCCGATGGCCCGACGGTGCATGCTGAGGGCGAGCGTTCCATCCCCTTGTCTCGGGGCGTGATTGGGCGTGATTTCGACGCTGAGCATCTTGCGATTGATGTAGTGCGTGAATTCTTTACCATGCCTGACCAGCGCAAGCGCGTTGCGGCCGCCACTCATCAGACGGTGAATGGGTTCCGAACGCCGGCCGCGCGAAAGGCCACCAAAAAATTCGTGTCTGATGCGGCCACTATCGATCGCGATGACACCACGCAGATCGTTCGTCTCTTTGACGAGGGATTGCCGGCACTAAAGGAAGTGGGGGAGGTCTTCACCACACCGGCTTTTGACCGGCTGATCGCGCCCAAGCCACCAAGCGTCAAAGTCGGATTGTCCATCAAAGGCAACTTGGTGGAGATATCACCCCTCGCTGATGAAGTGCCGCCGGACGAAGTGGGTGCCTTGCTATCTTCGTACCGTCGGCGTCAACGATTCCATCAGTTGAAGGACGGCACGCTTGTCAAACTCAGCGGCGCGAATCTCAGCACGTTGGACCGATTGGCCAGCGACCTCGATCTGAGCGAGCAGCAGCTCAACTCCGGACTGATCGAGTTGCCGGGCGGTCGAGCATTCCTACTGGATGGTGAGCTGCCGGATGACGGCTCCGATGTAGTCAAGGACGCTTCGTTCACCGAATACATCGACGATCTCAAGATCATCGACCCTAAGTCGTATGAAGTGCCGGATAGTCTCAAGCATATTCTGCGCCCTTATCAGGTCGAAGGCTTTCAATGGCTGAACACGTTGTGCGACAAGGGTTTTGGCGGCATTCTGGCCGATGAGATGGGCTTGGGTAAATCCGTGCAGCTTATCGCGTTGCTCCTGTCTCGATATCAGCGGAATACCGGCGAGATGGGCAATGGCAGCCTTGGCCCATCGCTGATCGTGTGCCCGGCGTCCTTGGTGTACAACTGGGGTGCCGAATTCACCAAGTTCGCCCCGAGCTTCAATGCCGTGGTGGTGGCCGGTACCAAAGCCGAGCGCCGTACCGCCATCGGCCGTGCGTTCCGGGCGGATGAACCCACCGTGCTCATCACCTCATACGACCTGCTGCGCCGAGATGTCGATGATTACACCGCCAATGAGCAACGTTTCAATGTCATGGCATTGGATGAAGCCCAGTACATCAAGAATCACACCACGAAAATAGCCAAAGCGGTCAAGGCCGTGGCCGCCGACCATCGTTTCGCCTTGACTGGCACGCCGATCGAAAACCGACTCTCCGAACTATGGAGCATTTTCGACTTCCTGATGCCGGGGCTGCTCGGCTCATATAAGCGATTCCATGAGCGTTATGAGTTGCCCATCTCCAATGCCCGGGCCGCGGATGGCAGCACGGCTGAAGGTCGGGCCGCCGCACAAGTCAATCCTGAGGCCGCTCGGGTATCTCGCCAATTGCAGTCGTTGGTGGGCGTGTTCATCAAGCGCAGGCTGAAGTCCCAGGTGTTGACCGATTTGCCGGACAAGCTAGAGACCACGCTGACCGTGCGGCTTGCCGGCGAACAGCGCAAACTGTATGCGGCTCACGAGCAGCGGCTCAGAATGCAGCTCGAACACAGCGAAGAAGCCGATTTCAACACGTCGAAGATTCGCATCCTCGCCGAGTTGACCAAGTTGCGCCAGATCTGCTGCGATCCGAGCTGCTGTACGCCGATGCCAAGGATCAATCGGCCAAGCTTGCCGCCATCACCGAACTGGTGGAAACCTGTGTGAACGAAGGCAAGAAGGCGCTGATCTTCTCCCAGTTCACCAGCTTCCTTGATCTGATCGCCGAACGTTTCGACGCGCAAGGCCTGCGCTACTACACCATCACCGGCTCCACGCCCAAGAAGAAGCGTCTCGAACTCGTCGACCAGTTCAATGCGGACGATACGCCTGCCTTCCTGATTTCCCTGAAGGCCGGCAACACCGGACTGAACCTGACCGGTGCCAGCGTGGTCATCCACGCCGACCCATGGTGGAACGCCGCCGCACAGGATCAGCCACCGACCGAGCACATCGTATCGGCCAGACCGAAGACGTCAACGTGTATCAGGTGGTGGCCAAGGACACCATCGAAGAACGTATCTTGGAGCTTCAGCATACTAAGAGCGAGCTCGCCCGCCAGTTCACCGACGCTTCCTTGCTTGCCGACGAAGCCGGCACCGGCGCCAGCGCCCTCACCGAAGCCCCCGCCTCCATCGCCACCCTCACCAAGGACGATCTCCTCAATCTGCTGGGGTGACAGAGCTTCTTTGTGCACTCCCCATCCCGATTAAGAACATGTGTATTCATGGGTTTGCGGATGTGTAGGTGAATGGTGAAAGTGTTTTTCGATATTTTTATATCGATATTCGATATATTATGATGGTGGCATACGGTGCAGTGCAGGTTCATCCATTGATATTGATATTGGATTAAGGAGCATAGCCATGAACGCTGGTATCGCATTCATTTCTCGTAAATCTCGCAAAACAGACGTCGCTTGGCGCTATGCCATTGCCGTGGTGCTTGTCGTGTGTTGTATTGGGCTCGCATATGTGGAGATTGTTGTGGCGCCGTGGTTTATCAATGAGGTGGTGTCTATGTTTCCGGAGACCACGTTGCTTAAAGAACCGTCCATGTTCTGGGAATGGGCGATTCTGCTCGCCGTTCAGGCGACTTTGCTGTGCACGGCGGCCAAATTGGTGGTACCGGAGCGTCTGTTGGCTCAAGCAGCTGGACTGCTGGATATGATTCGTATCGTCGCGCTTATCGTCGTGTTTTCGGTAACCACTACCGGTAACATCACAATCTGCTCATGAATTTCGGAACTCCGGGCTTTGTATATGGCGTGGCCCTATGCAGCCTCGCTGCGATCATCGCCATCATCGTGCTGCTGAAACGGCGGCGCTACAGCACCTGCTCCATGCCGATGTAATATGGAGTGAGTCCCATGCGTTCGTAGAAGGCTTGGGCTTTGGGGTTGCAGGCCCAGACGTTGAGCGTTACGTTGTGGCAGCCGGATTGACGGGCGAAGTCGAGCACGTAGCGATACAAGGTGGAGCCTACATGGTGGCCGCGGGACCGCTCGTCAACGCATAGATCATCGATGTACAGGGTTTTGATATCGGTCAGGATATTGCTGTTGAGGTGCTGCTGGAACACGCAGAATGCGTAGCCAAGCACTTGGTCGGTGGCGGGGGAGTCGGCGTTATGTTCGGCGTCATTGCCGTCATTGGCAGATGGCGCAACCGCCACGAACACAGGGGTCTGATCGTTGGCCAGAATCGCCTTCAATTCCTCGTCCGTGTATTTCTTGACACCGCCTTTGAACAGATCCGGTCGGCCGGCATGATGCACTTCGAGCACCTGCCGCAGCAGTTCGTCGATCTGGGGAATATCGGCCGCCGTGGCCCTACGAATCGTCATGTCATCCATTGAACTCAGTCTAATCGGGCAGTCTCGACCGGCAGATGATTGTTGCCCGCGATAAGAGACACGGACGGGCAAGATGGGTGATCGTTCGTTCAGGCTCTCATTCTCGCCGCAACGTCACGGTAGTCTGGAGTGCGTGAATCGCAAGAAACAGCCAGTGGAGAAGTATGAGCGGGGTACCCGTTCGTACACGATGTCGCATATTCGTGGCAAAGACACCAAAATTGAGGTACTGGTACGCAGCTACCTGTTTCGCAAGGGGTTGCGATTCCGCAAGAACGACAAGCGTTACCCCGGACACCCGGATGTAGTACTGCCGAAATACCACGCCATCGTGTTTGTCAACGGCTGTTTCTGGCACATGCATGAAGGATGTTCCAAACATTCGATGCCGAAATCGAACGTGGAATTCTGGCAGGCGAAACTACTGCGCAATCACAATCGAGACATCGCGCAGCGAGCCGAACTGGAGGCCGCTGGCTGGCGTGTAATTACCGTATGGGAGTGCGAATTAACGAAAGCCGTGCGCGACGAACGCCTCGTACGGCTGTATGAGCAGATTGTTGAAGGAGATGCAGATTCAGCGGAATAATTTCAGCTCCCCTCTGGAGGGGAGCTGAAATCAGGATTCAAACGGGAACTTCAGGCCCCAACGGTCACGAATCGCATCCATCAGCTCCATGATGCGGATGGTGTCGGCGTGCGGCATCGCCTCGCATTCGATCTTGCCGTCCAGCAGCGCGTTGGCCGCATCGGCCACCTCATACTCATAACCGGTCAACTGCGGCGGCACCGCAATGCTGCGCACGGGCTTGTGGGCGTTGTCATAGATGTCGATGGACTCGGGATTGTTGATATTGGTGACCACCAGATAACCCTCGGTGCCCCACACATAGCCGCCGCGGTCGGAGGAAACCAGCATCGAACTGGTGGACACGGCCATCGTGCTGTCGCTGTAATACAACGTGGTGGAATTCTGCGCATCCACACCGGTTTCGGCGGGCACCATCGACGTATCGAAATGATCCAGCGTGCGGCCATGGTCGGCACCGATCGCCATATCCAGGAAGTTCAGCGGATACACGCCCACATCGAGCAGCGCGCCACCGGCACAGGCCGGATCGGTCATACGTGCCTTGCCGGACACCGGATAGCACAGGTTGGCGCTCGCCGCTTTCACCTCGCCGATCTCGCCGGACTCGATAACTTCGTTGATGAGCTTGCGGCTGGGCATGTAGCGCGTCCAGATGGCCTCCGTGCACAGCATGCCGGTTTCCTCGGCCACGGCCAGCGCCTCACGTGCCTGCCCGGCGTTCGCGGTGAACGACTTCTCCACCAGCACGTTCTTGCCGGCTTTCATACACAGGATCGCCTGTTCGGCGTGCAGACTGTGCGGGGTGGCGATATACACCAGATCCACATCCGGGTCCGCCACCAACTCCTCATACGATCCATAAGCCTTGTCAAAATGCCATTGGTCGGCAAAAGCCTGCGCGCGCGTAATATCACGGGCCGCTACCGCATACGGGTGAATCCATGAGGAATACAGTGAATCTTCAGCCATCTGGTCAGGGTGCCGGCCATGGTGTGAGCTATGCGGCCCGCACCCAGAATCGCGACGTTGATTTTTTCGCCGCTGGCCTCGAACTCGGCGCGCTTGCCATTGAATCGACTCATTATTCCTCCTTGAATGCGGGTTGGTACACTCAATCGACCTACAGTGATTATAGAAGAAGAAACCTTGTCCCGTGAGGCGGATAGAACCGAAATATGGAAAACGAAGCAGCGCAGCAGCCCCAATCTCCGGCCGCGTCTCCAGTCATGTCCCGCCGAGCGCGTGAGGCCAATCCCTTCCGTGCCATGGTATTCGGCGAACAAGCAGACAAGATGATCGCCCAAGGTACCAGCGTCATCAAATTAAGCCTTGGCGAGCCCGATTTCGGCGCGCCGCCCGCCGTACGCGACGCCATGCGCGAACAGTACGACGGCCGGGCCCTGCCGTACACCGCCGCCATGGGCCTACCTGAACTGCGTCAGGCCATCGCCGACTTCTACCGCGAGCGTCATGACCTTGACATCGACCCCAAGCGTATCTGCGTGACCGCCGGCGGTTCGGCCGCCCTGCTGTTGGCCACCGCGCTGACCGTGGACCCCGGTGACGATGTGATTGTGGCCGACCCCTCCTACCCGTGCAACCGCGAACTTGTGCGCTCCTTTGAGGGGCGGGTCATCGACGTTCCGACCTCGGCCGCCACCCGCTTCCACCTGACCGCCGACCTGTGCAGCCAGTACTGGACGAGCAAGACCAAGGCCGTAATGATCACGTCGCCGTCCAACCCCACCGGCACCACCATCGACTTCAACGTATTGGACGAGGTGTGCAAGTTGGCCGCCAGCCGCGGCGCATGGCGCATCGTGGACGAAACCTACCTCGACTTGGCTGACCGGGAGCCGGACGGTACCGAAGTCAAATCCGTGCTGGCCTGCGACCCCGATGCCATCGTATGCAACAGCTTCTCCAAGTTCTTCGGCATGACCGGCTGGCGCCTCGGCTGGGCGATTCTGCCGGACGAGCCACTGTGCTGGAAGCGGTTGACGATCTGGCCACCAACTACTACCTGTGCGCCCACACGCCCACGCAACATGCGGCGCTCGCCTGCTTCACGCCGGAAAGCTTGGCGGAATGCGAAGCTCGTCGTCAGGAATTGCTGGCCCGTCGCCGCATTGTGATTGACGGGCTCAAGCGCATCGGTTTGCCGGTTGAGGTGGAGCCGAATGGCGCGTTCTACGCCTACTTCGACATCTCCCGCACTGGTCTGGATGCCTGGACGTTCTGCGAACGCGCGCTGGATGAAGCCCATGTGGCTCTGACTCCTGCCGCGACTTCGGCGCGGCCACGGCGGATACGCATGTGCGCCTGAGCTATGCCGCCTCACGTGAGGCCCTGACCGAGGGGCTGGAACGTCTCGGAACGTTCGTCGAATCGCTGTGAACGGCGCGGCAGCCGGTGTGATTGTTGTACAGTAGTCGAGTTTGTGTGATGTTCGGCTGGCCTCACGGTGTTGGTTGCCGGCCGAACGACTCGCCATGGTGGCGCACGGCTGGCTGATTGCGATGGTCGGCCCGTTGTTCGGCCATCACGGGTTAGGTAAGGTCAGGAATAGGAATCATGGTCAATCTGCGTTCGCATACCACGCGACTTGGTGTGCTTGATATCGGTTCGAACACTATCCACATGCTTATCGTCGACGCCGCCCCCGGCGCTCGCCCTGACCCCGAGGCCAGCACCAAATCCACAGTGCGCCTGATGAAGTATTTAAAGGACGACGGCTCAATCAAGAAGTCCGGCATCGAGGCGATTCTGGAAGCCGTGTCCCAGTGCATGCGGCTGGCCGAGGAATACGAAATCACCCAGCTGCTGGTTATGGCCACCTCCGCCCTGCGCGAGGCGCCGAACGGCAACAAAGTGATTCACAAGATCGAGGAACTGATTGGTCAGGGCGTCACTGTGCTGTCTGGCACGGATGAGGCTCGCCTGACCTTCCTGGCCGCCCGCCGTTGGTATGGTTGGGATGCCGGCCGACTGCTGGTGCTGGACATCGGCGGCGGTTCGCTCGAAGTGGCGATGGGCTCCGACGAAGAGCCGACCGTAGCGCTTTCCGCCCCGGCTGGCGCGGGCCGCGTCACCACTGAATTTCTGCCTTCCGGCATGGCCACGCCCGACGAGTTGGAAGACGTGCGTAAGAACGTGCGCAAGATTCTGGAGCCGATGGTCAAGGTTTTCCCGCAATCCAAGCACCCGAATCATGCAGTTGGCACCTCCAAGACCTTCCGCTCGCTGGCTCGCCTGTGCGGTGCGGTGATGCGTGCGCCGGGCCGCGAAGATTCATGGATTATGACTCGTGAGCAGTTGGAAGACTGGATTCCTCGTTTGGCGGCGATCGCGCCTGAGCAGCGCGTGGCTTTGCCCGGCATCACGCCTGAACGCACGATGCAGATTGTGGGCGGCGGCGTGGTGGCCGACGAGATCATGAAGGCCCTGAATATTCAGGAAGTCGAGATCTGCCCGTGGGCGCTGCGTGAAGGCGCGATTTTGCGCTGGCTCGACCAATTCGGCCGCACCCGCCTCGGTTTCTAGTCCTATTGAGGGGAATCACCCAACCGCCACGGTAGCCAACAATGCCGCATGATCAGAGCCCTCGACTTTGACCACCTTGCATTGTCCGGCCTTCATGCCCTGATCAAGCACCACGTGGTCAATACCGGCGAACATTGGCACAGCCGCACGTTCGTGGGCCATGAGAACGTAAACCCATGTCCGGATTCACGTGCGGCATCCACGAACCGGTCGCCAAGAAAATCACGGAATGGCGTGTGATCGTAAGTGGCGTTGAAATCGCCCATGAAAATATACCGTGTATCCGTATGCTCGCGCATCAGACCCAACTCATCCAGCGATCGCTTCCACTGCCGCCAGTAGCCGGGTACGGGAGCGGTGGTGTGCACGGATACGAATCGAATCTGCTGGCCACCCATATCCACCGTGCCGCCGGGCATGAATGAGGCGCTGGAATTCACGTCATCGTCGGTCGGATCGGCAAGTGGCGTGGCCGACCAGAGGCCGTTACCGAATACGCCGTCAGACGATGAGACCTGCGCATACGGCAGATAATGCTCAATACCAGCCTCATTGAGTTTTTTGACGAAATCCTCGGTGGTCTCCTGCAAAGCAAGCACTTCGACGCGCTGATCGCGAACCAGCTCGACGATGGCTTGCGGGTCGGCCTGCCCCTTATACACATTGAAGGTCATGACGCGCGCGTAGGCATCGCTGGTGTTGGGGGAGGCTGCGGCCACGGCGTTCTGCGCGGCTTGGGGGAGTGGATCGGTCGAGTAGAAGAACGGATATTGCCAATAGCCATTGCATGCGATTGCGGCGATGGCGATTAGTGCGGCAAGGATACGCCGCGACACGATGGCCAACAGCAGGGCAATCAAGCCAAGCAACGTGAACCATGGCGTTGCCGATACCACAATCGGCGCAAATGGCAGTTCCTGTAAATCGGCAGGCAGCGCGCGGGCGGCAGCGCCGGCAAGGGCAAGAAGCGCGAACATCGTGGCGAGAAAACCAAGCAGACGATGCCGTTTGTGTGGCTTCACGGCAGACTTGGATACTGGGCGTGCCGTGGCTCTGGCAGAGCGTGGCTTGGCAGCGGCGCGAGCTCGTACGCTTGCGCCTGTGGTAGTACTCCGTGCCTTTGCCATGCTGCCCTTTCCTCCGGCTTGTTTACTGTTACTTTGCTTTTCGTGCGATTTGCCACTGTACCGTGTACGGCTTGTCTTTCAGTGTCTTTTCGCCGTGCGCAAGAGCAGTTCGCACCAAACTGGCACGAAAGACCGGGCCATGACCTGATGTCGGGTTCCTCCATGTGGCTTGCTCAGGTTGCCGGATGGCTTGCGCAAGCTGCCACGCGAACATGATGCGACTGGGCGTGTGGCCGTGTACAATGAAACGTCGTTGCCCGAGTAGCTCAGTGGATAGAGCACCGCTCTCCTAAAGCGGGTGTCGTCGGTTCGAATCCGATCTCGGGCACTTGGCTTCGGAAACATGACGGTATCTCAGCCTCTATTCATCGGTGATGAGCCATGGGCATTAGGCATGTGTAAACGTATAGGTTCCACTATCCATCATCCCGTCGTGTGAAACTATGCAAAGACATGTGGGGCTTCACGGTTGTCGTGAGGGTCCATGGCTATCGAATACACGGAAGAGAAGCGGTTTACTGTTGAGCAGGTTGAGGCGCTGTTCAAGTCGGTAGGTTGGGAATCGGCGCAGTGGCCGGAACGGTTGTTCAAGGCATTGCAGCATTCGGATACGGTGATCAGCGCATGGGATGGCGGCCATTTGGTCGGCTTGGTTCGCGTGCTCGACGATACCGAAATGGTGGCCTATATGCATTGGGTGCTGGTAGATCCGGCATATCACGGGCAGCTTATCGGCAGCCATCTCGTTGAACTGGTCAAGGCTAAGTATCGCGACTACTTCTTGCTGGAAGTCATGCCTGAGGAAAGCAAAAACGCACCGTTCTACCAGAAGCATGGCTTCCACCTGATGGACGATGGCCGCGCCATGCAAATCGTCAATCGCGGCTGACGGGCTGGCAGTGCGGACGGCGCAAGAGCGGCGGCATGCGCCAATCGTGGGCAACGTACGTAGTCGTTGACGGTTATCCCGTAGTAATGTTCACGATACGACCCCTTGTCCATACAGTGAAAATAACGGCTGGCGTCCGACGCGGCTGCGCTATGACTAGAGACCATGAGTGAAGACAAACAGTATGACTTCTATGTGGCCGGTCCGTTCTTCGATCCTGAACAAACGGCAAGTATGGAACGTTTGGAAAAGATATTGGAAGACCATGGCAAGGTACTGTTCAAGCCGCGGTTTGTCAGCCAGATCGAAGAAGCAGGCCCTGAAGGATGCTTTGCGGACGATATCCATGGCATTAATGCTGCTAAAGCCGTGGTCGCCAATCTTATGGACGAGGACCCGGGCACGATGTTCGAAATCGGATATGCGCATGCGCTGGGAATCCCGGTGTACGGCTATTTCGAAAACCTTACGCCAATGGATCGTGTCAATCTGATGATTGCGCAAGCGGTCGAACTGGTGTTCGTCGGTCCTGATGATGTGGCGAAATACTTGGAAACCGGCGAGCATACGGAAGTCGATTACATCCAGTTCTAAACAGCTCTAACAGGTTCTCTGCAAGCAGGGTTGGCGGCGTTCTCGTACATAGTCATGTACGGGAACGCCGCAGTGGTATAGGGATATTCCAACAAGCGGCATAATGGAGTCGTGGGAAAACCAGTCGGATACAAGTGAAGTGTCTGAATTTCGTAAGGAGTGCCGTTATGAGTAACCACAATCCCATGAATATTGCCACCGACTTTGCCAAGGCCACGGGAGGAACCGCTCGCAAAGTTGTTGCTTTGACCGATAAAGGTCCGTTGAATGGCTTTAAGAAATTCCTGTCGCGCGGATCAATGATTGATATGGCGGTAGGTGTGGTGATGGGCTCTGCCGTTACCGCTGTGGTCAATTCCATCGTCGACAATCTCATCAGTCCATTAATCGGCATGATTGGCGGCGTACCGGATCTTTCCGGACTACTGACCATCACGTTCAACAACTCGACCGTTTCATTTGGTGCGATTCTTAACGCGCTGATTAACTTCCTGCTTGTTGGCGTGGCGGTGTATTTCTGCGTGATTCTGCCGATTAATAAGCTTCGTGATCTTTACTGCTATCCAGGATGAGGCTGACGCTGAAGAACAGGGGCCTAGCGTTGAAGAGCAGACTCTCGCCACGCTGCAGGAGATTCGCGACGAGCTGAAAAAGGCCAATAACTCCGCCGAGTAATCTGCTGAATGTACGGTGCGGCAGATTTACCTGGTTTGCCCGAAATAACGGATTGCCGGGGCCATTTGGTCTGGACAATCCGCTGTTTCGCGCGTGTTTTGTAGCATCCGTGGAGTTACATGGGGAGTATGACTGAAAACATCGCTGATAAGGCCATAAACGATACTCGTATCGTCAAGCAGTTCACCAATCCCGTCAAGGAGCCGATTGACAGCGACATCAACCTGTTCGATCTGCTCGATAACCGCGCCAAGCGCGATCCCGAAGGTGCCATGATCGAATACAAGGGCGATGATGGCACCTGGCAGCCGTACAGCGCCCAAGTATTCCGTGACATGGTCATCGATCTGGCCAAAGGCCTGATTGGTCTGGGCGTCAACAAGGGCGACTCCGTGGCCATCGTGTCTCGCACGCGTTGGGAGTGGACCGCTCTGGATATGGCGATCATGTCCATCGGCGCGCTCACCGTGCCGGTGTACGAGACCAACTCCGCCAGCCAGGTCAGCTGGATTTTCAACGATTCCAAAGTCACGCTCGCCATCGCCGAAGATGACGGGCAGCGTGACAAGATCGAATCCGTGCGCGATGAGGTGCCCACCCTGCGCAACGTGTTCGTAATCGAGGCCGGCGGCCTGAACGCCATCAAGACCTATGGCGAAAGCGTCACCGACGCCGAATTCTGGGAATACAAGGAAGCCTCCCACGGCGACGACCGCGCCACCATCGTCTACACATCCGGCTCCACTGGCACCCCGAAGGGCGTGGAACTGACCCACCGCAACTTCGCCTTCCTGGTACTTTCCGCGCTGCAGTACATGCCTCGTGCCGGCGCATGGCCCAACCGCCGTCTGCTGCTGTTCCTGCCGTTGAGCCATGTGTTCGCCCGATTCCTGGAATTCTTCAGTTTTGGCGGCACGATTTCGCTGGCCTTGAGCTCCAATATGAAGACGATGGTCAAGGACTTCGAGACCTTCGGCCCCACGCTGCTGCTTGCCGTGCCGCGTGTGTACGAGAAGGTCTACAATGCCGCCTCCCAGCGCGCCGGCACCGGATTCGCTGGCAAGATGTTCATGCGCGCCGCCGAGAACGCGCGCGAATGGTCCAAGGCCGAGCAGAAGGGTGAGCAGCTGCCGATTACCGGACGCATCGCCCACGCCTTCTACGAGCAGGTGGTGTACAAGAAGATTCGCACGATTTTCGGTCCGAACGCCGACTTCGCCATCACCGGCGGCGCTCCGATGGACTCCGAGCTTTCCCACTTCTTCAACGGCATCGGCATGCCGGTGCTGGAAGGCTACGGCATGACCGAAACCTGCGGCCCGGTGTGTGTGAGCTTGCCGGAAGACAACCGCATCGGCACCATCGGCATGCCGATGTGCGGTATCACTGCGGGCATCGCCGAGGACGGCGAGCTGGTGGTCAAAGGACCGCTGGTGTGCAAGGGCTACCACAACAACCCCGGAGTCACTACCCAGCAGATCACTGATGGCTGGCTGCACACCGGCGATCTGGGCGATATCTCCGAAGACGGCTTCATCTCCATCACCGGCCGTAAGAAAGACCTCATCATCACCGCTGGTGGCAAGAACGTGTCGCCGGGTCTGCTTGAGGCTTCCGTGATGACCTCGCCCGTGGTCAACCAGTGCTTGGTTATTGGTGATAAGAAGCCGTTCGTGGCCGCTCTGGTCACGCTGGATCTGGCGGATGCCAACAAATGGCTGGAATCCCAGGGTGCCAAGCCGGAACCCGATCTGGCCTCGCTGGCCAAGAACGCCATCGTTCACGCGAGGTAGAGCGTGCGGTGAACGCCGCCAACGAGGGCGTTTCCCGCGCCGAGTCGATTCGTAAGTTCGAGATTCTGCCAGACGAATTCACCGAGGCCAACGGCATGCTGACCCCGAGCCTGAAGACCCGTCGCGCGCAAATCGTTGAGCACTATCGCGAGCTCATTGACGACGTGATCTACGTGCCGCTGAAGAAGTAGCTATCAACTCCCTCTGATCCAAAAAAAGCTCTCTCTGACGAGGGAACTGTCAGCCGCAGGCTGACTGGGAGAGACCGCGGCTAGCCCGCGAAACAACAAGGCCGGGTGCGACTTGCACCCGGCCTCAGCTTATTCAGTCCAAAATCGCCGAAACATAATCGGCGGCGGCCTGATCCAGCTCCGCATCGCCGATGGTGGCGGTGCCCTGCACCAGGAACGGCTCAGCATAGTTCATGCCGACCTTGTACGCCACGACCTCAAACGGGCTCAGCAGCTCCTCCATGGTGTGGCTGTACTCGCCGTCCTTGCGGTACTTGGCGGCGTCGGAACCAGTGGTGACCACCAGTTTGAGCTCCTTGCCCTTGAGTGCGTGGCCTCCACCGTAGGCCCAGCCGGCGGTGATGACCTCGTCTTCCCATTCCTTGAGCAGCGCGGGGGAGGAGTACCAATAGAACGGGAACTGAAGGATTACGCGGTCGGCAGCCTCCAGCAGCTCGTGCTCTGTGTCGGCGTTGACGGAGAAGTTCGGGTATTCGGCGTATTCGTCGCGCACGATGATGTCGTCCTCGCCCTGTGCGGTGAGTTCGGCGAGCAGGCGGGCGTTCACGCGCGAGCGTCCTTAAGATGCGGATGGAATACAAGAATCAACGTTGACATGGGATTTCCCTTCTATAAACTGCTGCCAATGTGGCCTAATCACCACTATCGTATGCCGGGAAGCAGAACTCAGTCCAGTCCGGACTCAGGTGCGAGCCGCGGGATGCCGCGCCGGGAGGCAACTCAGTCGAGGTTGGACTGCGTGCCTGCGGTGGCTTCGTTGGCGGCTTGCTCGGCTTGTGCTTGGTCGAGCTTGGCACGGACGTCGTTGAGCAGACCCTGGGCGCGCTTAGCCAAGCCTCGCCGATCTCCCATTGACGCATCGACTGGTCAAGATTGAGGCCGCCGGTTTCCAGTGCCTGGACAGCCTGAATCAGCTTGTCGCGCGCCTCCTCATATGGCATCTGGGCGATGAGCTCGCGTTCCTTGTCCGTCAGGGACGTGGCGGGGGTGTTCATGTCGGTGGATGTGGCGTTTTCGGTCATGATGTTCTCCTTATATATACGGTATATATGCGTGGCTGCGTATGGCGTGTCACGCGGTTGCGGATGTGGTGGTTGCGGTAATGACACCCTTCTTCAAGGTGACGGTGATGCCATCCCCAGGGCTTACCTGCGAAGCATCGTCTAGTACGTGGCCATCGGCGGACTGCACCACCGCATAGCCTCGGTTCAACGTGGATTGCGGGCTGAGTGCGGTCAGTGAGGCGTGAGCTCGCTCGACGGTGAGCTGGGCATCGTCCACGATGCGTCGCAGCCCGATATCGAGCCGTTGCAACGAGTCGTCAATTAAGCGCTGATGAGGCTCAAGCATGGTGTGCGGCTGTGTCAGGCTCGGGCGGTTCGCATATCCCTCGATAAGTCGAATCTCGTTCTCCACGCGCGAACGGACCCGCAGTCGCATACGGTCGATGGCACCTTCGATGAGCTGCGACTGCTCACGCACATCCGGCACCACGCGCTTGGCCGCATCGGTAGGGGTGGAGGCGCGCAGATCGGCGACCAGATCCAGCAATGTCCAGTCATCCTCATGCCCGATGGAGGAGATTAATGGTGTAGTGCAGGCATACGCCGCACGAACCACACGCTCATCCGAGAAACCGATGAGATCCTCAAACGAGCCGCCGCCACGGGCCACGATGATCACATCCACGCTCGGGTCGGCATCGAGTTGTGCAATGGCCTGAACCACCTCGGCCGGGCATTGCTCGCCCTGAACATGCACATGGACCACCTTGAAGGTTACGGAAGGCCAACGAAGGTTCACATTGGTGATCACATCGCCTTCCGCACGTGCCTGAGGTGCGCAAATCAGGCCAATAGTCTTCGGAAACTCCGGGAGAGGCAGTTTGTGATCGGCATCGAACAGGCCCTCGCCCTTAAGCTGCTTGCGCAATTCGTCGATCATGGCCTTGAGGCTGCCACCGGCTCCGACCTTGAGAATCGTGTCCCCGCGCAACGACAGCGAAGTGCGCTTCATCCACAGGTTCGGTTTGCCGTGAATCACCACGCGGTCGCCCTGAACGAACTGGCTGGCTGCGGCCGCGAACCTGCCGAAGCCATTGACTTCCATGGCGATATCCTCGAAGTCGTCGCGCAGCGTGATGTAGGCCGAGCCGGCGCGACGGGTATTGATCTGCGTGATCTGGCCGGTGACCCACGCGGACGGCCATCGTTCCACGGCACCGTAGAACTTCTGGCTCAGCACGCTTACCGGCCACGGATTTTGCGCGGTGGTTTCAGCGGCGCGTGCAGGCAGCTGATCGATAGGGCGAGGCTCATTCGGCAGATTGATGGCGCCCCGATCGGGCGCGAAAGTGCCTTGACCCGGCTCAAAGCCAGACGAGGCCAGTGAAGCGGCGGTCGGTGGACGGCCGGTAGATGAGTAGCCCATTGCAGTAGTCATGCACTCCACTATAAGTGCGTTGGTTGATGACGGTAAAAATTTACCGTCGCCTGAAAACGGTGTGATGATGAATGCAAGAACCGTACGAAGCGATGTATCAGCCGATGATGGAGATGGTCTGGTGCATCAGAAGAAAGGAGTCATTATGGCGAAGAAACGGGTGCTATGAAGAGGAGTGAGATATGCGTTGCACTGACGATTGAGAGTCGTCAGTGAGCTCGCTGTGCGACACGCGAGCAGAAAACAGTTACGCTAATCACACACTTGTAGTTTTGGCGAAAAATAGCCGAAAAACCCTATAAATAGTTCGACACACCACTGTTGAGCACTAGATATAGGGGTGGGGATGCCGTATTCTTCTAGAGGTTCAAGAAAACGATATCAATGTAATTTCGTGTGGCCCACGTCGAGTGCGGCCAAAATGCGGAACTCAGGAGAGTGTTCGCCTTATAGGAAAGGGGTGCCCGATGGGCGCACAGGTGCTGGAGGAAACCGTCACCGATAACGAGACCAAGGTGGCCGCCAAGGCCTCCACCGTGCTCGTTGAGAAGCGTGATGGTCGTGTGGTCGACTTCGACCCCATCAACATCATCTCTGCGGTCAAGTCTGCTTTCGGCGACCTGAACAAGGAAGTCGGCCCCGAAGAAGATGCCATGATCCGTGGTTTCGCCAACCAAGTCGAAGGCGAAATCAAGGGGCGTTACACCGGCCCCGCCAAAATCGAGGACATCCAGAATCTCGTGGAGCACGCCCTCATTGACGCCCACCTGTACGATGTGGCTCGCGCCTACACCAATTACCGTCTCGACAAAGACATTCAGCGTGCCAAGGCCACTGATATCAACGAGGCCGTTGCTCGCTTCATTAATCATGACCCGACCCTGATTCACGAGAACGCGAACAAGGATTCCAACGTCTACTCCACCCAGCGTGATCTGCTGGCCGGTGCCGTGTCCAAGGCCGCCGCGTTCAACATGCTGCCGCCGGCGGTGTCCAACGCCCACATGAAGGGCGACATTCACTTCCACGATGCCGACTATTCGCCGTTCACTGCCCAGTCCAACTGCTCCTTGCCGAACTTCTGGACATGTTGGCCAATGGCTTCACTCTTGGCAACGCTCCGATGCTTCCCCGAAGTCCATCGCCATTGCGGCCACCCAGATTACCCAGATCATGAAGGACGTGGCCTCCAGCCAGTATGGTGGCCAGACCGCCAACCGTGCCGACGAGCATCTTGCCCAGTATGCCAAGAAGGATTACGAGAAGTTCCTTGAGGAAGCTCGTGAGACCATCCCCGACGGCATGCCGGTTGAATTCGCCCGTCGTCAGGTCGAGAGCGCCAAGAAGAACGAGCCCGCCAAGCTGCATTTCGGTTCCCGTGAACCGCTGCCGATGGACACCCCGTTCCACACCGACGTTGACGAACTTGAGCAAGAGCGTGAAATCCTCGCCAAGATTCGTACCCGCAAGGCCATCTATGATGCCATGCAGACCATGGAATACCAGATCAACTCCAACCGTGTGTCCAACGGCCAGACCCCGTTCGTGACTGTCGGCTTTGGTCTCGGCACCGACTGGTTCTCTCGTGAAGTGCAGCGCGCAATCCTGCTGAACCGTATTCGCGGCCTCGGCAAGGAACACCACACCGCCATCTTCCCGAAGCTCGTCTTTACTGTGAAGCACGGCGTGAACGCCGACCCGGGTGACCCGAACTACGATCTGAAGCAGCTTGCCCTCGAGTCCGCCACCAAGCGCATGTACGGATGTGGTGTTCTACGAGAACATCGTCAAGATCACAGGCTCCTTCAAGGCTCCGATGGGTTGCCGCTCCTTCCTGCAGGGTTGGATCAACCCGGAGACCGGCAAGGATGAAGAAGACGGCCGTATGAACCTCGGCGTGGTCACCGTCAACGTGCCGCGTATCGCCATCGAATCCCACGGTGACAAGGCTCGCTTCTGGAAGCTGTTCGACGAGCGTATGGAAGTCGCCCATCAGGCCCTCCAGTTCCGCATCATGCGCTGCAAGGAAGCCACCCCGGTCAACGCCCCGACCCTGTTCCGCTTTGGTGCGTTTGGTCGTCTTGGTGCCAACGACAACGTGGACCAGCTGTTCAAGAACGAGCGTGCCACCGTGTCGCTCGGCTACATCGGCCTTGCCGAGACCACTGCGGTCTTCTATGGCAAGAACTGGATTCGCGACCACGGCTGGGATCCGGAAGGCAAGGAGTTCGCGCTGTCCATCGTCAAGCGCATGAACGAGCTGTGCAAGCAGTGGAGCAAAGCGGAGGGTTACCACTATTCCGTGTACTCCACTCCGGCTGAATCCCTGACCGACCGCTTCAACCGCATGGACCGTGAAAAGTTCGGCCGTATCGAAGGCGTGACTGATCACGACTTCTACACCAACTCCTTCCACTACCCGGTGTGGTTGCAGCCCACTCCGATGGAGAAGCTCAGCTACGAGAAGGACTTCCCGTACTACGCTTCCGGCGGCTTCATCAACTACTGCGAGTACCCGTGCCTGCAGGACAACCCGAAGGCGCTCGAAGCCGTGTGGGATTACGCCTACAACATCGGCATCGGCTACCTGGGTACCAACACCCCGATCGACCACTGCTTCGTGTGCGGCTTCCAGGGCGACTTCGAGCCGACCGAGGAAGGCTTCAAGTGCCCGGAGTGCGGTAACTCCAACCCGGACAAGTGCAACGTCACCAAGCGCACCTGCGGCTATCTCGGCAGCCCGGTCCAGCGCCCGATGGTGCACGGCCGTCACGAGGAAATTGCCCACCGAGTCAAGCACATGAGCGGCGAAACCGGTCGTGTGACGCTGGATGACGGAACCACTCGCGAGTGGTTCGAAGAGACCAAGTAGGGTTTATACTTGCTCCCGCTGACGGGAGCTGTAGAGCGTAAGCGAGACTGAGGGCGGTCATCCTTTATGGTGTTGACCACCCTCAGTCCGTCTGATGACGGACAGCTCCCGCCAGCGGGAGCTAATGCTTTCCGTAAGGAGGGAATCATGCCGGAGCTGCATACGACCAAGCCCGAACCCAAGCGCCATGACTTTGCGGCCGGCGAGACCGGGCGTGGCCCCTCCGTACCCTCCAACGGTCTTGCCAACGATCCGAAAGCCGGTCAATGGGATGGCCGGCGCATGTCCAAGCGGATGATCGCCGACTACAAAACCTTCATTGTCACCGACGGAGAAGGCGTGCGCAACTCCCTTTACGTCTCCGGTTGCCCCTTCCACTGCGTCGACTGCTTCAACGCCTCCATCTGGGATTTCCAAGCCGGCCACGAATACACGCAAAAACTTGAAGACAAAATCATCGAAGATCTGAAAGCCCCATGGGTGCAAGGCATTACGTTCCTTGGCGGCGAGCCATTCCTCAACACTCCCGTGCTGGTGCCGCTCGCACAACGTATCCGCCAGGAATTCGGTCATACCAAAGATATCTGGTCGTGGACCGGCTACACATGGGAAGAACTCATGCGCCCCGGAGAAACCCCAGACAAGCTTGAATTGCTACATCTCATCGACATTCTCGTCGACGGCCGCTACCTCAGAGACCAGAAGGACTCGCTGCTGCAATTCCGCGGCTCCAGAAACCAGCGCATCCTCGATGTGCCCAAGTCTCTGGAAGCCGGCGAACCGGTCATCTGGGCCAAGCTCCACGATCAAGAACGAGATATCCCCGAAATCTATTTGAAAGACCGCGAAGCCGGCGAAGGCCAACAGGCCTCGTAGTAGCAGTTCTGGAATGCCGCACTCAGCAATATCGTTGGAACTGTTGGGAAAAGGCCTTCCCGTGAGCGAAATCGCCTCGCCTCGTGCCATGTTGGGCAGGTGGTCGGACTAATATTCCATAAGAAGTAGCCGGGCGAAGCCGTCCGCAGGGTATCTGCCAGCCGTCCCGAAACGGTTCATGATGCCTCAAAGCGTGCACTCCCGGAAGTCGGAATTAAGAGGAACACATGGTTGACATCGCCACTGACGCGAGCGTAAAGCCCGCTTCACACCCGAAGCCCCTGCGTGTGGGATTGGACATCGGTTCCACCACCGTCAAGGCCGTGGTGCTTGATCAGTCCGATTCCCTGGGAGACACCCTCTTCTCCGATTACCGACGCCACCACGCCAACGTGCGTGCCACCGTGGCCGGCCTGTTGGTCGACATCCACAAGAAGCTTGTGGACCTCGGACGCGGCGATGAACCGATTCGCCTGTCTATCACCGGTTCCGGCGGTCTGGCGCTTGCTGACAATCTGCATGTGCCTTTCATTCAGGAGGTCATCGCCGAAACCGAGGCAATCGACAAGGAATACCCGCAGGCCGATGTCATCATCGAGCTCGGCGGCGAGGACGCCAAAATCACCTACCTGAAACCCACGCCCGAACAGCGCATGAACGGTTCGTGCGCAGGTGGTACCGGCGCGTTCATTGACCAGATGTCCACACTGCTCGACACCGACGCCGCCGGCCTCAACGAGATGGCCAAGAGCTACGAGAACCTGTATCCAATCGCCTCGCGTTGTGGTGTGTTCGCCAAAACCGATTTGCAGCCGCTCATCAATGATGGTGCCGCCAAGCCCGATTTGGCCGCCTCCATCTTCACCGCAGTGGCCACGCAGACCATCGCCGGCCTGGCTTCCGGACGCCCGATTCACGGCACCGTCATCTTCCTCGGCGGCCCGTTGTTCTTCATGTCCGAGCTGCGCGCCGCATTCCAGCGCGCGCTTGAGGGCAAGGTCGACGAGTTCATCGTGCCGACCGACGCCACCTGTATGTGGCCTACGGTTCGGCATTGCAGGCCGACACGGATTCCGACGATCAGGGCCACCATTTCGAGGCCTACACCTGCGACGAAATCCTGAAGCGTTTGGACGAGCTGAAGAACCTGCCTCCAACACGCCCACCATGCCGCCGCTGTTCCCCACCGAGGCCGATCGCGAGGACTTCAACAAGCGCCACCACAAGGAACACATCCACATCGGCACCCTTGAAGGCGCGCACGGCCCGCACTTCCTGGGCATCGACGCTGGTTCCACCACCGTCAAGGCCACGCTCGTCAACGACGACCGTGAAATCGTCTGGTCCAGCTACGCCAACAACGAAGGCAGCCCGCTGACCGCCGCCATCAACATCGTCAAGAAGATTCAGTCTGAGCTGCCCGAAGGCGCGTGGATCGCACGCTCCTGCGCCACCGGATACGGCGAAGGCTCATCACCACCGGACTGCACTTGGACGAGGGCGTGGTGGAGACCATGGCCCACTATCGTGGCGCCGAAATGGTCAGCCCCGGCGTCACCGCCGTCATCGACATCGGCGGCCAGGATATGAAGTACTTGGCCATCACCGATGGCGTTATCGATTCAATCGCCGTCAACGAGGCCTGCTCGTCCGGCTGTGGTTCGTTCCTGCAGACCTTCGCCATGTCCATGGGCCTGACGATTCAGGAATTCACGCAAAAGGCTCTGGCTTCCACCCATCCGGTGGACCTCGGTTCGCGTTGCACCGTGTTCATGAACTCCTCGGTCAAGCAGGCGCAGAAGGAAGGCGCCTCCATCGAGGACATCGTTGCCGGCCTGTGCTACTCCGTGGTGCGCAACGCCCTGTACAAGGTCATCAAGCTGCGCGATTCCGGCGAACTCGGCGACACTGTGGTGGTCCAGGGCGGTACGTTCCTCAACGACGCCGTGCTGCGCGCGTTCGAACTGCTCACCGAACGCGAAGTCACCCGACCGAACATCGCCGGCCTCATGGGCGCGTTCGGCGCGGCCCTCACCGCCCGCATGCACTACGAGGACATCGCGGACGACGACAACGCGCACGTCGCGCGGACGGGCGTTCCGTCGACGCGGCGACGGCTGA
>ENA-OQDE01000246-OQDE01000246.1-human-gut-metagenome-genome-assembly--contig:-NODE-246-length-35400-cov-2.620815_pt1 | contig 35400 bp, 39 predicted proteins | sample MGYA00242768_ERZ504595 | MGnify/ENA primary metagenome ERZ504595 (study PRJEB26092, sample SAMD00036307) | human gut metagenome | host: Homo sapiens | study: EMG produced TPA metagenomics assembly of... | reverse complement strand
GGGTAAAAAGATTAATTGGGCAAATGCTCCGGTAAGAGGATTTGCTCAGAAGAAAACAATCTATAAAGATGGAGAAAATCCTTTCACTGACGGAACCTGTCGTTTTATTCCGACAGAGAGAAAGAAAAAGAAGAATAAAGACCAGGTATTTGCCGAATGGGTGCCTACTCTACCGGCAACAGGCAAGTATGCAGTTTATGTTTCCTACCAAACATTGCCCAACAGTGTAAGCGACGCCAAATATCTGGTATTCCATAACGGAGGAGTAACCGAATTTAAAGTTAATCAGAAAATAGGTGGAGGCACATGGGTTTACCTCGGAACTTTTGAATTCGATAAAGGGAGCAACGACTACGGCATGGTGGTACTTAGTAACGAGAGCAGCGAACATGGGGTTGTATGCGCCGATGCAGTACGTTTTGGAGGGGGAATGGGAAACATTGCCCGTGGAGGAAAAATCAGCGGGCTACCGCGTTACTTGGAAGGAGCACGCTACTCTGCTCAATGGGCGGGAATGCCATACGAAGTATATGCCGGACGAAAAGGTGAAAACGACTATACAGACGATATTAACGCACGCTCTAACGTTATCAATTATTTATCGGGCAGTTCCGTCTATAACCCACAACAGTCGGGTCTGGGCGTACCTTTGGAAATGACGATGGCATTGCACAGTGACGCCGGATGCAGCAAAACAGACGAACTGATCGGATCACTCGGCATTTACACCACCGATTTCAATAATGGCAAACTGAATGCAGGAACAGACCGGTATGCCTCACGTGATCTGGCAGACATTCTGCTGACACAGATTCAGAAAGATATTTATTCAAGCTACAGCTTGCCGTGGACACGCCGCAGCATGTGGAACCGGAATTATAGCGAAACACGTCTTCCGGCTACACCTTCTACGATTATTGAATTACTCTCCCACCAGAACTTCGCAGATATGCAGTTAGGACATGATCCGAACTTCAAGTTTACAGTGGGGCGTGCCATTTACAAAGGTATTTTGCAGTTCATTACCAACCAGCACGATAAAGAATACATTGTTCAGCCTCTGCCTGTGAGCAATTTCGCCATTCAATTCGGAAAGAAAAAGAATATATTAGAACTTTCATGGAAAGGCGAAGACGATCCGCAAGAACCGACTGCACGACCACGGGAATACATTGTATATACCCGCATCGGTTATGGAGGTTTTGACAATGGCACTTTAGTCAGCAAAACGTCCCACACCGTTAAGATAGAACCGGGACTTGTTTATTCATTCAAAGTAACTGCTGTAAACCGGGGTGGGGAAAGTTTTCCTTCTGAAATCCTTTCTGCCTATAAAGCCAAACGTGAACAGGGAAAAGTAATCATCATCAATGGCTTTGACAGAATCAGCGGTCCGGCGGTCGTTAACACTTCTGATAAAGCAGGATTCGATCTAATGCAAGATCCCGGCGTTCCGTATATATCGAATATTTCATTTTGCGGAGCACAAACCGGCTTCGACCGTACACAAGCCGGTAAAGAAGGAAAAGGAAGTCTGGGACATAGCGGAAACGAATTAGAAGGAATGAAAATTGCAGGAAACACGTTCGACTATCCTTTTATTCACGGAAAAGCAATTCAGGCAGCCGGAAAATATAGTTTCGTATCATGCAGCGACGAAGCAGTAGAGAACGGATTGGTTACATTAGAAGATTATCCGGTGGTAGATTATATTTTGGGACTGGAAAAAGAAGATCCTGCAAATAAAGCATATTACAAGACATTCTCTTCGGCTATGCAACGGATTATGACCAGTTATTGCCAAGCGGGAGGTAACCTGTTTGTCAGTGGTGCTTATGTAGGAAGTGATATGAGTGGAACACAAGGAAACCGGGAGTTTACGGAGAAAATACTGAAATATGGTTATCAAGGTAGCCTGACGGATAAGAGTTCGAATCAGATTAAAGGATTGGGCCGTACTATTACAATCCCACGTCTGCCTAATGAAAGCAGTTATGCTGTACCTGCTGCCGATTGTATTGTTCCCGTAGATACTGCCTTCCCCGTATTTACGTATGCACCCGGCAATCAGAGTGCAGGTATTGCCTACAAAGGAAACTACCGTACTTTTGTATTGGGCTTTCCTTTTGAAAGTATCCAGTCCGAAGCAGACCGGGCAACCATTATGGCAGGCATCTTGGGATTCTTTACTCAAAAATAAAAAATATCCTTTTTTTTAATCCGTTTCTCATTTTAAATTCTATCTTTGCTACTATAATAACCTTTAAAACTAAAAAACAATGTATACTATACAAGCAAATCCCAGCGGTACACGCAGCATAGAAGTATCTAATGAAAACTTGAGAACGATTGAAAAATATGCCTGTTCCGTCATCTTATCGACAGTACCGGTATTGTAGATGAAGCAGTTCTGGATAAGTTGAAACTTAATATCCGCTCCCTTATCGCCAGTCAGGAGGAAGACAGTAAAGACTTGCTGGACCTTTGTATCGACGTGATTTATCACAATAATATGAAGGCATTCGGCTTGCAACAGCTCATCAAGCTTTATCTTACCTGGCTCTCCAGTCCGGAAGCGGAAGAAGAGGAGGAATAATGATTACGGTAGATACCTGCGGAATAACAGCATACAGTCCGCTGATTCCTGCAATAAAAGCGATGTGCACTGCCTCTCCGGGTGAAACAATAGAGATTATCATGAACCATGCTGATGCGTTTCAGGATCTAAAGGAATATCTGTCCGAGCAAGGTATCGGCTTCCGTGAAATCTATGACGGAGAACAAATGACATTACAGTTCACAATCAACGGGAAGTTTTAAGAAAACACTCCAATGATTGGAAGAAAACATCCTGATGATTGAAGTTAAACATCTCAATGAATAAAAAAATCATTGGGATGTTTTTTATTATCCGTATCTTTGCAGCATGAAAGAATATCGATTGACCGACTGGTTACCCACTACCAAAAAAGAAGTTGAACTTCGCGGATGGAATGAATTGGATGTCGTTCTATTCAGTGCTGACGCTTATGTGGATCATCCTTCTTTTGGTGCTGCCGTTATCGGACGCATTCTCGAAGCGGAAGGTTTGAAAATAGCCATCGTTCCCCAACCTAACTGGCGTGACGACCTGCGCGACTTCAAGAAGTTGGGACGTCCACGGCTATTCTTCGGTATCTCCGGCGGATGCATGGACTCAATGGTTAATAAATATACCGCCAACAAACGCCTACGCAGTGAAGATGCTTATACTCCGGACGGCCGACCGGATATGCGCCCGGACTATCCTTCTACAGTTTACAGCCAGATACTAAAGAAACTTTTTCCGGATGTTCCGGTAGTCATTGGAGGAATCGAAGCTAGCTTAAGGCGATTGAGTCATTACGATTATTGGCAGGACAAAGTACAAAAGAGTATTTTGTGCGACAGCGGAGCAGATCTGCTCATCTACGGAATGGGAGAAAAGCCTCTTGCAGACCTGGTGAAAAATATGAAAAGCCTGCTCACCACTGAAGAACCTGTACTGACAAGCAGCAAATTTAGAACAATTATCGGATCTGTGCCCCAGACAGCCTATCTTTGTCGTGCAACAGAATGGACATCTGCCGAAGATGACCTTCAACTTTATTCACACGAAGAATGTTTGGCAGATAAAAAGAAACAGGCTAGTAACTTCCGACATATCGAAGAAGAATCCAACAAATATTCGGCTTCACGAATCACACAAGCAGTAGGGAATAAGATAGTCGTAGTCAATCCTCCCTATCCTCCGATGAGCCAGAAAGACCTCGATCATTCGTTTGATTTACCATACACCCGCCTGCCTCATCCAAAATACAAAGGGAAACGGATTCCGGCATACGATATGATTAAATTTTCCATCAACATTCACCGAGGATGTTTTGGTGGCTGTGCATTCTGTACCATTTCCGCCCATCAGGGAAAGTTTATTGTCAGCCGAAGCAAAGAGTCTATACTGAAAGAGGTAAAAGAAGTTATTCAGTTACCCGATTTCAAGGGATATTTAAGTGATTTGGGAGGTCCTTCCGCTAATATGTATCAGATGAAAGGGAAAGATGAAGCTATTTGCAAAAAATGCAAACGACCGTCATGTATTCACCCGAAAGTTTGTCCGAATTTGAATACCGATCACCGCCCTTTACTGGATATTTACCATGCCGTGGATACCTTGCCCGGAATCAAAAAATCGTTTATCGGTAGCGGTGTACGCTATGACCTGTTACTTCATCAAAGCAAAGATGAAACTACCAACCGTAGCACTGCCGAATATACCGTGAATTGATAGTCAATCATGTGAGTGGCCGGTTAAAAGTGGCTCCGGAGCATACCAGTGACCGGGTATTATCTATAATGCGCAAACCTTCTTTTGAGCAATTTGAAACATTCAAAAAGATATTCGACCGCATTAACCGGGAAGAAATCTGCGTCAACAACTGATTCCGTATTTTATCTCTTCGCATCCCGGATGCAATGAAGAAGACATGGCGGAACTTGCCGTTATCACCAAACGTCTGGACTTCCACCTGGAACAAGTGCAGGACTTCACTCCTACTCCGATGACAGTGGCTACCGAAGCCTGGTATAGCGGATTCCATCCATACACGCTAGAACCGATATTCAGTGCCAAAACCCAACGGGAGAAACTTGCACAACGCCAATTCTTTTTCTGGTACAAACCGGAAGAACGAAAAAACATCATCAATGAGTTGAGACGTATCGGACGTTCAGATTTGATAGACAAGTTATATGGAAAAGGAAAGGACATGGAAAGAGGGAAAGGAAAAAGATAGAATGAAATAAATTATAAATCAAGCATAAGGCATGATTATGAATCAATTATAACTTGTGATCTTATTGGCTACTTTTAAGTTAGCGCTCTCCAATTGATATGTATTTGATTACCTAGTAAGTTTCGTTTGACAATAGTCAAACGATAGTTCAACTATTGTCGGGCGTTAGTTCAACAACTGTCAAACGAAAACTCATTAGGCAATCGAAAAAATAATATAGGTAAGAGAAAGAAAATAAAAGCTACATAGTAATGAGTTGTTGCCAATGATAGCATCTTCAACTCATTTATGCTTCCTTTACCGGCAAAGCCACAATCTCCTGCAACACACTGACCGCCGTTTCCACATTAGTAACATCCTTAATCAGCATACTCCGTCTGCCGTTCTGTTCACGCAAATCACAACGACGAGTATATTTCATCATATAGTCTATCACTTACCAAAAGCCTTACTTTGATAGAACGGACTATCCGGATTGGAAACAAAAAACAAGGTCATCCGCCCACCTTTCAGGAAGATTTTCTCTGCACCCAAACGGGCTGCAAGACGACGTAGAGGCACAATACGGAGTAGTTCTTCCGTTTCCCGGGGAACCGGTCCGAAGCGGTCTTCCAGACGAGCACGGAAAGCTTCCACATCTTTGTCCAATGTCAGTCCATCCAGTTCACGATAGAGCAACATACGTTCGCTGCTGCCTGTTACGTAGTTGGCAGGCAACAATAGTTCGAGGTCGCTTTCTACCTGACACTCGTCTACAAACTCTTCTCCACTAATTTGTCCTTCGCCCTTGATTTCATCCGCATACAGTTCTGCAAACTCGTCTGTCTTTAACTCATGGACAGCTTCAGTAAGAATTTTCTGATATGTCTCATATCCCAAATCGGCAACAAATCCGCTTTGTTCGGCTCCAAGCAGATTTCCGGCTCCACGAATATCCAAATCCTGCATGGCGATATGAATGCCACTTCCCAAATCACTAAAGTTTTCAATTGCTTGAAGACGTCGCCTTCCTTCGGCTGTCAAACTACCTAACGGAGGAGCCAGCAGATAACAAAAAGCTTTTTTATTACTACGTCCTACCCGTCCACGCATCTGATGGAGATCACTCAATCCAAAGTTTTGCGCCTGATTGATAATGATAGTGTTGGCATTCGGAATATCAATACCACTTTCGATGATTGTAGTTGCCAAAAGTACATCATAGTCATAGTTGACAAAATCCAGAATAATCTTCTCTAGCTCTGTCGGTTCCATCTGTCCATGTCCAATTGCTACACGACAATCCGGGATATGACGTTCGATCATCGCTTTCAATTCCGGCAAGTTCGCAATCCGGTTATTGACAAAGAAGACTTGACCGTTGCGGCTCATCTCAAAATTGATGGCATCCCGTTATCACTTCTTCATTAAAAGTATGCACTTCGGTCTGAATCGGATAGCGGTTGGGTGGCGGAGTAGAAATCACACTCAAGTCGCGTGCACCCATCAATGAAAATTGAAGGGTACGGGGAATTGGAGTAGCAGTCATAGTCAGTGTATCCACATTCACTTTCAACTGGCGCAGCTTTTCTTTGACAGAGACTCCGAATTTCTGTTCTTCGTCCACAATCAACAATCCCAAGTCTTTAAACTGGACATCTTTTCCCAAGATACGGTGGGTACCTATCAGAATACCGACATCTCCATCTTTCAATCCCTTCAATACAACTTTGGTCTGTGCGGCAGTACGTGCGCGGCTTAAATATTCCACCCGACACGGTAACCCTTTCAGACGCTCACGGAAAGTCTGAAAATGCTGGTAAGCAAGTACTGTTGTCGGAACCAGAACGGCTACTTGTTTATTATCGGCAACGGCTTTGAAAGCCGCACGAATCGCAACTTCTGTTTTTCCAAATCCTACATCTCCGCAGACCAGACGATCCATCGGACGGTCACTTTCCATATCCGCCTTGACATCAATCGTCGCCTTACTCTGATCCGGTGTATCTTCATAAATAAAGGATGCTTCCAGCTCACGCTGCAAAAAACTATCGGGACTGTAAGAGAAACCTTTTTCCTGACGACGCTGCGAATACAATTTTATCAAATCGCGGGCAATGTCCTTGATTTTACTCTTTGTACGTTCTTTCAGTTTCTCCCATGCACCTGTACCTAATTTGTTAAGCCGGGGAGCCTCTCCTTCTTTACCTTTATATTTGGAAACCTTATGCAAGGAATGAATAGAAACGAACACCACATCTTCATTTTGAAACACCAGTTTCAAACCTCTTGCGTAGTATCACCGTTCGGAATACGTACCAAACCGGAAAACGTCCGATACCATGATCCGTATGCACCACATAGTCTCCCGGAGTGAACTGATTCAGTTCTTTCAAGGACAGTGCCACTTTTCCCGAACGCTTTATCACTTTTCAGATTATATTTATGAAAACGATCAAACAACTGATGGTCTGTGAAGATACAGAGCCGCAGTGTGTTATCTACAAAACCTTCATGAATAGTACGTTCTACGGGAGTAAAATTAATCTTATCACCCCGATCCTCAAAAATCGCTTTGATACGATCTGTTTGCTTCATGCTGTCACTGCAGATATAAAGCGAATAGCCCTTTTCCAGATAATCCTTGAAAGAAGAAGCTACCAGATCGAAATTCTTATGAAAAATAGGCTGGGCAGATGTATTGAAAGTAACGCTGGCATTGGGCGTTCCGGTCGGTTTATTACCAAATTCCAACCGGCGGAAATCGAGTGCCCGCACAGTAAACTCGCTGCCGTCTATCAATTTCCCTTCCAATGTAATGCCACCATTCTCTTCGGCCTCCTGAACGGCTATTGCCTGTGGAGTCAGCGCCTCATCGTGTACCACCTGGATTCGCTCGCGCAACCAAAGAAAATCGCGCATCGCCAAGGTAGTCTCTTTCGGGATAAAATCCAGAAAAGAAGTCGTTACATCTCCTGTCACCGCCAAATCGGGAACGATAGACACTCCATCTTTCTTCTCACGGGATAATTGAGACTCCACTTCAAAGGTACGAACACTTTCCACTTCATCACCAAAGAAATCGATGCGATAAGGATATTCCGAAGCAAAAGAGAAAACGTCGATAATACTACCGCGAACAGCATATTGTCCCGGCTCATATACGTAGTCTACATATTCAAAACCATAACTATGCAACACATCGGTGATGAAAGTGGTATCCACTTTCTCTCCTACATTCAGCTTCAGCGTTTTATTACTCAATTCCTTGCGCGACACCACTTTCTCCGCCAATGCATCCGGGTACGTAACGATACATAATCCCTCTTCCCCCTTTTGCAAGCGGCTAAGTACTTCTGTACGCAAAATCTCATTGGCCGCATCTTTTTGTCCATACTTGATGGAGCGACGGAATGAAGATGGAAAGAACAATACTCTTTCCGTACCCAATATCTGCGTCAAGTCGTGATAGAAATATCCGGCTTCTTCAAGATCACCTAAAATAAATACAAACGGGCAACCACCCTCTTGCACCAGTACAGAAGAAAAAAGAGAAGCGGCGGATGCACACAGTCCTCCGCAAAAAACAGTCTGAACGGAAGTGTCCTTCAACAAGCGCTTCATTACTGCCATATTGGGATGGGCAGCATATTGTTGTTGCAACTCAGTTATTGTCATACCTATAAAATTTCCCCGCAAAATTACAAAAAAGATTGGGAGTATGCACCCAAAGAACAGAAGTATTATAATAAGGTATCTGCCGTCTTATTCCGCATGGGGCATGAAACACGTTAAATTTCCTTAGTTCAGCTATAACTAAAGGAAAAAGAACTACTTTTGTTTCTAAATTTTATAGTATCTATATGCAGACATCGGATAGCATTGTAATTATCCCCACCTATAATGAACGGGAGAACATAGAAAATATCATCCGTGCCGTTTTCGGCCTTCCCCAAGTATTCCATATTCTGGTCATAGAAGACGGCTCTCCGGACGGAACGGCAGCCATCGTAAGAAAACTGCAACAAGAATTTCCCGAACAGCTTTTTATGATAGAACGTAAAGGAAAACTGGGACTGGGTACTGCCTACATTACCGGATTTAAATGGGCACTGGAACACGCATACGAGTATATTTTTGAAATGGATGCAGACTTCAGTCATAATCCGAATGATTTACCCCGTTTGTATCAGGCTTGTTCGGAACAAGGAGGAGATGTATCCATCGGTTCCCGTTATGTCAGCGGAGTGAATGTAGTGAATTGGCCGATGGGACGGGTATTGATGTCATACTTTGCCTCTAAATATGTGCGGTTTATCACCGGAATACCTGTACATGACACCACTGCCGGATTTGTTTGCTACCGCCGCCAGGTGTTGGAAACAATCGATTTAGATCATATTCGCTTCAAAGGATATGCCTTTCAGATTGAAATGAAATTCACTGCTTATAAGTGTGGTTTCAAAATTATCGAGGTTCCCGTTATCTTTATTAATCGTGAATTAGGGACTTCTAAAATGAATAGCAGCATCTTTGGAGAAGCCATATTTGGTGTGATAAAATTAAAAGTAAATAGTTGGTTCCATAAATTCCCACAAAAGAAATGAAACGTACACTGATTCAAAACGCCGTTGTTGTCAACGAAGGAAGAAAAGTTCTGGGTTCAGTAGTAATCGAGAATGAAAAGATAGCCGAAATATTGGTTGGTGAAGAAAACGCAACTGCCCCCTGCGACGAGATAATAGACGCAACCGGGTGTTATCTTTTGCCGGGTGCCATCGACGAACATGTGCATTTCCGCGATCCCGGACTGACTCATAAGGCAGATATCACCACAGAAAGTCGTGCTGCGGCAGCAGGAGGTGTCACCTCTATCATGGATATGCCCAATACCAATCCGCAAACTACCACATTGGAGGCTTTGGAAGAAAAATTTGTTCTGTTGGGTGAAAAGTCAGCAGTCAACTATTCCTGCTATTTCGGAGCAACGAATAATAACTATACCCAGTTTGCACAACTGGATAAACACCGGGTTTGTGGAGTGAAGTTATTTATGGGTTCAAGCACCGGCAATATGCTGGTAGACCGGATGGCCAGTCTGCGTAATATATTCGGTGGAACCGATCTGCTCATCGCTGCTCATTGCGAAGATCAGGGAATTATCAAAGAAAACACGGATAAATATAAGAAAGAATACGGAGACGACGTACCTTTGGCTCTTCATCCGCTCCTTCGTTCGGAAGAAGCTTGCTATCGTTCATCCGAACTGGCAGTGCAGTTGGCACGTGAGACAACGCCCGCCTGCACATCATGCATATTTCCACAGCTAAAGAGTTGAGCCTGTTTTCTAACGTACCTTTGGTACAAAAAAAGATCACGGCAGAAGCCTGTGTTTCTCATCTGCTCTTTACGGAAGAGGACTATCAGACACTGGGTGCCCGCATCAAATGCAACCCTGCCATTAAGACAGCGCAAGACCGGAAAGCTTTGCGAGAGGCTGTCAATAGCGGTTTGATTGATGCTATTGCCACAGATCATGCCCCACATTTACTTAGCGAAAAAGAAGGCGGTGCCTTAAAAGCAATGTCCGGAATGCCGATGATTCAGTCTCACTCGTCAGCATGTTGGAGTTGACAGAAAAAGGAGTGTTTACTATCGAAAAAGTAGTAGAAAAGATGGCTCATGCTCCTGCGCAGATGTATGAGATACAAAACAGAGGATTCATTCGCAAAGGCTATCAGGCCGACCTGGTATTAGTCCGTCCCGGAAGCGAATGGACTGTAACAACCGATTGTGTTCTAAGCAAATGTAAATGGAGCCCATTAGAGGGACACACATTCGACTGGAAAGTAGAGAAAACATTTGTAAACGGACATCTGTTATATAACAACGGAGAAATAGACGAGACTTATCGCGGACAGGAATTAAGATTCAGATAAACAGCAGCTCGCCTTCAACAAGCCTATGAGTACCATTTTATCTTATAAAATACATACAGTCACTCCCTACATCAACTGGATTTACTTTTTCCATGCATGGGGGTTCCAGCCACGTTTTGCAGCCATCGCCAACATTCACGGATGTGATGCCTGCCGTGCTTCGTGGCTGACAACTTTCCCGGAAGAAGAACGTAATAAAGCTTCCGAAGCAATGCAGCTATTCAAAGAGGCCAACCGGATGCTCGATCTGCTTGACCGGGATTATGAAGTAAAGACCATCTTCAAGCTTTGCAAGGCAAACTCTGACGGGGATAACCTGATTATTGAGAAAGAAAAAGACCGGTTCATCACTTTTCCTTTACTGCGCCAGCAAACGCCGAAAAGAGACGGTAGTCCTTTTCTTTGTCTAAGTGACTTTATCCGCCCGATCTCTTCCGGCATCCCGGATACCATCGGTGCTTTTGCCTCTTCCATTGATGCGGACATGGAAGGATTGTACGAACAGGACCTTATAAACACCTGCTTGTCCAAACCCTCTCCGACCGACTGGCAGAAGCAGCAACAGAAAAGATGCATGAATATGTGCGCAAAGAAGCGTGGGGATATGCCAAAGACGAGAATTTAGGCATAGCGGACTTACTGGTCGAAAAGTATCAAGGCATTCGCCCTGCTGTCGGTTACCCGTCTTTACCGGATCAATCCGTCAACTTCCTGTTGGATGAACTGTTGGACATGAAGCAGATAGGCATTTCGCTGACCGAAAACGGAGCTATGTACCCGCACGCTTCTGTTTGCGGACTTATGTTTTCACATCCGGCTTCCGAATACTTCTCCGTCGGAAAGATTGGAGAAGACCAACTTGAAGATTATGCGCCGTCGGGGAAAAAGTATCGAAGAAATGTGTAAGTTTCTGGCAGCTAATCTCCAATAGTCCTTATTCCCCTGTGATTTTTCTCCTTTTCTCACGACTAACTAACCAGAAAAGTAATCATAGATTCCATGAGAGAACAAACAGCAGAGGTTAGCGCCCCTATTGAACAAGAGTTTTTGTCGGTGATCCGCGAATATGAACGGGTGATCTACAAGGTATGCTATCTGTATGCCAATCCCAATGCTCCTCTCAATGATCTGTATCAGGATGTGGTACTGAATCTTTGGAAAGCCTATCCCAAATTCAGAAAAGAATGTAAGGTTTCCACCTGGATTTACCGTATTGCCCTCAACACCTGTATCAGCTTCTATCGTAAAGAAAAGAATGTGCCAGAAATAGTCAGCCTCACCAGAGATACCGACTGGGCCATAGAAGCACACGACCCGATCAACGAAATGTTGAAACAGCTTTATCAGATGATTAACCAACTGGGACAACTCGACAAATCAATTATCCTGCTTTATCTCGAAGACAAAAGTTACGAGGAAATAGCAGAAATCACCGGACTGACGGTTACCAATGTAGCGACCAAACTAAGTCGCATCAAAGACAAACTTAAAAGAATGAAAAAGGAGGAATAAGATATATGGAACTGGAAGAACTTAAAAAATCTTGGAATGCCCTGGATGAACACTTGAAAGACAAAGAGTTCATCAAAGAAGAAGAGCTTGAAAAGCTGATAAGGCATGCGGACAAAGGTATCCATGCCATTGCCAGACTGAACATCAAGCTTATTCTGATTTCTCTGCCGATACTGATCTTATTTTTAGCGGAGGTACTGTTGCACAACAGATTAAACCCGATCTATATCATTATCATTTTCGCATGGATTCCTGCCCTTTGCTGGGATATCGTCACCACCCGTTTCCTCCAACGGACACAAATAGACGAGATGCCTTTGGTAGAAGTAATCAGCCGCGTAAACCGTATCCATCGATGGACCATCAGGGAACGATTGATTGCTATTGCCTTTCTCCTAGTCCTGGCTATACTTCATTTATCTACTGGCAAGTGTGGCAATATGGAATGGGCATGATTGCTTTCTTCATCCTGTTATGGGGCGGAGGACTGGGATTGATCTTATGGATTTACCGCAAGAAGTTCTTAAATCGTATCCACGAAATCAAAAAGAATTTAAGCGAACTGAACGAATTAATGTAAAAGAATCCAACCTGAATAATTCATACTAAGTAGTAAGGAGTGTGCTTACCCCACCACGGTAAGCACACTTTTTCCATTCACTTTCTTATGTACCTGCACCTGAACAGAAATCCGTTCACTCATCTCCTGCACATGAGAGATTACTCCTATTTTCCGCCCCTGCATCTGTAATTGTTCCAATGCTTCCATCGCTGTACGCAAACTTTCCGCATCCAAAGAGCCGAAACCTTCATCAATAAAAAGAGATTCAACTTTCAGATTATTACTTGACAAGGAAGACAAACCTAAAGCCAGTGCCAAAGAAATCAGGAACGATTCACCTCCTGAAAGAGAGTACACGGTCCGTATTTCATCACACATATCGCAATCTATTACCTGAAGTGCCAACGTATCGGGTACCTGTTGCAGCTTATAGCGTTTAGAGAGATAGGATAAATGTTTATTGGCATGAAGCAACAACAAATTCAAAGTATAACTTTGAGCAATCACTTTAAATTTCGCTCCATCCGCACTGCCAATCAGTTTATTCAATTTTGCCCAACGTTCAGCAACAGTTTGTTTCTCTGCCAGTTCCTTCGCAATCTGTTCCACAGTCAGTTTATTCTTTGCTTGTTGTAGCAGGCGGGCTTCCATAGTAGAAAGGGCACGTTCTATATTCAGGTTTTCTTCCTGTTGCTTCTTTATTATTTCGGGAAGCAGTTCGGGAGACTCTATCTTTTTATACTGTTCCTGCAACTCTCCTATAACCAGTGCAATTTGCTTCATCTCTCCTTGCAAACCGGAAAGCCGGTTGTGTACCGCCTCTACTTCTTTACGTGCTTTCTCCAAAGCGAGATTCAGTTCTTTCTCTCTTTTTGCTACGGCAGCTTCCGCTTCATCCGCACTTTTTCCTTTCAATAGCTGCGAACGTTCCTGACGAAGCACATTCAGCGCTTTCTCTATCACTTCAAATCTCTTTAGTTCGGCCGAAGCAGCATTCTGTAAGATTACCAGCTGTTCTTTGGCAGACGATACTTTCTGCATAGCCAAACGACAGAGAGAAACATTCTCACGGAGGGCTTCACAATGTGCACGCATCTTTTTAATTTCTTCATGCTGCGCTGCCATTCTGCATAAAGATTGCGATATTCCAAAATACGTATTGCCAGTTCCGCCAAACGGTGTTGTATTTGCTCTTCGTTTCCGGCTTCAATCCCTGCTTTATATAATGCTGCCAACTGTTCCGCGATCTGTCCGTCCACCGTTTTTTGATGCGCCAAATCACGTTGCAGAGCAATGCTCCGGTTATTCATCTGCTGATAGTTGGTTGATGCTACATTATACTCCTGCTCTATACTCCGGAAAAGAGTATCTACCACCTCCTGTTCCTGATGATAAGGATGCGCTGTGCTACCGCAAACCGGACAAGCCTCCCCTTCCTGTAATTGCCGGCGCAATGCTTTCACGTCTTTTCCCACTGCCATACGTGCATTTTCGTAAAGACGTTGAGTAACTTTCAATGCGGTTTCTTGCTCCGTCAATTGTTTCAGACAATTGGCCACTTCTTTCTCCAGTCTTTCTATTTCCGTCTTTGCTTTCGTCTGCGTTTCCGTTAATTGCCGGATATTCTGCTGACGAGTCAACTCTTTTTGCAACTTCACCTGTTCTTCGGCCAATAACGGATATCCGAAAGAATTTAAGCGCAACAAACGTTCCTCATTCGTACTGGTAGCGGCAGCCAGTTTACTTTCTTCTTGCCGTAGAATCTCTTCCACCTGTTCAAGTTGCAGTGCTTCTTCTATCCCTACATGGCTTAATAAGCGGTTCAGAGAAGAATAAGACACCTGTAATTGTTCCGCAGCCACTCGCATTTTTTGTTCCTGCTCCGCCACCTGCCTGTTAGCCGCTTGTAAAATCTGCTGCGACTGTATATAGCTGCTTTGTTGAGACTGTATCTGTACATCCAATTGACGTGCTTTCTTCAAGTCCGGCTGTATGGCCTCCCATTGTGCCTTAAAATGCACCAATCCTTCCTCTTGGGAAGCCAATGCACCCTGCAATACTTTCTCCCTGGCCTGTTCCTCCTGTTCTTCCTGCTGCTTTTTCTTCCAAAGTTCTTCCTGTATTTTTAATGAACGAACCACATTCAGTTGTTCATTCTGTTCTGCCAGCAGTTTAATCCCTGCCGCGCGCTTTTCAATTGATAGTTCTTTCTCTTTTTGCAGAGCAAGCAGCTCTTCTTCCGGCATCAATTCGATCACATTCATTCGATTCTGAATCAAGGTCACCTCCTCTTGTGCCGCCTTATTCCGGGCATAGACCTCTTGAGAAATCCGGGAATACACGCCGGTTCCTGTCAACTTCTCCAGTAATTCTGCTTTTGCCGCCCCTTTTGATTTCAGAAATGTAGCAAAATCATTTTGTGCCAATAATACTGTACGGGTGAACTGTTCATACGTCAGGCCAACCAACTCCACCAACTGAATCAACAACTCTTTCTTGGTACCTTGAAATTCTTTCTCCGTATCCAGTTCTTTCACTTCCAGCGTTTGTGGCTGCAAAGAACCGTTTATCTTGTTTCTTGTCCGCCTCACCGACCAACGAGAACGGTAACGCCGTCCGTCAATACCTAAAAAATCGACTTCCGCATAACCGTCACTTGTCCCCCGGCGCAGCAAATTTCTAACATCAGACTGATTAATCTGATTGTCTCCCACATCTGCCAGGTTCACATTTCCACTGAAGTAGCAAAGCGGGGAGCCTTATCATACAATGCCAGGCATAAGGCATCTAATAAAGTAGACTTACCTGCACCGGTAGGTCCTGAAATGGCAAAGATACCTGCAGAATGTAATGGTTCTGCCATAAAATCCACTTCTACCGTTCCTTCTATCGAGGTCAGATTCTTCAATCGTATAGCTAGTATTTTCATTCTTCTTCCTCCTCTTCTTTACGGGTAGCAGCCAAATAGGCCTCTTCAAACAAACCTGTCAGTTCCACAGGCATTTCCACCTGATAAATCTTCTCAAAGGCAGACTGTGCAATCTGCAAGGGAGACATTTCCTGCAACCCCCTCTTCCAGTTTTCATTTTCTTTCGTCGTATTTCCAGTTTCAGTGCGATAGGTAGAAACAATACGCGCCAACCGATAGTTTTTATCTGCCAGTGCATCTTCAATCTCCTGCCGAAGCATGGGTTCCGGTTCCTCCAACAATACCTTTACTTCCAGATATGGGGCTACGGCTTCTGTCTCGGGTAGTTCCTTCAAGGCTTCCAAGATAGCTTCCGGTGAAACAGGTTCTCCGTTCGGGACACTCAACAAAGGTATTAATTTCGGGCATTCCAACCGTTCAATGTCCACCGCACAGCCTCCGTCGAAAGTCACCATCACGACTCCATGATGATAATGTTTCTCGGCAAAAGACATCGGAATGGGACTTCCGGCATACCGCACATTCTCTCTTCCGGACACTCGCTGCGCTTTATGTATATGTCCCAATGCCGTATAAGCTATCTGTTCGGAAAAAGTTTCCGGAGATACGCACTCCAGCCCACCAATCACGGTACGCTCGCTATAATCCTTCTCTGCAATTTCCGATCCTGTAGCCTGCAAATGACCGATGGCAAGAATCGCCTGATTCTCCGTCCTTCGCTTCCATAGCCTTTGCAAAAGTTGTGCATAAAGTTCGCGAACTCCCTCCGCATACGGATTGCCTTCCGTTTGCACGGCCGGATAATCTCCCTGACGCAGAAAAGGAACTGCCATGCAAAGCAATTCCACTTCCCCTTTCCGGTTCTTCAGTTCCACAGTCAAATGTCATAATCGATTTCTCCGCCTTCGAGCTTGCGAACTACCCCTCTGACTTCCGTCCGCATAGCTTGCAACAGAGGCAAAGGAGCCTCCAGGCGTGCTGCCGAATCATGGTTGCCGGCAACAATGACAATCTGCAAATACGGATTCTCTGCTGTCACCCGATAAATAAACTGATAATACATGCTTTGGGATGCTGCGGAAGGGTTGGAAACATCAAAAACATCTCCGGCTATAATCAATGCATCAATCTCTTTCTGACGAATTTCTTCTGCCAGCCAATTCAGGAATACTCCATGTTCTTCCGTGCGATCATAACCAAAAAAGGTTTGTCCCAGATGCCAGTCGGCAGTATGTAATATACGTATCATAATTTTGTAACTATCTCTAATAACAAGAGGCAAAAATAACACAATCAAAAAGATTATATCACATCTGCCTCTCTTTTTTACCAATAATCATGTATATTTGCAGGATAAAAATCCAACCCTATGAAGATACTGTATTATATTTATCAGATTTGCATCGCTTTGCCTATTTTATTAGTGTTGACCATCCTCACGGCAATCGTCACTATTGTAGGTTCTCTCTTGGGAGGAGCCCACATCTGGGGATATTATCCGGGGAAGATTTGGTCACAATTAATTTGTCTGTTTCTATTGATTCCCGTGAAGATTGAGGGACGTGAAAAGTTGCATGACAAGACTTCCTATATTTTCGTACCTAACCATCAGGTTCATTTGATATTTTCCTTATTTACGGCTTCATCGGAAGAAACTTTAAGTGGATGATGAAAAAAAGCTGCGCAAACTGCCGTTTGTAGGAAAAGCCTGTGAAAGTGCAGGACATATCTTTGTAGACAGATCCGGTCCTAAAAAAGTATTGGAAACAATCCGGCAGGCAAAAGACTCATTGAAAGACGGGGTTTCTCTCGTAGTCTTTCCTGAAGGAGCGCGTACATTTACAGGACACATGGGATACTTTAAGAAAGGCGCTTTCCAGTTGGCTGATGATTTACAGTTGGCGGTTGTACCCGTCACCATTGACGCTCATTCGAGATTCTGCCACGCACAGGCAAATGGATACACCGTCATCGCATGATTTTGACTATTCACGAGCCTATTCCTCCCAAAGGGAAAGGAATGGAAAATATCAAGGCAACCATGCAGAGGCCTACGCTGCGGTTGAAAGCGCCCTGCCGGAACAATACAAGGGAATGGTGAAAAACGAAGATCAAGACCGATAGTCAGTACATAATCTTATATAAATATGGGGATGCTCACGCACCCCCATATTCCTAACCAGTTTTATGCATCAAACTATTAAATTAAGAAATTCAGATATTTAGATGTTTTGCAAGGTTATGGTTTGGTTTGACATCATTTGTAATTCTTGAAAAGTCAAATTAAAACTTTTATAAATTTCCTTTTCTAAATTCTCTAATGAGAAAGATTCATTTCTGACACCATTAATCTTCCCTCTAAACCGATTGTTATAATGCTTGCGGAATGTATCCGGAGTAACCAGACCTCCCAAGCCATAATCACCCACTACAATCACCGGCTTTCGGCGCAATACCCCTTCGTAAGCGGTAATCCCCGCACCAATAATCAAGTCGGCTTCTTCAATCAGTTTACCGATCTCACTCTCGGAGGATATATAATCCACCTGATACTCTGAATATTTACTTAATAGAATTCCTATCCGTAACCTGGTGCGAGAATTTGCTATTCCGACAACAATGCTGGCTTTTTGTTCTATTAACTGCAATTCGTCACCTCTCAAAGAAGAGGCGGCAGATAATTCATTAGGATTTTTCATATAGCTATTTGGTTTTTGTTGTGTCAAAAGTACAGCATGCATCCGAAAACACAAAAAAAGTCACCCGGACAAAATCAGTGCGCCTGATTTTTCGTAAACACTTACATTTCAATCAAATACAGATTAGCGTTCTATTAATGACCCGGACAATTCATTTTTTATTTATCAAAAATCCCTTAAAAACACATTCAAATCTTCTTGTGGAGAAATGCCTAATCGACCTTTCAGCCTTCCTTTTGCTTTGGTAACAGAATCGGAAGAGGTCTGAAAAATACGCGCCAGTTCTTCATTGGTCAGTCCAAATTTAAGAAAGCAACAGATCTCAAGATCATGTTAGTTAATAAAGGAGTTTTGTCAAGCAACCGGGTAACGTAATTAGAATAGAGTAAATCAAACAGGCTAAACAATTTATAGCGTTCTCCATTAGACAATTTACCTCTTAATGTTCCCTCTTTGATAGCAAGCAGCAGACGAAAAGCGGATATGTACTGTTCAGAAGAGGGTCCGACAGTTAATTCTCCTCCCAGTTCTTTCAACAGTCCCGATAAGGTTTTGTTCTGCATACTTAGAAGTACAATCTTTCCATTCAACTCGCCTACCTTCATTCGATTTTCTTCCAGTATGCGGTTCTCTTCCAGTACTTGATCTTTCAACTCCTGGATTTCTTCCATCTCCTGCTGGTATCGCTTTATCTCCTCTTCATTATCTCTAATCTGGGATTCGATTTCGGCAATCTTCTTCCTGTGATTTTTACTTTTGTAGTAGTAATAACACATATAGAAGGCCACAATCAGGAAAATAACCGTACCGCAAAATATAAAAACTGTACGGTCCACTTTCAGTTGTAGATTATCATTCCGGAGTTTCTCGTTCTCGTACTGCTTTTGCAGTTCTGTTATCAACTCCTGCGAATCGACTTCATCCAATACATTCACGATAGAGTCCGCTTTTTCATGGTAGATAATCGCTTCTTCAAAATTATCAATATCTTTTTCAAGAAAGTATAAATTGTTATATGCGTCAATACGGGTATATTCTTTAGAAGAATTGATACTCATCTTAAAATATTTCCGGGCATTCTCTACATCGCCCATCTGTATATACAAATAGCCGAGAGACATACACTCCACGTATTTCCTTTCTTCATCCGTTTCTTTTTCATAAGCTGCAAGAAAATAGCGTTCTGACTTTTTCAGTTCTCCCATGGAACGGTACAGTATCCCCAACTCATGTAAAATGGAAACTTCAGACGGATATTGCTTTTCCCTGGCTAGTTCTAAAGCGTAAGTATAATAGAAATAGCAGCTATCCCATTTATTCTGAAACAAATAAGCCCGGCCTATATTTTGCCCGGCTCTGACAAGACTCAAAGAATCTTTCAACTCTTCATAGATCGTATATGACTCCCGAAAATTCTTCAACGACTCCTGATACAATTTCTTTTTCCGGTTAATCATCCCTATCTCATCAGTAGCCATTGCAAACATCTTACAACATTGAATATTCCCGAACATTTCTTTTGCCGAAGATAAAAACGTCAAAGCCTCTTCATCTTTGCCCAATTCACGCAGCACTCTTCCATAATAATACTGCGCTTTAGCACGCGTAACAGAGTCACCACGCTCTACAGTATAGTAATTCAGCGCCAGTGCAATCAATGAGTCAGAAGTAAACTTCACATAGTTCTGATCCATCGCCTGCGTCAATAAAAGTGCATAATCCGCCTGCAACTTTCCACGCAATTTTTCAGTATGAGGTATTGACTTTAATAGATACAGAGCTGTATCCGGAAGAGATTCCATGCACATTTCAATCCTCTGGAATGCCGCATCAGGGGCCTCCGAATCTCTATGACAAGAAACCGATAAGACTAAAATAAAAAAGAAAGCGGCGTATACCGAAACAGTAGTCGTTTTCACTTTACTTGAGTTTTGTGCAAAAATACACAAAAAACTCAAGTATTACTTATTTGTTGAAGCATTTTGTTCCAATCGTTGATGTTCTTCTATCAACTTCATGTTTTCTCTTGCTTTAGACAGAAACTCTCTAACCAGCTTATTATCTTTAAAAGAATAAGGAGCATCCTTGATTATATCATCAATCTGCGGAGTCATAATGGGATAGGGCAAAGAGCTGCAGAGCATCATAAACACACTGGGTCCCAGCACATTTTCGTAATTATCGGAGATGAACGTTTTCACATACTGATTCATCGCTTTCATCAGTGAGTCTCCTTCCACCACCAACTGACCGTGAATCTCATCCAGATCGCCTCCATCCAGTACCATACGGGTTTCCTTCTGCTCCAGTTCACCAATGCTTTCTTCCAATTGGTTTCTTTTGCTGATAAACTCGTACAGTGCATTATTTAAAGATGTTCCGACTGCCTTGAGGTCCGTATTGCTAATGGTAACAGTTATCTTCCCACTTTCCAACACAATCGGCATAATGCTTTCTTCATCCATATAAAGTGTCACCATCTGTACGGAATCTATTTTCCCTTTCATTGAGAACAGACCATGCACTACTTCAGCTGAATCCAGCTTCACCCACTCTCCATCACGAAGGGACTTAAGATACAACATCTTTCCATCCAGACTATTCACTGAAGAGGTTCCTTCAATCTTGTACTTACTGGTGCAGGAAGCCAAAAACGGAAGCAAAAGCAAAAAGGCAAAATTTTATTCACGTTCATCTATTCATTAAATTCTGGGTACAAAGGTACAACTGATTCAGAATTCAAAGAAACATTTTATCAATATTTAAATCTTGTAAGACTCTTTTCTTTAATAATCCTTATAAACATAGGTATAAGGCTATTTTTTTCATTTAGTTTATCTAATTTTGCGGTCATGAAAACATCAACATTTGCCCCTTTTGCCAAACCGCTTTATGTAATGGTAAAGCCTGTAGGTGCCGTATGTAATCTAGCATGCGATTATTGCTACTATTTGGAAAAGGCCAACCTATACAAAGACAATCTGAAACACGTAATGAGCGATGAACTTCTGGAAAAGTTTATCGACGAGTACATTAACTCACAAACCATGCCGCAGGTGCTTTTCACCTGGCACGGAGGAGAAACGCTGATGCGACCGCTCTCCTTCTATAAAAAGGCGATGGAACTACAAAAAAAGTATGCCCGCGGACGAACGATCGACAACTGCATCCAAACCAACGGAACCATGCTCACCGACGAATGGTGCGAGTTCTTCCGTGAAAATAATTGGCTGGTAGGAGTCTCTATCGATGGTCCCCAGGAGTTTCATGACGAGTATCGCAAAAATAAAATGGGAAAACCCTCTTTTGTGAAAGTGATGCAAGGCATCAATCTTTTGAAAAAACATGGGGTGGAATGGAATGCGATGGCGGTTATTAATGACTTCAATGCCGACTATCCACTAGACTTTTATCGTTTCTTCAAAGAAATCGGTTGTCAGTATATCCAGTTCGCTCCTATCGTTGAACGTATTCTCTCACATGAGGACGGTCGTCACCTCGCTTCTCTTGCAGAAAATAAAGCCGGAACCCTTGCCGATTTTTCGATCACTCCGGAGCAATGGGGCAACTTCCTTTGTGCTCTTTTCGACGAATGGGTGAAAGAAGATGTAGGCAAGTACTATGTACAAATATTCGATTCGACTTTGGCGAACTGGATGGGCGAACAGCCTGGTATATGCACAATGCAAAGACCTGCGGTCATGCCGGCGTGATGGAATTCAACGGAGATGTTTATTCATGCGACCATTTTGTATTTCCCGAATATAAATTAGGCAACATTTATAGTAAAACTCTGGTGGAAATGATGCATAGCGAGCGTCAGCACAATTTCGGGAACATGAAATATCAGTCTCTCCCTACTCAATGCAAGGAATGTGAGTTCCTGTTTGCCTGCAACGGAGAATGCCCGAAAAATCGTTTCAGCCAAACGGCAGAAGGCGAACCGGGATTGAATTACTTATGCAAAGGCTATTACCAGTTCTTTAAGCATGTAGCTCCTTATATGGACTTTATGAAAAACGAACTATGAATCAACGTCCGCCTGCTAATATCATGGAAGCACTGAAGAACGGAGATTTGAAAATTGAATACTAACCAATCATATATTTTAATTTTATCATTAAATAATGAACAGACTAAGACTTTATCTATTAGCGCTGGCTGCGCTTTTTGTATGTTCGTTAAAGCGGATGAGGTATGTGGCTATTGCAACTGATGCAACAGCAACACTCCATAGACATGATGAAAAAACAAGGATTAAAACTGGAAGCACAGGACCTATATAATCCGAATGGAATTTCTCTTAAAGATGCCGTAGGTATATTCGGAGGCGGATGTACCGGAGAAATTATCTCACCCGAAGGTTTGATTCTGACCAATCACCACTGTGGCTACGCTTCCATCCAGCAACATAGTAGTGTTGAGCACGATTATCTGACTGATGGTTTCTGGGCTACTTCCAGAGACAAAGAGCTCCCTACTCCGGGATTGCAATTCACATTTATCGAACGTATCGAAGATATTACGGATATTGTCAATGCCAAGATCGCGGCGAAAGAAATCACCGAATCCGAATCATTCAGCAATATATTCCTTCAAAAGCTGGCTCATGATCTTTATTTTAAAAGTGACCTGGCAGACAAAAAGGGAATTGTTCCGCAAGCTCTTCCGTTCTATGCCGGAAATAAATTCTATCTTTTCTATAAGAAAATATATCCGGATGTACGTATGGTAGCCGCTCCACCCTCTTCTATCGGTAAGTTTGGTGGTGAAACAGACAACTGGATGTGGCCGCGTCATACCGGTGACTTTTCCATGTTCCGTATTTATGCAGATGCAAATGGTGAACCTGCAGAATACAGCGAGAGTAACGTCCCACTGAAAACCAAGAAACATTTGTCTATCTCTATCAAAGGATTGAAAGAAGGAGATTATGCAATGATTATGGGATTCCCCGGAAGTACGAGCCGCTACCTGACTGTATCAGAAGTAAAAGAACGTATGGAATCGGAAAACGATCCACGTATCCGTATTCGTGGTGCACGTTTGGCTGTCCTGAAAGAGGTAATGAATGCCAGTGACAAAATCCGTATTCAATATGCTAACAAGTATGCGGGTTCCAGCAACTATTGGAAAAACTCCATCGGCATGAATAAGGCCATCATCGATAATGATGTATTGGGAACAAAAGCTGCACAAGAAGCCAAATTCGCAGAGTTTGCAAAAGCACAAAACAATGCTGAATATGCAGCGGTAGTGAAGAACATTGATGACCTGGTAGCTAAGACAACTCCTCTCAACTATCAGTACACCTGTTTGAGAGAGACTTTCTTCGGAGCTATCGAATTTGGCAATGTGATGTTGACTAAAACACGCGAAGCATTACTTGAGAAAAACGATTCTGTAATCGAAGCACGCATGAAAGCCTTGGAAAGCACTTACGAAAGCATCCATAACAAAGATTACGATCATGAAGTAGACCGCAAGGTAGCGAAAGCCTTGTTCCCCTTATATGCTGAAATGATTCCGGCAAACCAACGTCCTTCTATTTATAAGGTTATTGAGCAGAAATATAAAGGCGATTATAACAAATTCGTTGATGATATGTATGACAACTCTATTTTTGCCAACCGGGCAAACTTCGAGAAGTTTACAAAGAAGCCTTCAGTGAAAGCGATTGACAATGATCTGGCACTACAATACTGCCAGTCTAAATACGACTTGATGGATACACTGGCTTCCCAGCTCAAGGATATGGATCAGGAACTAGCTTTGCTGCACAAAACTTATATCCGTGGTCTAGGTGAAATGAAGTTGCCTGTACCTTCTTATCCGGATGCAAACTTTACCATTCGTCTGACCTATGGTAACGTGAAACCTTATGATCCGAAAGACGCGTACACTACAACTACTATACGACCACTAAAGGTATTCTTGAAAAAGAAAATCCGGAAGACCGTGAATTCGTTGTACCTGCCAAACTGAAAGAACTGATCGAAAAGAAAGATTATGGCCGCTATGCTTTGCCAAATGGTGATATGCCTGTCTGCTTCCTGTCGACCAACGACATCACCGGTGGTAACTCCGGCAGCCCGGTACTGAATGAAAACGGAGAACTGATCGGTTGCGCTTTTGATGGCAACTGGGAATCATTAAGCGGTGACATCAACTTCGACAACAACCTACAACGTTGTATTAACCTGGATATCCGTTATGTCCTGTTCATTTTGGAAAAGTTAGGAAACTGCGGACACCTAATCAATGAAATGACAATCGTAGAATAAATGAGAAAACAAATCCTATTTGTCCTATTTTCACTGGCAACTCTTAGCATCCACGCTGACGAAGGCATGTGGATGCTAACCGATCTGAAAGCACAGAACGCTGTTGCCATGCGCGAACTTGGTCTCGAAATTCCGATAGAGGAAGTATACAACGCAAATGGCCTTTCTCTAAAAGACGCTGTTGTACACTTCGGAGGAGGATGTACGGGAGAAGTTATCTCTTCCGAAGGACTGGTACTGACTAACCATCACTGTGGTTATGGAGCTATCCAGCAACATAGTAATGTAGAACATGACTATCTGACAGATGGTTTCTGGGCTATGAACCGTGATGCGGAACTCCCTACTCCGGGATTGACCGTCACTTTTATCGACCGGATTCTCGATGTGACGGATTACGTCAACGAACAACTGAAAAAAGATCCGGACCCGGATGGTGTTAATTATCTATCTCCAAGTTATCTTGCAACGTAGCAGAACGTTTTGCCAAAGCCGAGAATATAGAAATAACTCCTGCAACAAAGTTGGAGCTCAAGGCTTTTTATGGAGGAAACAAATATTATCTGTTCATCAAAACAGTATACAGTGATATTCGTATGGTAGGGGCTCCTCCTTCTTCCATCGGTAAATTCGGAGCTGATACCGACAACTGGATGTGGCCTCGTCACACAGGCGACTTTTCTCTCTTCCGTATTTACGCGGACAAGAATGGAAAACCGGCAGAATATTCTAAAGACAACGTTCCTCTGCAAGTGAAAAAACATCTGAAGATCAGCCTCGCCGGAGTTCAGGAAGGAGATTTCACCTTTGTCATGGGATTCCCCGGACGTAACTGGCGGTATATGATTGCCGACGAAGTGGAAGAACGGATGCAAACGACCAATTTCATGCGCCAGCATGTACGCGGAGCCCGTCAGAAAGTACTTATGGAGCAAATGCTGAAAGATCCGGCAGTGCGTATTCATTATGCAAGCAAATATGCTTCTTCGGCCAATTATTGGAAAAATGCAATCGGCATGAATGAAGGACTGATACGCCTCAATGTACTGGATACCAAACGTGCACAGCAAGAAGAACTATTAGCCCGCGGCCGTGAGAAGGGAGATGATTCGTATCAGAAAGCCTTTGATGAGATTCGCTCTATTGTATCTCACCGACGCGATGCGCTATATCATCAGCAGGCTATCAATGAAGCATTGGTCACCGCCCTTGATTTTATGCGTATCCCTTCCACGACAGAATTGGTTACCGCTCTGAAATCGAAAGATAAAGAGCAGATAAAAGAAGCAAAACTAAAACTGAAGAAAGAAGGTGATAAGTATTTTGCTTCTGTCCCTTTCCCCGACGTGGAACGGATGGTAGCGAAAGAAATGCTGAAGACTTATGCCAACTACATTCCTGCAGAACAACGAATCAACATCTTCGAAATCATCAATTCTCGTTTCAAGGGAAGTATTGACGCCTTCGTTGATGCCTGTTTCGAACATTCCATTTTCGGCAATCCTAAAAACTTTGAGAAGTTTATCAAGAAACCAAGTTTGTATAAAATAGGATATGACTGGATGGTATTATTCAAATATTCTGTTACCGACGGAATTCTGAAAACAGCCATTGCCATGAAAGAAGCCAATCAGAACTATGACGCAGCTCATAAAGTATGGGTGAAAGGCATGATGGACATGAGACAAGAAAAAGGAACGCCGATTTATCCGGATGCGAACTCTACTTTACGATTGACATACGGCCAGGTGCTTTCTTATGAACCGGCTGACGGTGTGGTATATGATGCTCATACCACCCTCAAAGGTGTGATGGAAAAAGAAGATCAGGGAAACTGGGAATTCGTAGTGCCTCAAAAACTAAAAGAGCTATATAACTCCCAGGATTATGGACGTTATGGCAAAAACGGTGAAATGCCTGTCTGCTTTATCGTAAACACCGATAATACAGGAGGAAACTCCGGCAGCCCAGTATTTAACAGCAAAGGTCAGCTGGTTGGAACTGCTTTCGACCGCAACTTTGAAGGCTTAACAGGAGACATTGCTTTCCGTCCTTCATCGCAGCGAGCCGCTTGTGTTGACATCCGCTATACCTTGTTTATCATCGATAAATACGCAGGAGCCTCTCATATCATCGACGAACTTAGCATTGAGTAAGTTGAGAGTTGAGAATTAAAAATTTGAGAAATAAAAGTTATGCCATCTGGCATTATATTTCTCATTTTTTAATTCTCTATTTTCAATTTATATAAACTCTTCCACCATATACATCTCGTCAATCATCTCATTCATTATATTCTGTAAATTCTGAACTGCTTCTTCAGGAGATTCCCCATAAGCATTACATTGCATATTTACAGTCAACCAGACATAGTAGCCACCATCTGATGCGCGTTCAAGCACATAATCCGTTCTGTTTAGTTTCATATTGGTAAATAATTAGTGAATGTTGGTATTGAAGTTATTTCTGAATGTGAGGCTGCCAGTTTCTCCAGTTCACGGATCATCCGACGTTCACAGCTGCGAACCCAATAAACGAAATGACGGTTCGGAGTATATTCTCTTGCAAAGCGAAGCAACGGCTGCAAATCAAAGGAATCACTGATTATTCCTGCCCCCGCTTTCATTGCATCATAGGCATTGCAGTCTTGTTCAATATGCGCTGGAACCATTAATACAGGTTTTCCAAGATACATAGCTTCGCAAATGGACTCGAAACCTGCTGTACTGGCATAAGCCTTACAACCCGCCATAGCATTAAGAAACTTCACATCATCTATTTGATGGAAACTCAATGTTTCGTCAATCCGTGTCACCTCTTCAGCATCCGATCTATCCCAGAAAAAAGTTAAAGGGACTTCCGCATGCTTCGCATGAAAGTTCTCTACGCTATCGGCAAACCCGGAATTAACCATATATCCATGAATATAATCACCCTTTTCCGGACGGATAGCGGTCACTTCCTGACGAATCAATGGAGGAACGGTCACTATTTGATTCATATCATCCTGTTCCATTTCCAGGAAAGACAAAGCCAGTTTCTTCGAAGATCTTAGAGCGGTCATCCGGGTAAAGAAACGCAGCATCCATAACTGGCACGAATTTTTATCCGGAAACTCGAAATCACGATGTAAAAACAGATACTGATGCCCAACACAAATATACGGAACGGAGGGACGGAAGAGTGCATAGGTAAATCCGGTTAAAAGCTCGTAGAAGTTGATGACAACTTCCGCCCCTGTCTCCCTGATACGCTGATTTATATAATACATGCTACGAAGATACTCCGGTAATCTTAATAAATTGTATGCAAAGCTTTTCGTCAGGTTCGCCCGTTTATTATCTGCCGTAGGCAGAAAGTTCGGACTAATGAATCGCTTCACCGGTGCATGAATACTCCGATTGAAAAATCCCGCAAAGTACGTGTCGAGCTTTTCCCGACTAAGACTTCCACTACTTCATGCCCATTGCGCAATAACATTTCTTCGAGAGTGATTGCCTGTGTAAAATGCCCTCTCCCCTCACCTTGAACAATAAATAAAAATTTCATAGTTCCATTATTTTTAGATACGCAAAATTCCCTCTTTCACATTACAAGATGATGACTCTATGATTACTATTTCATGAACAAAATCAGCTTTTTCTCGTTATATAATAAAATAGAAATTATATTTGCGGTCTTCAAAGACTGCTTTTTAACTCTAAGAAAGAAAAGATTATGGAAAAATTTGAAGATTTAATACAGTCACCAGTGCCCGTTTTAGTTGATTTCTTTGCAGAATGGTGTGGACCTTGCAAAGCAATGAAACCGGTTTTAGAAGAACTAAAACTTATTGTGGGGGATAAAGCACGTATTGCAAAGATAGACGTTGACCAGCATGAAGACCTGGCTACTAAATATCGCATACAAGCTGTACCGACCTTTATACTGTTCAAGAATGGAGAGGCTGTCTGGAGACATTCCGGCGTAATCCATAGTAGCGAACTGCAAGGGGTTATCGAGAAGCATTATACATAAAAAGATAATAATAACGAATGAAGAAAGTATTAGTAATGGTAGCCCTCGTCATGGCAAGCGTAATTGTATACGCATTCAATGACAGTAGGGAAACTAATCAAGGTAAAAAAGAGGTAACAGGTAACGGTGAAGTCGTCGTAATGGACAAAGAAATGTTTCTGAAAGACGTCTTCGATTATGAGAAATCAAAGGAGTGGAATTATAAAGGTAATAAGCCCGCCATCATCGACCTATATGCAGATTGGTGCGGACCATGTCGCCAGACAGCTCCTATCATGAAAGAATTGGCAAAGGAATATGCCGGAAAAATTGTCATCTACAAAGTCAATGTAGATAAACAAAAAGAACTGGCAGCTTTATTTAATGCAACAAGTATTCCATTGTTTGTATTCATTCCCATGAAAGGAGATCCACAGCTTTTCCGTGGAGCTGCTGACAAGGCAACTTACAAAAAAGCGATTGATGAATTTCTCTTGAAGTAAAGAAGAAAATATAGTGACGCTATCCGGTCGGGATAGTAACGCTATAATAGGAAAAGAGTGACGGTATCCTTGCGGGATACCGTCACTCTTTTGTATATCTTGCCAATCCTTATTTGAAGTATCCCACAGGATGATTCATCATTGGCATTTGGCTATCTTTCAATTTCAAAACTTTCTTCAATTGTTCATTGTCCATCGAAGCGCGTGGCACTGTTGCTATGTTAGCAGCGGAACAGAATATTGAAATATTTTGAGAAACGATGCCGGAATCCATAGCCCCCATCAACTGGCTGCGTGCACTCTTCGCATCTCCAAATCTGGAAAGATCACTGATTAACACCAAGGACACCGGAGCTGTTTTCACAAATGCCTGTCCACCGGCTACTGCTCCACGATGATCTCCTTCAGCAACCAGAGTCAACTGATGATTTTTAGCATCATACAGATAACTTCCTTCAGGTAATACTACATATACATCCACATCCTGCTTATTCAACGCCGACGGAGCTGTTCTCATTCCGGATTCCTTACGGTTTATCCCATTAGCAGCCCATAACAAATCAGACAGATCCGACAGACTCAATGATTTAGAAGCATACTCGCGAGTTGAATGTCGTTCAGACAATGCCTTCATCACCGCACCGGTACGGTTTAAATTAGGCTTCGGCAATTTAATCACTTTGTCAGCAGCAAAAGCAGCCACCGAAAGCATTAAACAAACTAACAATAGTTGTACTTTTCTCATAACTGTGGTATTTAAAAATTGATAGACAAATATAAATAAAAAAGGTCTGTATTCGTTGCAGAATACAGACCTTTTAAGAGTTTATTAGGCTTAATTATTTCTTATCACCGAAATAACGGTTGTACAATCCTTCAAAACCTTTACCGTGACGAGCTTCGTCTTTGCACATTTCGTGTACAGTGTCATGGATAGCATCCAGATTCAGAGCTTTAGCACGAGTTGCGATACGTTTTTTGTCTTCGCATGCACCTTGTTCAGCATCTTTACGTTTCTGCAGGTTCGTTTTAGTATCCCATACGCAGTCGCCCAACAATTCCGCAAACTTAGCAGCATGTTCAGCTTCTTCCCAAGCGTAACGTTTGAAAGCTTCAGCTACTTCAGGATAACCTTCGCGGTCTGCCTGACGGCTCATTGCCAAATACATACCAACTTCAGTACATTCTCCCATGAAGTGATTGTTCAGGTCCTTAATCATTTCTTCGTCACAACCTTTTGCCACACCAATAACGTGTTCGTCAGCAAAAGACAATGCGCCACCTTCTACCTCAACAACTTCTACGAATTTGCTGGCAGGAGCTTTACACAATGGGCATTTTTCAGGAGCTGCGTCACCTTCATGAACGTAACCGCATACAGTACATCTAAATTTTTTCATTTTCTTCTCAATTTTAAATTAATTAGTCAATACGTGTTTCTTTATCTTTACTTAAGCAATTCTTGCAAATACCTTTATAATAATAATGAACTTCTGATACCTGGTGACCATCCATGTCTATATTCTCCACTTTCTTTATGGCTTCCGGGCATTTCAGATCATAAATGTGTCCACAACGCTTGCACAAAAAATGAGAATGTACGGAAGTATCTGCGTCAAAGTTCGTATTCTTCTCATCAATTGTAAGCATCAAGGCTGCTCCTTGCTCCGAAAACAATTTCAATGTATTATAAACCGTTAGTTTTTGAAAGTGTCGGCATCGAGGGAGATAGTGCAGTATATATATCATCAGCTGATGGATGAATCGGATTATCCATCAGATATTCCATGATAGCGATACGCTGCATGGACGGCTTGATATTATGTTCTAATAATCGATCGTATGGCTTCATTATCTTCCCTTTCTTTCAAAGTTGTATTCATTACAATTATAAATTCAATGCAAAGATAAAGAGTTTCAATATTATTTCCAAATAAATCTTCGTTTTTTTATATATAATCTGTACTACTGAAGATTAATACAAAAACAAAACCGTTTAAGTGCAAGAAACTGACTTAAACGGTTTTATTATAAAAGATACTAAAAGTATCAAGATTAGAATGAAGTTCGTGTTCCGGTTAAGATATCTGATGGTATATCCTCACATCGAGTATAAACTTTTATTTCCCCCATATCCTCTTTAGCAGTCCATACCATTGAAATATCAGTTAACCCCGAAACGATATATGAATATTCCCATTCATCGTCCGTATCAAGCTGGTAATAATAAGTACCGCTAATAACATCTCCGTAATCCTCCTCTTTATTCAGAGTAAAGGAGCCGGGAATTTGCTGGGACGTAGCACTGTTGAGGTTTGTATAAATGGTATAAGAACGTTTTCCGTCTTTCTCTTTCCGGTCAAACTTGATATAATAGTATCGTGTATCACCGTCTATCTTTTCTCCATTCCATTCACTCAATCGCCAAGTCCCTGCAATATTCGCATAATTTACATCCTTCGTATCAGGAAGCTTCACTTCATCGTCGTCTCCACATGACATAAATAATGCCATAGTGAGCAGTAACATCATTTTGAATATATTTTTCATATACATATTTTATAATAATTATTATTGTAACAATAGTTTCACCTGTATTCTCCTTTCGCAAGGCCGGACAGGAATACCATCCAACATAAAATGAAATGTAATTTCATTCTTTTGAGGTAGTAAGCCCTTATCAATAGAAAGAACCATATCAGCTTCTATTCCCGGAGAAATAATTTCCGGTTCTGTATGGAAGTGAATGTATTCCGGTAACAACAAGGCTGATAACCTCAAAGGCTGTTTCCCTGTATTAACGCATACAAATCTTTCCACTTGCCTCCCTTCTCGGGAAAGTATCCTGACTTGCCAATCCTTTCTTTTCAGCCGTAATGTGTTCCCTATATATACAGGATAGTCCCTCCATCGGTCAGCGGTAGGCAATACCTTACCGACGAGTGCCAACTTAGCTGTAGGATGCTCCTTCGAAAGATCGGTATAAACAAACGCTTCCCTATACAAATCACCAGCCTGATCCATTGGATGAAAGACCAATATGATTTCTCCCTGCTCTCCCGGTTGCACTACCTTTTTATCATATTTGGCTACCGTACAACCACAGGAAGTAGTTAACTTGGAAAGGTATATAGGCTTCTTGCTTACATTATGATATTTAAAATGATACATTGCCGGATCATCGTTTTCTGATAAAGTTCCTATATTCATTACTGTATGTTCAAACTGCAAGACTTGTTCGAACTGTTTCCTGCGCAAAGCTATGCACAGGAAACAGGTAAATAAGAAGGAACAGCCCAAGTTCGATGGTTTCGGCAAGATATCGTTTCATAATAGAGTTTACATCCAACTATCGTTCTTACGAACAGTGATGAAAAAATCTTGCTTGGTGCCGTCACTCGCCTTGACTGTAGCTTTTGTAGAACCAACTTTCAAGCCTTTCAAAGTGAAAGTAATGTTGTTCTCTGTCGTAAGGGTAGCAATTGAGTTATCATCAACTGTACAGGTAAAGGTCATATTCTCTCCATTTTTGAAATAACGGGAATAATTGATTTTACTTGTAGCTTCGACGGCCACATACATATTAGGTACAGTCATCTCCACACCACCTCCTTCAACTGCTTTCAACAGCTTATAGGCATCAATCAACCTGTTCCCATATTGCCCGCATAAGCGGCAGGCTCCATTTGTCCGGCAGCTATTTGTCCGAACGAAGCATTTGTGTACCAATAAACTTTCGTTTCTTTAAAATAGGGTTCCACCGGATTGACAGACTCCAATATCATTTTACGGAATTCATCTGCACGGAAATGACGATGTAATTCAGCTGCATAAGAAAGTCCCAATGCCGCTACTCCCGAAATATGTGGACAAGCCTGCGATGTTCCTTCCATATATCCGTAATGAGAATTTTCCCCACCATCTTCATTGGCAGAAGGAGGTAATGTGGAATATATTTTTCCTTTCGAGCTCTGATGATAATCACTGTCACCACCCGGAGCTGCAATAGAAACGCCCATCGCATAGTTGGAGTAACAGGAAGGAGTCCCGTCGGCAGCCAAAGCGGCTACAGATATATAATCAGGATAAGCTCCCGGATATCCGGCCATAGCTGCATATTCATTACCTGCGGCAAATACAATGATACCTCCGTCTATGACATCGTTTGGCGAACCGGCATTATGAAGAAAATAATCGAAGGCTTCTTTTTCCAACGGAGCAGCATCGACCCAATCTTTATCAGAAGTAAACCCCGGGGTATACCCACTAATAGGATTGGAAAGCCCCGAATTATATCCCCAACTACACTGCAAAATAACGGCACCGTTATCTGCTGCATATTTCACAGCTTTCGCTTCCTGATACAAGTCACATCCTTTAGAACCGGAAAAGACCTGACAACTCATGATTTTACACCACCTCTATTATTGGCTTTATCCCCTCCTGCAATGCCACTAATACCTTCACCATTATTCCTCACTGCACTGATAATCCCGGCCACATGAGTCCCATGTCCGGTATCATTCGGGTCGTCATAAGAGATATAGCCTTTATCATCTGTGAAGTTGTAGCCATAGCGGTCACCGGCATAACCATTTCCATCAGCATCTTCCTTTGAAGCAAATGTTTCATCCTCATTCACCCATATATTTCCTTCCAAGTCAGGATGGTCGTACATCACACCTTCATCAAGCACAGCAACAACAATGGAAGGATTACCCGTACAAAGCTTCCAGCTTCCCCACAATTTACATCAACACCCATTACAGCAGGTACTACATTATCTCCTTTATCATTTTTTCTCCATTCTGAAGAATAGAACCATCATTCTTACATCCCCATTGTAGATTAAAAAAGGATCGTTCGCATCGGTATTCACAGCACGAGTTGTATGCACCACACGGGTCATTGCCTGCTTGGTGAGCACAGTTGCCCGTACATTCGGATCATAAGAACGCTGAATAGCACGAGTGAACTGGACTTTTGCTACATCCGCCACTTGTGACAAGTCCTTGGCTACCTGCTCCAAATCCGTATCTTCAGCAAAATGGATAATATACCAAAGATTCAATCCCGCTTTGCGAGTACGTTCTTCCGTACGACTGTCCACCGGAAAAATACGTTCCAGTTCAGAAATACCGATTCGCTGCAGAACTGCATCCATATCCGAAATTCCCGAACGGGTCAAAGCACCTCCGATAGAGCGGGTAGTAGCAGCATCCAAAAAGGATGCCGCTTCCGGTTTAAATTTTACCAAAATTTTACCCTGAGTAGCTCCTTCGGGTAAATCTATGATAGGAGCTCCCTGTCCTGTATCAGGTTTCACAGCATCCATATCCTGATCGGAACAAGATGCAAAAGTGATCGCTACAGCGGCTATTAGAATTAAATATATTCTTTCATAATCAAAAATCAATTATCTGTTAATGTAGGTCTGGCTTTCGGATAACGTTCATAGAACCATTCCAAATTTGACGGTTCATTCTTAAAACCAGGAATATTGCCACTCTTATCTTTACCTGAATCTTGCGTATAAATCAAGGTAAACGGATCAAAACGCGCAAAACGTGGATGATAGAGTAACCAATCCGGCAAATCATCACCAGTCAAGAAATTCAAGTTAATAGAGAAATGTTCGGCATTAGGCAGAATATTCGGAATTGTTTTTAGTTTTGCTTTCACCTCCTCGCTGGCACTCATTAATGTATCGTTTTGCTGGATATCCTCATCTGTGTAAGTAGATACACCATATTCAGGACTACCATTATAGCTATTAATAAATGTTGGGAGTTTACCATAAATCAAATTATAAGATAATGATAAAGATTTCAGATTTTTCCACTTCAATAAATTTTTTAATGTAGAAGAAGAAGCATCTATACATAACCCTGGATTGTCACGCGTTTCAGTACTTAAATCTGTAATTGTACTATAACGGCGATTACCTGTTAAACTTAAATTGAGCAGTCCCGGGAAATTAGCAGGAGTCAAATCATACGGAATAGTCGTGAAATTATTTCCACTCAAATCCAAGGTGATCAAGTCTTTACGCGAGCTTTCCAATTCTGTTTTCGAGATTGTTGTAATACCTAGTGCACTTATTGTCAGATTCCTTAGATATTTTAATCCTGCCAATGCATTTCCAATCCGATAAGGAGAAGGGAGCAACATAGTGTTCGTGTTACC
>ENA-OQDE01000245-OQDE01000245.1-human-gut-metagenome-genome-assembly--contig:-NODE-245-length-35416-cov-2.680892_pt1 | contig 35416 bp, 42 predicted proteins | sample MGYA00242768_ERZ504595 | MGnify/ENA primary metagenome ERZ504595 (study PRJEB26092, sample SAMD00036307) | human gut metagenome | host: Homo sapiens | study: EMG produced TPA metagenomics assembly of... | reverse complement strand
TATGCAAATCGGCATAATCATCAATAATTTTAGCAGATGAATCAGTTGAGCCGTCATCAACAACTATAACTTCAATGTTTTTATAAGTCTGAGATAAAATACTATCTAAGGTTCTTACAATATAATTTTCTAAATTATATACCGGAACAATTACACTTATTAAATCACTCATCATAAAGCACTCAACATTTCTTCAACAGCTTTTACTGTTTTTTCGGTACTGAAAGCTTTACCACGCTCTTTTGCTTTTGCGGCATAAGCTTCAAGCAAATCAGGCGTTGTCAGTATTTTCTTGATGCCCTCATAAAGTGCATCTTCATTATTTTCTGTTACGATACCGTACTCGTTGTTTTTACCTAATAATTCGTACGCACCACTACAATTTGTGCTAACAACAGGAGTTCCGACAATCAATGCTTCTGTAACAGCTGTACTGAAGCCCTCTCTTCTCGAAGAACAAACATACAAATCTGCCTTTTTCACATATTTATACGGATTATCTCTGTAACCTAAAAATGTAAAAGTATCGGTAAGATTATTTTCTGCCAAATACTTTTCATATTTTTCCTTTTCTTCGCCTATTCCGAGAATATAAATATGATTTTTTATATTTTTTTCAATAAGCTTTTTATGTATCTTCATTAGCCTGTCATAACCCTTTGAAGGTACAATCTTTGCAACTGAGATAATATTGATTATGTCCTTGCTAAAATTAACATCATCAACTTTCTCATCGGAAAGTTTTTTTATTTTTTCTGATTCATTTGTATTATATAGAACTTCAACAGGTTTCTTAGTATCAAAAATTGATTCAAAATCATCTTTTACAGTATCAGATACACAAACAGTCCTGTCAAACTTTGAATAGCAATCTAATGCTTCTTTATAGCTTCTAAAGCTCTTGGAAGCAAGCTCTTTTGTATGCTGTTCTATGTGAATCCAGCTGACAAGCTTTGTATTTGGGTTAGTGCAGCCACTTACTATTCTGGCAGTAGGACCTTCAAGGTAAGAAACGATTATGTCATAGTTGTCTCTGATAAAATGTTTATACAGTTTTTCAGGAGAAAAAAGTTTCATCACATATGTATTGCCACGAGGCATTCTCTTGAAACCGCCGATATATTTTACATCAGAGTTAAGATACTGTCGATTAACGCCTACATCAAACAAAGTTTGAACTGTTACATCAAATTTTGTTTTATCCATATTATTGGCGAGATTAACCAAAACTTTTTCAGCCCCACCGTGTGCAAGATTAGGAATCAAATATAGCACCTTTTTCATTATCGCTCTAAACCTCTTATTCTACAGAGAAATTTATATATGCCAAAGTTGCATCTTTTTTTCTATGAATCACACCCGGATTACCAACAACCACAGAATGATCAGGTACATCAAAATTAACAAAACTATTAGGTGCTATAAACACATCATCACCAATAGTAATTCTGCCTACAACTGTCGCATTGATTCCAATGACCACATGATTTCCTATTACCGGAACTCCTCTACGATTTCCTCTATTCTCCATACCTAATGTACATCCCTTTGAAAGATTAACATTATTACCAATTTTAACTCCTCCACCAACTGTTATGTTGTATGGATGTCCAAGATATAAACCTTTCCCAATTTGCACATCTGGAGCAAATTCTATACCATATTTTCGGCTATATCTATAAATTTTATATTTACGGTAAACGCTATGGTTTTGTGAATACTTTCTGTAATGATACATAAATCTGATATTATGTTGAAAAATAAATTTACATATATTAGACAAATTTACCTTCCACTCATTACCAGTCATACGGTAAAAATCTGTTTTAAATAATGCATTCATTTTGTTTTCACCTCATTAATCTCCTACTTTCATAATAGAATCTGACTTGCTTCTTATATAAAGGTAAAACAAAAAGCCCATTGGACTCAAAAAAATGTTAAGACTTTACAAGGTGACTCTTTGATATAGTGTTTATTCTTTGCTATTATACTGTCGGCAACATAATGTACACAATCTACCAATAATCTTTTATTAGAATCAGGATATTGCATACATATCTTCCTCCAGAAGGCAAAGCTCTTTGGGCATTTCATGTACTGCTTATACATAATGTGCGAATTACCGTCTTCCTGGTATTCTACATCGCACACTACTTCATTTAAAACAGCAAGTTTATACTTCTGATCTATCAACTTATATTTATATGCAAGTGCAAGATATTTTTCATTATCAAATACCGGATACTCAGGAACAGAATTAATAATATCAGTACGATATATAAGCTTCTTATCACCTGAACCACCCGACGCATAATAACCCGACAATGTGGTTTCTGTCATATCTTTAGGAAAACCTTTTCCTATAACCTTTCCCGTATTCATATTGGCATCGAGTGCAATAATACCTGCATAACCCCTGCTTTTAACCTGATTCCATTTGTTTATAATTTTTTCAACAGCGTTCTCAGATAAAGCGTCATCAGAATCTATACAAGTATTGAGTTCGGTGTGTATATTTCTATACGCAACATTGTGTGCGGTATGCATACCGCCGTTTTCTTTATATATGTACTGAATTTCAAAGCCGTTATCTTTGGACATCCAGTCTTTTACTAATTCAGCCGTATTATCAGTTGAACCGTCATCAACTATAAGCCACAAGAAATCCTTACATTTTTGGGAACACAAAGATTTATATGTACGACCTATTGTATGTACCCTATTATAAGCAGGTGTAAACACTGTTAAAGTCTGCATAACTATTATTCCTCAACCGAATTTAAGTAAAATTCTTCAAGTTTTACAACATTCTGTTTAACATCAAAACCTGATTTTTTTATATCATCAATCGTGTTTTTTCTAATCACACTTTGTTTTTCTAAGACAACATCCGCCCACTCATCAATCGGCAAGTTCAAATCTAACGACTCAGCAAGGTCTGTAACTCTGCATTCAGACGGAACACTGTCAGAAATGATACACGGCAATCCTGCAGCCTGCGCTTCTATTATTGAAAGTGGCAATCCTTCATACAAAGACGGAAACAAAAAGACATCCATTGCTTGCAGTATTCTATTCACATCTCCTCTGTTCCCTAAAAAAGTCACAGAATCCGATAAACCAAGATTATCAACTTTTTCTCTTATATTACTCTGTCCGTTACCTGTTCCTACAAGAAGCAGTTTGGAATTTCTGTTTTTATCATGTACACTCTTAAAAACATCAATCAAAAACGGATGATTCTTTTGAGGATTAAACCTTCCGACATGTCCGATTACAAAATCAGATTTACTGATTTTCAGTTCGTCACGCACTTGATTTCTTATTTGACAATCATACCGATATTTTTCAGCGTCAATTGCATTATTTAAGACAGTATACGCATTTCCGCCAAACATCCAATCTCCTGCCTCTTTACCGCAAGAAAAAAGATGTGTAGCGTACTTAGGAATTAAATGTTTTGAAAGAAGCTTAATGGGATACTTTAAATTTTTGTCTTGCTTTTATTATGCGAATGTGCAATTCTCACCTTAACGCCATGTTTTTGTGCAATTTTCAAAGGATATGCACTCATGCAATCCAAATGTGAATGCACAATATCGTACTTATGATTATCAAAGAAGTCATCAAGCGCATTAAAATAAGCCTTAGAAAAGGGATTCAGCATAGGCATATGATAAATATGTCCGCCTAAAGATAATATCTCATCATCATAATCAGCCTTTTCCTGACGATGTACAAGAAAATCAAATTGAATTTTAGTACGGTCTATGTTTCTATAATAATTCATAATCATAGTTTCAAGACCGCCACGATTCATATGCGTTACTACTTGAAGTATCTTCATATTTAACTGTTCTCCATCACACAAAGAATATTATTTATATAATCAAAAAAACTAATTCCAAAATAGTTATTATCAAATCCGCCCTGCGCAATTGTGTTAGCATAAATAAAATACAATGAATATCCAATAATAGATCCCGTAGTTAAAAATTTTCTTTCAGCAACCGGGTATTTTTGTATAATAACAGGAAGAGAAATCGTTTGAAATATCAAAAAAGTTGCAAGCCTTGCAAAATAGTTTGCCGTACCAAATAAGCCAAGAAACATTATTTCTGCATTAATCATAGAAAGATTTATAAATAAATTTTCAGCCCTACTTCCGTCATTTATTAACTTATCTTTCAATATAAAAGACAGCGCTGTAGGTATCCATACCACAATTAATCTAAAAACATTAACTCCTTTTCCGGAAACTTCCCGTAGAATAGGTCTTACCCATTGCTAATGTAAAATCATCTATAGCTTCCAAGATGCTCTGCATACCAAATGAACCTATTAAAAATAGAAATACCACAATATAGGTTCTTGATGTCCACGGTGAAAAAGAAAGAAGCGGAACTATCAGAAATATAAAAGCATACTGATGAAATGTTGTAGCGAATAAAACAAGTAAAACAAATAGTGCATATTTCTTTGTTAAAAAACAATCTACAGCAATCAAACAAATTGCAATAGCAATACACTGTCTTAATGCACCCATGGTAAAAGTATATATTCCCATAGTAATAACATAAAACACAGACAAAAATATGTTGTTTGAATATTTTCGGATAAACCAAAAATACACTCCCAAAATAAAAAATGCAAAAAACATCAAAAAACTTTGATCAGAGAAATGAAGAAATTTCAATAATCTCATAATGATAGTAAAGCCAAAATTAGAACTTATATTCCAATCAATGTCATTAAATAAAAAGTTCGGAAATACACCGGTAAGTTCAATACTATTATATTGATCAATATATACTCCTGTATCGTTGTAAACTTTTCTTAATCCGACAAAAGTAGCCAGTACAACTACTGCAATTAAATAAAATACAACATCCTTCTTTTCGTAGTAAACGATTCCGGAATCATTAACTATTTTTTTGATTGTTTTTCTGAAATACCGGCAAACACCAGTCCAATAATGATAACGGGCAATAATTCAAACATTTTATTTAAAATTCCTTTATTTTAAATTTTTAATTGTGCTATCTACTATAATTCTCTTATCAAAAAAATTTTCCATATGTTTTCTCCCCGCTTTTCCCATATCTTTTCTTTTTGATACGACAATGCAATAAATTTTTTCATACATTCATAAAGGCTATCGATATTCTGTGATTCACAAAGATATCCGGTAGTTCCATCCAACACAGCTTCTTTACAGCCGTGTATATTACTTGTTATCACCGGTCTACCCGAAGAGGCACATTCTAAGTTTGTATTAGCCATACCCTCATGCCACGAAGGCAAGACAAAACAGTGCGATTTTTCTATAAAAGGTCTTACATCATTTCGGTAACCATAATAACTAAGCCAACCTGCTTCAACAGCTGAATCTATCTTTTTTTTGTAATCTTCTTCATAAGAACCTAAAACATCAAGTTTACAATCAAATCCCTCGTCAACTAATCTTTGCATGGCTGTGTAGAGTTCATCAAAACCTTTTTTCTTGCATTACACGACCGATAAACAAAAAGCGTGTTGTTTTACAATCAACTGGGTACTCTAAATAGCTATATCTATCAAGATTCACACCGGCACCGTTTAAAACACAACATTTACTATCCGGCACAATCTTTTTATTAACGATGATATTCTTATTCTCTATATTTTCAAAAAAGACTACATTAGCTTTCTTGAAAGCAATTCTATACATTTTCGTGACAATACTCTGGAGCAATCCATCTTTTTGAAAAGTTGTTCCCAAACCGGTGATATTCACTGCATAATTGATTTTTTCACTCGAGCTAAAAGCCGCCATAAATATTTGGCTTAATCGTATAAGCTAAAATATAATCTGGTTTTTCTTTATTTATTATCTTACGATAATTATTAATTAGCTTTAAATCAACTACCGGATTAATTCCTCTCCTGTCTATAGGTGTTATAATAACTTCACATCCAAGTTTTTTATCAATCAATTTTCCACTATCAGAGTGGACACAACGATACAGTACGACTTGCTTAATTCAGATAAAAGTTCGTTTCTGAAATCATACAATCCAGTGCTGCTGTTTATCAAAACAAGCATCTTTGGTTTCATACCCATAATACTCAGGATTCCTTTATCATAATCTCATTATATTTCATCATATAGACATTTTCCTTGTAATTGCCGATAACATCGGAATTTACAATTCCGTTAAGATTATTTACAATCAATTTCATATGGTCTGCGCCACATTCATAGGCATGCGGATAGCCTCCGCCGAAACGAGGATTTACTTCGGAAATATGATACTCACCGTTGATTTCAAAAATATCTATATCAATCTGACCTCTCCATCCGCTTTCATTTACAAACTTTTTAATAAGCTCAAAAAGCTTCTCATCTTTAAACGATACAGATTTATCGGTCTCTCCGGCACGCATAACAATTTTCTTTTTGGTAAATACCGAAACCAATTCTCCGCTCAACAGGTCAATATAACAGTCTGCACCTATCTCCTGACCGTCAAGATACTCTTGAATCATAAGATTGTCAGAGTGATCAAACAACAAATCTACTGTTTCATTGTCAAAAACTTTGCTTATTGCAATTGAGGCACTGCCCCTTACAGGCTTAACAAAAACAGGATAATTTGCCTTTCCTGTCTTTACATTAGCAAAAAATTCATTCTTATCAACATAGCTTTTTGCACAATTGTAACCGTGACTTCTAAGCCATTGAAACATCTGCATTTTATCAAGAGCTCTTTCGCATAATTCGTACGATGAACCGATTACAGTTGTTCCTATATTTTTGAATTTTTCTTCATTTTCAGCTAAAAGAGAAAGCTCCGGATCAATAAGCGAAAGCACTCCGCTGATGTTTTCCTTCTTACATATATCAAGAATTATATCGATGTATCCGGGTTCAGTTATTCTCGGAACAATGTAATACTTATCCGCCTCGTATATAGCAGGAGCAATTGTACTCATATCCGTAGCGATAACCTTACCGTTCTCACCAAGAGTTTTCTTAAAATACTGAACAATCTTATTGCGTGTTCCTGCACTTAAAATTAAGATATTTATGGGTCTCATACTACATCTACCTTCTTGAGTCGCTCCATTTTCTGTTTTCTTTCTTCTGCAAAATTTGGTTCCACAACATGGGTGTCAACCGAAATATTATCTCTTTTTACAACCTGCACAAAAGTCATAAAGAGAATTTTTACATCAAACAAAAAACTGACTTTTCTCGAATATTCTACATCCTTCTTCAATCGATTATCCCAACCGATAAAGTTTCTTCCATTTACCTGAGCCCAACCTGTCAGTCCGGGTCTTACGGTATGGCGAAGTTGCTCTTCCTCTGTATAATATGGCAAGTATGAAACAAGCAGTGGTCTCGGTCCTACAAAAGCCATATCACCTTTTAGAATATTTATCAGTTCAGGAAGTTCATCAAGGCTTGTTGAACGAAGAAAACTGCCGAATTTTGTAAGCCTTACTTCATCGGAAAGAAGGTTGCCGTTTTCATCACGCTCATCAGTCATAGTTCTGAATTTATAAAGCTTAAAAATTTTCTCATTTTTACCCGGTCTTTCCTGTTTAAAAAGGACAGGACTGCCAAGTTTTGTTTTTACAAGAATTGCAAGAATAGCATATAGCCAACAAAATAAAATCAAAAAAAGTAAAGAACACAAAAATCCAAAACAGCGTTTTATGTATTTAGCATATATCCCATGCTTATGTTCAACTGTCATAAAGCACCCCAAAAGAAAAATTTATTCAAAACAACTCTTAATAATGTCAATAACAATATTCTGCTGTTCTTCTGTCATCTTTATATCGCTCGGCAGACACAGACCTCTATTAAAAATATCTGCCGCAACATCTGTTGTGTCTTCTGCGGAAATAAACTTATATCCCTCAAAAATCGGCTGCATATGCATAGGTTTCCAGATAGGGCGAGATTCAATGTTATACTTAGCAAGTGTTTCCCTTATCTCATCAGGGCAAGATTTGCCTTTACAGGAAACATATTCGCAATCAAGCTTTCCTCTTTTTTGTTCACACATCGCATCAAAGTTCACAGTAAGACAACTAAGCCAAAAATTAGGTTTTGAGCAATCAAGAAACGGATTCATCTGAACGGGTAGTTCTTTAAATCCTTCCTTATATCTCAAATATATTTTTCTTTTTTTGTCAATATTCTCATCAAGGTGTAAAAGCTGCCCTCTGCCGATACCGGCAACGATGTTTGACATTCTGTAATTGTACCCCAAATCCTCGTGCTGATACCATGGAGCCGGTTCTCTTGATTGTGTTGACCATTTTCTTGCGAGCTTTGCACCATCTTCGTCATCTGTCAATAACATCCCTCCACCCGAGGTCGTGATAATCTTATTACCATTGAATGATATTGCATTGTAATTTCCGAATGTGCCGGTCTGTCTTTCCTTGTATGTAGCACCAAGCGACTCCGCAGCATCCTCAATAAGAATCGCACCGTTTTCATCACAAATTTTTCTTATTTCATCAAGCTTCGCGGGAGTACCGTACAAATTGGCTACAATTACTGCTTTGGTATCGGGATATAATTCAAAAGCTTTTTTTAAAGCAACAGGGTCCATGTTCCATGTGTCTGTTTCGCTGTCAATAAAATCTGTTCCGCATGTTCATATGAAACGGGATTAACCGTTGCATCAAATGTCATATCGGAACAGAACACTCTATCTCCCGACTTCACACCTGCCAATTTTACAGCAAGATGCAGTGCGGAAGTGCCTGAAGATAGAGCCACTGACTTTTTACAACCTACATATCCAGCAATTCCTTTTTCAAGTTGATTTAAATTTTCACCAACAGTTGATACCCAGTTAGTATCAAAAGCTTCTTTAACATACATTCTTTCCTCACCATACATTGTAGGTGAAGCAAGCCAAAGCTTATTTTCAAAAGCTTTAAATTTCATCGTACCCATACCCTCAAATTTAAATATCTTAATCTACAATAGTAGAAATTTTCATTTTACTACTAAACACACATACGCAATACATCTATAGAATTATACCACAGAAAGCATCAATAAGCAATAAAAGAGGAGAATATGGAAAAAACAATTGAAAAAAAGTGCTTTTTAACAAAATATAAGGAATAATTGTGCAAGATTTTCGCCATAGATATGATTTATTCCACTAAAGTAATAATCAAATATAGTCTATTTGGTTATTTTATGCAAAATTTGTCACAAAATATAATAAAACACCGCAAAGCAGAGCGAGAAATCTATGGCTTATTTTAGGTGAAAAGGCACTATATAATCCGCTATATTTACTGTGCAACAGTCCTCTGCACGGCAATCTGAAAGCTTGCACATACACAGTGCTAAACCACCCAGCAACTGTCTTTCAAGAGACAATTATCAGGCAAGTATCTGAAATTGTTCACAGACTTGTTGAAATGTGGGATTAATTATGATAAACTGACAATATAAGTCTGAGTACGATATAATTTGATGTAGACACATGAAAATTTCAGAATGCACACTTTCAAAGGAAACACAAGACCTTTTATACAGATATTTTGCGGCTGCGGCAAATCTTTACGGAGTTATCGAAATCGGCAAACTTCTTAAAATTTACAACAGCCAGAACGAGCCTATGAGCGAGGAAGATTTTTTGTCATTTGTTGGAAATATGAATTTTAAGGGAAAGTTTTTGTGTGTTTAATCAGGACGATATTTACGATGACGGCTCAGAAACCCCTGCTCTTGAACAGGAAATTCTTGCAGAATATCTTTACTTTTTTGAATTTGATGACGATAGTCTTGATAAATACGAAATGCTGAAATATCGTCAAATCGGAAAGAAATTTTGCGTTCTTGACAAAGAGCAATTTCTCAGATATGAAGATGACTGTTATTTTAAAAAGACTCCCGATTTTCTTGAAATGCGTTCGTTTTTAAGAAATGAAACAGGACTTTCAAAAGAGGACGCAGACGATTATGCGAACGATATTATGATTTGTTTTGCAACTCAACCCGACAATTCCGAAGAATCTGTATACGAAGTAATCCTGGGAAGCGGAATCTACAACCGTGATGATATCGCATTCAGCCACCGAAAGCTTGAATATTTGTGTCAAAAAGTCATGTACACAAGTGCCAGACTCCATGTTCTGCTCGGACACACTCCCGAAGAAATTTTCGGTTAACAGGTAAAATTGCATATTATAGCGACAATTCAAAATCATTTTGAGGGGAACATAAAGATGAATAGTGAAAATACAGCAACACACAAAATAGCATACTCAAATATAGATATTGCAAAATTCATAGCGGCATATTACGGCAAATCGGGAGGAATTTTGTTATGATAAGGATAATGTTTGTGTGCCATGGGAATATTTGTCGGTCGCCTATGGCGGAGTTTATATTTAGGGACATGGTTAAAAAGGGCGAGATTGCTGACAGGTTTGTGATTAAATCATCTGCTACGAGTACGGAGGAGATATGGAACGGGATTGGGAATCCTGTTTATCCGCCGGCTAAGCGTGAGCTTGCAAAACACGGAATCGGTTGTGACGGCAAGAGGGCTGTTCAGCTCAAAAAATCCGACTATGACAAGTACGATTATTTCATCTGCATGGACTCTAATAATATCAGAAACACTATGCGAATTTTCGGCGATGACAAAGACGGAAAGGTTTGCAAGATGATGAGCTTTGCAGGTATGAATCGTGATGTATCGGATCCGTGGTACAGCGGTGATTTTGAGCAGGCATACAACGATATTTACAGCGGATGCAAAGGCCTTTTTGAAAAATTCAAAGGCAAAGCTTAATTTTGTTGTTAATATGCACAAAGATTTTTGATCGTACAATGTGCAAAATCTAAAACACATTTAATTGACACAATAAATAAACGATGTTAAAATTGTGACAGGTTGTCATATGACTGCCTGTCACATTTATTTTGGAGGATTTTTATGATTAAAAACACCTTTTATAATCTTCCCGAAGAAAAGCGTCAGAGAATCACGGACGCAATATTCAATGAATTTGCCGGTTCGTCGGGAGAGAGAGTCAGCATAAACAATATTATAAAGAACGCAAACATTTCGAGAGGCAGTTTTATCAGTACTTTGACGATAAGGTTGACCTTGTGGAGGTCATGACACGCTCATTTATCAACTTTTCGCTTAAAAAAGCCACAGAGGTTATCTCTCGCACTCACGGCGACATATTTGTAACTTATGATTTGCTCTTTGAAATTCTATGCGAATGTTCAAAGGATGCAAAACAAAGTATCATTATGAAGAATCTCATCAAAAATATAAAGGCAAATGACAGTCTTGTTTCGGAATATTTTATCAACCGTTTCAAGGGCGTTGCAGAGCTTGTCAGCGTTACAAACAATTTTGACAGAAGTAACCTTAAATATACTTCAGATGAAGATGTGAAGTGTCTTTCACAGATTCTCACTCAGGTGCTGAAGAATGCCGTGTTCAATGTTTTTGTAATAGGAAAACCTTTTGACGAGGTTCACAGGGAGTATCACAGAAAACTTGAAATTATCAAAACAGGTGCAATTGCAGATTAAGTTTAATATTCACGCAACCGGTTGCGGCCGATTTCAACAGAAAATGTAAACCTAAGTTGGTAGAAATTGCATTTGATATGAAATATACTCATAGATAAAAAGCACAAACAAAGGAGTAATCAATGTTATCTAAAATCAGCGTAAAAAAACCGATGACGGTATTGGTTGCGGTTGTACTTGTTCTGGTTCTCGGCATAGTGTCATTTTTCAAGATGACGCCCGACCTTTTACCGAATATGGACTTTCCCTATGCCGTTATCATGACCACCTACGCAGGTCAGACGCCCGAGGCGGTTGAAACAACGGTTTCAAAGCCTCTTGAACAGTCGATGTCGGCAATTGACGGTGTTAAGGAGATCACCTCTACCTCATCGGACAACTATTCACTTTTGATGATAGAATTTGAGGACGGCACAAATATGGACAGCGCAACTGTTGATATGCGTTCAAGCCTTGACACAATCAAGGGCAATTGGCCTGACGGAGTCGGAACACCGTACCTCATCAAAATCAATCCGAACATTCTCCCAGTTGCAATGACGGCGGTTGACTTTGAAGGCAAGTCGCAGACAGAGCTTTCGGATTATGTCACAAACGAACTTTTGAATGAGCTTGAAGGCATTGACGGTGTTGCCTCTGTTTCTGACAAGGGCATTGTTACGGAACAGGAAAATGTCGTACTTTCACAGGATAAGCTTGACAAGCTTAATAAGAAGATTTCCGCTGCACTCGATAATCAATTCGGTGATGCGGAGGACAAAATTGCCAAGGCTAAAAAGGAATTGCAGGATAATATCGGCAAAGCCAAGGACGGTCAGGGTACTGTTTCATCTTCAATTGAGCAAATCAACTCACAGCAGGAGGCTGTTTCAAAACAGCTTGCCGATGCACAGAACAAGGCTGAAAGCGGTAAAACACAGCTTTTGTCAGCAAAGATGCAGTTGCTTGACCGAAAGGCAAGCCTCACTTCAACAAAGACTTTGCTCGAAACCGCTTATCAGGGTTTGCTTGAACTGAAAACTACCTATGATGAGCTGACTTCCGAGCAGTCACAGCTTACGCAAAAGCTTGAACAGCTTTCAAAATTCAACGAACAGTATCAGGAAATTGTTCGGAAAATGAATGATGCACTGCCCGACAGCGAGGAATACAAGGCACTTCAACAGCAGATTGACGAGCTTAACAAGGTGCTTGAGCCTTACGGAATCAAAGCTCCCGATATCGCAAAAACAATGCAGACAGTTCAGAATTCCATTAACAAAAGTGCAGAGGCAATTCAAAATGTTGAAATTTCACTTAAAAAGCTCGGAACTTCGGGAGATAAAATCGACTCTGCATTAAGTGAAATGTCGGAGAAAATCTCACAAATCAACTCGGGTATTGCACAGCTTGATAACGCAATTTCGGGACTTGACGATAAATCGGTTTCGGTTGATTCCGCTCTTGCCCTCATTTCACAACAACAGTCAAGTGCGGACTTCAAAATGTCCTCTGCCATGTCAACTCTCACTTCAAAACAGAGTGAACTCAACAGCGCACTTACACAGCTTCAAGTGCAGAAAAACAGATTGAAACATCCGAAAAAGAACTTGCAGATAAAAAGAAAGAGGCAAAAAGCAAGGCTGATGTGAGCAACACGGTCACACTTGATACCATTTCTTCAATTCTAACGGCACAAAACTTTCAATGCCGGCAGGCTATGTTACCGATGACGATAACAACAAATTCATGGTTCGTGTCGGCGACAAGGTGAATGATGAAAAAGAGATGAAGTCACTTGTGCTTTTTGACACAGGAATTGACGGAATAGGGGTTATTCATCTTAAAGATGTTGCAGATGTTTTTGTTGCCGATAATTCCGACGAAACCTTTGCAAGAATTAACGCAACCCCGGTATTGTATTGAGCTTTTCAAAGTCAAGCAACACAGCGTCTTCTACCGTTTGCGAAAACATTAACGCAAAGCTTGATTCGCTTTCAAATGAGGTTGACGGACTTCACTTTACAAACCTTTATAATGAAGGCGACTACATTAATCTTGTAATCAACAATGTATTACAGAATCTTCTTATGGGTGCGGTTCTTGCAATTATCATACTTTTCCTATTCCTCAGAGATATCAAACCGACGCTCATTGTTGCCTGCTCAATTCCGATAAGTGTTGTGTTTGCAATTGTCCTTATGTATTTCAGCGGCGTAACACTCAATATGATTTCTCTGTCAGGACTTGCAATAGGCGTCGGTATGCTTGTTGACAACTCGGTTGTTGTTATCGAAAATGTCTACCGACTGAGAAGTATGGGCGTTTCGCCGATTAAGGCGGCACTTAACGGTGCAAGACAGGTTGCCGGCGCAATTACGGCATCAACTCTCACCACAGTATGCGTGTTCCTACCGATTGTATTTGTTGAAGGCATCACCCGTCAGCTGTTTGTTGACCTTGCACTCACGGTTACATATTCACTTCTTGCAAGCCTTATTGTTGCGCTGACGCTTGTTCCGGCCATGGGACAGAGAATGCTCCGCAAGATGAAACCTAATTCCGCTCCGAAGGACGGAAAAATCAAGAAGGCATATGAACGCTCACTTCGTTTCGTATTAAAGCACAAAGTTCCTGCAATTCTCGTTGCAGTTGCACTTCTCTTTACAAGTGCAGGTCTTTGTCTGATGAGAGGTTTCAGCTTTATGCCCGATATGAGCAGTACACAGATTCAGGTATCATTGAAGCTTGACGATAACGCAACCTTTGAAGAAACAGTTAAAGAGGGCGAAAAGCTCAACGATTTGCTTTCAAAATATGACCAGTTTGAAACCGTAGGCGTTATGGCGGGCAACTCGTCAAGCCTTATGGGACTTACAGGCGGTTCATCGTCAAATGATGCCGGCTCACTTATGGCATATGCCGTTCTCAAGGATGATTTTACAAAACAGAGCGGTGAGATTTCAAAGAAGATTGATAAGGATCTTGAAAGCCTTGACGGTGAGGCTGCCGTAAGCGGCGGCACTTCAAGTTCAATGTCAAGCCTTATGGGTGACGGTTCCGTTCAGATTACGCTCTACGGTGACGACCTTGACACACTCAAAAGCACTGCCGAGGATATCGGCAAGACACTTGAAAAGGTTAAAGGCGTTGCATCGGTTGACAACGGCATCGGTGCTGTTTCTCCCGAAATCAAGGTTACTGTTGACAAGTCAAAAGCCGCTGAAAAGGGACTTACCGTTGCACAGGTTTATCAGCAGGTTGCCGCTGCAATTTCAACAGAAAAAACCGCTGCCACTCTTACGAATGATGACGGCAATGATATGAATGTTGTGGTTGTAAAGGACGACAGCGAAACCGTTACTCCGAAAAATCTCCGTGACCTCGACATAACTTATACGGATAAGAGCGGTAACGAAAAGACAGTTAAACTCTCCTCTGTTTCGGATATTTCAAAGTCGGAAACTATGGATAAAATCAGCCGTGAAAATCAAAAGCGTTATCTTACAATCAGCGCCGAAGTCAAGGACGGCTACACGCTTACATCTGTTTCAAACAATGTAAAATCCGCAATGAACGATTACAAGCTCCCGAAAAGCTGTTCAATCGACTATGCAGGTACAGACAAAATGACAATGGAGGCAGTTTCACAGCTTATGCTTATGCTGTTGCTCGGCATTATTCTCATCTACCTCATTATGGTTGCACAGTTCCAAAGCCTTAAATCACCGTTCATTATTATGTTTACAATTCCGCTTGCATTCACGGGCGGCTTCCTCGCACTTTTAATCACAGGATTTGACATCAGCGTTGTATCGCTTGTCGGTTTTGTAATGCTCTGCGGTATCATTGTAAACAACGGTATCGTGCTTGTTGACTACATCAACAAACTTCGTATTGACGGCAAAGAAAGAATTGAGTCAATTGTTGAGGCAGGCAAAACCCGTATGCGTCCTATCCTCATAACCGCACTCACAACCGTTCTCGGTCTTGTTGTTATGGCTCTCGGCATAGGCACAGGTGCAGAAATGATGCAGCCTATCGCAATTGTCTGCATCGGCGGTTTACTCTACGCAACATTCATGACGCTCTATATCGTTCCCGTTATTTACGATTTGTTCAATAAAAAAGAACTCAAAAAAGTAAGTGATGAAGACCTTGAATTTATTGACGAATAAATCATATTAATAAAATACACCCCCGACTAAACCGTTTGGCACAGTCGGGGGTGTTGTTTTTTAAATATCAGATCAGTCCTTTATAATATCTGCACATTGACCGTTTGTAAGACGAATTAAATCTTCTGGTTTTAAATCAATTTGATAACCGATTTTTCCTGCGCTGACAATGATTTTCGGAATTGACTCTGCTGTAATGTGGAAGGTTGTCTTGAACTGCTTTTTCATTCCGAGAGGTGAACAGCCTCCACGCACATAACCCGTGACCTTTGTAATGTCCTTTACGGGAATCATTTCAACTGACTTTTCACCTACGCTCTTGGCACATTTTTTAAGGTCAAGCTCATGGTCAACAGGAACTACGAAAACATAATAATCTCTGCCCATGCCCTTTGTTACAAGAGTTTTGAAAACATAATCGGGATTCTGATTCATAAGCGTTGCAACCGTTACTCCGTCAACGGCATCCTTGCCGTGGGGATATTCATGGTGAGTATATTCAACCTTTTCTTTGTCTAAAATTCTCATTACATTTGTCTTGATTTCTTTCATAAATACACAATCCTCCATGCATATTGCCATCTTGTTATTACCCTCACATAATACAACTTTTCGCATCGGATTTCAACCTTGATTTATTTGTAATTTTATTAAAATAATGTTAGAATAAATTCAGAAGTTATTCGAGGTGGAAGATTTCGTCCCCGTCCACACGCCGATGGCTTGACAAAGGGAAACCTTGAGAGATGCAGGAGAATGGGACGCCTGCCGAATAACCGTAGCTTTGAAAGCCACTCCGAATTTTTTCGGGACGGCTTTCTTCTGTTTTACAGACTAAAATATCGCTGTTTTGCCCACAACACGCAAGATAATAAGCAAGTCAGTAAGCAAGATAGTAAGCAAGATAATAAGCAAGTTAATTTTTTAAACACCGTATTATGCGGTGTTTTTTCTTTTATCGCAAATTAATACTGTAAAACCACTCGCAAATGCGGTCACAGGGAAGAAAATGATAAAAAACTGGGCAAACTTTAATGTATGTTGATTGCTTTTTTAAAATAATTGTGCTACAATTTAGGAATAGAATAAACAAAATAGTGTATTCTTCAAAAATATTTTTATGCAATTTTTTAACAAAGGAGGATAACAATGGCAAAAGATATGCTGGACGCCATTTACAATGCCGAAGAGGATTGCAGACAGCGTGAGGCAAATGCACGAGCAGAATCAGCAGAAAGGGTTGAACAGACAAAGGCAGATGCCAAACAGGTTGTGCTTTCGGCAAAGGAAAAGGCACAGAAGGATGCCGATATGCTTTTTGAAAAGACTGCAAAAGAGGGCAAAAAAGAGCTTGAGAAAGCCTCTGAAAAGGCAAATCTTGAGTGCGACATTCTCTCTCGGACTGCAGACAAAAACCGCAAGCGTGTTATTGACGGGGCTATACAAAGGCTCTCTCTTTAAAACGGTTGCAATGAAAGAAGCGTGGTGATAGAAATTGGCAAAACTTAAAATGAAGTCGGTTCGGATTATTGCCCTAAGACAGGACAGAAAGCGACTTCTTGAACATTTGCAGGATTCGGGTTTGGTTCAGATTGAAAAGACCGAAACCTGCAGAAAAGGTTTCGGCAAGATTGATATGACCTCACAAATTCAGATTTTCGAGCGAAATGTTACTCTCAGTGAAAACGCTCTGAAAATTCTCGACAGCAACTCTCCCGAAAAGAAAAGTATGCTTTCCGCATTTTGCGGACGGCGGGAGATTGATCCCGATGAAATCGGAGTTATCGCATCAAATGCAGGCGAAGTTATTGATGTGTGCAACAGAATTTGTGAGCTTAACAAACAGATTGCCGATAATGCGGCGGAACGGATTCGCATAAAAACCGCTCTTGCACAGCTTGAGCCGTGGAAGAATCTTGACATTCCGCTTAATGCAAAGGACACAAAAACAACGGCTGTTTTCATAGGCTCAATTCAAAAGGAGTACAACGAGGTATCGCTTTCAGAGGCACTTGCCGAGGCTTCTCCGAAGCTTGAATTTGATTTTGAAATTCAATTTGCAAACGAGGGGCTTACCTGCATTGTACTTTTTGCACCGATTGCTCAAAAGGAGCTTGCGGAAAATGCTCTGCGTGACATCGGTTTTGCAAAACCTGTTACAAACTCAAGCCTTACCCCTTTGGCGGAATCAAAAAAGCTTGTTGAAAGAAGTCACAAGCTTGAAGACGACACGGAAAACGCAAAAAAAGAAATCATTTCCTTTGCAGACAGGCGAAAAGATATTAAAGATACACAGGATTATTTCAGAATCAGAGCCGATAAATACAGCGTAATCGGTGAACTTCAGCATTCACGGAATGTTTTTGTTATTTCGGGTTACATTCCCGAGGAGGACTGTGAAAAGCTTGAAAGGCTTTGCGAAAGAGTTTCTGTATGCTATGTTGAATTCGGCGATGTTGACGAGAAAAAAGCTCCTGTAAAGCTAAAAAACAGTCGCTTTGCAGCACCGGCAGAGAGCATTGTAAATATGTACTCTCCCCCGTCGCATGGCGATATTGATCCAACGCCGTTGCTTGCATTCTTCTTCTACTTTTTCTTTGGAATGATGTTCTCGGACGCAGGCTACGGACTGTTAATGGTAATAGGAACAGGACTTGCAATAAAGCTGTTCAAACCTGACAAGGAAATGCGAAACACCTTGAAGCTGTTCCAATATTGCGGTGTTTCAACATTTTTCTGGGGACTTGTTTTTGCAAGCTTCTTCGGAGATGCCCCCGCAACCCTTTACAACTACTTTACGGGTGCAGACATTACGATGAAACAAATCTTCCCGTGGCCGACAATTGACCCGCAAAAGGACGCACTTATGCTGATGATTATTTCAATAGCATTCGGTCTTGTACACATTCTTGTCGGTATGGGCTGCAAATTCTATGTTTGCCTCAGGCAGAAGGATTACGGCGGAGCGTTCTTTGACACGGGGCTTTGGATGCTTATGCTTATCGGATTTGCCGTTTTGGCGGCAGGTATGGCATTCGGTCAGACACTCATCTATGTCGGAGCAGGCATTGCGATTTTCTGCGCAATCGGTCTTGTTCTCACACAGGGCAGAAACAAAAAGGGATTCGGCAAAGTCATCGGCGGACTTGCCTCTCTCTATGACATCACAGGTTACATCAGTGACCTTCTGAGCTACTCTAGACTTCTTGCTCTCGGTCTTACAACGGGAGTTATGGCTCAGGTGTTCAATATGCTTTCGACCATGTTCGGCAAGAGCTGGTTTGGAATTATCTTACTCATTATTGTGTTCATCATCGGACACGCAATCAACATCGGACTCAACGCACTCGGTTCATATGTTCACACAATGCGACTTCAGTATGTTGAAATGTTCGGAAAATTCTATGAGGGCGGCGGCAAACAGTTTAAGCCGTTCAAGCTCAACAGTAAATATATTAAAATTCAGGAGGACAAATCAAAATGAATGGAATATTTTTCGCACTTTTAGGCGCATCAATAGCAACAGCACTTGCAGGCGTAGGTTCTGCTCGAGGTGTAGGCTCTGCCGCACAGGCAGCTATGGGAGTTCTTTCCGAGGACTCATCAAAATTCGGTAAAATGCTCGTTCTCACACTTCTCCCCGGTACTCAGGACTTTACGGATTTATCGTAGGCTTCCTTATTCTCGTAAGCGGCGGCGTTCTCGGCGGCACAGCTCCGACAATCGGACAGGGACTTGCATACTTTGCAGCATCGCTTGCTATCGGTATCGGCGGTATGATTTCAGGTTTTGCACAGGGCAAGGCAGCCGTTTCGGGTATTGCACTAAGCGCAAAGGACGATTCAAACTTCTCAAAGGCAATGGTTTCCGTAACTCTCGTTGAGATTTACGCTCTCCTTTCATTCATCGTTTCACTTCTCGTTGTTATCACAGTTCCAAACCTTAACATCTGATAACCGACTAACGAAAATTACGAAAGAAAGGTGGAATCACTTTGAGCAGCGGTGATAAAATTTTAAATCGCATAAGTCTTGACTGTGACGAAAGAATCAGCCAAATAGGTGCTGAAACCGATGAAAAATGCGCACAGATTATGGCACAGGCAAAGCTTGATGCCGACAAGATTTCTGCCGAAATTGCCGACAGGGCACAGTCAAAGGTCAAGCAGATGCAGGCGGCTTCAAAGAGCCGTTGCGACCTTGAAACACGCAACGCTTTTCTAAAGAGAAGGCGTGAGGAAATTGACAAGACATACAGTGAAATTCTTAATAAAATGAAAAATCTTCCCGATGAAGATTACTTTGAACTGATTTACACATTTGCAAAAAAGTTAAACGGAATGAGCGGTGTTGTGCTTTTGAACAAAAAGGATATGAACCGACTTCCGAAGGATTTTCTTGCAAGGCTTGAAAAATGCGGTGTAAAAGCAGAGCTTTCAAAAACGCCGTGTGACATTGAAAGCGGATTTATTCTTAAATGCGGTGACATTGAAGAAAACATGGACTTCTCGGCAATATTGTCCGAAAAGCGTGACGCTATCGAGGATTTTATAAATCAGGAACTTTTTAAGGCATAGGGAGGAATATGATGGCATTATCTTATGAATTTTCCATCGGCTCCGTCCGTGCTAAAGAAAAAAATCTGTTTACAAACAGCGACATTGAGCATATGCTCGGTTGTGAAAATGTGAACGAGCTTTGCAGATACCTCTCGGACAAGGGTTACGGTGAGGGCGATGACATTGAAGATATTTTGAAATCACACAGCGAAAATGTGTGGGAATATCTTAAAAGAACCGCACCCGATTTTGCAATATTCAAACCGTTCTTCTATCTTAACGACCTTCACAACCTTAAAGCTGTTTTAAAGGGAACGCTTTCAAGCAAACCGTATTCACAGCTTTTGGTAAAGCCGTGTACTTTCTCTGAAGAAACGCTTAAACAGGCGGTTGAGAACAGAAAGTTTTCACTTTTGGGCGAAGAACTTTCCGCATCTTGTGACAAGGCATATGAAATTCTTGCACACACAGGTGACGCAAGACTCAGCGATGCGGTTCTTGACAGAGCTTTTATGGAGCTTGTTCTGAAAACATCCGAAAAATCCGACAGCGAATTTATGTCCGAATATTTTAAAGCTACAGTATTTTATAATAATGTAAAGACAGCCATAAGAGGTGCAAAAGCCGATTGTGACAGGGATTTTCTTGAAATTGCAATCTGTGATGTGCAGGACTTTCCCCGTTCAAGGGTTATTGAGGCAAGCGTAAAGGGACTTGAACCAACGCTTGATGTGCTGTCAAAAATCTCGGCATACGGCTGTAACAAGGCTGTTGAAGAGTACAAGGCTTCTCCGTCGGCATTTGAAAAATTTGTTGACAACAGGCTTATGAGCCTTGCAAAAGAAAAATGCAAAAGAAGCGGTGACGGTGCAGACCCGATTACGGGCTATCTGATTGCATGTGAAACAGAGAAAAAAGTTATTCACATTATTGCAAGCGGAATCCGCACCAAAACAAATTATGAAACCGTAAAAGAAAGGTTGCGTGAAGTTTATGGCTAAAAATATTGCCGTTATCGGCGACAGCGAAAGCATAAAGGGCTTTGCGGCAATCGGCATGGACATTTATCCGTGTGATGACAACGAAAACGCACCGCATCTTTTCAGAAAGATTGCTGACGGTGACAACTATGCGGTAATTTTTATTACCGAGGAAATGTTCGGACTTGTTGAAAAAGAGCGAAAAAGATATGAAGAAAGGCTCATTCCTGCCGTTATTCCTATCCCCGGTGTAAAAGGCAATACGGGAATCGGCATAAAAAGGCTGTCGTCATTCGTTGAAAAGGCAGTCGGTTCGGACATTATCTTCAATGATTGAGGTGTAAGAATTTGAAATCTGGAATTATAACTAAGGTAGCAGGCCCTCTGGTAATTGCCGAGGGTATGCGTGATGCCGATATGTTCGATGTTGTGCGTGTAAGCAGTCAGCGACTTATCGGCGAAATAATTGAGATGCACGGTGACAGGGCATCAATTCAGGTATATGAAGAAACTTCGGGACTCGGACCCGGTGAGATTGTTGAATCCACAGGAGCTCCGCTTTCTGTTGAACTCGGTCCGGGACTTATCGGTTCAATTTATGACGGTATTCAGCGACCGCTTAACGAGATTATGAAGGTTGCCGGCACAAACCTCAAAAGAGGTGTTGATGTTCCGTCGCTTGATCACAAAAAGAAGTGGCACTTTACTCCCCTTGTTAAAAAGGCGACACAGTTGCGGCAGGCGACACACTCGGTACGGTTCAGGAAACACACGCTGTTCTTCACAGGATTCTTGTTCCGAACAAAACAGGCGGTGTTGTTGAGAGCATCAGCGAGGGCGATTTTACAATTGACGAAACAGTTGCCGTTCTCAAAACAGACAAGGGCAATGTTGAGATTAATATGTGTACAAAATGGCCTGTTCGTGTGGGCAGACCGTACAAAAGAAAGCTCTCCCCCGACATTCTTCTTACCACAGGTCAAAGACCTATCGACACACTCTTTCCGCTTGCAAAGGGCGGTGTAGCCGCAGTTCCGGGACCGTTCGGTTCGGGCAAAACTGTTGTTCAGCATCAGCTTGCAAAGTGGGCGGCTGCCGATATTATCGTATATATCGGTTGCGGTGAGCGTGGCAACGAGATGACCGATGTTCTTAATGAGTTCCCCGAACTTAAAGATCCACGCACAGGCAACTCTCTTATGGAGAGAACCGTGCTTATTGCAAACACATCCGATATGCCTGTTGCCGCCCGTGAGGCATCTATCTACACAGCATTACTATTGCCGAGTATTTCCGTGATATGGGTTACACGGTTGCACTTATGCTGACTCAACATCCCGCTGGGCAGAGGCTCTCCGTGAAATGTCCGGCCGTCTTGAAGAAATGCCGGGTGAAGAGGGTTATCCCGCATACCTCGCAGCCGACTTGCACAGTTCTATGAAAGAGCAGGCCGTGTTATCGTAAACGGCAGTGATGACACGGAAGGCGCACTCTCGGTTATCGGTGCTGTATCACCTCCGGGCGGTGATATTTCAGAGCCTGTATCACAGGCAACACTCAGAATCGTTAAGGTATTCTGGGGACTTGACGCAAACCTTGCTTACAAACGACACTTCCCTGCAATTAACTGGCTGACAAGTTATTCGCTTTATACAGACCGACTTGCAGATTGGTTCTCAAAGAATGCCGCTCCCGACTTTATGGAGCTTCGTGGCAAACTTATGACATTATTACAGGAAGAAAGCGAGCTTCAGGAAATTGTAAACCTTGTCGGTATGGACGCACTTTCCGCACCCGACAGACTTAAGCTTGAAACCTCCCGTTCAATCCGTGAGGATTATCTGCACCAAAACGCATTTGACCCGACAGACACATACACATCTCTCGGCAAACAGGTGCTTATGATGCGAGCAATTCTTGCTTACTATGACAAAGCAAAAGAGGCTCTTGCAAACGGTGCAGACATTGAAATGCTTGTCAATCTTCCTGTTCGTGAACGCATAGGAAGATATAAATATGTACCGAGGATAAGGTTCGGGACGAGTTCGAGTCAATCAAGGCTCTGCTTGATTCGGAAATTAAGGATGTACTTGAAAGGAGTGAGGACTGATGCCAAAGGAATACCGCACAATACGAGAGGTTGCAGGTCCTCTTATGATGGTAAGTGATGTTGAGGGAGTAACATATGACGAACTCGGCGAAATTGAACTTCCGAACGGTGAAACACGCCGTTGCAAGGTTCTTGAGGTTGACGGTTCAAACGCACTTGTTCAGCTTTTTGAATCAGCCGCAGGCATTAACCTTGCAAATTCAAAGGTAAGATTTTTAGGTCGTTCAATGGAACTTCCCGTTTCTCCCGATATGCTTTCACGAGTATTTGACGGTCTTGGAAATCCGATTGACGGCGGTCCTGCTCTTATTCCCGAAAAAAGACTTGACATCAACGGAACACCTATGAACCCTGCCGCAAGAAACTATCCGCAGGAATTTATTCAGACAGGTATTTCAGCAATTGACGGACTTAACACACTTGTAAGAGGACAGAAGCTGCCTATCTTCTCGCATCTGGTCTGCCCCATGCCCAGCTTGCCGCTCAGATTGCAAGACAGGCGGCTGTAAGAGGCAAGGACGAGCAGTTTGCCGTAGTATTTGCCGCAATGGGTATTACATTTGAAGAATCCGACTACTTTGTTCAGTCGTTTAAAGAAACAGGCGCTATTGACAGAACCGTAATGTTTGTAAACCTTGCAAACGATCCTCCATTGAGCGTATTGCAACTCCTAAAATGGCGCTCACGGCGGCTGAATATCTTGCATTTGACAGAGGAATGCATGTTCTCGTTATTATGACCGACATTACAAACTATGCCGATGCACTCCGTGAGGTTTCTGCCGCAAGAAAAGAAGTTCCGGGCAGACGAGGCTATCCGGGTTATATGTACACAGACCTTGCAACATTGTATGAAAGAGCCGGCAGACTTAAAGGCAAAGAGTTCAATCACTCTTATTCCGATTCTTACAATGCCCGAAGATGACAAGACTCACCCGATTCCTGACCTTACAGGCTACATTACAGAAGGTCAGATTATCCTATCCCGTGAGCTTTACAGAAAGGGAATTACTCCGCCGATTGATGTTCTTCCGTCACTTTCAAGACTTAAAGACAAGGGTATCGGTCCCGACAGAACCCGTAAAGACCACGCCGCAACCATGAACCAGCTTTTTGCCGCTTATGCAAGAGGTAAAGACGCAAGAGAACTTATGATAATTCTCGGTGAGGCAGCTCTTACCGATATGGATAAAAAGTACGCTGAATTTGCCGAGGCATTTGAGCGTGAGTATGTTTCACAGGGTTATGACGCAAACCGTTCAATTGAAGAAACACTTGACATCGGCTGGAAGCTTTTGCATATTCTTCCCAGAAGTGAACTTAAACGAATTAAGGACGATATGCTTGATGAGTTTTACGGTAAAGAATAATCGCATTGAAGGTGTTTGCTAATGGCAGTTATGAATGTTAATCCCACCCGTATGCAGTTGACAAAGCTGAGAAAACAGCTTGCAACAGCTACCCGTGGTCATAAAATGTTAAAAGACAAGCGTGACGAACTGATGCGCCGATTTCTTGACCTTGTAAGAGAAAACAAGGAGCTTCGTGAGAAGATTGAAAGAGAGCTTGCAGAGTGCAACAACCACTTTGTGAACGCAAGTGCGGTTATGTCAAAAGAGGCTCTGGACGCCTCATTGATGTCACCAAAGCAGAGAATTGACCTTGAGCTTTCTTCCAAAAATGTTATGAGCGTTGATATTCCGCAGTTTTCATCAAGCACACGAACAAGCAACGAGAGCGATATTTTTCCCTACGGTTTTGCGTTTACTTCGTTTGAACTTGATGATGCGGTTATGTCGCTCAACGAGCTTTTGCCCGACCTGATAAGGCTTGCTGAAATTGAAAAAAGCTGTGAGCTTATGTCGGCAGAAATTGAAAAGACACGCCGCCGTGTTAATTCGCTTGAGCATGTTATGATTCCGAGATATCAGGAAACAATCAAGTATATTTCGATGAAACTTGAAGAAAATGACCGCAGCAGTCGTACAAGGCTGATGAAGGTTAAGGATATGCTTCTTGACAAGGCACATCATTATTCGGAACACTATAATTAACTACACAACAATCAAAGGGGCTGTTTTTTAACAGTCCCTTGTTTGTCAAAAAATTCTGTAAAATAAAAAAATCAGTACATCAACTGTACTGATTTAATGGAGCGGATGACGGGGCTCGAACCCGCTACCTCCACCTTGGCAAGGTGGCGCTCTACCAGATGAGCTACATCCGCATATAATGGTGGGAACAACAGGGCTCGAACCTGTGACCCTCTGCTTGTAAGGCAGATGCTCTCCCAGCTGAGCTATGCTCCCACATTTTTATAATCGGAAAGCACTCCCGTTAAGAAGTGCTTTCGTTTTGGAGGCGACACCCGGATTTGAACCGGGGCGTCAGAGTTTTGCAGACTCGTGCCTTACCACTTGGCTATGTCGCCGAATACTGAGGAATGTCACTCAACAGGCATTATTCTATCATAATAAAATTCATTTGTCAATACTGAATTTGCATTTTAACAACAAAATTTAACGGAAAATTTCTACACTGATATTTTATGCATCAAACAGAAAAATGACACCTCTGTTTTTGATTCCTCATAAAGCCCCGAACCCTCAAAGATGCAATACTCTGAAGGTTCGGGATTTTGGGGTTATCATACTTTTCTTAAAAAGAGAAGAAAACAAGATAAGTATCTTACACGCTCGGCTTTTCAAATGCCGAAAGAATAAGCTTTGCACCGTAGATTGACAAAAGGACACCAATCATAAATCCGATTGTCTGTGCGGCAAATATAAGGTGGAAAAATCCGTAGATACCGCCGATTATGACGAGTATTCCGCAGAAAAGCGGAATAAGCCATGCACCTGAGGAAGATGCTTTTTTGACCTTGAGTGACATTGCAACGGACGAGATACCGTCCACTACGAGCCAACCTGAGAAAATGCAGAGAATGATAACATCAAACATAATTCTTATGCCCGGCATAAACATAGCAAGAATTGAAATTACTGCCGCTGCAATGCCGACAACAAGACCGAGTGTTCCCATTATCGCTTCACTCTGTTCAGCCTTTGCCTTTTTGCGTTTTGCAAAGTAGTCAATCACGGAGCATATCCCCCATACTCCGAGAAGAATTGTCACTATCCAACCGGCATTAAGGAAGGTAAGTCCCGGATAGAACATACAATAAATCGCACCGATTATCGACAATATGCCGAAAATACAATTAAATACTTTCATAGTCACCTCATACTTTAATTAGGGTTCAATAATATTGAAATACAGCGGGAATTCGGCAACGCTTGATGTAAGGGTTTTGATGATGTCACTGTTGCCTCAACCTTTTCAATGCCGGCGTCCATAAGCTTCTGATTGTTCTGTGCAATGCCGAGAATACCTGCGCTCTTGGTTTTGATTGTTGCGTCAGCCTTATCGCTCCACTTTTCCTGTGAATAGATAAGCACACCATGATTTATGCGAAGAAGATATTTTGCGTTTTTATCGGTCACTTCAAGATTGATTACAAGGTTCTGATCTTCAAGCTTCTTTTCGTCAAGACAGATTCCGAGATAATCCAACATTGTTTCGGTACTCATACCGAGAGCTGTTGCACCTGAACCTTCGGAATTCGGATAATTTTTTGTACCGTTACGAAGCTCATAAGCACCTGTAAGATAAGCGTTTCTCCATGCACCGCTTTCAGCCTGATAGCCGAGCTGTTCGAGTGCGTCTGCGCAAAGATAACGGGCATCCTTATTTTCGGGATCAGCATATACAAGTGTGTTTGTAATCTGTGCAACCCACTGATACTCTCCCTTGTCAAAGTCTTTTTTAGCCATTTCAAGAACCTTGTCTGTGTCGCCGAGATACTCAACAAGCTTCTTAGAATATTCTGTCGGTTCAAGCTCATCAAGATGTATCGGGTTTTCGTCATACCAACCATATATTTCTGATAAACTGCCTTTACATTGTGCTTTAGAGTTCCGTAATACTGACGAGTGTACCAAACCTTGTTGAGTTCATCGGGAAGCTCCATCATATTTGCAATCTCGGTTGAAGTATAGCCCTGATTGATGTACATAAGTGTCTGTGAGAATATGTACTTATAGACAGAGGCTGTGTTTGCCATGTAGTCATTGATTACATCGTTGCCCCAATGCGGCCAGTTGTGAGCCTGGAAAACTACTTCGGCTTTATCTCCGAAAAGCTTCTTTGCCTCCATAATGTACTGCGCCCACGCATTGCCGTCACGAACCTCTGCGCCTCTGAGTGTGTAGAGATTGTGCATTGTGCCGGAACAGTTTTCAGCCATCCACAAAGCCTTGTATTTTGGAATATAGGTATTCATCTCGCAGGCGATTCTGTGTTGGGAGTAAGCTGGAACACCATTTCAACACCGTCAACCTTGATAGTTTCGGTAGCTTTCTTCACCTCATAAGACGGTGAAATGTATGTTGTTGTGCCGCTTGAAGGGGTAAGACCGATACCTACCGACAAACTGCCCTTACCGCCCTTATCAAGCAATGATCCGTACTGAAAGTTGGTTCTGCGTTTCATTGCGTTTCCTGCAAAAACATTTTCTTCCATAACAGCCTTTTCGTAGCCTTCGGGAACGATAATGAGCGTTTTGCCGGACTTAATCTGTTCATCAAGCGGAAGTGATGAATCGGCAACATCCTTTTCGTCAATAAGTCCGCCGATACCGCCGTAGTGGTCAATGTGAGCGTGGCTTACAACAACAGCGGCAATATGCGCCTTACCGAACTTAGATTCAAGAAGTTCAAGCGCCGCCTTTGCAGTTTCGGAGCTTGTTGTACAGTCAAAAACAATCCAGCCGTTGTCGCTCTTTACAAAGGTTACATTGGCAACATCGTAGCCTCTGACCTGATAAACACCGTCAACAACTTCAAAAAGTCCGTAAAGCGAGTTAAGCTCCGTGTTTCTCCAAAGGCTTGGGTTTGCACTGTCGGGAGTTGACGAGTTTCTGATAAAGTCATATGCTGTCTGGCTCCATGCAACAGTTCCGTTCTCGGTTTTGATTTCGAGTTTGTCGGGTGCTGTTATAAAGCCCTTTTTTGCAAATTCCTTTTCCTGTTCATCGGAAAAGTCAAGGGTCTTATACACCTGTGCGTTTTCGTCAGCCGTATATTTTGACGCATCCTTTACATCGCTGTTGAATTTTGCGGATGTACTGCTGTCGCTCTGCTGACATCCGCAAAGTGCAGACGAGGCAATCAATGTTGCCGCCAAAGCAAGGCAAAGCCCCGTTTTCTTTTTGTTAACCATAGAATATTTCCTCCATGTTTTTATCTGTCCATGATTTTTGGTTTAAGCTGAATTATAATAAATAATTGTCATTTAGTCCATACATTTGGCACAAAGTGAAAATTTTTGGCACGAAATGCAAATTAAAGTCACTGTTTGCGATATTATGTGATACAATAAGAGTGATAATTATGCAGGAGGTACGGTATGAGGATTGCAATAGTTGATGATTGCGAAAATGAGCGAAATGAACTTTGCAAAAGACTTTCTCAAAGCTCATTTTCAAGGTCATATGATATTGAAATTTGCGGATACGGTAACGGAACGGATTTTCTGAATGAGGCAATGCAGAACAGATTTGACCTTGTTTTTATGGATATATATATGGAAAAGGAAAACGGAATTGATGCGGCACAAAAGCTGAGGAAGTTTGACAAAGATTGTCTGCTTGTTTTCACAACCACATCAACGACCACGCACTTGAAGGTTTTAGGGTTCGGGCATTGCAATATCTTGTGAAGCCGTACAGCGATGAAGAGCTTGATATGTTGCTTGATGAGATTTCGCAGAAAATTTCCGTTGAAGAAAAATACATTGAAATACCCTCTGCAAGTGACTCGTTGCGTATAAAGCTTTGCGACATTTTGTATGCCGAGCATTTTAAGCACTGCATACATATTCATTGTACGGACAAATCCGAAAAATCTGTGCGCAGTACATTTGCCGAATTTGTAATGTTGTTTGATGACGGAGATAATTTCTTTGTGTGCAATCGAGGAATCATGGTAAATCTTGAACACATCAGGGATATGAACGGCAATGAATTTGTTCTTGACAACGGTGAAAGAATCTCCATAAGTCGAAGTCTTGTAAAAAGTGCAAAAAGCACCTTTGGCGAATATATTTTCGGCAGGAGGGATTTGCATTGACAAATGTTTTCTGTCCGATGATTGAACTCGGTGCAATCATCCCCGGTGTTGTACTTGCATATCTTCCGATAAAAAAACATCTCAAACTATCAAAGCTCAGGCTGTTTCCTGTGATGATTTTATCACTTGTGTGCCTTTGTACATTGTGCGGTTTTGTTTGTTACAGATACAATCTGAAATCGTTTGTGCTTGCAATACCGATAGTACTTGCTCTTTCGGCAGCATACTGTTGTTCACTCAAAACATCCATGTGGAAATCGGTGAGTGTGTTACTTGCGGTATGCGGAGTGTTTGCCTGCATTGCGAGCATTACACGGGCGGTTGATTCGATAACATTTCCGCAGAACACAACGCCGTGGTTTGAAATTAAATCGGCTGTGCTGTTCAATATTCTATGCTGGATGTTTGTAATTCTTGCATGGTATCCTGCAACACACGGTGTGAGTGAACTGCTCGATGATGAAAACATTGCCCAGACATGGTATGTATTCTGGATTTTACCGATAATATTCATCTTGCTCAACTTTTTTATAATCCCATGGAATCCTAACATTCTCCATACAGGAAGAATTATGCAGGGTTACATTGTTATCAGCGTATCACTTCTTGTGCTGTTGCTTATTTTCTATGTGCTGTTGTATTTTATAGCAAAAAACCTGAACCGCAATAACAAGCTTGCTCAGGAAAATCAATTTTTGAATATGCAGAGGGCACAGTATGACGCATTAAAAGTCGCTATTGAAGAAACCCGTCAGGCACGGCATGATATGCGACATCACTTTGCCGTACTCAATGCTCTTGCCGAGCAAAAGAACTGGGAAGAACTTGAAAAATACCTTTCGTCAGCGTCGCAGAATATTCCCGACACAGAGCTTGTACTCTGTAAAAACCACGCTGTTAATGCGATTATCGGACATTATTATTCAAAATACAAGAGCAATGGTATTCCGTTTAAACTAAAAATTGACATCCCCGAAAAGTTGACAGTTTCGGAATCCGATATCTGTCTTGTAATCGCAAATTTGCTTGAAAATGCATTTGAGGCGAGCATGAAGCTTGACAGAGATAAACGGCAGATTAAAATGTATGCCCGTCCGCATTCCGAAAAGATATTGCTTATTTCCGTAGAGAATGCTTTCAACGGAGAGATTACCGAAAAGGACGGTTTTTTCGGTTCGTCAAAGCGAAACGGTAACGGTATCGGTACGCAGTCGGTACGCAGAATTGCCGAAAAAGACGGCGGTTATTGTAGATTTTCTCACGAAAACGGAATTTTTACGGCGGATGTTATGCTGCACGGCAAAAACTGAATCGGACATTATAAAAGGGAAGAAACTTTTTTCGGTTTCTTCCCTGTTTTTTTATTCTGTAATTTTATTTTCTTTTAGCGAATATTTTGTCACCGTGTTCCAATCTCGGCGGATTGAAATATCAGCGGTAAGGTTTGTGTTGTCATAAACAATCGACCATTGAGTATTGCTTGTTATATCGTTCGGATTCGGTGCTTGTGATGCCGAAACAAGAGCCTCCCATGCTGTTTCTTTTGTATAGCTGTTATTCTTTTCAAGAACATTAATTATCTTATCATACCGCTCTCTGCCGTGACCGTAAACACCGTTTTTCTGATAAGGCTTTACAAAAATTTTTGTACATCACAAAAAAGTTTGTAACGGCAGGCGATTTTGTAACAACAAGCTTCGGTCATCGCTGTTGCAATCGTACTCAATAACACGACCGTCACCGTTTGAATCGGTAACATAAAGTGATAATCTCTTCCGCTTGAGGCGAACATATCGTATTTTTCAAAAAGTGTAACCGCCTCTTCGGTTGACGCAGCTCTGTCAAGTATAAGACGGATTGCAAGCGTTGTGGCGATAACAGGCTTTCCGCTTTGCTGACGGACCGGCTTGCTGTCAAGTGTGAGAACTGCGATTGACACGCCCTTTTCATTGATTCCGTCAAGGCTGATAAACGGCGAGAGCAAGGTTGCAAGCCTTGTTTCATCACTCAACTCGGGGTTGTTTGCACCTACATTATCAAGTGCCGCAAACGCAACCGACCTGTAGCCGTCCTTTGGCGAACAATACACAAGCATTGACGAGGTGTCGTTCTTGAAATCATAGTTTCGCCCCATCATTACGCTGTCGGGATTTTTCATTGTAAAGGCACTGCACCCGAAATTCGGCATTTTAAGATTGACGGGATAATCGGGTAGAACCTCCTGCAAAATTGCACCGAGAGCCGACTCATCATCAAAAATCCCTCTATCGATGATTTTATCAATGCTGTAATCGTAGCATATATCCATTTTATAAAGGTTAAAATCGCTGTAATCGGTCAGCTTTTTAACAGAATCAAGTGTATGCTTTCTTGCGTCAATCATAATGTATTCTCCTTAAAACGGGGTATTTTCAACGCAATAATAGCATAATATTTTTATTTTTTCAACAATTTTGAGTCAATTCGCAATAATTTTTTCATAAGAAAAATCGAAAGACAGAATTTTTGATTTCTGTCCTTCCGACCGGTATTTTACATATTGAATTTTAAATTATTTGAGAAGATTATTGTCTGTAAAATAATCGATTCTCATAGAATGACGGACATCCTCAAGTGTTTTTGCGGCAGTTTCCTTTGCAACCTTACTGCCCTCTTTGAGAATATCGAGAACATCGGGAAGATGATTTTCCCATTCTTTTCTGCGTTCACGAATAGGACGAAGCTCCTCCTGCATAACATTGTTAAGGAATTTCTTAACCTTGACATCACCGAGTCCGCCACGCTGATAATGAGCCTTGAGTTCGTCAAGACAGCTGTAATCATTCCAAAATTCCGCAAAATGCTCATCACGGCAGAATGCGTCAAGATAGATAAACACGGGATTGCCCTCAACCTTGCCCGGATCCTCAACACGAAGATGATTCGGGTCGGTAAACATTGACATAACCTTTTTCTTGATATCCTCGGGTTCTTCTGCAAGATAAATGCAGTTGCCGAGGGATTTGCTCATCTTTGCCTTGCCGTCAATACCGGGCAGTCGCAGACAAGCCTTGTTGCTCGGAAGAATAATCTGCGGTTCCGTAAGAGTTTCGCCGTAAACGGAATTGAACTTGTGAACAATCTCCTTGCACTGTTCAAGCATCGGAAGCTGATCCTCGCCGACAGGAACGGCAGTTGCACGGAATGCCGTGATATCAGCCGCCTGACTGATTGGATAACAGAAAAATCCCACAGGAATGCTTGCCTCAAAATTACGCATCTGAATTTCTGCCTTAACGGTGGGGTTACGCTGAACACGGGACACGGTTACGAGGTTCATATAATAGAAAGTAAGCTCTGTAAGCTCGGGGATCATTGACTGAACAAAAATCGTTGACTTGTTCGGATCTATTCCGCAGGCAAGGTAGTCGAGCGCAACCTGCAAAATATTCTGTCTTACCTTTTCGGGATGCTCGGCATTGTCGGTAAGAGCCTGCGCGTCTGCAATCATAAGGTATATATCATCATATTCGCCCGAATTCTGGAGCTTTACTCTCTCCTTGAGCGAACCTGCATAGTGACCGACATGAAGTCTGCCCGTAGGACGGTCACCTGTTAAAATTACTTTTTTCATAGGTTTCTCCTTTGTTTACCTTGATTCAAAGGCAAAATTCTTTTCTATGATTATATCACCATAAACAACAGCCGTCAACATTTGTAAAAAAGCTAAAAAGAAAAATATTCCATAATAATTCCCATATATTTTATGCCACAAAATTCGACAGAATGTTGCATAAGACACACGCAAAATTCATTTGACCGTTGAATTTTTTTAAAATAAAAATATAATATTCTAAAAAACGAGGGTAAAGAGTATGGAGTACAATTATCATAAAAATGCAGGACAGCTTGCATTCATAAAATTTGTAAAAGGTCTTGTGCATCTTCTTATTCGCCCGAAGGTTGAATGGAAGGACAAGAGCCTTAAAAAGAGCCTCAAGGGCAAGCCTGTTGTGTTTGTATGCAACCACACTCACCACTTTGACGGAGTTGTGATAAGCTCTGTACTCAGCAAATACAAGCCGTATATGCTTGTTAAAAAAAGCTGGTACGACAAGAGCGGAACAGGCTCGTTTATCCGAATTTGCCGCAGTATTCCCGTTGACTTTGACACCATGGACACAAACTGGTATGCACAAAGTGAGGGTGCGGTTGAAAACGGATATTCAATGCTTATCTCCCGAGCGGAATTGCAAGAGAGGGCAAAATGCTCCCGTTCAAGCCCGGTGCGCATTGCTTGCGGCAAAAAAAAGGTCTTGACATAATCCCGATTGCATCTTTGGGTGAGTATAAAATTCTTTTCGGAAAAAGGCAGAAAATTTTAATCGGCAATCCGATAAAATCCGAATGTCCCGAAATGTTCGCTACTCAAAATATGCAAAAGAAATAAGTGCCGAAGCCGAAAAGCAGGTCAAAAAGCTTTAATCTTGAGCTTGAAGAAAAAATACGGCAAAGGCAAGGTTTATTACAAAGAAGATTTTTCTTCGGAAAATTTATAATAAAATCAAAAAAATCAAAAATTTAAGTGAGGTAATTAAAATGAACAATGCTATTGCAGATCAGATTAAGGAAATGCTCGTAGAAAACCTTAGAATTCCCGAAAACATTCTTACATACGATTCAGAACTTTTCGGTGACGAAATCGGTCTTGACTCAATCGACTCAATCGAAATCGTTGCAGGCATCGACACACTTTTCGGTATTGATATGACAGGTGCAGACCGTGAGCACTTCCAATCAATCAGAGCACTTACAGAATATGTAGAAAGCAAGCAGGGTTAATATGGCTGACAAAAAGAGATGTGTTGTCACAGGACTCGGACTTATCTGCGGCGTCGGTGACAATGTAAAGGATTGCTGGGATGCCGTAACACTCGGTCACTCCGGCATTGATGAGGTTAAGTCGGTTGACACCTCAAACTGTTATGCACACAAGGTGCAGAGGTTGACAAGCATCGTCAGAGCTTTCTCCCGAAAACTATGACCGTTCATCCCTTCTCTGTATTCATGCCGCAAACGAGGCTTTTGAAGATGCAAACATTGACGCATCCGAAAAAAACATCGGTGTTATTCTTGGCAGTTGTGTAGGCGGTGCGGCAAGCATTGACAAATATTACACAGACGAAATCAAGGGTGACGGCGGTAAAAAAGAAGATATTTTCAAAATGGGCGCTTCGGCAATTGCCAACAATGTTTCCGCTCATTTCGGACTTGAGGGCATTACCGCAAACATCGTCAACGCTTGTGCGGCAGGCACAATGAGCATCGGCTATGCCTGTGACCTTATCCGTGAGGGCAAGGGTGATGTGTTCATCGCAGGCGGTTCGGACAGCTTTTCTTCACTTGCATTCAGCGGTTTCCACGCTCTCCATGCGCTTGACGAAAACGCCTGTTCCCCGTTCAATCACAGCACAGGTATCACGCTCGGCGAGGGTTCGGGTATTCTTGTAATCGAAAGCTACGAACACGCTGTTGAACGAGGCGCAAAGATTTACTGTGAAATTCTCGGTTCGGGTGTAAGCAGTGACGCTTACCACATTACCGCTCCCCGTCCCGACGGTGAAGGTCAGATGAGTGCAATCAGAAGGGCTGTTGAAAGCTCTGCTCTTAGTTTTGACGATATCGACTACATAAACGCACACGGAACGGGTACTGCCAAAAATGACGAGGCTGAATTTCTTTCACTTCACACACTTTGACGGCAACGACCACCTTCTGTCAGCTCAACAAAATCTATGACTGGTCATTGCCTCGGTGCGGCCGGCTCAATTGAGGCCGTATTTTCCGTAAAAGCAATA
>ENA-OQDE01000244-OQDE01000244.1-human-gut-metagenome-genome-assembly--contig:-NODE-244-length-35416-cov-3.137380_pt1 | contig 35416 bp, 31 predicted proteins | sample MGYA00242768_ERZ504595 | MGnify/ENA primary metagenome ERZ504595 (study PRJEB26092, sample SAMD00036307) | human gut metagenome | host: Homo sapiens | study: EMG produced TPA metagenomics assembly of... | reverse complement strand
TAGAGTCTTCACCGGGCACTTCAAGCGTAACTGAGGACAAGGTCAACAGAAAGAGAAGAAAAAAAGAGACTTTAGTGGTGCTATCATTATCTGTAGTGGTGGGAACAGTGGCAGGAGTTGTGCTGACAGCTGCAAGGATATGCAAACCGATATTTATCAGCAGACATGAGCAGGAGCGGCTGAAACCAGAGAATCTCAGAAGAGAGCTCCATTGAGGAGATTTACAGTGCTTATACCAATGCAAAGGCACAGTATGACAATTACCAGAATATGTATCAGTATACAAATACCCCAAATGAGGGACTTAAGAATTTTATCGAAGAGCTGGAAGAGAAAATGCCTTCGGATATTACAGTGGAGAACTTCAGCTCTACAGGAACGCAGGTCAGCTTTTCCATGCGTGTGGGAAGCAAATCAGCAGCAGCAAACACGATCATGCAGCTTCGTACCTTTGAGAGCCTGTCTACTGTAACCACTACAGGAATTGACGAGGCTGAGGATGGAACCGTATCCTTAAGTGTACTCTGTACATATTCAGATCCGGCACCGCTGGACAGCTCAGGAGAGTAATAGGAGGCAGGATTAATTATGGACATGAATATTTCTATGCGTGATAAAAAAATACTGCTGATGTTTCTTGGAGTAGGTGTTTTTGCAGCAGGATATTTCTTCGGATACAGACCGCAGATGGAAGAGGCACAGAGCATCCAGGCATCAACCGAACCTTTGAAAACAAGGCTGGATGACCTGCTGAAGCTGGCTGCAGACAGGGATTTTTATCTGAAAGAAACAGAAGATATCAATGCAAAGGTCAGCGAATATACATCTGCATTTCCGGCAGATATCCGTCCTGAAGACGGAATCGTACTTTCTATGAATATGGAGAACTCCCTGGATATGCAGATCTCCAATGTAGGTCTGGGCACAAGAGAGTTTGTGGCTTCTCTGGACGGAAGTACAGAAGATCCTCTGGCAGGTTTGCCTGACCAGACTCTCTCAGAGCAGGCAAATGAGCAGACCCAGTCTCAGCTTGATGAGATCGAGGGCACAGATGTAGTCGGAGAGAATGAGCGTCAGGCTGCCTCCGAGGCAGAAGTGGAGAATCTGAACAGTGTGTTCACCAGTCCTGTACTCTACCGGACACAGGACACCATGCAGTTTACGGGAACCTATGCCAGCCTGAAGGATATGGTTGATTATCTGGCTGACCAGACAGGCAGGATGACATTGGACAATGTAAATGCTTCCTTTGATTCCTCCACAGGAAATCTGAGCGGAAGCATTACCGTAAACCTGTTTGCCATGGCAGGAACTGGAAAGACCTATACAGAGCCGGATGCAGGAAGTGTGGCATACGGAACCAGCAATATTTTCGGTACTATTGAGTCTGGTAAGAAGAGTAAGAAAAGCAAAAAGAGTAAGAAGAAAGCCGCAGAGACAGCTGATGCACAGAGTGCAGACAGCACGACAGACCAGGCGGCTTCCGATACTGGCGCTGACGGCCAGAATACCAACAGTCAGGAAGGAGAAAATACGCAGGATGCAGCAGCCCCTGTTGATAGCGCCGAGCAGGCACAATAAGGAAAGTATGTTAGAGGGGAGAGGTACAGGGCCCCTCTATTTGCATTTTTATGGAAATGATGGATTCCTGTACGAAATAAAAAATACGGAATGAAAGTATAATTATGAAAAGATTTTATGAGAAATTTCGATATTGTAGAAATAATCTTGCGGATAAATGATAAAAAAAGACAGGAGGGAGCATCGGGATGGACAGTAAAAGAAGGGAAAGATCAAATGCAGGTATGTCATTGATCGAAGTGATCGTTGCGGTCAGTATTTTTTCCATAGCAGCGGCGGTGCTTCTTCAGAGCTTTGTTACCTCACAGAGAATCAACAAGAAATCAAATCTATATCTGGAGGCAACTACGGTGGCACAGAATATCATGGAGGAGATTAAATCCAAAGATTTTGAGGATGTGTCTCTGGCATTTAATTATCCGATTGATGTTCTTACCGGTCAGTCAAGACTATCTTTTCTTAATTCGGACAAGAGCAGAATTAATACCGGAGAAGCGAATTCCATTGGTGTAAGGGAAATCGTGAAGGATGGAGATGAGTATAACGACGTACGTCTTTATAATTCTCTGGATGGAGATAATACGTCGAGGGTAACTGCATCGGTTATTTCTAAGGATAATGGCGTAACCTATGAGTTTAATCCCAGAAAACAGGAGATAATGCAGGAAAATATTATTTTGAACTTACAAATGTAACAAATAATCATGAGACATTTGATGCTCTGGTGAAGTTTGACGGAGGAAGAAGTTCCGGATATAAGAAAAAAACAGCCACGAACAATGAAGAAGGAAAGAATGATTATCTGGCTCCGAATATTTCGAAGCTGGATACGAAGACAAATGCATTCCTGATCATGGGTAAAAACTGGGATGAGAATGCGATGAATGTGATCGCAACAGAACAGCTTCAGGCAGCGCAGAAGTTATGGCTCAGGATCTGGCTGATTATATCCGCGGAGCGTCCGAGGAAGAGCAGAAAAGGCTGACGGAGGAATTTACTTCACAATATCCAAGGCCGACAGAAAAGCTGAGTACGGAAGATATTTATGCACAGACAAAGAGAACGCTTTATGTGAAGATTGAAGAGAGCGGCGGAACAATTAAGACAGAAGCGAAGTATGTCCTGAATACATATGATTATGTGAAAAAGGGCGGAAATAAATATGAGCGAATGGATATCTGTCCGTGCCATGGCCAGTCAGAAAATGGTAAAGTCAGCGGATGTTTCTGCACATATGAGAGTGCTTACTGGACATTTACAGTTCAGAAGCTGACACAAAACTGAAAAATCTTTATGTATTTTATTATCCAAATTATGAATCAAAAAGCAGTACGAAGCCGCTGGATCGTATAGTTATTGAGAATACGGATAACTATCCGGCTAAGGTATATGTAACAAAACAAAGAGATGAGGAAGAGAATACGCCAACTTCTGCGCAGGAGAATTCCTATCGTATGTCTTTGACGGTTAAAGAATCTCCGGTCAAACTGGAACAGACGAACTGGAATACAAACCCCAGCCTTTATAAGGCACAGACAAAGTTAAGAACAAATCTTGATTATAATATCAGTGATTTTGACAAAATTCTTACCCGCCCGAAGATCAGCCAGATGCAGCTGACTTATCAGGCTGTTACGAAAGATGGCCGTAATGACAGAAAGAAGACCGGAGCCGCTGCAAAGCAGATTCTAAGCTACAACGGTCTGGATGATAAGATAGAAACAGACAGAATCTATACTGCGACAGTGGATGTCTATAAAGTAGGGGCGGCTGCAAAGGGATTTCCGAAAGAGGATCTGGTAGCAAGCCTTGACGGAGCGAAAGAGAATTGATAACAGGGAGTAAAGATATGAACGATTGGAAAGATACAGCCAGAAAACAGAATAAAGGTTTTTCGCTGATTACTGTGATTATTGCGGTAGCTTTTATCGGAATTCTCGGACTTCTTGTTCTGTATATGGCATTGAGTAATTTTCAGATGAAGATCACAGATTTAAAAGGTAAAGACAGCTTTTATACAGCTGAGCGGGCGATTGAGGAAATCCGTGTAGGTTTACAGGAAGACGTGGGTGATTCTATGTCTGAAGCATATATTAAGGTTCTGGAAACCTATAACAAAGATGCGGATTCAACAGATATAGTGCTTGACAAGCAAAGACAGAGCGATTTTATAGATGAGTTTATCAAAAAACTGGCTGGCAGGTTAAAAAACGGAACAAATCAGAATGAATATAACCTGGAACATCTGACAGATTATCTTGATCTTAACAACAGCGAAAAGTTTGATTCCACAAAAGAAACACTGATCGTTACTACACCGTCTGACAAAACACCTGTAATGACAAAGGATAAAAAAAAGTGGAATTTTGTTAAAAAAATCTGAAGTAATCTATGTTGACCCGAAGATATGCTTCAATAATAGAAACCGATATCCGTCTTGGAATTCCGAAGTACAGTTCCCGACACCGTCTACGCTTCCGGACCTTATGAATATGATTGTTGTTGCTGATAAAGGCATTATCTGTGAGGCCGGAGGAAATGAGACGACTACAATATCAGGAAGTATTTACTCTGGTATTTTAAAGAATATTACAGATAACACGATTCTGGAAAAGAATCCACGGACGAGTATCTGGGTTCAGTCCGGGGCAAATCTGGATATTCAAAGCGGTGATAAAGTTGTCAGCGCAGGTGAGATTTATACGGATCAGAATGCAACGTTTACCAGTGAGACAGGAGTGACATTCTGGGCACAAGGTGTGAAATTATCTTCTGCACAGGCAAATCTTCTGGGAACTACCTATTTCTCAGATGACCTGACGATAGAATCAGGAAATAGCAGTAGAGTAACGATTCAGGGTGAGTATTATGGATATGGATATCCGGAATCTGCCAGAAACTCAAAAAACGACTATATGTATGATGCTGCTGATGGAAAATGGAGTGATACTGCACTTAGCAGTTCAATTGTGATCAATGGAAAAAATACGACGTTAGATCTGTCTGGCGTTCGAAAACTGATGCTTGCAGGAAGAAGTTACATTGGTACATCGGGTGTAAGACCTGTCAGTGGGACAAGTAATTCAAATGATGTTATGATGGGCGAAGTATTACCGTGAAGGGGACACAGCTTGCATATCTGCTTCCGCCGGAACTGATTGATACCTCCGGATTAAAGACGCCGGATATGGATATTAAGAATCCAATGTCTTATTCAGATTATGAAGAAAGTGGTCTGATGCAGATGGATTCGATTCCTTTAAAAATGGATACTGCATCAGCAGAGCTCGGAAATAAAACACTCAATGAAATCGGTGTGGATTCTCAGAAGCCTGTGCAGGAAGTTTTTTATAACAATAATGCGGATGAAGGATATGTATATTTTTATCTGAATTTCAGCAATACAAGTGAAGGAAACCGTGCTGCTTCAGATTTTATGTATAATTATTATATGAATAATTCTACTGTGAAAACAAATCTGGATAAATATTTATCTTTCTATTTCAGCAATACCAACAGTGGAATTAAAGTGAAGGACATGAAGAATTATATCCGTTATGTCACAAACGGAAACGTTCTCTCTTATGAGGGCGGAGAAGCGGCAGAGGTGGAACAGGTGCACAGGGAAATATGACTACTGCTACCAGTGCAGAAGTTTCTCAGGCTCTTTTGCAGGAACAGAAGAATTATCAGAATATGTGGTATGCATTGAATCGAAAGATGATCACCAGTGTGGATCTTTTAAATAAGGAAGTAAAAGATTCAGATGGAATTACACATGATGAGACGGACAGCAGCAGAGGCGTTTTTGACAATATGGTTAATGAAAAAGAGATGATACAGTTTCTTCAGGTAAAACAGCCCGGAACTCTGGAATTTACATTTAAAGCAAGTGCAGAAGATGACAGTCTTCAGGCAATCATGGCACATAATGGAAAATCCAGTACTTTTAAGGTAAAGAATGCAGACGGCACAGAATCAGAAACAACTGTTAATGGAACAAATAAACCTTTAACCATTACTTCTGCCATGGCGGATAAACTGAGACTTGTTGTATGTACCGGCGATGTAGTAATTGAACCTGGGGTTCATTTTCAGGGAATTATCATGGCAAAAGGAAGAATTACGCTTGGTTCGGGAGCAAGTCTTGAATCTGCTCCGTTAGAGGCTGCCAAAGTATTCCAGGCACAGATGCATCTGATAAAAATATGTCACCGAAGAGTTTTTTCTGGGAGGGTGACAAATATGTTCTCGGAAATAGTAATACATCGAATGAATCAACGGACAGTGGACGTGTTTTGGATACTTATGATCTGGCAGACTGTGTTACTTATGAAAACTGGAGAAAAGAATAGAGTTGAAAAAGGATATGTATAAATTAAAATCAGAGTATTGCGGTCAAAAGAAGAATAAAGGTTTTACACTTGTGGAAATGGTTATTACTGTAGCTATTTTTGCCATTTTGCTTGGAATGATTACTCCTTCTCTGAATTCAGTGCTTGGTTTTCGTGTTCAGCGTGCGACGAATTCCATAGCATCTGCGCTGGATAAAACAAGAAGAGAGGCAATGAGCAGACTGGTAGGAGAAATGAAGTTAGAATATCGGTCTGACGGATATTATATTACGTATTATCTGGACAGGGGCAAAGAAGGTGCTGAATCATCCAGAATAAGAAATGATGATTCGGAAAAAATCGCACCTGCGGGAACGAGAATCAGTTATACGGACAGTACAGGACAGACATATAATCTGTGGGAGGGTGACAGAAATTCTATTATCCTTACTTATAACCGTGCAACTGGTGGTTTTCTTCCTATCCAGTCAAATGAATGGGAGCAGAATCAGATTCTGGCAGTACTTGGTTGTGGGGAGGATATTCCGTTGGAAAGAGATGAAAGTTTACCGTATTGCCAGACAATCACAGTCAGAGGCGGGATGCGCACCCGTGTGATTACTCTGAATAAAGATACAGGAAAGTACACGGTCAGGGCGCAGTAAAACAGCATAAAACCGGATCTGCAAAACCGGAAATAAGGAGAGAATAAGTTAAGAGGAGAAATTGCTGCATGAAAGGAACACAGAGAAGAACAATCAGAAAAGAGAAAAATAACAGTGCCGGTTTCACTTTAATAGAGATGATTGTTACAGTGGCAATCATCGCAATTTTCTCCGGCGTTGTGGTAACATTGATTACTACGGGTTCCAGCCTCTTCAGGGGCGTTTCCGGAAATACGAAATCTCAGGTGAAGGCACAGGAAACACTGGATGAGATTGAAGATCTGATCATAGATGCAAACAGAAGTATTTATTACGCATACGGTTCAGGAACTGATATGGGAACGCAGATTATCAGCGACATTGATGACTCTAATGCGGCATCAAAAACTTTTATTGCCTGCAATGAATACGAAAATGGCGATGGAACCAGCCGTTATGTTTTTGATGTGCTTGACTGGGTGGGAAGTGAAGGAAAACTTTATTACAGTCAGCGTGAGTACACAAAGGCAAGCAGCAATACGGAAGAAGAAAATGAGAATGGCACAGGCGACAATTCAGAAAATCAGCAGACAGTGGATACCAGTGGGATTTCTGCAGAAAGCATGGACAATGGAGTTGCTGTATTTGCATCAGCCGACAATGATAGTGGTAATGGAGTTGTTTCCGGAGGCAGTTCAGATAAGGCAAAAGATTCTAAAGAATTAATTGCACGTTCTGTGTTTGCAGAGGGAATTGAGAATTTCACAGCAGATGTGACGAAGGTGGAGAGTGAACGGATCGTGCGTTTCCGTTTAACTACAGAAGAAAATGGGAAAAAAGTGAAAACACTTCACACGGTTAATCTCAGAAACCGGATTCAGGTCATGAAACCGGATGATGCTTTTGCAACAGCCAGCAGTACAGATGTAAGGATTAATATCGTTGGTGCACCGGATTCTATCGATGCAGGTAAATCAAAGATCCTGGGATATAATCTGACTGGAAATGGTTCCATTGATCCGACAACATTGAAATGGGAAATTGTAGATGGAACAGAAAAAGGATATTTTCCGGAACTTGATCCTACATATGGAAAGCTTACAATCAATGACAATGCAACCGGAACAGTCACTGTAATTGTGTCTGCAGAAACATCCGATGGAAAACAGAGAGTAACTTCTGCACCGGTGACGATTAAGATTAATAATACTAAGACGGTGACGGGGATTAAGACAGAGAATGTCGAAATTATATTAGGTTTGGATACAGAAGAAACTGTTTCATACGATTTAAATGATTATATAAAATGGTCGGAAGTATATAGTGATAATACAGATTCGGGAAATTCTTATGTAAAAGTTGTGTGGAGCGGAGGGACAAATGGAACTACAGTTCAGGAAAATGGTCTGATAAATATTGAAAAGAGCGAGGGTACATCTCAGGCAAATGGAGTAATTTCTGTAAATGCTTCCTATGAAGTAGGTGGAAAAGCATTTTCGGCTACAGCGACTGTAAATTTAGCTCGACTTGAAATAATAAATCCATCGGGTGAATATTATCTGGGTGATAATAAAGTTTCACCAGAATATAATTATTATATTGGCGGTAAAAAAAGGAACTTGTCCTCTACGCCACAGTTTACTGTAGATGGAATGACATATCAGGAAGGAAATGCATTTACAACCGAGGAAAATGGAGAATGGAAAGCAAAAGCGACAGTTTCAGTAAATAGTGGAAGTTTGGCAACGGGACATTCTACATTTAGTGTTAATACAGATTTTTATCGTATGAATATCTGGTGTAAAAATAAAGTATCCGGACAGAATGTTACGACTGTATATCCTGGTAATACATATGATTGTTCTTATTATAATGCTTCAACCGGATTTTATGTGGATGCAGACAGAGCAGATTATTCTTGGAAATATAGTGTACAGTGGAAAATTTTAAAGAGTTCAAGTGAAAAGACGTCTGTTAGTAATGATTTATTCTATAATGATCAGCATACTGCTAAATTATATGTTGATGAAAGTGAGCAGGGATTTTCTATATCTGCTGAATTGACATTTTATGTAGAAAATGAGAATAAAGAGGTAATAAAAAGAGTTATAAAGGCGTGGCTAATATTGGAGTTGTGCATGGCGTGGAAATAGTATCACCGAAGACATCAGTAGTTATAGGAAATAAATATCCATTGAAGGCTAAAGTAATAGAAACTTATTTATCTAATCCATATTCAAATGGGAAACCAGAATATGCTACAGCAGAAATAGAAGATGGATTAACTACACCGAAGTGGTCGATTGATCCAAGTAGTGGAGGATTTGATTCTTCTGGCGTTGCTCCATGGGATGTGCAGGTATGGCAGCAAAATACTACATTAAGCATTAGCGTAGAGAATGGCCATCTTTTATGGGTTGGAACTGGAGATAATCCTAAGATATACGAAGCTTCAGTTCCAATTGAAGTTTTAGAAAAACCTATTACGCGTTTTAGAGTAGAAGATGAAGGAAAAAATCAGAGCACAACAATCACCATTAACGATATGATTAAATTAACTGCTGATTTAGAAATTGATGGAGCGGAAATTAAAAATTCGGATCATATCACTTGGAGATGTAAAAAAGATGGTGAGTTACGCACAGATATTTTGCCGTACTCCAATAATTTAAATAACACTTTCAAACTGGAATATGATAAGAAAAAAATGGGAGTTTATGTCGTTACAGCTGTCTATAAGTCAGATAGAGGAACGGAAACAGAATCGGAACCTTATACGATAACGGTGACTGATAACTAGAGGTATATGGATAGTGAGGAGATTGTTTCAAATGAAAATCAGACGTAAAAAAATACTACTATCTGGCGTTGCAGTAACTGTAGCCGGAGTACTGGGAGTTGGAGCATTGCTCCAGACCAGTATTTCTGTACAGGCCTCTCCTGCAATGATGCCAGGTATTGAAGAGATTGTAAATGAAACATCCAAAGATGAACCTTTTCGGATTCTCGAAATCGTGGATTCTGAAGATGAGGCAGAAATCGGGTATTATATATCCGGTCAGGAGCCGTATATCAAACTGTATAAAGACGAAAACGGAAATGCCATGTTTTTTTCGAGTCTGGAAGATGGATTAAGTAAGCTGTCGGAAAAGCAGCGAAAAGAATTTGCCACGAATAAAAAAACAGACGAAAACGGAAATGTATCTTCCGCAGGGAAAAATATAGAGAGTCTTTGCGGAGATTCCGCAGAAGAGTATCCGCTTGCATACTCAGAATATCAGGAGCAGTATTTTGTTTCCTCTGAAGATGGATGGAAGAGAGTTGATTTCGTAGATGCTGATGGCAATCCAAGACTGATACAGTAAAGATTCGGGGACATTATCAGGAAAACACTGCCGGAAACGGACAGTATACGAAAGAGGAACAGACTTATTATCCAATTCGTAAAAATGTCACAGAAGATAATGCCAAAACAAACAAATATCGTGAGAATATAGAAAATTTCTATTATTCTGATGATGAAGAAGCACAGGCTCCATATGCGCTGACATTTGCAGAAGTAAAAAATGAAGACGTTAATAATGCATTAAAAGATGCAAATGACAGAGGGCAGACTACCATTCTTCCAGAATATGATTATTCTAATGGAAAGTATGGATATTATGAAAATGTATATGCAGATTTCACAGAAGATATTGCAAATAATATCCAGAAAAATATTTTTAAATTTCCAGGAGAAAATCCGGTTGTAGATGAAAGCAGAGCGGTATTGATTCAGGATAATACTCCACAGGGAGCTTCGGCATTTACTGCAGGAGAAGAAGCAGAATTTTCAACTGTAAATGATGGCAGTGAGACAACAGCTGCTTCACAGTCCGAATTTGCGGGGGAAACATCAGATAATTCAGGAGCAGATGCGTTTTCAACAGGAGATTTTGGAGACGGAACTTCGGATGGCGATGCTCAGATTCCATCTTCACAGGATACTTCACAGACAGCAGGAATGGCAGATGAGCTGACTGATAATGCACAGGCGGAAGAACAGACTTCTAAAGGCCGAACGATCCTACTTGGATTTGCTAATGAAGAAACAAAGGGAACGACAGAGAATCCGTATATTTATCTGGGAGAAAATATACAGGCGTATCCGTATTATAAATATACTCTGGTAGGAGATCTGGAGAAGATCAAAGCTCTGGCACAGGACAACCAGAAAAAAGATGCAGAAAGTGTCACAAATAAAACACAGATCGTACGTAATGAGAAAGATATTACACTGGAAGATGGACAATATTGGTACTGGAAAATGGATACTGCAAGCGGACAGCTTGCCAGATATCCTCTTTCCATAGTGACCGGACGTCAGGCAGTACCTTACAGTGACATAAAGAAAATAGATAGCAGTCTGGATTACAACTATTATTACACTGTAGAAAAAGCATATTTCTGCTGTGAAGCTTCTGCTGATGCAAAACTTCCTACAGATTATCAATATTATGGATGGTATTATGCGTCTTATCCGCAGAATGACGGAAATACCTATATTAAAGTAACAGACGGTGATGGAAAAGTTGCAACGCATTATATTTCCGATGCAGAATATAAATTGACTCCCGGAACTGGAGATTATGATTTTATTCCGAATGAACAGGAACCGGAGCAGACAGTAGAAGTAAATCATATATTTTATCAGGGCGGATATGTAAACCACGACTGGTTTAAGCGATACGTATTTCATTTATCACCTGATGACGAAGAACAGTTTGCGAATTTTGACATTAAAGTTGATACGATTACGGCTCAGGAATTTAACGAAAAATATGGTACCCAAACAGCAGCTGTCAGTACGGAAAATGCAGAAGCGGCAGCTGATATTGCTGACAGTGCAGCCGGAGATGATGGTGCTTCATCAGATTCTGAAACGGATCAGCTTTCTGATGAAACACAGATGGAGGAACCTCAGCAGGAAGAAGCGCAGACAGAAGAATCACAGACAGAAGAGCCACAGGAAGACGGGGGTGAAACATCTGAGGTTGATTCTATGGTCAGTGAAGCAGGAGTTGAGTTAGTTTCTATTGAAAATGAAATAAATGATAATGTACCCGATGAATTCCAGGATGGAACAGATGCTGCATCAGACACTGATAATACAGATGCACAGCAGGCAGAGAGTGAGACTGTAACATCCGGAACACCGGATGCCGATTTTTCAGATGGTGAAAGCGATGGTACAAGTGCCTTTTCAGCGGGGACAGCACAGACTGCGACAATTGCAGACAGTGAACTGTCACAATATGATCTGATTTATGTAAATGGAATCGTCACAACTGAAGCAGTGCAGGCGATGGGAACCATCCCTGTAATGATTAATTCTGTAAAGGCATATAGAGAAAATGATTTGCTGGAGGCATTTTCTGCTTATACAGAGCCGGACGATGCAGATAGGCATTATGTGGACAGAATGGTTTATTTCTTTAAAAATACTTTTTCTGATGACAATCCTTCTGGCTTAATAAACAGAGACTTTCATACAAATTTCAATTCAGAATCAGAGGGAAGCACATTTACAGATGGAAGCAGGTCGGAAGGATTTGAAGAGATTCTGAAATATATCGAAAGTGAAAACCAGTATCGTCAGATCGGACAGACAACAGATGAATCGCAGTCATTATCAGATGGAGAAGAAAACTCTGACAGTGAAAGTTCGTTTTCCGCAAATAACTCGAAGGTTCAGTTATTGAGTAAAGAGCTGACACAGGCAAGAGCGATTGAGTATATTATCAATTATCAGTATAAACGTAATTTAAATACGAAAAGCAGTATTAAGGTGTTGGAAATAGAACCGGCAAAAACCGGAAGTACACTTGATCAGAATACCGTATTAGGATGGCTGGGCAAAAACACGAATGATCCAATTGAGATATATACGGTGACAGCTGATTGTGAGCAAAATTCAGGAAATGAGAAACATCCGGCATCTTATATTTTAGATTCTGATCAAAACCTATTCTGGCATTCAGCATGGAATAGCAGTGGAACGAATTATCATGCATCAGGAAATCATACTTTAACGATAACTCTGAAAAAGGCATCTGATATCAGCGGATTTATATACACCCCCAGAAGATATAGTACAAATGGGGATCAGAATGGAAAAATACTGAATTTTGCAATAAGCCTGTATGATAAAAACGGTAAGGAACTGTTAAAGGATGAAACAAATGACAAAGAATTATATACAGACAGAACAGATAATACAAGTAAAACATATACATTTAAAGATGGAAAAACTTATAAAAATGTAAAGAAAATAACGATAAGAATAACGAATGCATATCATAACAATACAACGAGTGACACGATAGCGTCATGTGCGCATCTGGAATTTTTTAATAGTGAGAATATACAGACACAGGTTACCGTTACATCTATGACTGCATCTGAGTATGTAGGACATGTTGATGATATTAATTCTGAATATGACATGATTTACATTGGGGATTCTTTGAATGAAAGTTCGCGTGATATAAGGATTAATGGTACAAAACCTATGTTATATACATGTGGGCGGTGCGATTAGTTTGAATGACATACATACAGGAAGTGGTTCGAACGATATAAGAAAGTTATCTCTTATGGGAATGCTGAATATTGATTATATTGTAGGATCAAATGGCAAAAAAAGATGCGTGATACAAAATTGTATAATACGGGAGAGAATGGAGAGACACAATATGCTGGTCTGGGATCATTCAGGGGTCGGGAAATGACATTACAAAACAGCAATATAATGAGTTACTGGATTTTGTAAAAGTGGATATCCGGTTGTACTTGGAAATTCTCTGGTAGACAGCAAAAGTGGGAAAATATCTACACAGACTGTAGATAACTCATCCTGGTATTATAGGTTTCTGAATGAGGCATTTTCATATGGAAATGTAGCTACAGTCAGTGGACTGTCAGATTCACAATTTACTTTTTTGCGAATCTTGCAAAACCGGTAATCGAGTTTACTGACACTGGAAGACCGCCGGAAGTTCCGCGTACAGGAGGAAGTCAAAGTTCATCCAATACCGGCTATTTGTCGGCAGATAAGGAAAACATAGAATATACATTTACTGTCAAAAATGACTCAGATGCAACACCGGCCAGTACGACTTATAATTGTCAGCTATATTTTGACTGAATTTTGATGGTAACCTTTCCGACGCAGAAGAGCAGATAAGTATATAGAAATATGTGATGAAGTAGGAAATGTACTATCCAGAAAAGACGGAGTATATCAATTACGGATTGGCAAGACTTATACGGTGTCAAGAAAGATTCCTTATGATTATTTCAAAGCTATTAACTGGAAATTACAGCTGGTAAGTAATTCCAATCCCAGCGTTAGAACTTCAGTAACCGGATATTCCAAGCGTAATAAGCAAGATAGTAAACAGATAATTCATGTTTTACAGATTATACCATCTGGAGGTGATGCTAATTTTCATACATGGAATTTGAAAACAGATTGGGATGATCATAACAGTTGGTTTTATAAAGAAATGTCTGCTGTAGAAGATTTTACATTGGATATTGATACAAAAACAGTTACAGAATATGTAACTAATCAGAAAGGGCTAAAAGAAGGTACAATAAAAAAAGAAGATTCACTGTTATATGAAAAGGACATGCTGATTCTGGGATTTGGAGATGTATATCAGAATATAGATAATACGGATGGTGCAGTAGATAATATAAAGAGATTTATACAGAATGGTAAAAGTGTTATTTTTACGCATGACACTACATCAAATATTAACTGGTATTATGAAGAATTTGATGCCGATCCTGTTACAGAGGATGGAAAACAGATCAAGGATGGATGGCTATGGAACAATAACAGAAAAGATTGGGGATATTCTCTTAATTCTCTGTTTCGTAGTATAGCGGGACTTGACCGCTATGGAATTACAAATGATGAGGCATATTCAATTAAAGGGGGAAATACCAATATCTCAAGCCTTCTAAAAGTCGGAAATATGTTGTCTGCAAATGCATCAGATGTGGATTTTGATTATATGGAACAGATGGTTGGTGATGTAGCTTATGTTACGAATTCTAACCGTTCTCAGAGTTATATGCAGACGCAGGGATACACCAATAAAGAAATTACTAAAATGAAAGCCGGGGATGAAGTAAATAGCATCACAAAAGTAAATGATGGAATTATTACAGAATATCCTTATAAATTAAAAGATGGGGTCAGTCAGACATATACCGTTGCGAACACTCATGGACAGTATTATCAGCTGGCACTGGAAAAAGATCTTGATATTAATGGAGTCAGCGATGGAAAGAACGATATTGTAGTCTGGTATTGCCTGAGTGGAGATTATTATCAGAATTCGCCTAATGATGTAAGAAATAACTATTATTTTTACAGTCGTGGTAATGTTATCTATACAGGTGTGGGACACAGAAAGGTTACCGGAAAAGACGAAGTAGATCTTTTTGTTAATGCAATTGTAGCTGCTGCAAACATCACCGCGGTTAGTCCTTATGTGGATTTCGTAAAAACACTGAATCCTGCTGCGCAGGTAGAGAAGACCCGGTATTATGCAACGGATCAGACGAGCTGGACTCAAACGGGTGCCAATACTCTGGAGAAAGATATGGATTTTATATTAATATAAAGGATTATAATATGATCAGTTCCAGTCTCAGCCAGGAGGATCAGGATAAAGAGGACATGACTGTTGAATTTTATATTGGTGGAAACAGTATAGAGGACAGCGTGTCTATTAATTCCGTAATTGGAAAAATGATTCCGTATAATAAGAATGCAGATGTAGTTACTCTGGATACTTCAGACGGATTATTCCATCTGAAAGACAGAGATAATGATGCGTATAAGATCAGTATATCAGATATTGAACAGTATTTGCAGGAATCAGGTGGAAATTATAAGAATAACTGTAATCTTTATGTTAAAGTTACAAGTAAGGCGGCTCTTTATGGTGAATTAAAAGAAAATTCATCAGTGACATCAGTTTCATTAAAACAGCGTCAGCTTTTTGAGCTAGATTAATATAAAGAGATATATTGGATTGGAACTGGGAGTCCCGTCCTCTTACTTTCCTGGATGCAGAGGTAGTCGCAGGGACTGGTTGGGGTCGGGGGGGGACCGGTTGGGGTCGCACCCCCTGTCGGGAAAATAAAGAAACGAAATTTGTCTTAAAAGTTCTCTAAAGAAAGTATAAAAATCTAACTGAGTCACAGACTGGCACCCACCAGTCTGTGGCTTTCTTCATTCCCTGGTTGACACACCGGCTATCATTTGCTACATTAAAATTACATATCTGGGAAAGTTCTAAGGCTGTTCGGTCAATCTGATTCCACATATGAAGCGAAAATAAATATGGTGGAAACAGTACAACGGCACATATAAATTCTGCAGAAACGATGCTGTTTCCTCCATCATAAGGAAAGGAGCATGCAGATGCAGAATGAAAGAAAAAAACTGGAAGAGCTAAACCTGCTGGATGATTTTCTCTTCAATGCCATGATGACATATCCGAAGAACTCCGGCAGTTCCTGAATTATATGGAGAACACAACCCAGACAAATGCAGTAAATGATACACTGAAAGATATCCAGAAAATGGTGGATAACAAGTCAATATAGCAGTTACTTAATATTCGCTGTACTAGCTAATTCGGTGGCCGTATGTTTTATATAAGTAGATGACAGGAAAATTATTTCCGCAGTTTTTCTTCATCCAGCAAGTTTAGTTTTTTTGCAGAAAGTACAAGCTCTGTTTGCAGAAATGCAAGATTGCAGGCTGTTAAAAATGCATCCATAAGTAAATCGATACTGATCACTAATGCAATTCCTGCAGAGGGGATTCCTAATTGTGCAAATAAAATGGTATAACAGGATAAACCTCCGCCGGGGATTGGCGGTGTTGCAATTGCCAGAATCGTACTGGTTATAATGGAGGTTATGATCCAGACAATGGTTATCTCTGTACCAAAGCTCTGACCAGTACATAGGGATATAATAAAAAACTGGATCGCTCCACTTGGCATAAAAATGATTTGTCCGATAGAAACACCAAAGTTAATTAACTTTTTATCTATGCCAAGTGCCTTGCAGCTTTCAATGTTAGTTCCAAAAGCGGCTGATGAGGAGGCAGTAGAAAGTGCGATTAAAAAGGTAGGAAGTAATTTTTTTATTAAAACTCCGGGCTTTACTCTGCACTTCCAACAGACCATACTAATATAAAATATGAGAATTATACTTGTAATGAGTATAACTAAAATAATCTGTTTTATAAGACTGGATATATTTTTCAGGTTACCGGATAAAAACAGATTCATCATGCTGATAAATACAAACAGCGGGATAAGCTTGCTGATATAAGTCATAAGCAGCTGGATCAAAGTATTGATCTGGGAAACTATTTTTGCCATTCCTGATACGGAATCCCCTAACACCAATGTACCTGCACCACATATACATGCGAGAAAAATGATCTGCAGTGCATTTCCTGTCTGAAATGGAGAGATAATATTGCCTGGAATAATATTCAGTACCATTTGGTAAAGATCCATAATGGCGCTTCCTGAAATGTGATTCTTTCCTGAGAAAGATATAAAAAGCCAGGAGACCATCAAACCGGCTGCGATCAGGATCAGAAAGGCAAATGATGTGAATCGGATGATCAGACGTTTGCCAATTTTGCCAAAGGTTGCAGCATCTCCCATTTCATATATTCCACAATATACAGCCAAAAAGATCATTGGACCTGCAATAAGAGTTAAAATGTCCATGAATGTATCAAATATCGGAGAAACAAACCAGGTCTGCACCATATTTCCTACGTTGGCAGTCCAAATGAAAGAGCAGCTCCGCATATGATGCCAAGAAGGATCCCCAGCATCACAGATCTTAGTTGCCCTGATTGTTTATTTGATAAGGTTAACTTTAGGAAATTCTTTCCATTTTCGTAATGGTACTCAAGAAATAAACCCAAAGTAGTCAGAAGAGAACTTCCATTACTGATCATTGATGTTAATTCATCCTGATATTCATTGGGATTTACCATTTTTCCCTCAGCAGATAAAAGAATATAGTTCTGCCAAATTTAGAACCACTTGTAAATGTACAGCTGGTGTTTTCTCCAAGTTCATGTATCCAGATTTCCCTAACATTTTCAATACTTAATCGAAAACGTAAAATGTCTTTTGGATTAATTTTCATTTGCTACAATAAATTACTGGTTAATTGGCTGAACCGGTCAATTTCTGATGCATGCAGAAGAAATTTTTCTGTTGTTTTTTGCATTTAATATCCCCTCGTTTTTATATTTTCCTTATTATAGCCTTATTAATATTTTACGTCAACAGACATGGTATGTCAAAACCGCTTGATATGAGTGTATTTATACCTGTAATATAAAATATATCAGATAAGATATAGTTGATTGAGAGGAACAGGTGAGGTACTTCCAAGAATAAATCCAGAGTTTACAGTCCATACTCCACAATGAAAAAGTTCAGGACAAAGAAATAGCTTTTATTATTTAAAGATTCTTAAAAACGGTACTCAGAAGATTAAAGAAAACACAAAGAGTGATGATACAAAAATTATTGTTTTAACTCAAACCAGAGTCTGTAATAAAGTTTTGTTTTCGGATCAGAAAGATTATCCTGCAATAGATCGGTCAGTTTATTCAAACGTTTAATGAGACTGCTTCTATGAATAAAAAGGGCCTGGGCTGTGGGAGTAATGTTCATTTCGTTTTCAAGGTAGACCTGAAGAGTATGCAGATATTCAGTGTTTTTTCTGGCATCATAGGCAATTACACGACGTAATGCCTCTGTAGTCAATAATTCCCTGGAAATTCTGGTGGTACATTCGTGTAACAGGAATGATACGATATTATTCGTAAAAAAATTCAGAGTCTGGGTACTGTTTTGCAGACTATAATCGGCTTGGATAAGACATTCATCCAATTGTTCCAGTCTGGAAAAAGAATTGCTGATGCCTGCACAGTAATTCATACGTTCCAACATATCTTTGAAGGATAAAAAAGTTCTGGAGGAGCCTTCCTGTTTAGGTATTTTCAGCAAACCTATAATATGCTGATGATAAATAGTTGAGGTCAGAATCTGTGGGACAAAGGAGTATAATGCAGCATGCATGTATTCTTTTGGCATACAGGAGGTTTTATTGGTCTCATGAAGTTTAAAACAATATAATTCTTCGTTATCAGACAAGATCAGTTCTTTTTGTTCATTAGGAGTCAGAGGCTGGTGACGAAGAAGTTTTTGAAGAACGTTATTTTCATAAGTATTAGTTGAACTCACGCTGCGAAGGTGTTTCTCAAAAGCAATCTGGAAAACAGAGAAAAAATAATCGGCAAGGGAAAAATCACTGTCGCGAAAAGGGTGCTCTGTTTCTGTAATAGAAATACAGCCGGTAAAATATCCAAGAGGAAACAGGTTGTTACAATAAGAGCGAAAATTATTATCTTTCAATGAAGAAATATAAGGAACGGAAATACGACGTTCCAAATTACAGACATTTTTTATTGACTCAGTCATATTCGGACGCATGGTATGAGGCGTATTATCTATATGGACTTTTCTTTTTCCGTGAGAGTCAGTTTCCCAGACAGTTTCAAAAATAATCGAAAGAGAATGATCAATTACATTAATCTGGTTTTTGAACAGTTCGGCGCCAAGCGGAGTATATCCTGAATTTCATAGTCGGCCTGCTTTTCAAGTTCTTTATGGAGCATAAAATCCCAGTGATCAAAAAAATCATATATATGGCAAATTGCATTAAAGACAGAAGTAAAACTGGAAGAACCATTTATTTGTAACAGAGAAATGCCACTTTCCTGCCAGTTAAAGGGGACAGGAGATCCGACACAGATAAAAGAACATCCACTGACGGGTGTTATGAAAGGAAGAAGTTCTGCACGGAGAAGATAAGTGTTCCCTGTAATTACGGACGTGTCTGCTTCACAGAGAAAAGGACGAGAACATACAAGTTTATCCTGAGCTTCACCATAAAGGCGAGTTTGCAGCTCTGGTGGCAGGTAATCTTTTAATATGTCAGATTTAAGTTCATGAAAAATCCTCCTTACATGGTGTTAAAATTGATACTATTTAGTATACCGTAAATGGACACAGAAAAGTGTAAAATTGGATAAAAACGATAAAAAGAATCAAAAATGACACAAATATAAAATAAAGGTGTCATTTTTAATACCGTTATAAAGTGCTTAACTATAAGTTGAAATCAAAAAAGAGAGTACAAATTAATATATACAATGAATGAAAATTCAATTAGCAGAGCCTGTAGTTTGAAAATGAAATCCTATATACTGATGTTATCAGAAAATCTACGTTGCCTTAAAGAAATGGACAACAATAGTTTTTCAAAATGATCGGAAAGAAGGAAAAAGATTATGAGTAAAAAATTAGACCCCCGTATTCCAAAAGATTCCGGAAGCAAATCTCTTACAAACTATGCGGCTTTGTGTTCCCCATGGAATCATCTGGTAGGTTATCAAGAGGCAATGCACTGGTTATCGAGATATAATGCCTCATTCAGCGCAGCCTGTATGCAGCATACAGAATTCTTATGCCAGATTACAGAGAAAGGGCACAGGCAATGTGCGAAGCAGCATACCAGAAATTATATTATACAATGAAACAGTATGGAAAACCGCAGATGGCACAGCATAATGTACATCCGTTCTGCAGAGGAAGTTTTGTCGGAGCACTTGTAGGAGATTCGGGCGATGATGCATTGCTTATGTGTGGACGTGTACAGGATTTTGGAACCTATCGTGCAGAAAAAGAACTGGATGTATGTGACTGGGACATTGTAGGCTCTGAGCTATGTCGTGCAACTACACAGTCTCTGGAAGCGAGCAGTCGCGCCTGGTCAGAAGAACTGAGAGCAGGAACACAGCTTGAATTTCATATGGTAGAAGCAAAAGGCTGCGGGGACTGCCATTGCAGGATTGTTGCAGAAAGTCGTGAAAAATATCCGATGCCATCCCATGAACAGTGGGAATGCTTTGGACCGATCGCAACGGAAGATCAGATCAAATACACTAAAGAAGAGGATATGGTTTCTGAATCAATGGTATTTCGTGAGGAAACTAATTATACTTTTGCGAATGGCACTAATATGGAAGATGATTCTAATAGTGTTGCTGGACTTATGAGACGTTCAAATGCAGCAGCAGGATATATTTTCCCTACAATATCGTATCTGCTTCGCCAGGGTAAACTGGATGAAAAAACCGTGGAACACGTATTTCACTGTGTATGTGAAGCTGCAGGAAAAACTGCGTTCGGAGAAAGGACATCAATTGAAGGAATCCGTAAATGGATGGGAACACCGGAAGCAGTGAAAGATGGACGTGTGATGGGCGGATATCTGGAAATGTTTTTTCAGGCAATGGGATTGAAATATGAGGTTGAAGCATTTAACAAAGAAGAAGTTCAGTATATTGTAGATCGTAATAACTTGACTGTATATAATCCGGGAATGGCAGATGCATATGTTGCATACTGGTATGGAATGACCAAGACACTTGTGAATGCACAATGGTCTTTGTGGGAAATCAAAGATGACACTCCGGCAGACAAATTAAGAATCAGAATAGCAAAGAAAATCGATAAGTTCTGTTAGGATATTACGGGAAAAGCGAGGATTGGATATGTATAAGAATATTTATAAATATGATGACATGAAACGCAGAGAGCATATGGCGGTCCGTGAGCATGTAGGCTGGTATCTGTGGACACATCAGTTGGTAGAAGTGCAGGGAGAGGATGCACGGGATTTTCTGGATCTTCTTTGCACAAAGATGATATCAACATTGAAAACAGGAAAGGAGCGATATACAACAATTCTGGATGAGAATGCAGAAATTATTGATGATGTAGTAGTATTTCGATTGGAAGAACAGAAATTCTGGGTATCAACATTATTTGCTGGGAATCTGATCCATTGGATGGCATCACATCAGGGAAATCGGAAGATAACATACAAAGATGTGACAGACCAATATCATATGTATGCTGTACAGGGACCGGATTCTATGGAAATGATCAATAAACTGACCAAAAATCCTATAGATGAACTGAAATTTTTCTCATTTGAAAAGAATCAGATAGAAGAACTCCCTGTCATAATCAATCGTGCCGGATTTACAGGAGAAAAGAAAGGATACGAGATATACGTTGCAGCAGATCAGGCAGACAGAATAGAAGAGCTTTTACACAAAACAGGAGATGCCATGGGAGCAGTGGAAGTAACAGAGTTCCAGGTTATGGCATGGACGCTTCCGACAGAAGCCGGTTTTTATTATATGCGTGATCTTCGTCATACAAATCCTCTGGAAGTTGGAATGGAAAAAGGGATTGGATGGGATAAAGAATTTATTGGTAAAGAAGCTTTACTGAAAATAAAGGAAGAAGTTCCGTTGCGTGAAATGGTTGGTTTTACAGTAGATGAAGCAGATGTTTATATTCAGGGACGACATCTGGGAGGCCCTGGACAGGCCGTACTTGTAGATGGAGAAGAAGTAGGAAGAGTATATAAATTTGTATATAGTTATGTGAAAGATAAAAATATTGGTTATATTCTTGCCAGGAAAAATACACTGAAGCCAGGAGATAAAATTAAGATTAACGGTTACGATGCGGAAATTACAGAAAAATATTTTCTTTAAAGGAGGAATTACTAATGAGATTGGAAAATAAGGTAGCAGTTGTTACAGGTGCATCCTCTGGAATGGGAAAAGCCATAACTACCCGTTTTGTACAGGAAGGTGCAAAAGTTGTTGCTGTAGCAAGAAGAATAGAACGTTTGGAAGAACTGGCAGAGAGCCTAAAAGGTGAACCGGGGGAAATAGAGATTTTTTCAGCAGATATTACATCAGTTGATAAAAATAATGAAATGATTGATTTTGCGGTTGAAAAGTTTGGTCATCTGGATATTCTTGTAAATAATGCGGGAATTATGGACGATATGAGCCCAGTTGGTGACATGACAGATGAAATGTTGGATCGCGTAATGAAAATAAACGGGTATGCACCGATTTATGCAATGCGTAAGGCTGTTCAGGTATTTTTGAAACAGGAAAAAGGTGGAAATATCATTAATGTAACATCTGTTGGTGTAGATCATAATACAGCAGGAGCGGCGTATGCGGCTTCCAAGGCAGCTGTAGCAGCGGTGTCAAGGAATGTAACGTTCCAGTATATGAGCCAGAAAATCAGATGCAATAACATAGCACCGGGAGGAATAAGTACAGAAATATCAAAATCCATGGGAATGCCTAATATGGTCGGATTTGGAAATGTCAAAAAACTCTGGGAATTGCACCAGAAATGGGAAGTGCAGAAGACATTGCTAATGCGGCACTGTATCTGGCATCAGATGAATCAAAGTATGTAAATGGGGCGGTTATCACGGTTGATGGTGGATGGACCTGTCTGTAAATATTCTGCTCTGTATGTTTGGCACCTGGATGATGTTTCTTGCCAGCATTTGCAATCAGAGAAATCGTAATTCCAGTCAGTGTAAGGTATATTGACAAAAGTGCTTTCTACAGATGCAGCATGTTGGATAAGAAATGTTTGAATATTTCGGATGGATCTGACTTTTTTAAAGATTAAAGATCTTGATATTGGTATCGAAAATATGTTTATTTCTCCGCGGCTTTTCTTCCAGGATGGGAGAGTACCGCGGAGTATTTTTTGAGAAGGAAGTATTGTAGGAGACCGGTTGGGGTCGCACCCCCTGTCGGGACAGACTGAACCCCACCCAGCCTGTGGCTTTTTTTCTTTATGATGTTTTTACGGTACAGAGCTTTCTTCTTTTCTCTTGCCTCTTGCCATCTTTGCGGGATACCATTTTTCAAACCATATTGTAAAAAATCCCATCAAGATTGGAATTAAATTGTTTACAATGATAAGCAGATTTCCAAACCCGGTTCTTCTGAGCAGAAAGGTCCAGACTGCTGTCAGTACATATAACAATCCCCATGCCGCTACAAGAATATAATTTGTCTTCATGAAGAGAGGGTTTTGATGTGCACTTTCACCACCATAATTGTATTTTACATAAGCAGCGCATAAAGGTTCTTTTGTCAGGCATGAAAGCAGCCAGAACAATCCAAACACAAGATATCCTATATTTGTAGGAATATCTCCATTCCCGGTTACATTTGCTGCTGCGGAAAGTACAGCAACGGCTATCATAGAGAGTTGATCCCAGATCACAAATTCATGATTTCTCATAGTAAACGGTATGCCTGCCACTACGATAAGAGTTATCAAAGCCCCCACTTTAGGAGCAATAGAAACAGCAATCCAAAAGGCAATCCATGGTATAAGCATTGTCATCATAGAAGGATTTTTCTTCTCAATCATGTTTGGAGATTTTTTCTCAGGATTTTTGACTGTAGATGTGCTTCCAAAGAATTTATCCCAATTGATCATCAAGGAGAAATCACCGGATACCGTATACATCTGTTTCCCCAATGCCTCTGCGCCACCAATTTCTCCACGAGAAATAGCTGACCATACAGAAAAAGGTGTATCGATGCGAGTAGTTGGAGAAAGGCTTCCATCTGTAAAAATCTGGCTTCCGGTCTTGTTAAGTCGAATCTGATACGTATGATCCAAATCGGTAAAATGTATCTCAAGTACGCGTTCTTTTCCGTCATAGGCGTCTTTATTGTAAAGAGCGGCCATTTGCCGGGTAAATACAAGATCCTCAGGTTCTTTCTCTCCGGTCGTTTTGTTAATACCCCAGCTGGCATCTGCCATTTTTCAAATACATCTCTGGGATATAAAAGTGTATGGAGTACAGCATCTGTTTCTTTCGATATTGCTCCTGTCATTGCATATTCAGAGCCTGCACATTTTACTGCAGCAAGATATTCATTTGTTCTCACTGACAATTCCTTTACACGAAACAATTCTCCCTGACCGCAAAAAATGGTCGTATAATTTCCCCTGCCAAGGAAATGGTCAAACATCCGCAATACACTGTCATAATTTTCGTCGGCAGAATAAAAGCCACAGGTAGAGATTAATACGTGTCTCTTGCCTTCCATATCATATCTGGCATCATGACTGCCGCTTCCGTATCCGTCCTGCCTTGAACTCATAAAAGGAAGACTCATAGGAAGCTGACGATCGATCAAATTCTTTAACATACCGGGAACATTAAAATAGTACAGTGGAAAAGACCATAAAATTAAATCAGCACGAATCAGTTTTTTAATGACTGTTTGCATATCATCATTTATACAGCATCTCCCGGGTGTTTTCTGCCAGCATGTAAAGCATCCCTTACACGCACCTATATTCATTGAAGCTATATGCAGTTCATCAACAGATAACTCTTCTTTATTACTCGTACATCCGTTTTCCAATCCCTTAATAAAGCTGTATGCAAGCTTTAATGAATTACTTCTTTTGCCTTTTGGGCTTCCGTTGATCAGAAGTATCCTCATCTCTATGCCCTCCATTCCTTTATTTCTGATAATGAAAGTGTACCCTTTCATATGTGGATTGTCAACAAAACCAGAGGGGGTATGAAATAAAGAAAAAATATTATTGTTGTACTGCATGATGAGTAAGTGGTATAATAATACAAGTTTATATTGCAGAAAAAAGCTGTTGTTCGTGAGAGGCTGGGAATAATGATTGAGTGGAAACAAATGACGATGCAGGAAGCAGAGAATAAAATGGAGGTGCTTCGGGAGATTTTTGATGTAGTTCGTCTCCTGAAAGGGAGTGATCTGCAGGCTGCCGGAATGGAAAGCAAGCTTGCAGGAAGAGAAAATCTTTGCCAGTGTTATGCTTTCTGGAATAAAGATAAAAGATGTGAGAATTGCATTTCCCTTAAAGCACTGGAGGAGAAGAAACAGACATCCAAAATTGAATTTCTTGATTCTGATATGTATCAGGTATTTGCAAGGTATCTGGAGATTGACAGTGAGCCTTATGTAATGGAAATGCTGAAAAAGCTGGACGAAAGCACACTGACTGATGAGGAAGGATATGAAAAACTGACGGAAAAGCTGACAGTATATAGCGAAAAGCTGTATAGGGATGTGCTGACAGGGGCGTATAATCGCAGATATTTTGAGGAAAAAGTCAAAAATATGTCTTTGAATGCCGGAGTTGCAGTTATCGATCTGGATGATTTCAAATTGTTCAATGATACTTATGGTCATGATGGAGGAGATCTGGTACTGACAACCGTAGTAAATGTAATTCGACATTATATCCGTCGCACGGATATTCTGGTGCGCTATGGAGGAGATGAATTTCTGCTGATCCTGCCTGGAATTGAGAAGGAAGTCTTTTCACAGAAGCTCCGTATGATCCAGGAGAAGATCCATGCGACGCATATTCCGGGTTTTAATCGTCTGAAGCTTTCAGTGAGCATTGGTGGAGCTATGTTTACCCATGGCAGATTGGAGGAAGCAATCACCAAAGCAGACAGACTTATGTATATGGCCAAGGGACATAAAAATATAGTAGTGACCCGGTGGGAGCAGAAGCAAAATACAGGCAAGATGGAAAAAAGTAACCTGCCTCAGCTTCTGGTTGTTGATGATTCTGAAATGAACCGTGAGATACTTAAGGAAATTCTGGGAAAAGAATACCGGATACTGGAGGCCTGTGACGGGGAAGAGGCTCTGAAGATGTTAGAGCAGTATGGAACTGAAATCTCATTGGTCCTGTTAGATATTATTATGCCAAAAATGGATGGATTTGAAGTACTCGCCTATATGAACAGAGATAAATGGATCGAGGATATACCGGTGATCATGATTTCCAGTGAAGGATCAGAGAGTTATATCCGCCGTGCCTATGAACTGGGGGCTTCAGATTATATAAGCAGACCATTTGATACCAAGGTGGTATATCAGCGGGTTATCAATATGATCAAGCTTTATGCCAAGCAAAGGCGTCTGATCCATCTGGTAACAGATCAGATTTATGAGAAAGAGAAAAACAACCGTATGATGACCGGGATTCTCAGTCAGATTGTAGAGTTCCGAAATGGTGAAAGCGGGCTTCATGTGTTGCATATTAATATTCTGACTCAGCTTTTGCTGGAGAAATTGATGCGAAAATCAGAGAATTACGATTTTTCCTGGTCTCAGCAGCATATGATCGCCACAGCTTCCGCACTTCATGATATCGGTAAGATTGGAATTGATGAAAAAATTCTGAATAAACCCGGAAAGCTTACAAAGGAAGAATTTGAAGCCATGAAACAGCACACGATCATAGGTGCCGGATGCTTGACAGGCTGGAAATGTATCATGATGAAGAGATGATGAAATATGCCTATGAAATATGCCGCTGGCATCATGAACGTTATGATGGAAAAGGATATCCGGATGGCCTGAAGGGAGAAGAAATCCCTATATCTGCACAGGTGGTATCACTGGCAGATGTGTATGATGCCCTGGTAAGTGACCGGGTATATAAGAAAGCATATTCTCATGAAAAGGCAATGGAGATGATCCTAAATGGAGAATGCGGAATGTTTAATCCTCTTCTTTTGGAATGTCTGGTGGAAATTCAGGATAAAGTACGCAAGGAACTTGGTATTAAAGATGTGAATGAATGTCTGGAATATCTGGAAGAGAGAAACAGATAAAATCCCCCTGAAAAGAGCTTAAACTCAGCGATGAATGGGTGCACATTTCTGTAGATCTGAATGGATTAAAATGGGAAGACAGAGTGATGCCGCCTGCAGCAGTGGGAAATCAATAAATTTCTATCAGATCAGAAGGATGCAGAGAATGTTGCGGCTTTGAAAAATAATAAATGGTCATTACAGAGATCGATTCATGAAATGCAAAAATATTATGTAAAATATTTTCCTGAGTATCTTGACAGGGAATAAATAATCCTTTATAGTATAGTACAGATTTGGTGTGTTACTGGACAGGCAGGCATTAACCGGTCATAAATGTTATTTTTTAATGTTTATGGAGGTTAGTGCCTTTTTTTGATGTATTTTATGTGGTAAAACGCAGAATAATCATATGTCAGAAGGTTTTGATCTCCCGGAAACAAGACGGTTTATTCGCACGAATAAGGAAAAGGAGACAAAAGAACATGAAAGACAAGATTTTTGGAGTTTTGCAGCGTGTGGGAAGATCCTTTATGCTTCCAATCGCAATTCTCCCTGTTGCAGGTTTGCTGCTTGGTATCGGCAGTTCCTTTACAAATGAAACAACCATCGCTACCTATGGATTGCAGAAGATCCTGGGAAGTGGAACATTACTTAATTCTCTTCTGATCATTATGAACAAGGTTGGAAGTGCTGTATTTGACAATCTGCCGCTGATCTTTGCTGTTGGTGTTGCCATTGGTATGGCAAAGAAAGAGAAAGAGGTTGCTGCTCTTTCTGCGCTGATCGCATATTTCGTTATGAATGTGGCTGTCAGTGCCATGCTTCTTATCAACAATGAAATCACAGCAGACGGTCAGATAGCAGCAGATGTACTGGAAGGAACCATTACCTCTGTATGCGGGATCCAGTCTCTGCAGATGGGTGTATTCGGCGGTATTATCGTAGGTCTTGGTGTTGCGGCACTTCATAACCGTTTCCACAAAATTGTGCTTCCGAATGCGCTGTCATTCTTTGGCGGCTCAAGATTTATACCGATCATTTCCACGATCGTATATATGTTTGTGGGAATCCTGATGTATTTTGTATGGCCGGTAGTTCAGAACGGTATTTATGCTCTGGGCGGTCTGGTAACAGGCAGTGGATATCTGGGAACTCTGATTTTGGTATTATTAAACGAGCACTGATCCCCTTTGGTCTGCATCATGTATTCTATATGCCATTCTGGCAGACAGCAGTAGGTGGAACTATGGAAGTTGCCGGACAGATGGTGCAGGGCGGACAGAATATTTTCTTTGCACAGCTTGCTGATTCTGCAAATATAGCACATTTCAGTGCGGATGCAACCAGATATTTCTCTGGTGAGTTTATCTTTATGATCTTTGGTCTTCCGGGAGCAGCGCTGGCTATGTATCGCTGTGCAAAACCTGAGAAGAAAAAAGCAGCAGGCGGACTTCTTCTTTCCGCAGCGCTGGCATGTATGTTTACTGGTATCACTGAGCCGCTGGAATTCTCTTTCCTGTTTGTAGCTCCGGCACTGTTTGTAGTTCAGGTGATCCTGGCAGGTGCGGCTTATATGATCGCACATATGCTGAATATTGCAGTAGGACTTACTTTCTCAGGAGGTTTCCTTGACCTGTTCCTCTTTGGTATCCTGCAGGGAAATGCAAAAACAAGCTGGCTGAGGATCATTCCGGTTGGTATTATTTACTTTATCCTGTATTATGTAATCTTTACATTTATGATCAGGAAATTTAATTTCAAGACTCCTGGACGTGAAGATGATGATACAGAGACAAAGCTTTATACAAAAGCTGATGTAAATGCAAGAAAAGAAGCCGGAAAGACAGCCGGTGCAGCTGCAGCAACCTCCGGTGATCCGGTAAGTGAACTGATCACCAGAGGCCTTGGCGGAAAGAAAAATATCGTAGATGTTGACTGTTGTGCGACCAGACTTCGTATCACAGTTGCAGAGCCTGAGAGAGTTCGCGATGAACTTCTGAAACAGACAGATCCAGAGGAATCGTGAAAAAAGGACAGGGCGTACAGGTTATCTATGGACCTCATGTAACTGTTATCAAGGCGAAGCTGGAAGAATATCTGGAGACTGCTCCCAACGAATTCGCAGATGAGACACCGGATAATGTACAGGTACAGGAAAATGCTGCAGCAGGAAATGCAGATGGACAGAACAGTGCAGAGGTTGAGGACAAAAATGCAGGTACAGCACAGTCCTTGGCACCTGTAAAAGAAGAAAAGATCAGAAAAACAGCAATCATTTACAGCCCTGTAGACGGAATCGCAGCAGATCTTTCTACTGCACCGGATGAAGGATTTGCAGGAAAAATGATGGGTGACGGTGCAGTGGTGACACCAACAGAAGGTACTGTATATGCACCTGCAGACGGTGAAGTTGAGTTTATTTTTGATACAAAACATGCCATAGGTTTCCAGACAGATTCCGGTATCCCTATGCTTCTTCATATGGGAATCGACACTGTAAAACTGGAAGGAAAAGGCTTCGAAATCCTGGTAACAGAGGGTCAGAAAGTGAAAAAAGGCGATCCGATGATGAAACTGGATTTGGAGTTCTTAACTGCCAATGCTCCGTCCATCACTTCCCCGATTCTCGATACTGAACCGGAAGACAACCAGAGGATCAGACTTCTGGCAAACGGTGAGATCAAGGCCGGTGAACCTTTGTTTGCGGTGGAGACGCTGGAATAATATTGTTATAATATAGAAATAACGAAGTTAAACATGTCAAAAAACAGTTGGATGATCAAAAGAGATGATATCTTGATTATCTGGCTGTTTTTTACGTATGTGAATTGAAAAGCATGACTTTTTGCAGGAGAAATCTGGGAATCAAAAATGTAACAAATTTGTGTGACGGGTAGGATTCTTATTCAAAATATGGTAAACTATATCAAACATGCTTTAAGGGCAAAGGGAAAATTGTTATAATGGCAATAAATTTTTATAGAGGGGATTATGACAGAGATGTACAGAGTTAGCAAGGTATTAAATAATAATGGTGTTATAGCCATTGATATGGATGAAAACAAGGAGTATGTGATTCTTGGCAAGGGTGTTGGCTTTGGGAAAAAGGTCAGCCAGCGTTTTGATAAGCCGGAGGGATGCACTACATATCGTCTGGAACAGGAGACAGAGCGTGGATCTGCGAAGGAACTGGTAAAGGGAATAGAGCCGGAGTATCTGGAGATTGCAGATGCAATTCTGACAGAGTCACAGAAAGTGTTTGGAGATTCCATAGACAGAGGAATTCTTTTTCCACTTGCTGACCATATTTCTTTTGCAGTTGCCAGAATCCGCAGAAATGAGCAGATCAGCAATCCGCTGACAGAGGATATCAAGGTTCTTTTCTACAGTGAATTTAAAGTTGCGGAAACACTGAAAACAATTCTGAGAGAAAGACTTCAGATAGAGATTGATGATCATGAGGTTGGATATGTGGCATTGCATATTCATTCTGCAATTGGTGACGAGAAGGTATCTGTTGCCATGCAGACTGCGAGAGCGGTGAGAGAGTGTATAGACATGATCGAGAATGCAACAGGTAAGCCAATCGATGTGCTGTCACTGTCCTATAATCGTCTGATGAACCATATGAAGTATATGGTAGCGCGTGCATCTACAGGAGAGAAGCTGAATCTGGACATGAATGAATATATGCTGGATCAGTATCCCCAGGCCTATAAGGTTGCCACTGACATCTGTAAAAACCTGGAAGGATGTATTGGACATAAGCTGGATGAAACAGAGACAGGATATCTGGCAATGCATATCCAGAGAGTGTATAAGGATGCGGTATGATAATCAGTGAAGAAAGAAATTCCCTGCCCGACCGGAAAAATTTAATTTCTGGTCTGAGCAGGGAGTTTTTTATGATTTTGGCAGAGTATCCTTATATTCCGCATATTTATCTCCGGTAAGTAACTTTTCATATGCATCGTAAGCGTCCTGCAAAGTATCGTACGGTTGACCTTTGCTAAGAATATTCTGAAAGTCCTTGTTGGTGAGGTGATCTGAAATTGCGACATATTCATTTGTTTTATTGCCAGGGTTGCGAGTGGCAGTTGTTGTTTCGGAAATATAGAAACTGTTATCTTTATTAATAAGCACGGGAATAGTCTTGCCTGCTCCAACCTTATCAGTATCGACGGAAGTCAGAACAGATAGCTGCCTTGAGTGTCGGGGCGTTTCAGATATGCCAGGTACCATGTTTTAGTAAGCTATCATCTTTCTATTTGTTTTTTGACTTTATTAACCATATCATTCTTTGACTGTTTACAGCGAGAATCAATTTCATAGTTAGTATTTGGATTCTCCAGTAAAGCTAATACATTACTCTTGCGGAGAGGATCCTGTAGGTCTTCATCAATCTTAAACGGATATTTTTTTTCGCCACTTTCTGTTCCACCTGACCATGTAAATTTTACACTGTTGTCGGCATTAAGAGAAATCTCACATTTGCCATTAGCGACCGGAATTCCTACCCAGTTGTCAGTATTGCCCTCACCTACAGTGTGGGAAATCCCGGCGATGGTAATAGTTTTTGCGGACTGCCAGTCATCTATTTTCTGTTTTAGTTGAACTGTTCTCTTAGCCTCTTCGGGATCTTTGCCATCCAGATTTATATCTGCCATCATTTCACCATACTCAGTGCGGACGTTTGCCAGGTCTGTTGATTCGCGGCTTCGTTCTACATATTTTGTGTAAGAAGGCGCCAGAAGTCCGACAAGAATTGCCAGGATTGCGACCACGACTACAAGTTCAACCAGGGTAAAGCCTTTATCTTTTCTTTGCATATATTATACCTGTAAATAAAACAATAGTTATGCCAGGGGTAAAATATACACTACTTTACCCCTTAAGCTTTTTAGAATGATAGCACAGAATCTGTTACTGTGCAATATTTACAGAAAAATATTTCTTTACAGATATAGGGCAATCGTATGGATCATTTTTTTCACATCCAGTGGTTTAGCCAGATGTGCGTTCATACCACAGTCCAGTGCGTGGCGGACATCTTCTGCAAAAGCATTGGCGGTCAGTGCAATGATGGGAATGGAAGAAGCATCCGTCCGGTCAAGCTTCCGGATCTGGCGTGTGGCTTCGTATCCATCCATCAGAGGCATCATAATATCCATAAGTATCACATCAAATGTCCCCTCAGGGTGACTGGAGAAAAGTTTCACAGCTTCCCTGCCATTGGATACTGCAGTTACCACAGCCCCTTCTTCTTCAAGGAGTACCTGTGCCACCTCTCGGTTTATCTCATTATCCTCCGCCAGCAGGATCTTTATGCCCTGGATGGAGTTTCGCTCAGCTTCCGTCTCAGAAGAGATATCCCTTTCTTCTGCCTCTTCAAAAGGTAGCGTGATCACAAAAGTACTTCCGATACCAGGAGCACTGGAAATCTCAATGGTACCGCCCATCTGCTCAAATAATGCTTTGGCAATGCTCATACCCAGTCCGGTGCCATGATATACACTTCGGGCATCCACGTTCTCCTGAGTAAACGGTTCAAAGATCTTTTTCAGATATTCTCTGCTGATGCCGATTCCCGTATCAGAGATCGTCCATCTGCAGACCAGTTTATGATCATGGGAAGGGAGAATATTAATCTCCGTATGGATCGCCCCATTCTCTCTGTTATACTTGATACAGTTACTGTAAATATTCATCATGGCACGACGGAGGTGCAGAGGGCTTCCGTATACAAAGGGATGTTCATATATCTCCGGTGCGATATGAACGGTGAAATCAATGCCGTTTTTCTGTGCCTGCATATCGATCAGCATCTGTGTTTCTTTTTCATATCTGATCAGATCAAAAGGTTCATGGTTGAGTACAAGTCCGCCCTCCTCGATTTTGGACATATCCAGCACATCATTGATGAGAGAGAGCAGATGGCTGGCCGAAATGAATGCTTTTTCACGATTATTTTTAAGGAATTCGATATCATGTTCATGTTTTTTATCAATTTCCAGCAGACCAATGATCCCATTCAGCGGTGTGCGCATATCATGGGACATACGGGAAAGAAAATTGGATTTCTCTGCATTGGCGCGTTCGGCAGTATCAAGAGCTTCTTTAAGGAGCTTCTGGTGCCGGATTTCTGATTCCACCACATCGTCCACATTCAAAAATCCCAGAACAATGATACCGGAGTCTTCGTTTTTGATAAAGCGGAACTGATAGTAATGGATACCATCCCTGTCATTTATCCGGTAATTTCCCTTGTATTCGGACTGACCGGACAAAACACTCATTACATTACCCAGTTCCAGTGATTCTTCCAGCATTGTACGGTCATCCGGATATACACGCTGCCGGATATAGTCTGAGAGGAAAAGATCATAGGGGTATGTATTGCTGTGTTTTTTGTCCGGATCAGGGACATCGTGGTCTTCCTGCTTGATCACAGAGAGAGTTTTTTCTCTGGGGTTTATCAGGTATACGTTCAGGTAGTTGCTGCTCAGTGTCTGGACAATACTTACCTGTGTCTCATAGGCTTCCTGTGTTCTGGTGACATCCTCACCGTAGAGGATTGCTTCCAGATGGTTATTGGAAGGATTGAGCAGCAGTCTTGTCACATATTTGGAAAGCCTGGTTATATTGTCATCGTAGAGACAGCGGGAAACTCTGGTGACCTCTACCTGACCGTCCTCGTAGCTTTTTATCAGGGAACTGCGGCAAAATGCGTTGATGAAATCGTTTCTGTCCTTTAATACCGGTATAAAAACAGCAGTCTCTGCAATAAAATGGTCAATGGAAGCGTCAGCATCTATCTTATAGGCCAGGGCAGAAGTGCCTCCGATCTTCAGAATCTTATCATCTGTAAGGTCGAGATGAAAGTAGCCGGCAGCATGGGTAATGGATGCCAGAAGAGAGTGGAGCTGATTTTCATAGATTTTGCGTGCTGTCACATCATTGTCTTCACAGGCCACTGCAATTACGAAATCCCGATAGTCATCGGCGTTTCCGTTTCTGGCAATGAGCAGATAATAGTAATGGACAGTATCTGTGACAACCCTGAAATGGAATTTGAAAGAGGCTTCCTGAGAAGTCTTTCCAGCAGGGTTTCATAATTCAGGTGTCTGGACACATAGGAACGCTCATCCGGATGAATATATTTCTGGATGAGAAAATTAAATGACAGCTTATAGTCTGCATTATCTTTAATATCCGCAAAAGCATCAGTAAATCTGGAACGATATACGGAGATTTTCCCGGTTTCCCGGTTTACGCCATAAACAGACATGTAGTCAGAAGCAAGCAGGTTGATGGCTCCCAGCAGACGGAGAGAGTTCTCACCTGTGGGAATAGACTTTGACAGGCTTTCTCCTTCGGCTACTGTGCTGAATACAAGTGCATGTCCTCTGCTGCCGTCGGGCTGTACCGTCTCTACTGCATCAACTGTCTCATAAATATGACGGATCGGATCCAGGTAAGTCTTTGGTCCCTGTATCCCCAGTGCTACAGGGCAGGGCGGGCATGGGGAATCAAGTCCCATAAGTGCCTTATAGCATTTCACTCCCGGCTGGAGATTGGGGTACAGCTGTTTGGCAGTGTCGTTATAGCTTAGGATATTATAGTCTTTGTCTATGCTGTAATATCCGGATGAGTGTGTGTTCATAATTTTGTACTCCTGATGTTTAGTATTTCAAAGTATACTCTTTTTACCCCAAAATAGCAATAAGCAGCCTCTTTTTCATTCCCTGTAAAATATCTTTAAGTAAAGTATATACTTTACTTTATATTTTATAATATTCATGTTATAATGGTTTTGTAAGGTCATTACTTTCATTTTTGCTAAATATTTTGAAATATTAAATATAATATATAAATTTAACAACCGTAGCAAGAATTCCCTCACCTCTATAGGGAGGTCACTGAAAAACTAATTTTACATACAATATATAGTATTACAAAGTCAACAAACATACTTTATTTTGTATTGATTTACACGTAAAAAGGACTTTTTCAGTGGCGTCCTATAGGCGATGGGATGAATTGCACATTCGAGCATGTCTGCTCAAATTTATAAAAAATCGCAAAAACACTTGTTCTGATACAATAAATATATTATAATAGAAAAAAGAACAATATGCTCTTGAAATTTGGACAGTCGAAATA
>ENA-OQDE01000243-OQDE01000243.1-human-gut-metagenome-genome-assembly--contig:-NODE-243-length-35529-cov-3.843738_pt1 | contig 35529 bp, 42 predicted proteins | sample MGYA00242768_ERZ504595 | MGnify/ENA primary metagenome ERZ504595 (study PRJEB26092, sample SAMD00036307) | human gut metagenome | host: Homo sapiens | study: EMG produced TPA metagenomics assembly of... | reverse complement strand
TCTACAGCATATGGAAGTTATTTTTTTATGTATCTGCAGAATTACTTATCTCCATGTTCTTTGAGATATTCTGCTTTTCCCATCTCGTACAGATTATTGCCTTCTGAGTCAATGATGACTACAAGAGGCATATCCTCTACATACAATTTACGAAGTGCTTCTGCTCCCAGATCTTCATAGGCGATCAGTTCGGCCTTTTTGATGCATTTTGCAAGAAGCGCACCTGCACCGCCGATAGCTCCGAAATATACACCATCATATTTCTTCATGGCGTCTACTACTTCCGGAAGGCGGGCACCTTTACCGATCATTCCTCTTGCTCCCACAGACATCATTGTGGTGCATAGGCATCCATACGTCCGCTGGTTGTAGGACCTGCAGAGCCGATGACTGCGCCTGGTTTTGCAGGAGTTGGTCCTACATAGTAGATGGTTGCATCTGTAGGATCAAATGGAATTTTTTCCCCTTTTGCAAGGGCCTCACACATTCTCTTGTGTCCTGCATCACGTGATGTATAAATAGTACCTGTTAATAATACCTGATCACCTGCATGGAGAGTTCTTGCCAGCTCTCTAGTAAGTGGAAGTGTAATTTTCTTTCTTTCCATCTCAGATCACCTCCGATTTATGGCGGGTTACATGGCAGTTGATATTAACTGCACATGGCATACCTGCAATATGAGTCGGCATTGTTTCGATATTCAGGCCGATGGCTGTTGTCTTTCCGCCAAATCCCTGAGGTCCGATTCCAAGCTTGTTTACTTTTTCCAGCATTTCTTTCTCAAGATCAGCATAAAACGGATCCGGGTTCTGAGTATCCAGAGGTCTCATCAGTGCTTTCTTTGCAAGAAGTGCACATTTGTCAAAGGTTCCTCCGATACCAACTCCGACTACCATTGGCGGACATGGGTTTGGGCCTGCGGTCTCTACTACTTCAAGGATGAAATCCTTGATTCCCTGTAATCCTGCAGATGGTTTGAACATACGGATCTGGCTCATGTTCTCACTTCCAAAGCCTTTCGGGCCTACTGTGATCTTTACCTGATCTCCGGGAACGATTTCTGTGTAGATCATAGCCGGTGTATTGTCGCCTGTGTTTCCGCGGCGAACCGGATCCTTTACTACAGATTTTCTTAAATATCCCTTGTCATATCCCCGGCGTACACCTTCATTGATGGCATCGTTCAGATCTCCCCCAACAAAATGTACATCCTGTCCGATTTCAAGGAATACACATGCCATTCCTGTATCCTGGCAGATCGGCACATTCTCATTATCTGCAATATCAAAATTCTCAATAATGTTGTCAAGGACACCCTTGGCAATCTCTCCATCTTCACATGCGCGGCATGTTTTGATGGCGCATTTTACATCTTCCGGAAGATGTTCATTTGCTTCGATACAGAGTTTTTCGATGACATCTGTAAGTCTGCTTACTTCTACTTCACGCATTCTGGTAAGCTCCCTTCTCTATTTTTGGATATGCCATTAAGCAATGACATATTCCCTTTTTCATTATATCAAAGGTTTCCGGTAACGGCAATTTCCCGGCACCGATACCGGAACATTTTTATCGTATACTGGTTACAGTAACTTTTATATTCTGATTGTCTGACCTTTTATCAGCGCTGCTCGTGACGGGCATATTTTGGAAGCAGTAATGGAGATACTTTGTCAGTATGTAAATCTGCTTTGTCCAGTTCATCTGCATATTTGTAGATATGATCGAGGTTCATTTCACCAAGCTCTACATTCTTGCATTTTGCAGCTGCTTTTTTACCTGCATTTCTTCCGAATACGATAACATCCAGAAGAGAGTTACCCATCAGTCGGTTTCTTCCGTGGATTCCACCTGCGGCTTCTCCTGCAACTAACAGGTTTGGAATTTCTTTTGTGAATCCGTCTCCGTTAATCTCAAGACCACCGTTCTGGTAGTGAAGTGTCGGATAAATAACGATAGGAACTTTTCTCATATCAATGCCGTAGTTCATGTACATACGGAACATAGCCGGGATTCTCTTTTCGATGGTTCCTTCGCCACCGAGGATCTCGATCATCGGAGTGTCAAGCCATACACCTTTCAGTCCTCCCGGAACTTCTACGCCGCGGCCTTCTTCACATTCACGGATAACACCGGAAGCATTTACGTCACGGGTTTCAAGCGGATGAATATAAGCTTCTCCGTTTGCATTTACAAGCTGTGCACCAACGGAACGAACTTTCTCAGTTACCAGAGCACCCATGATCTGTGATGGATAGATTGCTCCTGTTGGATGGTACTGGATAGAATCCTGATAAAGAAGGGAAGCACCTGCTCTGTATCCAAGTACAAGTCCGTCTGCAGTTGCGCCATAATGGTTAGATGTCGGGAATCCCTGATAATGCATTCTTCCTGCACCACCTGTTGCGATTACAACAGTTTTGGCTCTTGCAACAGAATAATCTCCTGTTTCCATGTTAAGAAGAACTGCACCTGCAACCTGTCCTTTTTCATCTTTCAGAAGTTCAACAGCTGAAGTAAATTCAACTACCGGAATCTTAAGATTCAGAACTTCATCTCTGATGGTACGCATGATCTCAGATCCGGAATAATCCTTTGCAGCATGCATTCTCTTTCTGGAAGTACCGCCGCCGTGTGTGGTAACCATGGTTCCGTCTTCTGCTTTATCAAATTCAACACCAAGGTCATTGAGCCATTTGATGGCATCCGGAGCTTCCATTACCAGTCTCTTTACCAGTTCCGGTTTTGCAGCAAAATGTCCGCCACCGAAGCAATCCAGATAATGCTGTACAGGAGAATCATTCTCTTTGTCTGCAGCCTGGATACCGCCCTCTGCCATCATTGTGTTGGCATCACCGATACGAAGCTTTGTAACGATCATAACGTCTGCACCTGCATTGTGTGCTTCGATTGCACAGGAAGAACCTGCACCGCCACCGCCGATCACAAGTACATCTACATCATAATCAATTTTTGTAAGGTCAATTTTTTCGTTGATCAGACGGCTTGTTGAATGAAGCATTTCTGCCAGTTCCAGAGGAGCTTTCTGTCCTTTGTTCGGTCCTACTTTGATTTCTGCAAACGCGTCTGGATTATAATCCGGATGAAATTTCTCAAGAAGAGCGTCTTTCTCTTCAGCTGTCAGACGTCTTGGCTCTGTTGCCATACGCTGTGCTCTTGTAGCCTCTACCTTTTTGATGGATTCCATCATATTTTCTGGATATGGTGCATACATGTTTTACGCCCTCCCTATTTCTCAATTTCTCTGTTGTTGTAAGTTCCTGCATGTCTGTGATTGGTTTCTGCATGATCTGCTCGATCAGATCATCATATTTACCTTCGTGGATTTCTTCTACACGTTTCTCCAGATGTTCGCTCTTAGGCGCGATATATTTACCTGTGAGACGTCTTGCAAGAAGACCTACCATCGGATGGGAAATACCGGCCGGACATCTTACAGAACAGCATCCGCAGCTTACGCAGTCGAAGGATTCCTCTGCACATTTTTCAAGTTCGCCTCTCTGTGCATATGCGATGTACTGCATTACATTTAAGTCCTGAGTACATGCTTTTGTACAGGCATTACATCCGATACAGCTGTAGATTTCCGGATAGAGTTCCATCATTACCTGCTGATTCGGTTTCAGGTCTTCGATGTTGTAGAGTCTCTTATCTGTAGGGAAGAATGGGATGCTTGCTACATACATTCCTTCCTGTACCTGTGTCTGACAGGCAAGACATGTTTTCAGCTCGTTTTCACCTTTGATTCTGTAGATTGTTGCGCAGGCTCCGCAGAATCCGTGTCTGCAGCCGCATCCTCTCTTTAATGTATAACCGGCATATTCCATGGCAGTCATAATTGTAAGTTCTGCAGGTACGCTGTATTTCTTACCGAAAAAATATACGTTTACCATATTCTTTTCCATTTGAGATTACCAGTCCTTTCTATATATATCATCTGTCGTCAGCAGCACATACAAGCTCGAATCCGCTACGCTACTTCTCGCTTGAGGGCGTCGCCCTACAGAATGTTCTGTGAAAGAATGCTTATATGCAAGCATGACGCATTCCTTCACATCACTTTCTGCACTGCTCATTGCTTATCAATATTCTGCAGGTAATTCATCAATCTCGTCGCAGCGGAATACCGGACCGTCTTTGCAGACGTATTTGGAACCGATATTGCAACGGCCGCATTTACCGATACCGCATTTCATACGAAGCTCCAGAGTTGTGTAAACCTGTTCTCTGGAGAAGCCCAGTTCTTCCAGTCCTGCAAGAACGAACTTGATCATGATGGGCGGTCCGCAGACAAGTGCTGTTTTGTTTGTATCGAATCCAATCTCTTTCAGATAAGAAGGAACGAATCCAACGTGTCCGTCCCAGCCTTCCTGTTCACGGTCGATTGTCAGATAAACATTAACTCCCTCTGCTTTCATCCAGACTTCCTGGATTTCTTTTAACTGTACCAGGTCATCTGCGGAACGGGAACCATAGAGGATATCTACTGTTCCGTAATCTGCACGGTTATCCAGTACATAGTTGATAACAGAACGAAGAGGTGCAAGTCCGATACCACCTGCGATAAACAGAAGGTTTTTACCTTTTAATTTATCTTCTACAGGGAAATGATTTCCGTATGGTCCACGGACTGTGATCTCATCTCCAACCTGAAGGCTGTGGAGATAATCGGTCAGTGCACCGCACTTCTTAATACTGAATTCCTGATATTCTTTATTTGTAGGTGAAGAAGTAATGGAAAACATACCTTCACTTACACCTGGTGCGCAGACCATTGCACACTGGCCAGGCATATGTTCAAAAGTTTTCCTCCTTCAGGAGCGTTTACACGAAATGTTTTAACATCCGGTGTCTCCTGACGGATATCTGTAATCACACCAACCTTCGGGATCAGTGTGTCTAATGTGTAGTTTTTATGGCAGGTACATTCGCTCATTATTTTTCACCTCCCTGATTTTCAAAAGCTTTGATGACTTTTACGATATTTAAGGATGATGGGCATTTCTCAACGCAGCGGCCGCATCCTACACATGAGAACATTCCATTGTTGTTTACCGGATAGTAAACAAGTTTATGCATGAATCTCTGACGGAAACGCTGCATCTGGCTGTTACGGTTATTTCCGTGTGCCATCATTGTAAAGTCAGAGTACATACAGGAATCCCAACAGCGGTAACGCTGTACGCCGTGTCCTGTGTCATAATCTTTGATATCATAGCACTGGCAGGTAGGGCATACAAATGTACAGGTACCACATGCCAGACATGGTTTATAAAGTTCTTCCCATACAGGAGAATTGAAACGATCCATGTAATCTTCCTGTCCCCATCCTTCCAGAGAAAGATTAGAATAAGGAAGTTTTTCTACGATGGCGCGGATCGCAGTTTTCTCTTCTTCTACCTTTGCTTCATCCGCATCGTTAAGAAGTTCTGCAACTGCTTTTGTAAGGACTTCCCCTTTCTCTGTAAGAGGTTTCCAGTAAAGCTCTCCCTCGATCATCCATGTTGCAACATCTGCAACAGGGTCTGCGCAGTCAATACCGAATACTTTACAGAAACAGCTTTCTTCCGGCTCATGGCATGCAAGTGCTACAATCGTACCATGATCTCTTCTGGCTGCATAGAAAGTATCGATCGGATCACTTAAGAATACGTTATCCAGTACTTTTACACCCTGGATATCGCAGGCTTTCATTCCGAACACAACAAAGTTCTTTTCCTGTAATGCCTGTGGCTCAATGGAGATATTCTTCTCCTCTTTCTTACAGGTGTAGAGGTTTTCACTCTGTGGAAAAAAGCATCTTTTGGTGATTTTACAGTTTTTAAAGTATCAAGACAAACTTCTGCATCTTCGCTCCATGCTTTGAAGTTTACCTGATCACTGACTTTGACCGGTAAATATAAATCCTGATCTGCGGCAATCTTCTGGAATAATGCCTGCAGATTCTCTGCTGCTATCTTATACATACATTATCCCCTTTCTGCCACGATACTCGGCTCAACATCTTCAAATGTAAAGTTTGTAAGAGGTCCCTTGGATGTTGAATCCTCTCCTGCCTGATATTCACCATAGAATGTATCAATATCTTTGATAAATTTACGATTGAACAGGTGAAGCGGAATTCCCTGAGGACATACTCTGCTGCATTCGCCGCAGTCTGTACATCTTCCTGCCACATGGAATGCACGGATGATATGGAACATCTTCTCTTCGAAAGAGTCCACGTTTGCTTTCTGCGCACTGTCAAACTTATTGCTGTCGAATACACATTTACGGCAGCTGCATGCAGGACAGACATTACGGCAGGCATTGCAGCGGATACATTTGCTTAACTGGCTCTGGAAGAATGCAAATTTTTCTTCCGGGCTCATTGCTTCGATCTTCTCTACTTCTGCAAAACGATCTGCATCTTTTGTGTCTTTGGACTCACCGATAAGTTCATCATAAATCTTATGTTCTTTTCCTTTACATACGTGACATCTTTCAAGCATTGCATCTTTGTATGCACAGGTCTTCTCACCATAGATTGTCTGAATAGTCAGTGTTTCTGCCTCATCTGTGATCTCTGCACCGGAAATGCTTTCGATACCTTTGATTCCCTGTTTGCGGATTCTCTCGATATCCAGTTTTCCTTTACATCCAACACCAATGATATAAGCTTTCTCACGGTCTACACGATGCTCTTTGATCAGCTGATTAAAGCTGTATGTATCACATGGTTTTAAACAAACCAGTGTCTTGCCTTCCAGTTTGGAAGCTTCGATCATATATTTGCTTAAGTTTGCACCGCAGAATCCGTTATATACAAAATCTTTCAGAGATTCTTCTGTTTCAAAGTAAGCCGGTTCCGGATTGTAAGGCAGATCTCCGGCTTTCCATCCCAGAACTCTTGCAACTGTACCGTCAGCAAGCAGTTCTTTTGCACGATTTATCAGCTCCTGCATCTTAAATCCTCCAATCTTACGTTCTTACCGAGTGAATGGATCTTCTCTACAAACTCATTCATAGTCTGGGAGAATTTCACACCTTCAGCAGCGGAAACCCATTCTACTCGTGTTCTTCCGTTTTCCACACCGATGTAGTCGAGCATGGAGAAAAGAAGCGTCATACGTCTTCTTGCATAGTAGTTACCTGTGCTGTAATGACAGTCTCCAGGATGACATCCACACATGATCACACCGTCAGCACCTTTCTCAAAAGCACGGAGGATGAACATTGGATTGACACGGCAGGAACATGGAACACGGATGATCTTTACGTCAGCCGGGTAAGAAAGACGGCTGCTTCCTGCAAGGTCTGCACCTGCGTAACTACACCAGTTACAGCAGAATGCTACAATCTTAGGTCTGAATTCTTCGTTTGTTTCTATCGACATATTGCATCTACCTCCGCGATAATCTGTCTGTTGGAAAAGCCCTGCAGATCCATAGCACCAGACGGGCAGGCTACTGTACAAGCACCGCATCCCTGGCAAAGTGCTGTATTTACAACGGCTACTCTTCTTGTTTCACGGATACCGTGGTCATTTACCTGTTTATCCTCATAGGAAATTGCTCCATATGGGCAGACATTTGCACATGTAGAACATCCGTTACATAACAATTCATCGGATTTTGCTGTACATGGGTTGGTTGTCAGTTTATCTTTGGCAAGAAGGCCGATTGCCTTAACTGCTGCTGCGCCAGCCTGTGCAACTGTCTCCGGAATATCTTTCGGTCCCTGGCATACACCGGAAAGGAAGATACCTGCTGTAGGAGATTCTACAGGACGGAGTTTTGCATGGGCTTCTGTGAGGAAGTTGTTTGTATCAATACTTGCTGTAAGCATAGTAGCGATCTTACGAACATCCGGGTTCGGTTCAATGGCTGTTGCAAGAACGACCATATCTGCTTTCTTAAGGATTTGTTTGTTGTCGATCAGGTCAGATCCCTGTACAAGAAGGCTTCCGTCCGGCTGTGGAATAACTTTTCCTACCTGGCCTTTGATGTAGTTTACGCCGTACTGTTCTACGGCTCTTCTGTAGAACTCATCGAAGTTTTTACCTGGAGTACGGACATCAATATAGAATACGGTTACATTTGTATCCGGATATTTATCACGGATCAGCATTGCATGTTTTGCTGTGTACATACAGCAGATCTTGGAGCAGTATGGCTTTCCTCTGTCATCAGAACATCTGCTTCCCACACACTGGATAAATACCAGCTCTTTCGGAGCCTTTCCGTCGGAAAGACGCTCTAAGTGTCCCTTTGTAGGACCTGCTGCATTCATAATACGTTCCAGTTCCAGAGATGTGATCACATCTTTGCTCTGGCTGTATGCATATTCATCGTATTTGTCAAGCTTGATGGTATCGAAACCTGTAGCAACTACGATGGCACCATATTTCTGTGTTACGATCTCATCCTGCTGATCGTATTCAATGGCTCCTGCCTGACATACCTTGGAACATACTCCACATTTTCCGGTTTTAAACTTGATACAGTTCTCACGGTCAATAACCGGAACATTTGGGATGGCCTGTGCAAACGGAGTGTAAATAGCAGTTCTGTTGTTTAATCCTCTGTTAAATTCATTAGGGATCTTCTTGGACGGACATTTTTCCTGACAGACACCGCAGCCTGTACATTTGTCCATATTTACACTTCTTGCTTTCTTTCTGATATCAACGGTGAAATCACCTACGAAACCGCTGACATGTTCTACTTCACTGTATGTATAGATATTGATCTTCTCATGGGCTGCTGCCTCAACCATCTTCGGTGTAAGAATACATGCAGAACAGTCAAGTGTAGGGAATGTTTTGTCAAGCTGTGACATTCTTCCGCCGATACTTGGAGTTTTCTCTACAATATCTACTTCATATCCTGCATCTGCGATATCCAGAGCTGTCTGGATTCCGGCAATACCGCCGCCGATGATCAGGGCTCTCTTTGTAACACGGCTCTCTCCCGGCTGAAGAGGAGCATTTAAATTCACTTTTGCGATTGCTGCTCTGGCAAGGATTACGGCTTTCTTTGTAGCCTCTTCCATATCCTTGTGGATCCAGGAGCAGTGTTCACGGATATTTGCGATCTCCACCATGTATGGGTTCAGTCCGGCTCTTTCAGCTGCTTTTCTGAAAGTTGCTCATGCATACGCGGAGAACAGGAACAGACAACAACACCTGTCAGGTTCTTCTCTCTGATGGCTTCCTGGATCTTAGCCTGGCCTGCTTCTGAGCACATGTACTGGTAGTCTTCTGCATGAACGACACCCGGCTCTTTGGCAGCTAATTCAACAACTTTTTTACATCTACCGTAGCGGCAATATTGCTTCCACAATGACAGACAAATACACCAATTCTCTGCACTCTGACTTACCTCCTGTATCTTCTGAATGCACTTACCAGAAGCTGCTGTGGCAGTTCCGGATCAAGAAGTTCCGGGATCTCATCTGCTTTCAGATAATCTCCGCCTTTTTCACGGACAACTAACTGTCTTGCTGCATCAATGAGCTTTCCAGGTTTTACATCTCTTGGGCAACGCTCCACGCAGGCAAAGCAGGAAAGACATTTCCAGAGAGATTTTGAATTGACAAGTGCTTCAATATCTTCGTTTACAACATAGGATACAAACTGATGTGGTTTGATATCCATTTCATTGAAGGATGGACAGGTAGCAGAACATTTTCCACATTTCATACATTTCAGCGGATTTGTTCCTGAGATTTCTTTAATTTTCTCTGCTGCTGAATGTTCGTTTCTCATTTCGCTACCTCCTCTTTTACTCCGAGGGCTTCTGCAAGGAGCTCTGTGAAATAATATACAGGCAGTTCGCTGGAAGCGTTTTTATTTAAATTATATTTACACAATGGACAGGCTGTGATCAGCATATCTGCGCCAAAGCCTTTCGCACTGTCTTCGATTTTCTGACACATGTTCTGAGACATATCTTTTTCTTTCAGAGAAATGTAACCGCCGCAGCATTCATTTCTGTATGGATAGATTACCGGTTCTGCCCAAGTGCACGGATGAAATCTTCCATGATTGTCGGATTCTCCGGATCATCAAAAGCCATGATCTTGCCTGGACGTAATAAGAGACATCCGTAATAGGCTCCGATTTTCTTTCCTGTAAGCGGGTTTACTACCTTCTCTTTCAGCTTGTCGAAACCGACTTTGTCGCGAAGTACTTCCAGATAATGGAGCACTGTTGTCTCGCCTTCATAAGGCTCATCAAGCTGCATGTAATTATTTGCTCTGGTGCGGATATCCTCCACATTTTTCATATCATCATTGACACGTTTGATCACGTGATGACAGGCAGAGCAGATTGTTACCAGATCCTGGCCCTTTTCTTTGGCCTGATTAAGAGCACGTACAGAAGAAAGCTTCGTAGCAATTTCGTCAGTTCCCAGAGGATAAACACCTCCGCAGCACTGCCAGTCTTCGATCTCTTCCAGTTCAAACCCAAGTGCTCTGGCGCTGGCTCTGGCATATTCGTCCAGATCTTTCGCCTTGTTTCTCAGGGTACAACCCGGATAATAACTGTACTTCATACTTAACATTATCCTTTCTTAGTTGTTCAGGTAAATTCGTGTTGCAGTTAGTGCCTGCTAATCTTTGTCATTTTTTTAACAATCTATAGACAAAAATATAAATCAAGTCTAATACAATTACTTTTTATATCTTTTTTGAGACATAGAAAATAAAAGAGTTCGCACACCCTTCCTCCGCAATTAAAGGAGTGTATCAGCTCGATTTCCGACATATATTATATCATATTGATAACATTTTAACAAGAGGTTTTTGATATTTTTTTGCATCAACACCTCTGCTTATCTCTTCCTGATCTAAATTAACTTTTTCAAACAGATTAAGTCATCCGCTTTTCTATTTACTCATATTACTCATAATCAGACTTTCGTTTCAGAAACCTAAAAAAGCAATACCTTTTTCCATTTCTGTTTTAATTCATAACAGTCAAAACTCCTTTGCCTCCGCTGCAAGATGGAATTTTGACTCATGAATAAAAAAGGAGTAAACAGTAACTTTCTGTTATCCGGAAGAGTGAGGTGACTTTCTCACTCTCCCGGATCATTCGTCTGATTTATGATTAATCAAGGTCAATCTGAGCAATAATTTCTTTGAGTGCATCCGCACTCTTCTGAAGCTGTTCGATTTCAGCTTTGTTCATTCTCATTGGAACTTTACCCTGCACACCGTTTGGTCCTACCAGAGTTAAAGTACTTAAGCATACATCTTCAATTCCATATTCTCCATGCATCATGGTAGAAACTGTGGAAATAGATTCGGAAGAAGATACCAGCAGGCTGCAAAGTTTGCATACAGAGGAAGATACTGCATAGAAAGTTGCACCTTTCTTGGAGATGATCTCGCCGCCGGATTTCTGTACATACTGAAGCATTGCTTCTTTGTCGATCGGCTCGATATCTTTTCCGAGCTTTTTCTCCAGTTCATAGTATTCATCCACACTTACACCGGAAATATAAGCTCCGGACCATGGAATAAAGGATGTATCGCCATGTTCACCAAATACATAAGCATGGATGTTACTCTGTGCAATCTGGAAGTGCTCGGATAATCCGCAACGCAGACGTGCAGAGTCAAGGATGGTACCGGAACCAAGGATCTGATTCTCCGGAAGTCCGGAAATCTTTGTAATACATAAGTCATAATATCGACCGGATTGCTTACGATCAGGTAAAGAGCGTTTGGTGCAGCCTTTACAATCTCCGGTGTGATGGACTTAAGGATATTTACGTTTGTCTGTGTAAGTTCAAGTCTCGTCTGTCCCGGTTTACGTGCGATACCAGATGTGATGATAACGATGTCAGAGTCTTTGGCATCTTCATAATCTCCGGCAATGATGGAAATAGGATCTCTGAAGCAGGTTCCCTGGATGATATCCAGAACTTCGCCTTCTGCTTTCTGTTTATTGATATCGATCAGAACGATTTCAGATGCAATATCCTGACTTGATAAAGTGTACGCGATGGTGGCACCGACACTGCCGGCTCCAATGATAGTAATTTTACTGCTCATAATCTTAATACTCCTTTTCTCCTAACAAAATTGACGCCTTAATGATAACACATTGTCAAAAAATTGACAAGAGCTTTTGTACAGAAACCTGAACAATTTTTTCGTTTAAATATTTGTTTGGAAGCATAAAATTGTTTGCTAGTTTGATATAATTTTCACATTTTCCTATTGGAGTAGATACTTGCACGAACAAATCCCCAACCACTGCTTATTGCTTTTTGCAATTTAAGCAGTGGTTGGGGATTTCCCTGATTTTTGATTCGGTTAAGTACAGTATCTGAAAGCTTTATCTGTCAGAATACGTGCAAAGATTAGCCCTAATGGCAACGCTGCAATGATAAGGATCGCAGACGCAAACCAAGATGCAGCTACTGATAATGACATAATACCAAGATTATAAAATCCTCTGTATAAATATAATCCCGGAACCATGATAACGATTGAGGGAACTGTTACAGATATCCTTGGATATCCGACTTTATTCTTCAGCAGGGACGCCAGAAGTCCCGCAGTAAGTGCACCAATAAATGCAGCTGCAGCAGGAGGAATATTTGCAAGGTCTACCAGTTCCAGTCTCAGAGTATTGGCAACTGCTCCTATCCCGGCTGCTGCGACTGCCAGACGAACCGGACTGTTAAACATGATAGAGAATCCAAACACTCCGCAGAAACTTGCAAGAAGCCTGAATAAGATCCACTGCTCTGTTGACAGTGAAAGTTTTATAAAATCTACAGGTTTCAAATGCAGGATCAGTGCCATGATCCATGCTGACATAGTAGCTACCAGAATAACGATCAAAGCATAAGTCAGACGTTCTATTCCTGAACGCATATCCAGTTTTGCAAGGTCAATACCACTGGTAATAAACGGAAATCCCGGTATGTTAAAGAGCATTGCACAGATATATCCCGCTTCGTGCTGAACAGAAATACCAAATAATATTTCTCCAAGTTTGAGCAGACCTGCATATGCAAAACATGCCAGAGATACAGAAGACACAATACATAAGAACAATGTAAAATGGTGTTTGGTCAGTTTGCAGCGGAGATAATTTCCAATTCCTGCCCCGACAAATGCACAGAACATCTCGATCGGACCGCCCCCAAGAAGTAATGTAAATCCGCAGCATGCGATCGCTGCAGCAAGTCCCAGTGCAGGCGGGGAATATAGACCATGTGTTTTTTCAATATTGTCAAGAAATGTATGCAGCTGTTCTCCTGACATATGTTTTCCTTCTTTTTCAAAGTTTCGGATAAAGTGTTCCAGACGATTTAACTTCAAAGTATTTACGCCTGTATTAGTCAGGCACAACGACTGGGTAAAACCATTTTCTCCGTCATAACATGTATATTCAATGGACATCAGACCAATATCCGCCGTACACGTAATGCCAAGTGCTTCTGCCAGTGTATTCATGGAACTTCTCACTCTCCATGCTCCGGTACCGCATGAGAGAAACATAATCCCCACACGTCCGATAATGGATGCTTTCTCTGCGATGCTGGAATCTACAGCTGGTACATTTCCCCCATTTTCATCTGTATACTCATGCCAGGCAACATCCATATGGTTCTTTTTAATCACTTCCTGCGGCATTTTTCTCACTTCCTCATTCTATATTGTCAATCGGATAAAATCATCCGCTTTGCTACTTGCTTGATTTGTTAAAGCTGCAGACTGTCATTTCCTGCTTTCTCCATCATTTTCTCTCTGCATGCCAGTACGATTCCGTCAATCTCGTCTAAATGCTGCAGCATTTTTTTCTCAAATTCATGGATAGAAGAAGAATTCCAATTTCATCATAGGGTTTATCCGGATTCTCTTTCTTCAGACCTGTTTCCTGTCCGTAGTATACCATGGCTCTTGGGGCTTCTTCCTGAATCTTCTGGAAAGCATCCCATACAACGGTATATGCCTGTGCTTCTGTCAGACCCAGTTTACAGGTGTCGGGAAGTGCATAAAAAGACATTCCATCCACTGGGGTAGAATGTCTTTTCTCATAACTTATATTATTCTTTTGAAGTTACGTTCTATATACACAGTGGAAACCATTTTTCGATTACACACTGATGTACTTTTTCTTTTTTATCGTAGTTGATCCCCACCAGCAAAATATCTCCTGTATACTGCTGTAATGACTCTGGATATTTTCGTTCTTTTATCTGATTCAGAGCAGTTTCTGCGTCTTTGTTCCATTTCAGTTCGACGAGTAATGCAGGATAATAGTCTCTGTACAGTGGTTTGGGGATGAAGACGAAATCTGCGAAGCCTCTTCCTGTCGGGAGTTCCCGGATTGGCTTAAAATAGTATTTTATTGCACTTAAGTAGGCAATGCTGAGTACGCTGCTCAGGGAATTCTCGTTATTGTACTGAATCACTGATGTGTATTCTGCATGGATTTTCTCTATCTGTTCAGCAACTGTTTCTGCATCCATTTCCCAGGTGGCTTCCAGTAGTTTCTCAGATTCCTGCTGGAATTCAATCAGTTCGTTCCATTTATTTCGTTTGGTTGCGGCACGAAATTCCTGACGGATTTCTTCATTGGGAATATAAGCTCTCTGGGTTCTCTGGTCGTAGGCAAGGTAACCCAGGTGGATCAACAGAGTCAATACATCATCTTTGTCTGCGAAGCTGACCATATCATTCTGAAATTCATTGACATTTACTTCTACAGAGGAACCGGACAGCATTTCTATGATGGATGTCCGCAGACCATCAAAATCCATGTTGATCAGTGGCAGGATTGACAGATAGGTTCCTGTCTGTGACCAGTAGCTCTGGAATGTCCGCATAATTGTCAGATTTACTAACGCATTTGGATTATATACATGGTAATCTCCAAGACGGTAACCATCGTACCACCGCCTCACTTCTGCAAAATCTATCTCATATTTTTCACACAAATCGATTACTTCATCTTCATTAAAACCGATATATGGTGTCAATGGGCCGGCATTAAGCATTGTAAACTGGGTGAAATTATTTAAGGCAGACTGGGTTTTTAATTTCTTTATCGGCAAAATTCCGGTCAGATATGCAAGTGCAATATATTTTGATGCCTCAATTCCTTTAAACATATTTCTGAGAAAATCGATATACATTTCCTGCGCTGCCTGATTATGGGCTTCATCACGGATCAGGACATCCCATTCATCAATGATTACAATAAACTGTTTTCCTAATGCAGTATTAATGCGTGCCATTGCTCCATATATAGTGCTGTTTTCCTCCAGATTGACTTCGGGATAAGTCTCTCTTAATTCGGAAACAACGATATTCGTGATATATGAAATTAAATTCTCACTGGAGCCTGCTGATATACAGCACCATTGTACATCAAAATGAATGACATCATATTTATTCAAATGTTCATAAAAATCTGGGCATCTGCTGATTTCCAGTCCTGAAAACATTTTTTCAGTGTCACATCCCTTACTGTAATATGCAGTCAGCATATCTACCGTAACAGATTTCCCAAATCTGCGCGGACGACTGTTACATATAAACCTGGCATTTGTGCCCAATACTTTATTTGTATATTCCAATAATCCTGTTTTATCTATATATACTTCCGAATTAACTGCACACTGAAATGCTGCAGCATTCGGATTTACAAACATACCCATTATCTCACCCTCCCTCCTTATTATTGATAGCGTTTCTGTCTTCTTATACAGCACCTTATAACCTCCTTGATAAATATGTTCAGGAGTTCCTGTCTTTTAGAAAACTCCTGCTGAAAATAAATAGTGAAAATTAAAGCATGACTTTTCTGAAAGAACAGATTCATGATCTGTATATGAATTGAGATTTGGCTGTAACTGTTGAAAATACCGGACAGTTACATAGATTTAGATAATTAGAAAATATGCTTTTGTTTATCATAGCATACCGGAACTTATTGGGCAAGAGACAAAAAAGAATCCAACGCATAAACCTATATGTTTTATGCATCAGACTCTTTTCATTTTTGATAATTATCCTGTCAGGAAAATAAACTTATCTTCCACAGCAGTTTTTATATTTCTTTCCACTTCCGCCAGGAGACCGCCATCGGCGGTCTTTCCTATAAAGTAAAAAACTCGCGTATTGCGTAAAATCTTACCCGTAAAAGAATATTTGCTGTATAGCATGGGAAGTTTAGTACCTGATACAGTTACAGATGAGTATATCTTGTTGTAAAGGATGCTGTCAACCACCCTATGATGTAGCGCCACTTTAGGTAATGGGTAGTTGACAGTTATACAATAGTAAGTCACAAACTCACATATGAAACATATACTAATATCGAGAACTGCAATCTATTATTGTCAGATTCCACGACAACTGCCGGAATGTCCTGTATAATTACAGTCTGCCGGGCAGACTGTCTAGTCTGACGATATAGGATTTTCCAGAGGTGATACTTTTCTATGCTGTTTAGTCGTCATACCTCAGATGATCCGGAATTATCCGGTACATCCTGTTGTAACAATAACAATCGCTGCAGCTGTGACTGTCAGGGACCTCAGGGGCCGCGCGGTTGTCCTGGTCCTACCGGACCCAGAGGCTGTCCCGGTCCCGTTGGTCCAATGGGACCTCAGGGCCCCCAGGGTGAACCCGGACTTCAAGGCTACCCAGGTCCTGTCGGACCTGTTGGAGCCACTGGCGCTACCGGACCTGTCGGAGCTACCGGAGCCACTGGCGCTGCCGGACCTTCCGGATCTATCGGACCTACTGGCCCCGCCGGACCTATCGGACCTACTGGTGCTGCCGGGCCTGCCGGACCTACTGGAGCCACTGGTGCTGCCGGGCCTGCCGGACCTACTGGAGCCACTGGTGCTACCGGACCTGCCGGTACTGTAGCTCCGGCAGCGGCCGTAGCAGATGCCACAGGTCAGACAGATATTGTAACCCAGTTTAATCAGCTTCTCGCAAATCTCCGCGCAGCCGGACTTCTTGCAACTTAAACCTCAGGAGGGGCAAATGCTCCTCCTGATTTTCTCAAAAGGTGCTTTAAATTATCTTCCATGATTTCTCTCAGCCTTTGTATGATTGTAAAAAATGAAGAAAAAGTATTGCCGCGTATCCTGAAACCCATGAAAGAAATTGTAGACAAAATTCTTATCTGTGATACCGGTTCTACAGACAGGACCAAAGAAATTATCAGAGAATTTACAGCAGAAGTTTATGATTTTCCATGGAAAAATGATTTTTCTGCTGCCCGGAATTTTATTTCGGAAAAAGTCAGTACTGATTACTGGATGTGGCTGGATGCAGACGACATGATCACTCAGGAAAATCTGTACAGACTAAAACAATTAAAAGAAACACTGAGTCCGAACACAGATATGGTTATGATGGATTATGTCACAGATTTCGATGAATGGAATCATGCTGCATTCTCCTGTTACAGAGAACGCATCTTAAAAACTTCCCGAAATTTCAGATGGCGGGGAAGAGTTCATGAATCCATCATTCCCACCGGGAACATCCTTTATTCTCCCATACAGATTGAACACCGCAAAATAAAACCCTGCTCTTCCTTTCGAAATCTGCACATCTATCAACAGATGATCGAAGAAGGAGAGCCTCTGGAACCCAGAGACTTATTTTATTATGGCCGGGAACTTTTTTATCATAAGCAATACGAGTATGCCATCTGTGTTCTGAAAAAATTTCTGAAAGAGCCGGACGGCTGGATTGAAAACAGACTGGACAGTTGTCTGGTTCTCTCCTATTGTTATCAGGCATCAGGCAATGACCAGTATGCTCTTGAGATACTGTTTCACAGTTTCATGTCAGATATTCCAAGAGCCGAAATATGCTGTGAGATTGGGAAAATATTTTTTATGAAACAGAACTTTTCCATGGCAGCTCACTGGTATCATCAGGCACTTCTTGCACCGGACAACAACCAAAACGGAGGATTCTATATTCCGGACTGCCATAATTTCATACCATTTCTGCAATTATGTGTATGTCTGGACAAATCCGGAATGCACAAAGAAGCTTTTGAATTTCACCGGAAAGCCAGAACACTGAAACCGGAACATCCTTCTGTTATTCAAAATCAGATCTATTTTCATGAGATTCTGGGATTTTGAAAAAAAATGCCGCAGACCGTATTAATCCTTTACAGTCTGTGGCATTACGCTACATATTATATTGTTTTCGTTACTGGTGAACCAACACTATTCCACAGTTACACTCTTAGCCAGATTTCTCGGCTTATCTACATCCAGGCCTTTGGCTACGCTGACATAGTAGCCAAGCAGCTGCAAAGGAATAACTGCCAGTGAAGTTGCAAAGTGTGGATCTGTTTTCGGAATATAAACTGTGAAATCTGCAGTATCTTCTATATTATAATGTCCATATGTGGTGAGTCCCATCAGGTATGCACCGCGGCTCTTACATTCTACCATATTGGAGACTGTTTTCTCATAGAGATGATTCTGCGTGAGAATACCGATCACAAGAGTTCCGTCCTCAATCAGAGAGATTGTGCCATGTTTCAGTTCTCCGGCCGCATAAGCTTCTGTGTGTACATAACTGACTTCTTTCATCTTAAGGCTGCCTTCCATACTGATGGCATAGTCAATACCACGCCCGATAAAGAAAGCATCCCTGGCATTTGCTGCTTAGCCGCAAACCACTGAATACGCTCTTTGTCATCTTCAATGATCTTGGCAATCTTATCCGGAAGTGTTTTCAGCTCTGCGATCAGCTCCTGATATTTTTCTTCTGTAATCTGTTCTCTGACTTTTCCAAACTGCACTGCCAGTGCATAGGAGGCAATCAGCTGAGTACTGTATGCTTGGTAGTTGCTACAGAAATTTCCGGTCCCGCCAGAGTGTAAAAAACATTATCCGCTTCTCTGGCAATGGAAGAACCTACCACATTGACAATTCCCAGTGTACGGATACCTCTCTGTTTCGCCTCACGAAGTGCCGCAAGGCTGTCTGCTGTTTCCCCTGACTGGCTGACAATGACCACAAGACCTTCCGGATCTAAAATCGGATTTCTGTATCGGAATTCCGATGCCAGTTCCACACGTACCGGAATCCTTGTCAGATCTTCGATTACATACTGGGCTGCCATTCCCACATGGTAAGCAGAGCCACAGGCTACAATATAGATCTGGCTGATCTTTTTGATCTCCTCATCTGTAAGACCTACTTCTGAGAGATCAATACGATCATCTTTGAGTACAGAATTCAAAGTATCCCGAACTGCTTTCGGCTGTTCATGAATTTCTTTTATCATGAAATGTTCAAATCCCGCTTTCTCCGCCGCTTCTGCATCCCATTCAATTGTTTTCGGCTTTTTCTGGATCTCATCACCATCCAGATTGTAGAACGTGATCTCCCCTTTTCTGATACGAGCCATCTCCAGATTTCCAATATAATATACATTTCTGGTGTATTTTAAAATTGCAGGAACATCGGATGCAATGTAAGATTCACCGTTCTCCACCCCAAGGATCATCGGGCTGTCTTTTCTTGCCACATAAATCTCTCCCGGGTAGTCTTTAAACATGATCGCAAGAGCATAGGAACCGCGGATACGGACCATTGCATGGTTAATGGCATCTACCGGTGTTCCGAGATATTTCTTATAATAATAATCTACCAGTTTAACTGCTACTTCAGTGTCTGTAGATGAATAAAACTCATAGCCATTGCGGATCAGTTTGTCTTTCAGTTCCTGATAATTCTCAATGATTCCATTATGAACTGCTACTACGTTACCGTCATCACTCATATGGGGATGCGCATTTGTCTCAGATGGTTCTCCATGTGTCGCCCAACGGGTATGTCCGATACCACATGTTCCAGGTACAGATTCTCCATTATTAGTTTTATCTGCAAGAACTTTCAGTCTGCCTTTCGCTTTAATAACCTCTGTATCACCTTCGCCGTCGCGAACTGCAAGTCCCGCTGAATCATAACCTCTGTATTCAAGTCTGGACAGACCATATAATAATATAGGTGCTGCCTGATGATTACCTGTAAATCCAACAATTCCACACATTTATATTTATTCCTCCCATATTTTCCAGATATTTACAGCATTATAAAAATACTGCTTTATTATATTATAAGAGCATTATGGAGTAATTTCTTATAATATAATAAAATTTCAGGGGTTCTCTCTGTCATATCGTGTCTCATTGTATCATGATGTTCCACATATGGCAAGAAAATCCCCTGAAACTGTGTACTCTGTTTTTACGAAAGTACTTTCATCATTGTTTTATCCACGTTATCCTTTGTGTCTTTTTCTGATTACCAATTTCATTTTACTTTCTGCTTCTTTACTGTTGACCAGCCGCTGTATATCTTTCTTCCATTCTCATCATATCTGTATGAACGGATTCTGTAATAATATGTATGTCCTTTTTTCAGTTTTGCATTTGTGTATTTTGTAGTTGAACCGGATTTAATTACTGCTGCTCTTACGTATGGATTAGTGGTTCCTGCCCGGCGATAGATCTCATATCCGTCTGCACTCTTTGCCTTTTTCCATGTAATCACAAGTTTTCCGGCAGTCCTGTTTGATATACCTGTAATTGAAGTTTTTGCCGGTTTTGCAGTCAGATCATCAGCAGAATACGTTTCCTGCGTCATATAAAGAATGGAATTTTTCCGGTTCCATATAAGCTCTTTGCTTCTTTGTCATATGCAAAATATATATTCGCACTGTCTGTCGCATATGTATAACCCCGGGAAATGCTTCCTGAGATTGGAGTATCCAGAAACAGACCTCCGTCTTCTCCAACTGTTCCTTCATCGCTGTTTGTGATATCTGCCATATAATATTTGCCGTTATTTGCCACAATATTCCACATATGAGGACCTTCACCTGTACCGCCATTCATCATACCGGTTACTGTATAGCAGGTAATGTCACTGAGATCGCACAGATACTGAAATGCCTTGGAATAACCTTCACAGACCACATTAGTACTGTCATCTCCGTCAAAAACATAGATTAACTGCCATGGATCTCCGTATTCATCATCCTCCGTCACATCATCATTGTAGGAAGTCAGGTAGCAGATCGTTTCTTTATATCCGTACAGCTTCTCTGTCTCCGTATAACCCTGAAATTCTTTTACGATCATTCTGGCATTTTCTGCTGCGCTTTTTGCAAGCTGCACAATCCCTGCATTTACCTTATATTTACCGGAAGCATAACTGCTGATTACCGGCATAGATATGGAAAGATTTTCAATTTTTACAGTTGTTTTGGTTCCTGTTGTCTTTGTGCTGTACCCATACTGCCAGGTAGTAGCTGCAGTCTTTTCGTACCAGTATAATTCATATGGACAATCTACTGCCAGGCAGTCGATGATCTTTGAAATATCCAGTTCATTAAGATGTGCGGCAACTTCTCTTTTGAGCGCATTACCACTTGCTGTTGTCTGCCAGGTCAGTCCCAGGTCTGAACTGACTTTAAACCTGGTAGAACCACCTTTCGATGCCACTGCGCTGATTTTACTCTTAAGTTCCTCATATAAGGTCTGCTGCTGTCCATTCAGTACATCCTCACCCAGAGAAGTTGCAGGCTGTGCGTCCGGATCCTGTCCATACAGAATGTCATTCAGATATTTCTCCAGAAGCTGTCTGTTATCCACAGCACCGTTTTCGTCCGGAATACAGCCTCTGTAAAAACTTCTTCGTCTGAATCTGCCTCATTTGAACCTGCTTTGTCCGAAATGCCATCCTCTGTATCTGATGCAAACTCCGAATTATCCGCTGTTTCCTGTTGTACATCAAATTCTGTTGCATCATCTGAATTAAATTCAGAAACTGTACCATCTGTGAAATCTGCTGCTGTTACAGGTGTTACCGTAATTCCTGCTGCCAGAACCAGGCTCATTCCCAGACTTATAAAATTTTTCTTTCTGTACATAACGCATTTTCTCCTTATCTGTCGTAAATATAGTATATTACTACAATACTTTATTTCGACAGATAAAACAAGTTTTTTTTATAATCCTTGTTCTCCCGCCAGATAGCACAGGTCTGTAAGACGTTCATATTTTGTCTGCATACACGCAATATAGTCATCCAGAAATCTTTTTACACGATACGGGATATCTAAGCGCTCATATCGGTTCTCAAATTCCGTCAGGTCACTGTTATCCTGCCTGATATACTCATCTGCTACACTGATTTCCGCTTTCAGAGCAGAAAGTTTCTCCTCGTAACGACCTGTTAATTCCATTTCGCACAATTCATTCATTTTGTTCATCTTATTCTTTTCTCCCTATTATTATTTTTACATTTGTGGTAACCTTGTTACCTGTGTGTGTTGTTTTGTTATATGTTGATTTGTTGTGTTATGTGTGTTATGTACCTGATGTGTGCAGATCGGTACATACCGTTTTCTGTCTTATTACAACTATAATTGTAATTTTGTTTAAAGAAAATGTCAATTTATTTCGTCCGACATCTTATGATATGATTCGACATTTATCTGAAAATACAAGAAAGAATCCTGCTTGCAGGATTCTCCGCCTGCGGCGGGTCGCTTCAGCGACATAATTCCTCTCCGTCGCAGTACGATCCTGCCCGGAGGGCTTTTTATGTTATAGGAACATTACGGAGTAATATCCTATAACATAAAAACTGCTGTTCCTCACGATCACTGTAGGAACAACAGTTTTTTTTCATCATTTTTTATGTTCGGCGGATAATCCTGTTCAATTTCACAAAATCTATTACCGCCTGTTTTCCGATCTTACAGATTTTCTTCATGTTAATGGAATTCACCCCGCCCTGACGAGGTCTGAATGTGACAGGAAGAAATTTGATGCTGCATCCCTTCTTCTTATAAATAACAGCCAGAAGTACATTGGAAAGATTAAAATCCTTCGGGATCAGATGTATGTACCTGGCCATCGTCTCTGCTTTCATCAAACGGTAAGGAGTGTTGGCATCTGTCAGATTTACCCCAAAACAGATACGGATAACCAGTTTCAGAGTTTTTGTTACAAAAACACGTGATATTCCATCCTGTCTGTCTTTTCTCCAGCCGATGACCATATCATATTTCTGTCTTCGTTTCCAGAACGGTTCAAATTCTTCCGGCAGTGTCTGGCCGTCTGAATCTGTCTGGAAAATGTAATCTGCACCATTTTTGAGTGCATACTTATAGCCATAAAGCACAGTTGCACCATGACCGCCGTTTGGTTTTGTTATCGGAATCAGCAGAGGGCGTGTCTTTGTACACTGTTTCAGTTTTTCATATGTAGAATCTTTGCTCCCGTCATCAATGACAATCAGACGTGACTGACCGTTTCCGTTATGCTTCTCTATAACAGGATACCAGTCATTAATGACCTGTTCAATGTTATCCTGCTCATTGTATGCCGGGATAACAATGTATAACTTATCCATATTTCTCTCCTTTGGATGATTGATGGTATCCATTATAGCATACATATACATGAAATAATAATATTATTTCGAAAACGATGTACTATAGCTCTGCCAGTATTCCCAGCTCCCGCGCAAGGCGAAGCAGTTCCCTGTTTGCGGCATTCATTGTTCCGAAGTCTTTCAGAGGACAGATAACTTTCTGACATTTTTTCATCAATTCCACAGCCTTATCATAAGATTCCTGTGAAATACTTTCGAAAGGTTTCTCTGTAATCACCTGGTCTGCAAGTGCACCGGCTACCTGACAGTCTACATCATTCGTGTGAAGCACTCCTGCCGCAAACGGAATTCCCTGTCTCTGCAGTTTTCGATAATACGGAATTCCGCTTCCATTACCGCCAATTACAAACACCTGAGGTTCACCTCTGGGCGGATCCATCTCCACACATCCAAAAGCAGCATTATAGCTCCTCTGGTAATTCCATACAACTTCCGAATATACTCAGAAGTAAAGATTTCTTCCGGAGCACCGTATTTCTCTATATATTCTCCATGTACACAGATAACTTTATCAGATATTTTCTGTGCAAGATCCAACTCATGCAGCGACATGATCACTGTAAGCTGATGATCCAGCACCATCTGTTTCAAAATAGTAAGAAGTTCCAGCTTATGACGGATATCCAGAAAAGAAGTCGGCTCATCCAGTACAATGATCTCCGGCTCCTGACAGATAGCCCGGGCAAGAAGGATTCGTTGTCTCTGACCATCACTGATGGCTGTAAAATCCCTGTCTTTTAAATCCCATGCATGGACGGTTTCCATTGATTTCTTTACCTTTGTCTTATCCTCTGCGGAGAGTATTCCCAAAGTTCCTGTATAAGGATAACGCCCTGTGGCTACAATGTCTTCGCAGGTCATCAGTTCCGGACGCATACGCTCTGTGAGCACGACTGCCAGTTTCTGAGAGACCTCTTTATTGGTCATCTTTGCCATTTTCTCTTTATCCAGATAAACAGTACCGCTGATCGTGGCAAGCTGTCTGGTGATGCTTTTAAGAATAGTGGATTTTCCGGCACCGTTAGGACCGATGAGAGTGAGGATTTCTCCCTTTTTCAGCTGAATATTAATTTCTCTGATAAGAGGTTTTCCGTCATATCCCACAGTCAGCTGATCCGTACGGAAAAAATACTGTTCCTGCCGGTCTGCTTTGTTATTTTCTGTTTCCTTTATTACATCTGCTATTTTCTCTGACATATTTTTCCTGTTTTCCTTTTTATGCTGCATCTTATAGTAATCTGCCCGGATAGTGTATTCTGCTTCTGCTTTTATATCAATTCCTCTTCTGTCTGCGGATCATGATATAGATTACAACCGGTGCACCAAATACTGCTGTTACGGAACTGATACTGAGTTCTGTAGGTGCAAATACGGTTCTGGCGATCAGATCACAGAAAAGACAGAATACTGCCCCTCCCAGAAAACATGCCGGGATCACAAGGAGCGGTCTGGCTGTTTTCAGCAGGCTTTTTACAATGTGAGGCACTGCAATGCCAACAAAAGAAATTGGTCCTGCAAAAGCTGTCACACAGGCAGACAGAATACTGGATAAGAGAATCAGTCCTATGCGGAACAGCTTGATATTCACTCCCATATTCTGAGCATAAACTTCACCCAGCTGATAGGCACCGATAGGTTTAGACATAAAGAACACGATCACCATTGTGAGCAGAACTACTGTTGCCATTACTTTCACATTACCCCAGGACATTCCTGAAAAACTTCCCAGTGACCAGTTGTGAAGATTGACGATATTGGAGTCATCCGCAAAGGTAACTACGAAATCTGTAACTGCAGAACAGATGTAACCGATCATGACACCGCTGATAACCAACATGGACATGTTGTGGACTTTTTTGCAACCAGCAGGACGAATCCCATGGAAATCATAGAACCGATAAATGCTGCAATGATCATGGCTGCAGAACCCATGGAAATAGATCTGCTCAGAAAATAAATCATCAGAAGTGCAACTACCAGCTTGGCTCCTGAAGAAATTCCAAGTACAAAGGGACCTGCAATAGGGTTATTAAAAAATGTCTGAAGAAGAAATCCGGATACAGAAAGTGCTCCTCCAAGAATGATCACTGACAGAATCCTGGGAAGACGGATTTCCCATATTATATTGTAAGCAGTCGCATCTCCCTGATGTCTGAAAATAATATTCAGAATCTCACTCACTGAAAGATGAATGCTTCCGGCATTTACATTCCAGACAAATAAAATCATCAGAAACACCGCCAGTATAAGAAATGTCATCCAGTATCTGGCTGTACGTTTTTTGTCATCCATATTTTTTGTTCCTTTTGTTTTTATATTTCCTGCTTTTGGCAGTTCTGCAAAATCCCGCAAACATATTTCAGTGCCATTCGTAAATAACTATACCAATCGCGTAGGATGCGGATTCGAGTGTGCCGAAAAGTTACAAATATCATTTTAACTTATGCATATATGCAAGTTCATCCAGCGAATCATCATCTGTAGTAAGAATTGTATGAATATCTTCAATCATAGTTCCAAGCTCAGTGGTTTCCTGGAAAAGATTTTTACCCGTACACCACACATTTCCATCCTTCACTGCCTTAAAATCTGCCAGAAGATTACTTTTTGCCAGCAGTTCATCAATAGTAGAAAGTTCACCGTCGATAGTACTGTTATAGATGATATAGTCCGCATCTTTTGCTTTGGCATAAAATTCTTCCATCTGCATATTCATGGTAGACAAAGCGTTATCACTTTCTCCTGTATCTTCGGGAACATATTTGCCGCCTGCAAGCTCGATCATGTTTGAAACATAATCACCATTCTTTCGCACATTGACAGCACCTGTGGAATTAATGTAAAAGAATGCTACTGTTTTACCTGTATCTTTATCATCAGAGGTCAGAACTTTGTCAAGCTTGTCTGTCTGCTCCTTAAATGCCTTCTCAGCTACATCTTCCTTTCCGAGAAGCACAGCATAGAGTTTCATCCATTCAGTTCTTCCCAGAGGATGGCTCTCATAACTGGAACGTTCTACCATTACCGGGATACCAAACTGTTCCAGTTTCTCTTCCACCTCCGGATTATGGTGGATCATAGTTGATTCAATGGCAAGACCACATCCTTCATTCAGGATCAGTTCATAATCCGGTGCATTGTACTTGCCTGCATAAATCATTTTTCCGGATTCCATGGCATCTTTTGCTTCCTGGATATACCATCCATTCTCCTGAGTTCCTGAAAGACGAATGCTGTCAATACCGTCAATTGCGCGGAAAAGATCCATGGCAGAGGTTGCTACCAGATAGATGTTGTTCAGCGGTTGTTGAATAACTGTGATATCTTTTTCAAGCCCCTTTGGAGCCTTTTTTCCCTCTGGAACTACAAGAAACTGTCCTTCCTGATCAATAGTGATCAGCATAGCCATCATTGTAATAGTCTACGCTGAATTCTTCTGCGTAGGAAAGTTCCATACTGTGATCATAGGTAAGTCCCGGAATATCCACAGGAGTTTTTGCATTGTCTTTATCTGCTGCGTATGCTGTACAGACAGTGCATATACAGATAATAAATAATGCAACTGACATAAAACCGATAAATATTGTTTTTTGCTGTTTCTTTATTATGTTTTTCATCTTCATAATTGTTTCTTTGTTTGTATATGATTATTTTGCTGTTTTTCTGCTTCTTTGGCAGTTGTGGAATCAAAATTTAAGGTGTAGTCAATCTCGTGAGGCTCACTCATTGCTACTGTATCTGCTGTTACCTCCATCTCTGCATCAAACACGCTGACAGGGATTTCAAAAGTGGAGTTTCCGTCTTTATTAACCGGCTCATATTTCTCACCATCCACAAGCATATAATCATAGTTCGGACTGCTCCATACGATAGTTGCTGTAGCTTTATCGCCTTCTACATTAATGGCTGCAGGAGAATCAATGGTTGCTCTTCCTGAACCGCCTGTAAGAGTTACATCCATGGTATAGTTGCCATCTTCAAGATTCAGATCTGCCAGAGTCTTACCTTCACTTGTCTTGCTGTCTTTCGCATCTTTGTCTGTGTCATCTGCTTTGGGATCTGCATCTTTATTTTCTTTATCATCTTTTTTTGCATCTGTATCATCGGATTTTACAGGATTTTTGACACTTACCTTATGGTCATACCATTTTCCTTTTGTTCCGATCAAAGCTACATCGAATTCTTCATCAATTGCGGGTACCGGGATATCAAATCCATATACTTCCTCACTCATTCCATCGCTGTATGTAACAGTATCTGTGGTTGGTTCAAGAATCTCTGCCCCGTCTTTCTGTGCATCTTCTGCTTTTCCCACAAAAAGGTTTACAATTTTCTTAGAAGCAAGGCTTACATGGATAGTCATCTTGCCATCCTTTACTGTAAGGGTTCCTTTTCCGTCGTTTGCTTCATTTACATGGAACATTCCGCTGTCTGTATCAAATTCTGCTGTGTAGGTGCCATCCTCTAATGTATCACCCTTGGATGCATCTGTTTCTTTATTATCTGTGTTTTCTGAATCAGCATCTTTTGCAGTGGTTTCTTCTTTATCAGTGGTTTCTTCTGTTGCCGTATCAGTATCTGTCTTTGCAGCAACCGGGCTTGTACCGATCAGAGTGGCTGAAATAGTAAGTGCTGACATTAATAATGTAAATGAACGTTTCTTCATGATTATTTCTTCTCCCTTATCTTCATATTTTTTATAGTTTTTTCTATCGTGCTGTTCAACCCATCTGCTGCAGAGCAACAGGTTTTTGAACAGGTGATGGCAAATATATTATAGTAATTCCAGAAAATAATGCAATTAAGACAGTTCCTCTGGATCTTTCTCAGATGTGCGCACATTACTGTGAACGGAATGAACAGAAACGTGCGAACTGTTTGCAGTATTTTATGGAATTGCTATGACTTCTTTTTTTCTTATCATATAATATATCTGCCGGAAACTTTTGCAAGTCCTCCGGGCAGTTTATCTTGTTTGAACAATATTTTTTATTCAGCGTCAGCCTCTGCAGTATCAGCTGTTGTCTCAGCTGCGTCATCTGCCTGTGCATCGTCTGCACTGTCATCTGTTGCTTTGGCATCAGTATCTTCTGCTGCTGCATCGTCAGATGCTCCAAGAGAATCAATTGCTGCTTTTGTATGAGCCACATACAGATCTTCTACTGCTGCGATTCTTCCAAGACCTGCGATCTGACAGTCAACACTGTCGAAATCACCGGATGCCTCAAACTGAGATTTCCAGGAATCTGCATCATCACCGGCCATATCATTGTTAGCGTGGTCTCCGGCAACAACCATCAGAGGACGAAGGATTACATTCTTGAATCCTGCTTCTTTTACTTTCTCGATAACCTTGTCACATGCTGTGTCTTCCGGTTCTCCCTCTACAGTTCCGATGAAAGCGTTTGTGAATCCAAGATCATCCATCTGTGTCTGCATCTGGTCATAGGTTACGTTAGCTGTATGGGATGTACCATGTCCCATGAATACAAATGCTGTGCCTGCATCTGCTGCTGCTTTCATATCATCAAATCCAGCTTCCTTGCAAGCTTCATCTGTGATTGCCTGAGCAACTGCTTTCTTGTCATCATTGATCACTGTAGCGTCATCACCAACTTCACCGAGCATTGGCTCTGCAATTGCAACAGATTCAAATTTGTCTTTGTATTCATCAATTGCCTCTGTCATTTCATCATATTCTGCACCATGCATCAGATGTGTAGGCTGTACAACAAGATTCTTAACACCGTTAGCTACTGCACGGTCAAGAGCCTGCTGCATATTATCGATTACTTCATCATCTCTTGCCTGTACATGTTGATGATAATCTGTGCTGTAAATGCACGTCTTACTGACCAGTCCGGATATGCTTTTGCAAGGGCATCCTCGATTCCTTTGATATCCTCTGCACGACTGTCGTTGAAGGATGTACCAAAGCTTACTACAAGAAGTTCGTTCTCACCGATCTCATCCTGGTTACGAGGATCATCCTTGGAAGCATCACCTGTGTCACGTCCAAAGTATTCAGGACTTGCTTCTTCACCTGTTACCAGCTCTTTCTGAGCATCTGTAAGTTTGTCCCATGCTTCTTTTGCTGCTTTACAGTCTTCGTCAGTTGTGTCTGTTCTTTCCTGAACATAAATCTTATCAATCAGGGCACCAACTTCGTCTGCTGCTTTCTGATCATCATCAGAAGCTTCTGTTGTATCATCAGATGCTTCCTCTGTATCTGATGCATCTGCATCGTCTGCAGCTGCTTCTGTGTCATCTGCAGCCTCTTCTGTTGCTGCATCATCAGATGCAAAAGCAACTGTACCTGTTGCTGCTGTCATGGAACAGGTCATGGATACTGCCAGTAATAAGGCTAACATGGATTTTCTTTTCATTTCGTTTTTCCTCTTTTATTTCTCGTATTTCCGGACAATTGTATGCACAAAAAAGGCAACTGCATATTCTGCAGCTACCGTTTTCCCATAAATACATGGTTTATATGTACCAGATATATCTGTAATTTCTGATTCTGTCTGATTCATTTAATAAAAGAGCTATGTATCGTTATGAGAATACAGGTTCTGTATACCGCAGACCTTAAATTCTACGCCAAGGCAGTTCTCCTGACTTCGATCATCGCTGTTTCTCCCTTCCCGGTTTCCCAGTGGTCTCTGAAAAACAACTCCCATACACAGTGACGGTATCGCTCCGGATTCTCACCGGATTCTCTTTTGCGCATCAAGTACGATGCAACCTTTGCGTTATAACATTGCACATATTCAATTCGGATATTCTTTTTTTATCACATTTTCACAAAAATGTCAATACAATTCGTGTATATTTTCCTTTAATGTTTGGCATTAGTGTTACTGTTCACTCCGTTCACAGTAACGTAGCCAAAATTCCAGATTGCTGCGGCAATGGAATTTTGGCTTGTATGTCTCGGGATTTTGGCATATTCATGCCAAAACACCTCGCGGGACAGTGGCGTGTGAACAGTAACGCATTAGTTACTGTTCACACACCACTATCCCGTTATATTATCGCGTTATTCATTACACTTCTGTCAGGGTTTTGAAAAAACAGGTTCTGTTTCCGGTATGGCAGGCTGCACCGATCTGCTCTACTTTAGCAAGGATCGTATCATTGTCACAATCCAGTGTAAGGGATTTTACAAACTGAAGATGTCCGGATGTGAGTCCCTTCGTCCAGAGTTCATTGCGGCTTCTGCTCCAGTAAGTCATTTTACCTGTTTCAAGAGTGGTATTAAATGCTTTTTCATTCATATACGCCAGCATCAGCACTTCGTTTGTCTGATAATCCTGGGCTATAACAGGTACCATTCCATCACTGTTTAATTTAAAATCAGACCATGCGATGCTGCTTTTTAAATTCACTGTATTTTCCATTTTCTGTCTCCATCTAATTTATTGATTGCCATAAATCATTTCGTAAATTTTCAAATTTTACAAACTGCCCTTGGTAGACAGAACATCTGTGATCCTTGGATCATAGGATGTGGCTGCGTCCAGTGCTTTGGCAAAACTTTTGAACATTGCTTCTGCTACATGGTGATTATTCCCACCTGCCAGAACCTTGATATGAAGATTCATGCCACAGGCATAGGAAATGGCATAGAAAAATTCTTTCACCATTTCTGTGGACATGTCACCAATCCTGTCTGTGGTAAACTCTGCATCCCATACAAAGTAAGGTCTTCCGGACAGATCGATCGCACAGAGCACCAGGATTCATCCATAGGAAGGATGCAGCTTCCATAGCGCTTAATCCCCTTTTTGTCACCAATTGCTTCTTTTAATGCTGTTCCCAGAACAATTCCTGTATCCTCAATGGTGTGATGATCATCCACCTGAAGATCTCCATGGACTCTGACACTGAGGTCAAAAAGTCCATGACGGGTAAATCCATCTAGCATATGGTCAAAAAATCCCACACCTGTCTCAATATCAGAGTATCCGGTTCCATCCAGATTTATTTTTAATTTGATTTCTGTTTCTTTTGTATTTCTTTCTGCTGAGGCTTCTCTTGCCATGGTTAAGTCCTCTCTGTCTTACTTATTTTCAAACACTCTGAATCCATGTTTTTCTGTGCAAACTACAGTTTACATTATAGCAGATTTCAGATTCAAAGCCTTACCATTATTCGTTATCTTCATCCTCAAAACGAACTGCAATAGAATTTGCATGTGCAGTAAGCTGCTCAGAAGTTGCAAACTGGATGATATCTTTGTGGATGTTACGCAGCGCAGATTTTGAGTAATATACAATACTTGATTTCTTGATAAAATCATCTACAGAAAGGGCTGAGAAGAATTTGGCAGTTCCGTTTGTAGGAAGCACATGGTTCGGACCTGCAAAATAATCTCCCAGTGGCTCGGAGCTGTACTCTCCGATAAAGATCGCACCTGCATTCTTCACTTTCATCATATCTTCAAAAGGATTGGCTGTCACGATTTCCATATGTTCCGGAGCGATTTCATTGGCCGCCTCAATCGCTTCGTCCATATCCTCTGCAATCAGAATGTAGCCAAAGTTATCAAGAGATTTCTGAATGATTTCTTTTCTGGAAAGAACCTCCACGAAACCTTTTACTTCTTCATCTACTTTCTTCGCAAATTCCTCACTTGTAGTGATCAGGATAGCACATGCCAGTTCATCATGCTCTGCCTGGGAAAGAAGGTCTGCTGCCACAAAATGCGGATTAGCTGTCTCATCTGCAAGAACAAGAATCTCACTCGGTCCTGCAATGGAGTCAATGCTCACATAGCCATATACCGCTTTTTTTGCAAGAGCTACGAAAATGTTTCCGGGACCTACGATCTTGTCTACTTTCGGAATGCTCTCTGTTCCGAAAGCAAGTGCACCGATTGCCTGTGCACCACCCACTTTATAAATCTCATCTGCTCCTGCTTCTTTGGCTGCTACCAGTGTGGAAGCGCATACTTTGCCATCCTTTCCGGGTGGTGTTGTCATAACAATATGCGGGACTCCTGCCACTTTCGCAGGTACAATATTCATCAGTACAGAAGACGGATAAACTGCTTTTCCACCGGTACATAGACACCCACACGATTTAACGGTGTTACTTTCTGTCCAAGCATGGTTCCATCTGTTGTGCTTGTAAACCAGCTGTTCTGGATCTGTTTTTCATGATACTGACGGATATTGACCAGAGCTTTACGGATCACTCCAAGAAGTGCAGGATCAATCTGCGCATAAGCCTCTTCAATCTCTGCATCTGTGACGCGGATGGTTTCTTTTGTCACATCAGCCTTGTCAAATTCTTTTGTATAGGCAAAAAGAGCTGCGTCCCCTTCATTTTTTACTTTATCAAGAATCTGAGCTACTGTAGATTCAAATTTCCCATAGTTATTCGGGCTTCTTTTTAGCAGATTCTCAAGAATATCCTTTGTTGATTCTTTTGTTAATTTTACTGTACGCATCTTTACATCTCCTCCTGAAGAACTCTTCTTAAGTCTTCAATAAGTTTACGGATTCTCTCATTTTCCATCTTCATGCTCACCTGATTGACTACCATTCTGGCAGACAGCGGGCAGACCTCTTCCAGCACCTTCAGTCCGTTTTCCTTCAGTGTACTTCCGGTCTCCACAATATCTACGATCACTTCAGACAGACCAACGATGGGTGCCAGTTCAATGGAACCGTTTAATTTGATCAAATCTACTGTCTGGTGTTTTCTGTTAAAGAAGTAATCCTTGGCAATATTTGGATATTTAGTCGCCACACGGATCAGCTGGTTGTTCTCCAGAACTTCTCTGGCACTCTCCGGTCCACAGACACACATCTTACATTTTCCAAATCCAAGATCCATCACTTCATAAAGCTTACGGCCTTCCTCCAGGATCGTATCCTTTCCCACAATTCCGATATCTGCCGCGCCATACTCTACATAGGTAGGAACATCCGGACCTTTTGCAAGGAAGAATTTCATCTTCAGTTCTTCATTGGTAAAGATCAGTTTACGGGAATCTTTATCTTTCATCTCTTCGCAGGTGATTCCTGCTTTCTCAAACATTTCCATTGTTTTGTTGGCAAGTCTGCCTTTTGTCAGGGCAACTGTCAGGTATCTCATGCTTATCTGCCTCCTTTTTCAAACGTAATGCCACACATCTGCCTTCTGCACGAAGCTTCTGTGCCTCTTTAATGGCTTCTGCACGGTTCTGTGGCTCGTATTTGATCACTTCCGGCTTCTCTTCTTTCTCAGAGATCAGTTTCTGGCTGGAAAGTGCAAGAAGAAGGTTATCTACTTCAAGGGCAAATCCGATAGATGCCGCAGGTTTGCCAAAGTGTTTCATCAGTCCGTTGTAACGGCCACCCTTGATCATAGGCTCTCCGGTTCCGTAAGTGTATGCCTGGAAAATGATACCTGTATAGTACTGATATTTACTGAGCATTCCAAAATCAAACGAGATATACTTTTCATATCCGTAATTTTTCATAATCTCATAGATTTCTTCCAGTCTGGAAACCGCCTCCAGTGCGCAGGCGTTATTTGTCAGACTTCTGGCTTTCTTTAAGACTTCTTCCGAACCGAACATCTGTGGGATTTCAATAAATGCTTTCTGCATACTGTCTTTGAGTTTCTGTTCCTCTACAAACTCTTCTACTCCGAAAGAATTTTTCTGTGAGATCAAAACACGAAGGCGTTCCTCTGCTTCCGGACCGAGTTCGGCTTCTTTTAACAGAGATTTGAAGTAATCTACCTGTCCGACACTGACCTGAAATTCAGTAAGACCTGCTGCCAGAAGGCATTCCACCGTCATGGCAAGAAGTTCTGCATCTGCATCTGCGGATTCATCACCGATCCGTTCTACTCCCATCTGTGTGGTTTCTTTGAGATGTCCTCTGTAGCTGGTGTTGTTGATAAAGGTGTTTCCTGTGTAGCAGAGGCTTACAGGTTCTTTGTCCGGGGAAAAGTAGGTTGCACAGGCTCTGGATACAGACGGGGTGAAGTCAGGTCTGAGTACCAGAGTGTTGCCTTCTCTGTCAAAGAATTTGTAAAGTTCTTTGGATGGGATGGTTCCTACTTCACGGCTGAACACTTCGAAATATTCGAATGTGGGGGTTTCTATGTCTTCATAGCCATACTGGTGGAAGACGCGATGGATTTTCTCCTGTACCTTTCTTTTCTGGCTGCATTCGCGTTGTAGATGTCTCTTACACCTTCAGGGGTGTGGAAAATACGCTGCATGGGTGGTCCTCCTCTTGGTTATGTATTGTGTTGATTTATTACTTCGTTGGTTTTACTTTAGTACGGTAACGTGCTACTAAAGTAATGTGAGACTAGATAGAATTATAATGGTTTTTCAGAAAAATGTCAAGTACAGTTAATGTTATTATATTGTTGTTTTTGTCTATTCGTTATGTGTATTCAAAGGGACGCTCAGAAACATATTGTATTTGAGGTGCGGTTTCGGTATCTAAGAGCTTCTAAGTCTTCAGAAAATCTGCTAAAACCATGAGAAGAAAAGCCCGGAATTACTCGCTGTCGCTCAGACAAGGGGCTTTTCTTCTCATAACGCAGATTTCCTGAAAACTAAGAATCTCTAAGACACCTGCAAATGCACCTCAAATACAATATGTTTCCGAGCTGGTTTTCGCAATACGGAAGATTATGATGGCTATAGCAAGTCTATTAACTAATACAGCGAATATTAAGTAACTGCTATATTGACTTGTCTGATTTAGCAGAAACTTAATTTTCGCTGTACTAATGCATTTGAGGCAATTCAGCAGAGTGCGAAAAACAAGAAAGATACCTACAGGCGTGCTGACGCAGGATTTTACGCTCTGATGAACTGAATCAATAACATTATAAGAGGCTTGCTATAGTATGCCAGCAAGTTGATTTCTTCATGGTTACTGCCAATACACAGCGCAGAAATTTATTTTATTTCCGGTGCATTTGCAGGTATCTTAGAGTTTCTTAGGCAAAAAAAATCTGCGTTATGAGCCGGCTGTTTCACTGTCTGAGCGAAGTCGGCGACGGAGCGAGTTTGAGA